>ERZ1645187.1201-NODE-1201-length-24211-cov-20.532538_pt1 | contig 24211 bp, 20 predicted proteins | sample MGYA00575352_ERZ1645187 | MGnify/ENA primary metagenome ERZ1645187 (study PRJEB40837, sample SAMN11349314) | freshwater sediment metagenome | isolation source: river sediment | host: Sediment | place: India: Wazaribad , New Delhi | collected 2017-02-21 ...
TGGTCAAGCCACCGTTCGTCGAATCACGCGTCCGCCAGTGACATCGGCCCGTAGATCAGCCGGTCGGCCTCGAAGAGGCTGATCTGGGTGACCCCAAGATCTTGCAGGTCGAGGTAGAAACTGCTCAGCCACTCTTCGGCCGAGGGTTGGTCGTCGAAGCGCATACCGAGCCCCGCGCCGGCCAAGTCGTCGGCGCTCGCTTCCGAACCGGGCGCCAGCTCGGCGTACCACCAGTACGCCATCAGAACTGCGCACCCCGGTCGATGGCGGTCGGCGGACGACGGAACCGCCGCATCGCGACCATCCGCGAGGCCATGTACATCAACAGCCCACGCCGGTTCGCGTTGGGGACCCGCTCGACCAGCAGCTGCTTGAACTTGAACCACAGCAGGGAGATCTCGATGACGATCGCAGCCATGATGGCCCACAGGGCGTACGAGGCGAAGATCGCGGCGCGCGGCAGCCAGGAGCCCACGAGGAATATCGACATGGACAACAGCAGCAACGGCCAACTGAACTCACTGAAAGTCCAGCGGGAGTCGACGAAGTTGCGCAGCAGCACGCGTTCTGGTTGCGACTCGGCGCTCTGATAGGCCTTCTGCTCGCGGGCGCGCCGAACCTCGCGGTTGCGGGCCTTCTGCTCTTGCTTCGACAAAGTCGGACGCAGGCGCTCTCGACGCTGCTGCTCGGCTTCGCGCCGGCTCAACGTCGGCGCGCTCTTACCCGACGACGGCTGAGTCGGGGTGGTCTCGGTGGCTGCGCCCTCGGCGGGCTGATCGGTCGCGTCATTGCTCTGGTACGGGCGGAAAAGTCCCACGGATTTCCTTCGGGTCGATGCTGCTTGAGTCATCCTAGTTGCCGGGGATGGGAAGCTCTAAGCTGGGACGATCACTACAGAAGGGCGATGCAGCAGATGGCGGGGATTCTTGGCCGCATCACGCGGGTTTTTGGGTCGAGCGACGACCCGCAACCCACCGACCCCCTGCAGAACAGCTACGCCCAGCAGACGCAGCTACTACAGGAGGTGCGCCGAGGGGCCGCCGAGGTGGCCACCAGTCGCAAGCGTTTGGCCCAGCAGATTGCGCAGCAGGCCTCCGAAATCGACTCACTCACAATGACGGCACGTCGAGCCCTCGAGCAGGGCCGAGATGACCTTGCCCGTGAGGCTTTGCTGCGCAAGCAGAGTCTGACCGATGAATTGGCCACCTTGGACGACGAGCACGACCGACTCCAGCTGACCGAGGAGCAGTTGGTGCTCACCAGCACCCGCCTGCAGGCCAAGCTGGATGCCATTCGAACCAAGCAGAAGACCATCTGGGCGACCTTCTCCGCGACTGAGGCGCAGACCCGGGTCGATCAGGCCCTGGCCGGTCTGGACCCAGATCTGGGCCACGCCGAACACGTGGTCCGAGAGGCCGCCCGGCACGGCGGAGCGCCCATTCACGCTCAGCAAACGGCGGACGCGGACGATCTGTCTGAGCGGGCGGAGCGCGCCGCCGAGGAGTTGGTGGCGATGAAGTCCGAGTTGGCCGGTCGGGAACCGGTGGACGCGACGCACGGTTCGTACCGGCAACCGGCCCCGTCTCAAGACGCCGGCGAGATCCGGGACGAATGGCACGCTGAGGGAGGGACATCGCGATGATCGTCCGGGTGATGGGTCAGGGGCAATGGGAAGTGCCTGACCGCTTGGTGATTCGGCTGAACGTGCTGGACGAATTGGTCTCGGACGCGGTCGTGTCGCGCGATGAGGAGGCGCTGGCCTCGGTTCTGGACGAGATGGCCGATCTGGTCGCCCGGCACGGCGTCCGGGTGCCACCCGGAAAGGTGGGGCTGAGCGACCTGATCGTGCCCAACGTCGGGACCTCGCTGCGCGAGGTGGGCGAGTGGTTGCAGGAGAGCCGGGAAGACGACGGGCTGATCCCTGGTTGAGATGGTCGTACACTGGACCAAGCCCGGCGCGACCGGGCGATTGGCCGACGAACCAATGGAGCAGATCAGATGACCGATACTTCTGTGCGTACAACTGGCGTCACCCTCACCGAGACCGCTGCCGCCAAGGCGGCCGCCCTTCTGGCGGCGGAAGACCGCGACGACCTTGCGCTGCGCATTGCCGTTCAGCCAGGCGGTTGCTCGGGGTTGCGCTACCAGCTGATGTTTGATGACCGCCAGCTCGATGGCGACCTCAAGGACCCCTATGAGGGCGTCACTCTGGTGGTCGACCGGATGAGCGCCCCCTACCTGGGCGGGGCGACCATCGATTTCATGGACACCATCGAGGCCCAAGGCTTCACCATCGACAATCCGAACGCCTCCAACTCGTGCGCTTGCGGGGATTCCTTCCACTGAGCAGCATCTGAACTTGCCGAATAGCGGGCGTCCACCGGCGAGGTGGGCGCCCGCCGTTTCGTCACAGCCAACTGCTGGCGATCGGGCGGCCCTCCTCGTAGCCGGACGACGACTGGAGACCGACCACTGCGCGCTCGTGGAACTCAGCCAATGTGCGTGCCCCGGCGTAGGTGCACGACGAACGGACGCCGCTGGTGATCCAATCGACCAGATCCTCCACGCCCGGACGCTGCGGGTCGAGGTACATCTTGGAGCCGCTGATGCCTTCCTCGAAGAGGGCGGCTTTCGCCTTGTCGAAGGACGATTGGTGACGCGTCCGGCTGCGCACTGCGCGGGCGCTGGCCATGCCGAAGCTCTCCTTGTAGGCACGGCCGGCTGGATCGTGGAGCATGTCGCCGGTCGACTCGTGGGTGCCGGCGAACCAACTGCCTATCATCACGTTGCCGGCCCCGGCGGCCAGTGCGAGCGCAACGTCGCGCGGGTAGCGCACGCCGCCGTCGGCCCAAACCGCGCCGCCGTGTTCGCGAGCGGCCGCGCTGCATTCCAGCACGGCGCTGAACTGCGGGCGGCCGACTCCGGTCTGCATCCGGGTGGTGCACATCGCGCCCGGACCTACGCCGACCTTGACGACATCCGCGCCGGCGTCCAGCAGATCGGTGGTGCCCTCCGCAGTGACGACGTTGCCTGCCACCAGCGGGGCGCGGCGTCCGGTCTGGTCGGCAAAGGCATCACGAGTCGGCAGCACCGTGGCCAAAGCGTCCATCATGCGTTGCTGGTGGCCGTGCGCGGTGTCGAGCACCAGCACATCTGCGCCCGCCTCCAGCAGCGCCTTGGCACGGCCAGCGGAATCACCGCTGATGCCGATCGCCGCAGCCACCTTCAGCCGACCTTCCGCGTCCAGGGCAGGGCGGTAGATGGCTGACCGCAGCGCCCCCCTGGTCGACATCACTCCGACCAGGGCGCCGTCAGCGTCCACCGCGATGGCGAGCCGTTGGCGGCTATTGGTCAACGTGTCGAAGACTTCTTGCGGCGTGGTCTGCGGACCGACCAGGGTGAGCGCGTTCGTCATCACCTCGTGCGCCTGCGAGAAGCGGTCGACACCGCGGGCCTCGGTCTCGCCGACCAGACCGAGCGGTGCACCCTGGGCGTCGATGACGACCGCGAAGCCGTGGGCCCGCTTGGCCATCAGGGTCATCGTGTCACCGACCGTGGTGGTCGGTGACACGGTGATCGGCGTCTCGAAGACGGTCGGGGCACGTTTGACCCGCTCGATCGACTCGGCCAGCACATCGACAGGGAGGTCCTGTGGTAACACGGCAAGGCCACCGCGCCGGGCGATCGTCTCGGCCATCCGCCGGCCCGAGATCGCGGTCATGTTGGCCACCACCAGCGGCAGCGGTTGGTGGAGGCCATCGGTGGTGGTGAGGTCCACATCCAGTCGTGAGGTCACCGTGCTGCGGTTGGGCGCCATGAAGACGTCGCTGTAGGTGAGATCGTAAGCCGGGGTATTGGAGAGGAATCGCACGCCCCCATTCTTCCGTGGCGGGCAAGCGGGTTTTGTTCGTCCGGCGGGATGAACGCGATAGCATCGCCATGACCAGTGGTGCGGCCATCGTGGGGCGGCGCCGGTGAAGCGCGAGGAAACAGCCATGAGCGAGAACCAAGATCAGACCGCCTCCGAAGTGCTGAAGGTGATCATCTACTCCAGCGACCGCTTGGTCAGGGAGCAGATCAGGCTCGCCCTCGGACGCAAGATCGCTCCCGACTTGCCCGAGGTGGAGATCACCGAGTTCGCCACCGGGCCGGCATTGATCGAGGCGCTCGACAACGACAGCTTCGACGTCGCCGTCTTCGATGGAGAGGCACGACCCGGTGGAATGGGGCTGTCACACCAGATCAAGGACGAAATCCCGGACGCCCCGCCCGTCGTGCTGCTGATCGCGCGCGCCGCTGATGCTTGGATGGCGGCCTGGTCGCGGGCGGAGGGCATCTCGCCGTACCCGATCGATCCGATCCGCCTTCCCGACGACGTGGCCCAGGTGGTTCGCGACACCCGCGCCGGCCGGACGAACCCGCTGTCGTCCGGCGTGGTCATCCCGGGCTCGGGCAGCCGCCACCGCGTGGGCTGACCTTCGCTCACCAACGTTGCGCACTGGGGGTGGGACGGCGAAACCGTCGACTCCCCGGCGGTTTAAGGTGAAGCCATGGATTTCACATGGCCCAACATCCTGACCGGTCTGGTTCGCGGTGAAGACCTGGATGCCTCGACCACCGAGTGGGCCATGGGAGAGATCCTTGCCGGAAACGCTAGCCCCGTGCAGATGGCGGGTTTCATGGTTGCGCTACGCGCGAAGGGCGAGACGATCACCGAGTTGGACGCCCTTGCCAACGGGATGTTGGCCAAGGCCACACCGATCGACCTGCCTCGTAACGCGGTCGATGTCGTCGGGTCCGGCGGTGATCGCGCGAACACGGTGAACGTCTCGACGATGGCCGCCATCGTGGCCGCCGCCGCAGGCGCGAAGGTCGTCAAGCACGGTAACAGGGCAGCGAGTTCGATGAGCGGTACCGCTGACTGTCTGGAGGCCTTGGGCCTGGCCCTTGACGTGGCGCCCGAGCGCCAGCGACAGGTCTTCGACGAATGCGGACTGGTCTTTTTGTTCGCGCCCCTGTACCACGGCTCGTTGCGTCACACCGCACCTGCCCGCAAGGAGTTGGGTATTCAGACCACGTTCAACTTCCTTGGCCCACTGGCCAACCCGGCCCGTCCTGACGCTCAGGCCATCGGAATGGCGAACCTGCATGTCGCCGAACTGGTCGCGGGGGTGCTGGCCTCCCGCGGGAACCGGGGCATGGTCTTCCACGGTGAGGACGGTCTCGATGAGCTGACCACCACCACCCGGTCTGATATCTGGCTCATCGGCGGCGGCGAGGCGGTGCGCACCGAACTCAACCCGGCCGACTTGGGAGTCCAGCCGGCGAAGCCGGCCGACCTGATCGGCGGTCCGCCCGCCCGCAACGCACAGGTGGTTCGCGATGTCTTGGCCGGCGGCACCGGGCCGGTGCGTGAGATCGTGCTTCTCAACGCGGCCGCCACGCTGCTCGCCTTCGATGGACCCAGTCTGACCGAGCCCGTCGCCGATCAACTGCGCCGGCCGCTTGAACGTGTTGCCGCCGCGATCGACGAGGGGACGGCGGCAGAACTGCTCGTCCGCTGGGTTGACACCACCAACCGCGTGCGCGGCTGATCAGCGCGCGGCCACCGCCAGCCACGCCCAACCCAGCCATGGCCCGAGCCACAGTCCGGGGCCATAGGCGAAGGCTTTGCCCAAAGGGGAGGGGCGTCGGCGACGCCACAGGCTGACAGTCACCCCCCAGCAGGCCGCCGCGATCGAGCCGGCCAGCAGGCTGGTGTACCAAAGCTCCATTGACCACATGCCAGTCAACCCGCCGGCCATCGCGGCCAACCGGACGTCACCGAAGCCGATCGAGCGGCTGATCCACCACAGCAGCGCGAACACCCCGCCGGATGCGGCAGCTCCGAGCAAAGCATGCAGCGCCAGTCGCGCACCGTCGGGTGCCCAAATCGCGGTGATGAGGGTCGCCATGATGAGCGCCGCCGCCGTGAAGTGGCTGGCCCTGATCGGGAGCCAGGTGGTGCGGGCGTCCACCGACACCAAGACCAGGGCGGCGCTGCCCCAGACGAGACCGACGCCGCGCATCTGAACCGGAGCCCAGCCGAGCACCGCCAGGCAACAGGCCAGCGTCGCCGCCATCAGACTCGGCACGACCGATGGTCGCACCAGGTCGGCGTAACGCAGTTTGTGCTGGGCGTCTGGCTCGTCGGAGGCAGGCTCGGGGTGCCGGGCCACAATCATCAGCTGGACGCCGGTCAGCAGCAGCGCGATGACGGCCGGGCCGAGCCAGTCGAGAACGGGCATCAGGCGCTCAGCCGAGTCGAGGCGGTGCTGGCCCACAGCACGCGCTTCGGATCGACGCCCCATGCCTCACAGGCCGCCTCGGCCCGCAAGAGCTGCAGCCGGGAACACCAGATGGACCCGCCAGCCATCAAGTTGCGGATGCTGAGCGCGTCCACCCCCACGAATTCGGCAATCTCTGCGGGGCGACAACCCCGCAGGCCGAGCGACCACGCCAGCGCGCGCAACGAATCGCAGGACGCCGGCTCGCCAGCGAGGGCCGCGAGGCGCTGGTGGTCGAGCTGCAGGAGCAGACGGCCGTCCATCTGCCGTAGCCGACGCACCGGATGCCCGTTCCTGCCGGCCAGCAGGGCATGCACGGTGGCGGAGGTTACACCCGCCGCGTGGGCGATGGCCCGCCAGGGTAGCCCGGTATCGCTGACCAGTTGGCGGACCCAAGCGCGGAAGGGTGCGGCGTCCACCCAATCGTGGGCGGTGATGATGGTGCTCATTCGGTGTCTCCTGTGGGCTGGCCGGCCGGCTGGGGGTGGGAGCCGGCTCGGCTGTGGGGTGAGACCCACTAAAGCCGATCCGGCAGGCCACCGCCAAGCCCGCAGACTCCACGGACAACACGACTTCGGTGCGGACAACACCACGCAGTTCTCCGGACAACACCTGCCATGCGGGACGACGCCGAAGGGCCGGCCAGTGCGTTCGCACCAGCCGGCCCCTCGAATGACTTGGCTCGGTCAGGTCACCGCAGCGCGCGGATGAAGCCGGCGGCCAGCGCCGCCTCCTCACTGTTGAACCAGACGTCGGCGTTGGTGCGGTCGTAGCCCGCGGCCTCTGGGGTGTGGTACTTCATCGAGCGCTCATTGCCCTTGATGATGAAGCCTTCCGGCGGCTCGGAACCGACGTAGGCGCCTTCGCCGTAGCCCTGCTCGGCCCGCTGCGCAGACTCGCCGGCCCCGGACTGATCTTCCGGATTGAGCGGGCCACCCTCGGAGACCATGGCCTCCTCGGCCTCGTCGATCGACTCCTGGGCGCTGGTGTCCACGTCCGAATCGCTGTCGAACGGGCTGTCACCCCAGGCGGCCTCTTCGTCCTCGTGGCCCGGACGCATCGGTTCCGCCGGGGACCAGCCGTCGTCGTCACTGCCCAGCACCGCGCGGATGACGATCACCACGACGCCCACAACTGCGGCGATCCCGAGGACCGTGAGGATCTTGCCGAGCAAGCCACCCTCACGCTTGACAGGCACCGGCTTGGGCTCGGGCAGCAGCAGGTCGCCGCGCAGCGCAGCCACCGCAGAACGGCCTCGCCGGGAAGCCTCCTGCACCGTCGGGTTCTCGTTGGCGTCGGTCCACAGATCTTGGAAGACCGGGTAGACGTCGTGTTCCACCCGGTCCTTGGCGGTCTCATAGGCGTGCTCAAGGGTGGGTTGCATTCGTTCGGCCGCCTCGCTGACCAACGGGACGATGCGATCACGCGCGTCCTGGATGAAGGGGCTGACACCCTCGGATACCCGCTGTGCCGCGTCCTTGGCGTAGTCATAGGTGTGCTGCCCGGCCTGCTTGGCGCGGGGGGTGATGTAGTTGACTGCATCCGTGAAGGCGTTGCTGCCCTGCTCGAGCGCTTCCTCGGCGGCCGTTTCGACGGCAGAGCACGCTTTCTTGCACCTGCAGGTCATAATCCACTCCGTTCTGTTCTGGGCCCGTAATCGAGCTTGCTCGTAGTCGAGCTGTTGTCAACGCTACGTGCTCGGCTCGGCACGATGTGGCAAGCGAGACAGATTACCCGGGCGGTCTGCAAGGATGAGGAGGACTCATTACCAGGAAGGCGCCCAATGACCCAGGCCACCGTGCACACCTCAAAGGGTGACGTCATCGTCGAGCTCTTCGACGACTACGCACCCAAGACCGTCGCCAACTTCATCGGCCTCGCGAACGGGACGCGGGAGTACCGTGATCCCACCGATGGCCAGCTGAAGAAGGGGCCGTATTACGACAACACCATCTTCCACCGGGTGATCAGCGGTTTCATGATCCAGGGCGGCGACCCCACCGGCACCGGCCGTGGCGGCCCCGGCTACACATTCGCCGACGAGTTCTACCCTGACCTCGTCTTCAACCGTCCCTACCTGCTGGCTATGGCCAACGCCGGACCCGGCACCAACGGCAGCCAGTTCTTCATCACGGTCGGTCCGACGCCGCATCTCAACCGCCGGCACTCCATCTTCGGCGAGGTCACCGATCCCGCCAGCCAGGCGGTCGTGGACGCCATCGCAACCACCCCCACCGCGCGCGGCGACCGTCCGATCACCGACGTGGTGATCAAGTCGATCACCATCGGCTGACGGCATACGTCGCTGACGTCCCCCGCCGGAGGGCTGCTGAGCCCTTTCGCCGGGGGACGTCGCATCTTGCCCCGGTGCCTTTGGGTAGGGTGAGCTGCGGCTTTGTTGGAGTTCAAGGGAAACGTGGTCAAACAGGTGACAACCCAGGTTACGGCGTTCGGGCGGCGGTCGACCGACCCGTGGAGCGAGGATCAACCCATCCGGTCGGCACTGTTCAGCGAGGAGCAGTTGGCCAGGCACGCCATGTCGTTGGCCGACAGCCACATGGTCTCCCGACGCGCCAAGCCGGTGGTCTCGCTGCTGCAGCGGATGCGGGACAACGCCAGCGTCCTGGGGGAGTGCTACCTCGCCCTGAGTCGGGCCGCCGCCAGCGGCGGGCCGATGAGCCCGGCGTCCGAGTGGCTGATAGACAACTTCCACACCTTGGAGGAGAACACCCGGCTGGCGCGTCGCGACCTGCCCCGTGGCTACTTCAGCCAGCTGCCGAAACTGGGGCCGGGCGCCCTCGCCGGCCATCCCAGGATCTTCGCCATCGTGTGGGCCTACGTCGCGCACACCGACAGCCTCTTCCACCCCGACCAGTTGGCCCGCTACATCTCCGCCTACGAACGCCGCAAGGCACTGACCCTCGGCGAACTCTGGGCGGTGCCCATCAATCTGCGTATCCTGCTCATCGAGAATGCCCGTCGGCAGGCGCAACTCCTGGTGGCCGCCACTCGACATCGCCAGCAGGGCGACGAACTCGCCGATCAGCTGCTCGGTCTGGATCGTCCGAGCCCCGTCGAGTTCGACAAGTCCCTGCTGCCTGCCGAGCAGACTGGTCAGGCCAGCCGAGCCTTCTGCGTCCAACTGCTTCGTCGGTTGAGCGGTCAGGTTATTGCGGGCTTCGACGATTGGCTGGAGGGCCAGCTGGCTCTGCTCGGCGGCCTCGCCGAGTCGGTCATCCAGGAGGATCTGGCCGCGCAGTCGGTCGCCACCGTCACGATGCGCAACATCTTCCACTCCTTGCGTCTGGTCAACGACGTCAACTGGGAGGACTGGCTGGAATCGGTGAGCGCGATCGAGGCCGAACTGCGCATCAGCACCGGCTACCGCGAACTCGACTTCGCCACCCGCAACTCGTACCGGTCCGCCATCGAAAGACTCGCCCGTGGCTCCGGACAGGAGGAATTGGATGTGGCGCGGGCGGTGATCTCGGTGGCCCGCGAGTCACCCGATGATGTGGGTCGCGACATCGGCTTCTGGTTGGTCGATGATGGGCTGCCCAGCTTCGAAACCGACCTCGGTTACCGGCCGACGCTGCGGGAACGCCGAGTCCGCTTGATCAAGGCGATGGGTCTGCCCGGCTACATCGGCGGCCTGCTGCTCGCGACCGCCCTTGTCGTGGGTCTGCTGTTGTGGGCGATGACCGCCCTGGCGGGCGACCTGTCGATCGGCATGGTCGTGGCGCTGGCCGTGCTGGCCGGCGGCCCGGCCAGCGAATTGGTGCTTGCCCTGCTGAACTATGCCCTTTCTCGGATACTGCCCACCACCGCACGTCCGGGGCTTGAGTTGCGCAATGGGGTGCCGGACGCGTTGCGCACCCTGGTCGTGGTGCCGACCATGATCACCTCGGCCGACGGTATCGATGAGCTGGTGGACACCTTGGAGGTGCACTTCCTGGCAAACGATGACGGGGAGGTCTATTTTGCTGCGGCGACCGACTGGGCCGACGCCGCCACCGAACACACCCCTGACGACCAGACCCTGCTCAACCTCGCCCGGAACCGGATCCGAGCCCTGAACGAGAAGTATGGTGACCGGTTCCTGCTCTTCCACCGCGAACGGCGCTGGAATCCGAGCGAAGACGCCTGGATGGGCTGGGAGCGCAAGCGCGGCAAGCTGATGGAGCTCAACGCCTACCTGCGCGGCGCCACGGGCACCAGCTACATGGCTTTCGAGGGACGAATCCCCGGCCGCTTCCGCTACGTGATCACACTCGACTCCGACACCCGGCTGCCGCGCGACACCGCGAAGAAGCTGATCGGAAAGATCGCGCACCCCCTGAATCAGCCGATGGTCGACCCGGCCAGCGGAAAGGTCAGCCGCGGCTTCTCTGTGCTCCAGCCGCGAGTCACCCCGAGCCTGCCGTCGGTCGACGACACTTCCACCTTCCAGTCGGTCTACTCCACCCAGCGCGGTCTGACGCCCTACGCGGTGGCCATCTCCGACGTCTACCAGGATCTCTTCGGTCGCGGATCGTTCAGCGGCAAGGGCATCTATGAGATTGACGCGCTCGAGGCCGCCCTGCGTGACCGGATTCCGGAGAACACCGTCTTGTCGCATGACCTGCTGGAAGGCAACTATGCCCGATCCGGCCTGGTCACCGACATCGAGGTGGTCGAGGAATACCCGACCAGCTACGAGGTCGACACCAAGCGGCAGCACCGTTGGGTGCGGGGCGACTGGCAGTTGCTGCCGTGGATCTTCGGCCGCCACACCGGATTGGATGGCCTCGGCATCTGGAAGATGTTCGACAACCTGCGGCGCTCCCTGGTGCCCATCTTCTCGGTACTCGGGTTCATCGTGGCGTTGGTGGCGTCGGCTTGGCAGGTGGCGGCCTGCTGGCTGGTGCTGCTGCTCGCGCAACTGCTGCTGCCCTCATTGATAGGGATCGTGTCGGCCCTGTTCGCTCCGGCGCGCGGCATCACAGCCAGCAGCAAATACCACAGCATCGGCGCCAATCTGGGGCATGCGCTGGCGCTCGCCGGGCTGAACTTCGTCTTCCTCGCCCACCGGGCCTGGTCCAACGCCGACGCGATCGTCCGCACCGGGTGGCGGATGACTGTTTCGCATCGCAACCTGCTGGAGTGGACGACCGCGGCGGCGTCCGCCAAGCAGGCCACTGGTACCTTGCGTCGATTTGCCCAGCAGATGGCCGGCGGGCTGGTGGCGCCTGCGGCTGCGTTGCTGGTGGCGGCAATCAGCGGATGGGGGCAACTGCTGGTCGCGCTGCCGGCCGTGCTGGCGTGGGCAGCCGCCCCCTTGGTGGCCCAGCGTGTCAGCGCGCGCCTGGAACCGGTCGAACTGCTCGCCGACAAGGGGGACCTGGCTGAGTTGCGGTTGGTGGCCCGCCGCACCTGGGGTTTCTTCGAGACGTTCGTGACCGCTGACCAACTGCACCTGCCTCCGGACAACTTCCAGGAGGATCCGGAACCGCGGATCGCGCATCGGACCTCGCCGACCAACATCGGTCTGTATTTCCTTACCGTGATCAGTGCCCGCGATTTCGGCTGGATCGGTGACTGCGAGACGGTCGATCGCCTGCAGGCCACCATGGCCTCGGCCCGGAACCTCGAACATCAACACGGTCACCTGTACAACTGGTACGACACCGAGACCGGCAAGCCACTGAGCCCGCGTTACGTCTCGTCGGTGGACTCGGGCAACTATGTCGGTCACCTGCTGGTGCTGGCCAGCTTCTGCCGGGAGTGGCGTGAGAACCCACCGACACCGGTCGACCCGCGTAATGGCTTGGCAGACGGGGTCGGGCTACTTGAGCAGGTTGTCTCCGAACTGCCCGAGAAGCGCTGGACCGGCTGCGACCGTGCCGGTGCGCAGGCCCACGTCGGGGCGATCCGGCAGGGGTTCGGGACTCTGGTGGCCGGGCCCTTGACCATCCAGTCCCTGACGGCCTTCGGGGTGAAGGTCGGCGAGTTGGTCGGTGTGGGCGGGCTGCCCGGCACGCTGCGGCACGTGGCGCAGTCGCTGGCGCGCAGCGTAAGCTCGGCTCTGCGTGATCTCGCGCTTGACGACGAGGGACGCCGCGAGCTGGTGGATCGGTTGGCGGTTGTGGAGGCCCAGGCCCGCGAGGAGTTCCGCAGCACCGACTTCGACTTCGTCTACGACCACGAGCGCCGCCTTCTGTCGGTGGGCTACAACGTCGACGAGGCCAAGCTGGACGAGTCCAGTTATGACCTGATGGCCTCGGAGGCCAGGCTGGGCAGTTATGTGGCGATCGCCAAGAACGATCTGCCTACCCGGCACTGGACGCGGCTGGGGCGCAGCGTCACCGCCGTCGGGGGCGGGGCGGCCCTGCTCAGCTGGTCGGGGTCGATGTTCGAGTACCTGATGCCGATGCTGGTGATGCGGCAACCCGCGACCGGGCTGCTCATCACGTCCTGTGAGCTGGCCGTGCAACGCCAGATCCAGTACGCCAAGCAGGTTGGGTGTCCGGTCTGGGGGATCTCGGAGGCCGGCTACTTCGCCCGTGATCCGCAGATGAACTACCAGTATTCGCCGTTCGGCGTGCCCGGCCTCGGCCTGGTTCGCGGGCTGTCGAATAACCTGGTCATCGCGCCGTACGCGTCAGGTCTGGCGTCCATGGTCAACCCCAGGGAGGCGATGGTCAACTACCGGCGTCTGGCGAAGCTGGGCGCGCGCGGTCGCTATGGCTTCTACGAATCGCTCGACTTCACCCGACGGCGTCTGCGCGAAGGGCAGCAGTTCGAGATCGTCCGCAGTTACATGGCGCACCACCAAGGCATGACGATCGTCGCAATCGCCAACGTCGTCTTCGACGGGGCAATGCGTGACCGTTTCCACGACGAACCGATGGTCAAGGCGGCCGAACTCCTGTTGGAGGAGCGCGCACCCGAACACGTACCGGTCTCCACGACCCGCCGCGCCGTCGATTCCGAGCCGCGCAGCACCAAGGCGCTGGTCACGCCGATCGAACGGGTGTACACCGGGCAGGCGGCGCTGGCGCCACACCTGCAGATGATGTCGAATGGTCGACTCAGCCTCGCCCTGACCTCGGCGGGCGCAGCATGGTTGCGCTGGGGCGGGCTCGCGGTGACGCGTTGGTCGTCCGAGCGGAATGGCTTCGCCGGCACCGACCACCTGTACATTCGCGACACTGAATCCGGCCGGGTCTGGACGCCGACCCCGCTGCCCGTCCACCGGCTTCCCGAGCACTACCAGGTGCGCTTCACCGAGGACCGGGCACGATTCAGTCTGCACCTGGACACCGACCTGACCGTCGTCGTGCAGCACCAGGTCTCGCCGGAAGCCGACGCGGTGGTTCGCAAGATGACCATCACCAATGACGGCGCCCGTACCCGGCACTTGGATGCGGTCAGCTACCAGGAACTCGTCCTCGCCCAGCGCGCCGACGCGCGGGCCCACCCGGTGTTCTCCAAGATGTTCGTGCACACCGAGTTTCTGGACGAGGGCAGCGTGCTGGTCGCCACCCGGCGCCGTCGCTCACCGAGTGACCCGGAGATCTGGGCGGCCCACTTCGTCACCGCGGACCGTGGTCACGAGCACCTGCCCGACCAGCCCACTCCCGAGACTGATCGGCGCAACTTCCTGGGCCGCGGTCGCGGTCTGGACGATCCGGCGCAGCTGGCTCCGGGCGGGCGGCCGACCGGGACGACCGGCTACACCCTCGATCCGATCTTCTCGCTGAGCCAGCCGGTGGCGTTGCCCCCGGGTGAACGGGTGGTCCTTTCGTGGTGGACCGTGGTGGCGGCAGATCGGGATGGGCTGCTGCGGCTGGTTGACCACCACCGCACCGTGGGCGCCAGCGAACGGCTTTCGATGCTCGCCTGGACCCAGGCGCAGGTTCAGTTGCGCCACCTCGGCATTGAGGCCGAGGACGCAGCCCTGTTCCAGAACCTCGCCGGGCGCGTGATGTACCCGCAGCTCGACCTGCGGGCCCCCGCGCAGGAGTTGACTGCGGCCCGGCCGCAGTCCGACTTGTGGCAGATGGGCATCTCAGGTGACCTGCCGATTCTGGTGGTGCGCATCCGGGACGTCGCCGACATGGCCCTGGTACGTGAGGTGGTGCATGCGTTCGAGTTCTGGCGCGCGCGCCGCTTCGCTGTCGACGTCGTGCTGCTGAACGAGCAGGCGACCAGCTACGCCCAGGAGCTGCAGCTGGATCTGGAGACCGCTGCCCACTCGATCTCGCTGCGCACCGGTCATCCCGACTCCACCGGGCAAATCTTCGTGGTGCGGCGTGACCAGGTTGCGGCCGAGGCGATCGCCGCGCTCTTCGGCACGGCTGCGGTCGTCCTGGTGGCCCGCCGGGGTTCGATCAGCCAGCAGATGCCACCGCGACCCGAGCAACGGGTGGGTGGCGGCCGGCTGCACGCGCTGCCGCGCAGGGGGCCCGACACGCCGCTGCAGCCTGCCAACGCGGCGGCCGATCTGCGCTTCTTCAACGGCTTCGGTGGGTTCAACGACGATGGCGACGAGTACGTGGTGATCTCCGATCAGGGCCGGCCCACCCCGGCGCCGTGGACCAATGTGGTCGCGAATGAGCAGTTCGGGTTCTTGGCCACCGCCGAAGGTGGCGGTTGTACGTGGTGGCGCAACAGCCGCGACAACCAGTTGACCAGTTGGCGCAACGACCCCGTCACGAACCGGGTGAGCGAGGCGATCTACGTGCGCGACGACGACAGCGCCGCCATTTGGTCGCCGACCGCAGCGGTGGCCGAGGACGGCCGGCACATCACCAGGCACGGATTCGGCTACACCACGTACAGCTTCGAGGGCCCCGAGCTGGCCATGGAACAGACGGTCTTCGTGCCGTTGGACGATTCGGTGAAGATCAGCCTGCTCAAGCTGACCAACAAGTCCCGGCGCCGGATGCGGTTGACGGTGACCAGCTATGCCGAGGTCGTGTTGGGGCAGCACCGCGACCTGACTGCTCGGCACCTGATCACCGAATCCGATCCGGTGACCTCGGCGTTGCTGGTGCGCAACCCGTTCAGCGTGGACTACGCCGACCAGCTTGTCTTCTGCGACATGGCTGGACGCCAGACGTCGTGGACGGGGGATCGTAGCGAATTCCTGGGGCCGCCGGCATCGTGGCAACAGCCACACGCGGTGACTCGCACCGAGCCGCTGTCCAACCGGGTCGGAGCGGGCCTCGACCCGTGCCTGGCGATGCAGCGACCGGTGCGTCTCGAGCCGGGGGAGAGCATCGAATTCCCCATCCTGTTGGGGGCCGGAGTCGACTTGGCCGAGGTGCGCACGCTGCTTGGCCGTTACCGTGGTCGTGACCTCGGTGCGGTCCTCGACCAGGTGCGTGAGCACTGGCGAGGGTTGCTCGCCCAGGTGCAGGTCAGCACCCCGGAGGGCTCGTTCGACGTGATGCTCAACGGCTGGCTGCTGTACCAGACGATGGCGTGCCGGATGCTGGCGCGCGTCGGCTACTACCAGGCGTCGGGCGCCTACGGCTTCCGTGACCAACTGCAGGACTCGATGGCGGTCGTGCTGATCGATCAGCAGTTGGCCAGAGAGCACTTGCTGCGGGCGGCCGGACGCCAGTTCGGTGAGGGCGACGTCCAGCACTGGTGGCTGCCCGCAACCGGGGCAGGGGTACGCACCCGGATCACCGATGATGTGGTCTGGCTGGCGAACGCAGCCGTCCGCTATCTTGACGTGACCGGTGACTACGGGGTGTTGGATGAGCAGGTCGGCTTCCTCAGCGGCGACCCGCTGGGCCAGGACGAGCAGGAGCGGTTCTTCACACCCCAGGTGTCCGGCCGCACCGCGAGCCTCTACGAGCATTGCGTGCTCGGGCTGGAGCAAGCCTTCCGTTACGGTCGCAACGGGCTGCCGCTGATGGGCACCGGTGACTGGAACGACGGCATGAACCGGGTCGGGGCCGCTGGCGAGGGCGAGAGCGTGTGGCTGGGCTGGTTCCTGCACGCCACGCTGACCGCCTTCCTGCCACTGGCTCGCCGGCGCGGAGACCGCTCGTTCGCGACTCGGGCACTGGCCGAGCAGCAGCGTCTGCTGGAGGCCCTCGAGGACGCCGGCTGGGACGGCGAGTGGTACCGGCGCGCCTACTTCGATGACGGTACCCCGCTGGGCTCATCGGGACGCGTCGAGTGCCAGATCGACGGTATCGTGCAGAGTTGGGCGGTGCTTTCGCAGTCTTCGCACCCGGAGCGTACCGGCCGCGCCATGGAATCGATGTACGACCACCTCGTCGATCATGAACATCGGCTGATCAGGCTGTTTACTGCGCCGTTCGATGTCTCCGAGCCAGATCCGGGCTACATCCGGGCCTACCCCCCGGGTGTGCGGGAGAACGGCGGACAGTACACCCATGGCGCTGTCTGGTCGATCCTGGCCTGGGCTGCCTTGGGACGCGACGATCGCGCGGGTGAGGCATTCCAGCTGATCAACCCGGTGAATCATGCGTTGGATGCCGAGGCGGCCGAGGGGTACCGGGTGGAACCCTACGTGCTGGCGGCCGACGTCTACTCGGTCGAACCGTACGCCGGACGCGGCGGCTGGACCTGGTACACCGGGTCGGCCGGCTGGCTGTACCGCGCCGGTCTGGAGGCCATCCTCGGGCTGCGGCGCCACGGCGAGCGTCTGGAGGTCCGTTGCTGCCTACCGTGTGATTGGGGCTCCGCCAGCGTCCGCTACAAGCACGGGGATGCCCGCTACGACATCGACATCCAAGGCGAACCGGGGCAGGGGCGAGTGGTGGTGGAATGCACCGTCGATCAGCAGCCGGTGCCGGTGGTCAACGGTGCGGCCATGATCAACCTCGATCGGTCGGCGGGCACCCACTGGGTGAACGTCAGACTCGGCGGGCAGGTGTCAGTCGCCGACACCGAGTGAGAAGGTGGATTCGAGGTCGTGCTGGCTGAAGGCCCGGAAGGCGAGGTGTGTGGTGGTGTCCAACACCCCCGGCACCTTGCTGATCCGGTCTGAGATCACATCGGCCACCGTCTCGAAGTCGCGGACCCGAACCATGACGATCAGGTCGATGCGTCCAGTCACCGAATAGACCTCGCTGACGCCCTCAATGGCGGCGATCTGTTCGGCAACCTCGGGGATCTGATCCGACTTGACCTGGACGAAGACGATGGCGGTGATCATGGCCTGATTCTAGGCCCAGCTGGTGTCGCCGGCCCCGAGGGCCAGCCGGGGCAGGTCTGCCTCGTTGAGACCGCAGTGCAGCGGCATCGACCAGTCACCGTCGATCTCCAGCAGCCGAACCCCGGGACGCTCCAGCCAGGCGGCGATCCGTTCGGCCTCCTCGACTGACCCAGCGGGCAACTGCTGGGGGCTCGGCAGCACGGTCTCGGCCAGTCGGACCGCTTCCTCGGCCACCGGATGCGGGGCCTGGCCGGGTGCCGCGGTGGCCGCCGCGGCCAGTCGGCCGTGCCGGATGACGTGGATCTGCCAGCCCGGTGCCGGTGCCGGGCTCGGCACCCATCGCGCAGCCACGATCTGTGGGCACCGCGACATCGCGACCAGGCGATGCCAGCGCTGGGTGGTCGTCGCGTAGCAGCGCAACCTGTCGGTGAGCACCTGGGCCTCCTCGAAGCGCTGTTGGCTCGACAGTTGCGCGATCCGTCGCCCGACCGAAGCCACGGTGGGCCGCAGATCGCTGGACATCGCTCGGCGCACCTGTTCCACCATCGTCAGGTATGCCGCGTGGTCGGTGCCGGTGCACGGGGCCAGACACCTGCCGAGTTCTCCCAAGGCGCAGCCCGCCTGGGACGAGTTGCGGCCGATGCGCATGGTGCACTGCCTTATCGGATGGGCGTCGTAGAGGGCTTGGCAGGCGTCCTGAGCGGCCGCCTTGGAAGTGAACGGACCCCAGTAGGTGGCGTGATCATCAGCGGGCGAGCCGACGATGGACAGTCGCGGCCAGTGATCGGTGGTGAGTTTCACCCAAACTACCTTGTCCTGTCGGCGTGACCGGCGGTTGTAGCGCGGGGAGTGGGCGGCGATCATGCGCAGTTCGCGGATTTCCGCCTCCAGGTCGGTGGCGCAGACCAGTGCGTCCACCCCGGTCGCGACCCGCACCATCTCGTCCATCCGGGGGCGAGTTTCGGACGAGGTGAAGTAGCCGCGCACCCGCCGCCGGATGTTCGTCGACTTGCCGACGTAGAGCACCTGCCGGGATTGGCCCGGCCGCTCGGCGAAGAACGCGTAGACCCCTGGCGCCTCGGGCAGCGCCTGCGCCCAGACGCGTTTGGCGCGGCGTTGAGGCGATACCCGATGTTCGAACTCTTTGAGGTCTTCCAGGGTCAACACACCGAGGTTGCCGACCCTTTCCAACAACCCGTGCAGCACGTCGACAGTGGCGCGGGCGTCCGAGAGAGCGCGGTGGTTGGGCTGGGTGGCCGCGCGGAAGTGCCGGGCCAGGGTTTCCAGTTTGCAGTTGGGCACCTCATCGGTGAGCAGTGTCTGGCGGGCCAGTGCGACGGTGTCGATCACTGCCGGGGCCGGCCAGACCTGCTCGTGCTGCTCGCAGGCCCGCTTCAGGAAACCGACGTCGAATCGTGCGTTGTGCGCGACCAGAACGCAGTTGCGGGCGAACTCCAGGAAGCCCGGCAGTACCTCGCCGAGGATCGGCGATTGCGCCACCATCTGGTTGGTGATGCCGGTGAGCATCGCGATCAGTGCCGGGATATGGGTCTGCGGATTGACCAGCGTGCCGAACTCCCCAAGCACCTCGCCGCCGCGCACCTTCACAGCGCCGAACTCGGTGATCGTCGCCTCTGGGCCGCTGCCGGTGGTCTCAAGGTCGACCACGCAGAACGTCACCTCGGCGAGCGGGGTGCCCAGGTCTTCGAGGCTGGGCTGCTGGGCGCTCGTCGTTCGGGCAATGGTCATGCGATGAACGTTAGGCCGACGCGCCGACAGTTCGGACGCTCGTCCGCCTTGGCAACTTGGTTCCCAAACGATTTTGAGAATCGGCTTAACGAGTCTTAGAGTCTCTAAGGAACTTACGGAAGGTGGACGAATGAGTTTCGTACGACGGGCAGCCACAGCGATTGTCGGAACTGCTTCCGCAGTGGCCCTGACAATCGGTCTGGTACCGTTGGCGACCGCCGAGGACGCCGTTGCGGCGGCCCAGGCCGAGCTTACGCAGCTCCAGACAGAGGCCGCCCAGGTTGAGCGCGACCTGCAGACCTCGAAGCAGGAGCAGGTGACCGCGCAGCGCCAGTACGACGTCACCACCGCAGACCTCACCGACCAGCAAGCGCTGGTCGAGCAGATGCGGGTTCAGGTCGGGCGGGTCGCGGTGGCCGCCCATCAGCAGTCGGCCGATCTGGGGGCAGCCACGTTGCTGTTCGGTGCCGACTCCGAAGAGAACTTCCTTTCCGACATGGCCGTGATGCAGAGCGTCACCGCGATCACCGATGAGCAGATGGTCCGGTTGGGCTCCGAGCAGGACCGGCTGGTCGACCTCGAGGCGGCGCAGGGCGACTCGTTGAAGAAGATCCAAGCAGAGATCGACCATCAGACCGAGCTGGCTGCCGAGTACGACGGCAAGGTGGCCCGCGCTCAACTGGTCGTTGACCGCCTGAGCGCAGACCAGAAGTCCGCCCTCGAGGCCGCCGCGAACCAGGCCATCAAGGACGCCAACCTGGCGCTGCTGGCCGGCGCCGAAGCTGAGGCCGCCAGTTTGTTGAGCCGATCCGGCGTCACCCTGCCGGCCAGCGGTGAGAAGGGCGTCTGGCCCACCAGCGGCCCGATCACCTCGCCCTTCGGCTACCGCGTCAACCCGATCGGCGGCTACTCCGAGTTGCACGACGGCGTCGACATCGCACCGCCCTGCGGCACCCCCGTCCGCGCCGCGTGGACCGGTGTGGTGCTGAGCGCCCGTGTCGAAGGTGGCTGGGGCAACCGGATCATCGTCGACAGCGGCACCTACAAGGCTGCCTACAACCACCTGCAAACCATGGCCGTGGCCCCCGGTGAGGTCGTCCAGGCCGGTCAGATCATCGCCTCGGTAGGCACCACCGGATATTCCACCGGCTGCCACCTGCACTTCAGCACTTGGCTGAACGGCCAAATCGTCGATCCCGTCGGGCTGTTCTGACCGACACGCGGTCCTGAGAACCAGCCACGCTACCGGGGCTGAACATGGCAACACGAGCGCGCAGCCCGCTGGCGCTCGTGTTGGTTGTGCTGGCGGGCGCGGTCCTGCTCGTGGTCGCGGTGTCAATGCTGCGGGGCAGCTCCGATGATCGGGAACAGGCCGCTTCCGAGCGGGCCCCCGGACCCCTCCTCGCAGCCATCCAGACCGACGACCGCGCTGGGTTCGAGGCCGCCTTCGCGTCGGACGCCGATGAACGCAGGATCAGCTTGCTGTGGGACAACTTGCGCGAACTCGACGTCATCGCGCTGACCCCCACGGCGCAAGAGCAGGCCTGGCAGGTGGTGTGGCGAGTGCCGGGCGAGAGTGGCGTCGCCAGCCACCAGGTCTCGCCTCGCTGGTCCTGCGGCCCGCTGCGGTGCGAGTTGGCCGACATCGTGCAGCAGCCGGGCATGCCCGCACCGCTCTGGCTGACCGGTCCGATCAGCGTCCACCGCGCCGGTGCAGTGGCTGTGATCGGTGGCCCCGACGCCGACCAGTGGCTATCGCCGGCGGCACGGGCAGCAGAGCAGCTGAGCCAGACGCCGTCCGCGGTCGCCCTTCTGCGTCCCGGCGCCCTGCAGGTGATAGAGGTGCCGGCGGACGCGGACGCCTTCGCTCAGGTGTTGGCCCAGCCCGCCCTGGAGTTCCGCGGTGCGGGGGCGATCACCTGGACTGCGTCCAGCGGCGGGGAGGTGCCCACGTCCGAACAGGTCACCAGCCGGATCGTGGTCAACCCGGACGCCACTGCGGGGCTCACTGACGGGCAACGCCAGTCCCTGATGCTGCACGAGCAAACACACGCCGCGACCTCGTGGCTGGCCGCCCCGGCCGCTGGTCGGCAGTGGGTCAGTGAGGGCTTGGCCGAATGGGTGCGGCTGCGCCATCCCGTGGCGGACGACAGCTACCCGGCGGCCCAGCCCGGTGGCTGTGTGACCGGATCGGTGCCGGCCGACGCGGACTTCCAAGGTCTTGGCGATACCACTGACGCTTATCGATGGAGCGAGGCGGCGATCGGCCAAATCATGTCGCGTCCCGACGCCACCGCAGTGGTGCAGCGGCTGTGGCGCGATCCGGCCGAGCCGCTGCCTGCCCTGACGTCTTGCGGCTAGAGTCGCGCCCCGTCGCCGTTGGTTGGGTCACAGTGTCGTGGCAAGGCGCTGAACAGCAGTGCGAGCCCGAGGCAGGCCGCCAGCGCGGTCAGCACGGCCAGCCACACGCCCGGCCGCAGCCCGGCCAGCACGAGGATGCCCGTCAGCAGGGTAGTGACCAGCAGGGCCACGCCGATGATCACCTTCAGCCGTGGCCTTCCCCAAGACGATTCCACCGGCGGGCGCCAGCGCTCGTGATCGTCGTCCGGGGTGGCCTCCTCGATCGCCTTGCTGAGGTTGAAGTACTCGATCGGGTCCTTCAGCTTTCGGGCACCGAATCGACGCGATTGCGGCCGGTCGGCCTTTGGTGGCGCAGCTGGCTCACCGGGCGGCCCGGCGCCGGCAACGTCACCGAACTCGGCGCGGATCAGGGCTTGAAAGCGCCGGTCGAATTCTTCGTCGTCACTGTGGCTCATCTGCGGCTCGCAAGAGGTCGCTGATGAAAGTGGCGGTGGTCTGGTTGATGAAGTCGGCGTCGTTGTCCATGGTGGCGACGTGGTAACTGTTCTCCAGCCAGTGGTCGGTCAATTGCGGCAGCCGACGGCGCAGCAGGCGTCCCGAATACCCGTCCACCACGTGGTCTTCCCGCGAGGTGAACAACAGCACCGGAACCCGAACCGAATCCAGGTTCTCTACCACCAGCCGCCACAATTCGCGCATGCTGGCCACCGCGGCGAGCGGCGCACGCGGGTAGGACGGCTCGGTGACGCCCTCGGCCTTGATGTCGGAGCCGATGCCGCGCACGGTCGGCAGCACTTTGGCCAGCAACGGCACCAGCCGATAGGTCGGCGAGTCGGTGCCGACCGACGGATTGACCAGCGCCACCCCCGCCACCTGCTCTAGTTGGGCGATCCGAAGAGCCAGCGACCCGCCCATGGACAAACCGATCACCACCTGCACGCGAGTTCGTTCGGTGAGCCAGTCGAGGGCGGGCGGCAGCACGGAGTACCAGTCTTGGTGGGTCGTGAGCCGCATCTGCTGCCAAGTGGTGCCGTGGCCGGGCAACAGTGGGCACACAACGGCAGCACCCTGATCGATCAGGTACTGGGCACTGTCGCGAACACTCGCCGGGGATCCGCTGAAGCCATGGCAGACCAGCACGCCGGCGCCCTGCAACGGGCCCGGGCGCCCGGCTGCCCAGATCGGTTCAGCACCGATCATCGGCGGCGATTCGCGTCGGGTTCCCACTGCTCCACCCTAAGTCAATCGCGGCTCCGCCGCGGGCAGGGCCCTAGAGTAGGGCGAGACGATCTGTAGGAGGACTCGGTGGGCGGCTGGTACAGCTTCTTCAAGACGGTATTCGTGCGGCCTGCGGTCAAATGGTGGTTCCGCGTACAGATCGAGGGGACCGAGAAACTCCCGCAGGGCGGTTGCCTGCTGGCCGGCAACCACTTGGACGCCGGCGACACATTCACGCTGCCTTCGCTCATCAAGCCCAAGGTGACCTTCCCCGCCAAGAAGGAACTCTTCGAGGGCAAGGGCCTCAAGGGCCGCGCCGTGGCCTGGTTCCTGCGAGCCGTCGGGCAGGCGCCGATCGACCGGTCCGGAGGCCGACAGAGCGTCGCCGGTCTGGGCTCGGTGACAGACGTCCTGCTCTTCGGCGGCGTTGTCGGCATCTTCCCGGAGGGCACGCGGAGCCCCGATGGGCGCCTGTACAAGGGCCATACCGGGGTGGCGCGGCTGGCGCTGGCGTCCAAACGGCCGGTGCTGCCGGTCGCTATGATCAACACCAAGCTGATCAAGAACCGCATCGGCATCCCGACGATGAAGGACGCCCGCATCATCATCGGCGACCCGATCGACTTCAGCGATTGGTCCGGCCAAGAGAACGACCAGAAAGTGCTGCGCTGGGTGACCAACGAAGTGATGGCTGCGATCCAGCAGATGACCGGCCAGACCTATGTTGACGTCTACGCCTCCCGCGTCAAGCGCGGTGACCTCAAGAACGCCGACAGCAGCGGGTTCGTGCTCGACCACCCCAACCAAGGCCAGCCGGTGCCGCCCCGCACCGCCGATCTGGCGCCCGAGACCGGGACGCCCACCCAGGCGGGGATGTGATGGCCGAACGCCTCGCCCAACTCAGGCGGGTGGCCAGCCAGATCCGACACCCGTGGCGCTTGGAAGTCGATGGCCTGGACAGGTTGCCCGAGGACGCATTGATCTTGGCGGTCAACCGGGTCGGGCCGACGGACCACTTGAATGTGGCAGCCTCCCTTGGCCGGCCGACGACTGTGGTCATCCAACCGGAGTCAGGGCTGCGTCCGATACCTCGACTGAGACGCACCAGTTGGACGACCGACCTCGATTCCCTTGATCATCCTGCTGCCGTGCTCGCGCGCGGTCAGGTGCTGGTGGTCTTCCCCGAGGTGGCTGCCGGCAACGATGGCGCGGTGCACAAGGGGCATGCCGAGTTCGCGGCGCTGGCAGTTGCCAGACGGACACCGATCGTGCCAGCCGCCCTGGTTCCGATCACCCGCACCGACCCGGGGATCGAGCTTCGGTATCGGCTCCGGATCGGCGAACCGATCGGGGTGGACCGGTTCGCCGACCTCGC
>ERZ1645187.1202-NODE-1202-length-24202-cov-7.505570_pt1 | contig 24202 bp, 16 predicted proteins | sample MGYA00575352_ERZ1645187 | MGnify/ENA primary metagenome ERZ1645187 (study PRJEB40837, sample SAMN11349314) | freshwater sediment metagenome | isolation source: river sediment | host: Sediment | place: India: Wazaribad , New Delhi | collected 2017-02-21 ...
TCCTTCTTCACCCGCGTCAGCAGTTTCTTGCCTTCCACCGGGAAACAGGTCTCCACGCGCTTGTCGAGGTTGCGCTCCATCCAGTCGGCACTCGACAGGTAGATCTTTTCCTCACCCTCATTGAGGAAATAAAACACCCGCGTGTGCTCGAGGAAGCGGCCGATGATCGAGCGCACATGGATGTTGTGCGACACCCCCGGCACGCCCGGACGCAGGCAGCACATGCCACGCACCACCAGATCGATGCGCACCCCGGCCTGGCTGGCCTTGTACAGCGCGCGGATGATCTTGGCATCGGTCAGCGAATTGAACTTGGCCATGATGTGCGCCGGCTTGCCCTCGGCCGCTACGGCCGTTTCCTTGGCGATCATGTCGAGCAGGGTCTTCTTCAGCGTGAAGGGCGCATGCAGCAGCTTCTTCATGCGCAGGGTCTTGCCCATGCCGATCAGCTGGCTGAACAGCTTGGCGACGTCCTCGCACAGCGCATCATCGGAGGTCAGCAGGCTGTAGTCGGTGTACAGACGGGCGTTGCCGGCGTGGTAGTTGCCGGTGCCCAGGTGCGCGTAGCGGGTGATCTCGCCGTTCTCGCGGCGCAGGATCAGCATCATTTTGGCGTGGGTCTTGAAGCCGACCACGCCATAGATCACCACCGCACCGGCAGCCTGCAGGCGGCTGGCCAGGGCCAGGTTGGATTCCTCGTCGAAGCGCGCGCGCAGCTCAATCACCGCGGTGACTTCCTTGCCGTTGCGGGCCGCCTCGACCAGGGCATCGACGATTTCCGAGTTGGCCCCGGAGCGATACAGGGTCTGCTTGATCGCCAGCACGTGCGGGTCTTTCGCCGCCTGGCGCAGCAGGTCGACCACCGGGGTGAACGACTCGAACGGGTGCAGCAGCAGGATGTCCTGCTTGCTGACCACGCTGAAGATGTTCTCGCTGTTCTGCAGCAGTTTGGGAATCACCGGTGTCAGCGGCTTGAACTGCAGCTCCGGGTGGCTGTCGAGGCCAGTGACGCTGAACAGACGGGTCAGGTTGACCGGCCCATTGACCTGATACAGCTCGCTCTCAGACAGGTTGAACTGCTTGAGCAGGTAGTCCGACAGGTGTTTCGGGCAGGTGTCGACCACCTCCAGGCGCACCGCATCGCCGTAGCGACGGCTGAACAGCTCGCCGCGCAGCGCGCGCGCCAGGTCTTCCACGTCCTCGGCATCCACCGACAGGTCGGCGTTACGGGTCAGGCGGAACTGGTAGCAGCCCTTGACCTTCATGCCCTGGAACAGGTCGTCGGCATGGGCATGAATCATCGAGGAGAGGAACACGAAGTTGTCGCCGGGACCACCGACCTCTTCCGGGATGCGGATCACCCGCGGCAGCAGACGCGGCGCCGGGAGAATCGCCAGACCGGAATCGCGGCCGAAAGCATCCACGCCCTCCAGCTCGACGATGAAGTTCAGACTCTTGTTCACCAGCAGCGGGAACGGGTGGGTCGGGTCGAGGCCGATCGGCGTCATGATCGGCGCGATCTCGTCACGGAAGTAACGACGCACCCAGGCCTTGATCTTGGCCGACCAGTTGCGCCGGCGCAGGAAGTTGACGTTGTGCTTGGCCAGTGCCGGCAGCAGCACATCGTTGAGGATGGCGTACTGGCGCTCTACCTGCACATGCACCAGCTCGCTGATGCGCGCCAGCGCCTGGTGCGGCTGTAGGCCATCGGCGCCGGCCTGCTCGCGGGCGAAGGTGATCTGCTTTTTCAGCCCGGCCACGCGAATCTCGAAGAACTCATCCAGGTTGCTGGAGAAGATCAGCAGGAACTTCAGACGCTCCAGCAACGGATGCGACTCGTCCAGCGCCTGCTCCAGCACGCGGATGTTGAACTTCAGCTGGGAAATCTCGCGGTGGATATACAGGCTGCTGTCGTCCAGATTGGTCACCAGCGGCGCCGCCACCGGCTCCGGCACGGCCTCCACGACGGGCGCTTCCGGCAGAGCGACAGGCTCCTGCACCTCGGCGGTCGACAGTTCCACTTCCTTGAGTCCTTCGGTATTCATCGGTGTTCCCGTGGGGTGATGCTCACCCGTTTTTCAATAATTGCGCCGCGCGCTTGGCGAAATAGGTAAGGATGCCATCGGCACCCGCGCGCTTGAAAGCCAGCAGCGATTCGAGGATCACCGCTTCGCTGAGCCAGCCATTCTGGATGGCGGCCATGTGCATCGCGTACTCACCGCTGACCTGATAGACCATGGTCGGCACGCGGAATTCCTCTTTGACCCGCCAGAGAATGTCCAGGTAGGGCATGCCCGGCTTGACCATGACCATGTCGGCGCCCTCGGCGAGGTCGGCGGCCACTTCGTGCAGCGCCTCGTTGCCGTTGGCCGGGTCCATCTGGTAACCGAGCTTGTTGCCCTTGCCGAGGTTGCCGGCCGAGCCGACCGCATCGCGGAACGGGCCGTAGTAGGCGCTGGCGTACTTGGCCGAGTAGGCCATGATGCGCACGTTGACGTGATCGGCCAGCTCCAGCGCCTCACGGATCGCCTGCACGCGGCCGTCCATCATGTCCGAGGGGGCCACCACCTGGGCGCCGGCCTCGGCATGGGACAGCGCCTGCTTGACCAGCGCATCGACGGTGATGTCGTTCAGCACATAGCCGTTCTCGTCGATGATGCCGTCCTGTCCGTGGGTGGTGAACGGGTCCAGCGCCACGTCGGTGATGATGCCCAGCTCGGGGAAACGGGCGCGCAGCGCACGGGTCGCGCGCTGGGCGATGCCGTCCGGGTTCCACGCCTCGCTGGCGTCCAGCGACTTCTTCTCCAGCGGCGTCACCGGGAACAGCGCCAGCGCCGGAATGCCCAGCGCCACCAGCTCCTCGGCCTCCTGCAGCAGCAGGTCGATGGACAGCCGCTCCACGCCCGGCATCGACGGCACGGCTTCGCGGCGGTTTTCACCGTCGAGGACGAATACCGGCAGGATCAGGTCATCCACGCTCAGGCGGTTCTCGCGCACCAGGCGGCGGGAGAAATCGTCACGCCGGTTGCGGCGCAGGCGGGTGGCAGGAAACAGGCGGTTGGCGGGGGTGAAACTCACGGCGAACTCCAGAGCCCAGACGATATGGGCGCAGCGTGGCAGGTATAACCCGACATTATGACCAATAGATGAAGGCGCGCACCGATCTTACACAGGGCAGCTCTGCGACAGGGTGCCACAGATTGGCCGGCGCGCGTCAGCTAGGCGCATGCTGGCGCTGCAGTTGTTGCGGGGTGCAGCCCCACCAGCGGCGAAAGGCCCGGTAAAACGGCGACAGCTCGACGAAACCACAGCCCCGCGCCACCTCGCGAATGCTCAGGCCCTGCAGCAGCAGTTGCTGGGCGCGCTGCCGGCGCACCTCGTCGAGCAGCGGGCGGAAACCCTGGCCCTGTGCCGCCAGGCTGCGCTGCAAGGCCACGCGCTCCTGCCCCAGCGCCGCGGCACAGGCGGCCAGGCTGCATTCGCCCTCACCCAGCTGGCAGGCCAGCCAGTACAGCACGCGGTTGCGCAGGGTATTGCCCTGCAGTTCGGCCAGCTGCGCATCGGCATGGGCGCGCAGCACCGCGAAGATCGCCGGCGCGGCATTGCGCGACGGCCGGCTGAGCAATGCCGCGGGAAACCACAGGGCATCGTGGCTGGCCGCAAACTGCGGCAGCAGACCGAACAGCCGGCGGTGCTCGGCCGTGCGGGCCGGCGCGGCATGACGAAAGGTCACCGCCGTGAGCTGGAACTGCCCCTCGCACAACTGCTGCAGGTGCTTGCAGAACAGCAGCGCCAGGCACTCCATCTGCTGACGCAGGGAGCCATGACCGAGGTAGTCCAGATCCAGGATCAGCACCGCGCTGTCGCCTTCCACTCGCAGGCCGGCGGCAAAGCCTCCGGAAATGATGTGCTGGTAGCGCACGAACACCTCCAGCGCTTCCTGCAGGTCGCGGCTGGCCTGCTGCAGGTAGCTGACCACATCCAGCGGGCGCGGACGCATCACCTCGCCGAGGTGCAGGCCGATATCGGCATCGCCGCTCAGCGCCGGCAGGGCCTGCCAGAAGTACGGCGCCATGTCGTGCGGGCGCCGCTCCTGGCTGTTCGGCGGCGACAGGGGCAGGTGCGGGTAGGCCTGCCGGTAGATCTGCACCGGGTCCAGACCGAGGCTTTCCAGCCCCTCGTAAAGCAGCCGGCGCAGCACGCCGGAATGAGTCAGGCCGGCGACGTCGTCGAGCATGGCGGCTTCCTTGTGAATTGACCAAATATCTTGCTTTTGCGTTTTTAATGTCAATGCCAGCACCACGACCAACCCGCACAATCGCGGCACAATAAAAATCGACAAGGCGCATCCCGATGAAACGCACGCTGTCCGTCCTGGCCATCGCCATTGCCGCCACCACCGCCGGTGGCGCCTGGTATCTGCAGAGCAAGCAACCCCAGCGCGAGGGCGAGCAGACGCTCAGCCAGCTGCAGGCGCCGGTCAGCGTGCGCTACGACGAGCGCGGCGTGCCGCATATCCGCGCGCAGAATCAGGCCGATATGTACCGCGCCCTGGGTTACGTGCATGCCCAGGACCGCCTGTTCCAGATGGAGATGATCCGCCGCCTGGCCAATGGCGAACTGGCCGAGGTACTGGGCAGCAAGCTGGTCGACACCGACCGCCTGTTCCGCACCCTGCGCCTGCGCGAGCATGCCCGCCGCTATGTGGCCAAGGTCGACCCCAACAGCCCGCCGGTTCAGGCCCTGCAGGCCTATCTGGACGGCATCAACCAGTACCAGGCCAGCCACCCGGCGCCGCTGGAGTTCGACATCCTCGGCATTCCCAAGCGCCCCTTTACCGCCGAAGACACCATGGCCGTGGCCGGTTACATGGCCTACAGCTTCGCCGCCGCCTTCCGCACCGAGCCGGTGCTGACGCAGATCCGCGACCAGCTGGGCGCCGACTACCTGAAGGTCTTCGACCTCGACTGGCACCCCGAGGGCGTGCTCAGCCAGCCGCTGGCCGCCGCAGACTGGCGCGACCTGAGCAGCCTGGCCCAGCTCAGCCATGAGGCGCTGAGCGCCGCCGGCCTGCCGCAGTTCGAGGGCAGCAATGCCTGGGCCGTGGCCGGCAGCCGCACGGCCAGCGGCAAACCACTGCTGGCGGGCGACCCGCATATCCGCTTCGCCAACCCGGCGGTGTGGTACGAGGCCCAGCTGGAGGCGCCGGACTTCAAACTCTATGGCCATTTCCAGGCCCTCAACCCGACCGCCTCGCTGGGCTTCAACGATCAGTTCGCCTGGAGCATCACCATGTTCCAGAACGACGACCTCGACCTGATTGCCGAGAAGGTCAACCCGGACAACCCCGATCAGGTCTGGTACCAGGGCCAGTGGGTGAACCTCGAACACAGCGAGGAGATCATCAAGGTCAAGGGCGAAGCCGATGTGAAGCTGACCCTGCGCCGCTCGCCCCACGGCCCGCTGATCAACGACGCCCTGCCCACGCCCAAGGGGCAGACGCCGATTGCCCTGTGGTGGGCCTTCCTGGAAACCGAGAACCCGATTCTCGACGCCTTCTACCAGCTCAACCGGGCCGACACCGCCGCCAAGGCCGCCGCCGCGGCCGAGAAGATCGAGGCCCCAGGCCTCAACGTGGTCTGGGCCAATGCCGCCGGCGACATCGCCTGGTGGGCCGCCGCCAAGCTGCCGCAACGACCGGCCGGAGTGAACCCGAACTTCATCCTCGACGGCGCCAGCGGCGAGGCCGACAAGCCGGGTTACTACCCCTTCAGCGCCAACCCGCAGGAACTCAATCCGCCACGCGGCTACATCGTCTCGGCCAATCATCAGCCGACCCCGGCCAGCGGTATCGCCATCCCCGGCTACTACAACCTGGCCGACCGCGCCCGTCAGCTTGACGACCAACTGGCCAAACCAGACGTCCGCTGGGACCTGAACAACAGTCAGGCCCTGCAGCTGGATAACGGCAGCGGCTATGCCAAGCGCCTGCTGACGCCGCTGCTGGGCGATCTGCGCGCCGCCGCTGGCACACCGGACGAACAGGCGCTGATCGAGGAGCTGGCTGCCTGGGATGGCGATCACCGCCTCGACTCGCGCCCCGCGACGCTGTTCAACCAGCTGGTCTACCAACTGGCGCGCGAGGCCATGCACGACGAACTGGGCGATGCCTTCTTCGACAACCTGCTCTACACCCGCGTACTCGACAGCGCCCTGCCCCGCCTGGCCGCCGATGCACAGTCACCCTGGTGGGATCAACGCGACAGCAGCGCCCGCGAAGACCGCCCCGCCATCATCAAGCGCGCCTGGCAGGCCAGCCTCGCGCATCTGGATACGGTGCTGGGTGCCGACCGCAGCCAGTGGCAGTGGGGCAAGGCGCACAACCTCACCCACGGCCATCCGCTGGGCCTGCAGCCGCCGCTGGACAAGGTGTTCAATGTCGGCCCGATGCCCGTGCCGGGCGGCCATGAAACGCCGAACAACCTCTCGCACAAGGTGGGCCCGGCGCCCTGGAGCGTGGTCTACGGCCCCTCGACCCGGCGCCTGATCGACCTCGCGGACGCCAGTCGCAGCCTGGGCATCAACCCGGTAGGGCAAAGCGGCGTGCTCTTCGATGCGCACAACCGCGACCAGGCCGAAGCCTATGCCCGCGGCGAGTACCAGCCGATGCACAACGCCGAAGCCGACGTGGCCCGCCACAGCCGTAGCGAACTGACCCTGCAACCTGCCCGCTAAACAACCAGCAGGCGCCCACGGGCGCCTGCTGCTGCCCTGAGAAATGCCATGAAACGCCTGTTACTGATGCTGCTGACGGCCCTGCTGATCCTCGTCTGCGTGCTGGTCGGCCGCACCCTGCTGCTGCCAGAAGCCCAGCTGAACCGCGACAACGTTCAGCTGCCGGCGGCGATCGATGCCCAGCGCGCCGCCGAGAGCCTGGCCGCCGCCATTCGCCTGCCGACCATCTCCCACCAGATCGGCGCGCCGGCAGCCCAACTGGAAGCCAGTCAGGCCGCCTTTGCCGGCCTGCGTCAGTGGCTGGCCGAGCGCTACCCGCGCGTCAGCCAGCAGTTGCAGATGGAAGAGACCGGCAGCCAGAGCCTGCTGCTGCGCTGGCCGGGGCAGAACCGCCAGCTGCCGGCCGTGCTGCTGATGGCCCACCAGGACGTGGTGCCGGTGGTGCCGGGCAGCGAGTCGCAGTGGACTCACCCGCCCTTCGCCGGGGTCATCGCCGACGGCTATGTCTGGGGCCGTGGCGCCATCGACACCAAGGGCTCGCTGGTCGCCATGCTGGAAGCCTGCGAGGCCCTGCTCGCGCAGGGGTTCACGCCGCCGCGCGACGTGCTGCTGGCCTTCGGTCATGACGAAGAGATCGGCGGTTCGGGCAACCGCCGCCTGGCGGCTCAGCTCAAGGCACAAGGCCAGCGACTGGCCTGGGTCAACGACGAAGGCGGCTTTATCGTGCGCGGCCAGGTACCGGGCGTCAGCCAGGATGTGGCCGTCGTCGGTATCGCCGAAAAGGGCTACCTCAGTGTGCTGCTAAAAGCCAAGGCGCAGGGCGGGCACAGCTCGCAGCCGCAACCCTTCGCCGAAACCGCCGTGGGACGCCTGAGCCAGGCCCTGCAACGCATCGCCGCCGCGCCCTTCGCCCGCGACCTGGAGGGTCCGACGCGGCAGCTGCTGGACAGCGTCAGCCCCGCCCAGTCGTTCGGCTATCGGATGGTGTTCGCCAACCTGTGGCTGTTTGCGCCACTGGTGGAGCAGCAGATGAGCGTCACCCCAGCCGGCGCGGCCCAGCTGCAGACCACCCTGGCGCCGACGCTGCTGCGCAGCGGCGTAAAGGAGAACGTATTGCCGTCCGAGGCGCGCGCCATTCTCAACCTGCGCCTGCACCCGCGTGACAGCATCGACAGCGTTCTCGCCCACCTGCGCGAGGCCGTGAACGACCCGCTGGTGACCGTGCAGGCAATGCCCGGCGGCCGGGAAGCGTCAAAGGTTTCGGATGCACAGGGCGCCGCTTTCCAGCAGTTCGCTGAAGTGATCCGGCAAAGCTTCGGCAATACCCTGGTGGCGCCCAACCTCACGGTCGGCGGCACCGATTCGCGCAGCTACGAAGGGCTGTCGGACAACATCTTCCGCTTCAGCCCGCTGCTGATGGAGCCGGGCGATCTGGCGCGCATGCACGGCGACAACGAGCGGGTGGCCATCACCACCCTGGCCAACGCGGCCGGCTTCTACTACCGCCTGCTGGGCAGCCTCACGGGCGAGTAGCGCGGCGGTCGGCGCGGTCGTTGCCCCACTTGATCCACACATGCACCGGGATGCCGGCCAGCAGTAGCAGGGTGCCGAGATACACCGTCTCGGCACCGGCGCCGTAGATGGCCCAGCCGCTGTAGAGAAAGCCCAGCCCGCCCAGCACGCTGACCTTGAGCAGCGCCGCACCACGCAGGCCTTCCGCGCCCTTGAGGCGGATCATCAGCTCGGCCAGTGCGCAGAAGGCATAGGGCACCAGGCTGGCCATCACCGCCAGCAGGATGATGGCGTTGAAGGCCCCCACCAGACCGTGGGCGAAATTCATCACCACCAGAATCGACGCCAGCAGGTTGGAAAATACCAGCGCGTTGGCCGGCGTGCCGAAGCGCGACAGGTGGCCCAGACTGTGCGGAAAAACGCGGTCCAGCGCCGCGCCATAAGGCACCTGGCCGGTCAGCAGGGTGAAGCCGTTGAGGGTGCCAAAGGTGGCGATCACCGCCCCCACCGCCACCAGCACACCGCCGATTTCGCCCCACATCAGGCGCGCCACGTCGGCCAGCGGCGCACTCGACGCACTCAGCTGTTCGGCCGGCAACACGCCCATGGTCACCGCCGACACCGCCATGTACACACAGGCCGCCAGCAGCACGCCAAAGATAGTCGCCCGCGGAATGGTGCGGACCGGGTCGACCACCTCACCGGCCGGCACCGTGGCCGACTCCAGGCCAAGGAAGGCCCACAGCGTAACCGCTGCGGCCGCCGAGATCGCCGCCAGGTCGGACTGGCCGCTGCGGTTGATCACCGCGAAATTGCCCGGCTCCACCCACCACCAGCCCAGCACGCCGATCAGCAGCAGCGGCACCAGCTTGAGCACGGTGGTCAGCACCTGCACGGCACCGGCCTCCTTCACCCCGCGCACATTGATCAGGGTCAGCAGCCAGATGGCCGCCAGCGCGGTGAGCAGGCTGTAGCCGGAGGATTCGCCAATGGCCGGCACCAGAAAGCCGACATAGCCAGCCAGCGCCACGGCCACCGCCGCATTACCGGTCCACAGAGTGATCCAGTAGCCCCAGGCGATGAGGAAGCCGGCGAACTCGCCGTACCCCGCCTCGGTGTAGGCATAGGGACCGCCGGTCTTGTGCACCAGCTGCGACAGACGACCGAACAACATCGCCAGCACCAGCGCACCGCAGGAGGTGAGCAGCCAGCCACCCAGGGAGATGGGGCCATAGGACGCCAGCGAGGCCGGCAGCAGGAAAATCCCCGAGCCGATCATGTTGCCCACCACCAGCGCGGTACAGGCAATCAGGCCGAGGCCCTTGGCGGAAGGGGCAGAGGACGGTTGCACAGCCATGGACGCATTCCTTGAGTCGGTTGCCTGCAGTGTAGGCCGCCGGGCGGGGCCTCATGCAATGTCCACAAACAACAACCCCGCCAGCAGGCGGGGTTGTTGATCAGAGCAGGAGGCGGATCAGGCGGCTTTCTGCTGCCAGGACACCGCTTCCTCGGCCATGGCCTGCTGGATGGCGCGCTTGCGGCGCTCCTCGGCACGGCGGCTGAAGTACCAGGCAAAGAAGGTGAACAACGACACCGACAACAGCACCAGGCTGGCCACGGCGTTGATCTCCGGCTTCACGCCCATGCGCACGGCGGAGAACACCTCCATCGGCAGGGTGGTCGAGCCCGGGCCCGAGACGAAGCTGGCCAGTACCAGGTCGTCCAGCGACAGGGCGAAGGACATCATGCCGCCCGCTGCCAGCGAGGGTGCGATCATCGGGATGGTGATCAGGAAGAACACCTTCCACGGCTTGGCACCCAGGTCCATGGCCGCTTCCTCGATGGACATGTCGAGTTCACGCAGGCGCGAACTCACCACCACCGCCACGTAGGCCGAGCAGAAGGTGGTGTGGGCGATCCAGATGGTCAGCACGCCACGCTCGGCCGGCCAGCCGATGATCTGCGCCATGGCCACGAACAGCAGCAACAGCGACAGACCGGTGATCACCTCGGGCATGACCAGCGGCGCGGTGACCAGGCCACCGAACAGGGTGCGGCCCTTGAAGCGCGGGATGCGGGTCAGCACGAAGGCGGCCAGGGTGCCCAGCGCCACCGCCGCCACGGCGGTGTACAGGGCGATCTCGATCGAGCGCATCACGGCGCCCATCAACTGGCTGTTGTCGAGCAGGCCGGCATACCACTTCACCGACCAGCCGCCCCACACGGTCACCAGCTTGGAGCCGTTGAACGAGTAGATGACCAGGATGACCATCGGCAGGTAGATGAACAGCAGGCCGACCCAGAGCATGATGGTGGAGAAACTGAAGCGCTTCATACCTTGCCCTCCAGCTCTTTCGCTTGGTTACGGTTGAACCAGATGATCGGCACCATGAGGATGGCCAGCATGATCACCGCCAGAGCGGACGCCACCGGCCAGTCGCGGTTGTTGAAGAACTCCTGCCACAGCACCTTGCCGATCATCAGGGTCTCCGGGCCGCCGAGCAGTTCCGGAATCACGAACTCACCCACCGCCGGAATGAACACCAGCATGCTGCCGGCGACGATGCCGTTCTTCGACAGCGGCACGGTGATCTTCCAGAACGCCGAGATATTGCGGCAACCCAGGTCGGCCGCGGCCTCCAGCAGGGTCAGGTCATGCTTGACCAGGTTGGCGAACAGCGGCAGCACCATGAACGGCAGGTACGAGTAGACGATACCGATGTACACCGCGACGTTGGTGTTGAGGATCTGCAGCGGCTCGCTGATCAGGCCCAGGTGCATGAGGAAGCCGTTGAGCAGACCGTTGGTACTGAGGATGCCCATCCAGGCGTAGACGCGGATGAGGATCGCGGTCCAGGTCGGCATCATGATCAGCAGCACGAAGACCGTCTGCATTTCCTTGTCGGCACGGGCGATGGCATAGGCCATCGGGTAGCCGATCAGGAGGCACAGCAGGGTGCTGATCGCCGCCATCTTCAGCGAACCGAGATAGGCCGACACATAGAGGTCGTCCTCGGTCAGCAGCAGGTAGTTGCCCAGGTTGAGCACCAGCGAGATCTGGTTGTCGACCCAGGTCCAGACTTCGGTGTAGGGCGGGATGGCCACGTCTGCTTCGGCAAAGCTGATCTTCAGAACGATGAAGAACGGCAGCATGAAGAACAGGAACAGCCAGAAGAATGGCACTCCGATGACGAAGTGCCGCCCCCTCGGCAGGAGGCGTTTCAGGGTACGTTTGCTCATGACCGCAGTACCACTCCGCTGTCGTTTTCCCAGTGCACGAAGACCTGGTCACCCCAGGTCGGCCGGGTGCCACGGCGCTCGGCGTTGGTCATCACCGCCTGCACCACCATGCCGCTGGGCAGCTCGATGTAGAACACCGAATGGCCGCCGAGGTAGGCGATGTCGTGCACCTTGCCCACCGACCAGTTGCTGTCATCAGCCGGCTGCTCGGTGGTCACCCAGAGCTTTTCCGGACGCAGGGCGTAGGTCACGCGCTTGTCTTCCAGCGAGGTGCTGACGCCGTGGCCGACGTAGATCGGGCGCTCCAGCTGCGGGCAGGCAATCACCGCGTGGTCTTCCATGTCCTGGACCACTTCGCCCTCGAACAGGTTGACGCTGCCGATGAACTCGCACACCAGGCGGTTGATCGGGGTTTCGTAGATGTCCACCGGGCTGCCGATCTGCTCGATGCAGCCCAGGTGCATGATGGCGATGCGCTCGGCCATGGTCATGGCCTCTTCCTGGTCGTGGGTCACCATCACGCAGGTCACGCCGACGCGCTCGATGATTTCCACCAGTTCCAGCTGCATCTGCGAACGCAGTTTCTTGTCCAGTGCACCCATCGGCTCGTCGAGCAGCAGCAGCTTGGGACGCTTGGCCAGGGAGCGGGCCAGGGCCACGCGCTGGCGCTGACCACCGGACAGTTGGTGCGGCTTGCGCCGGGCGTACTGGGTCATGTGCACCAGCTTGAGCATCTCGGCCACGCGCTTGTCGATCTCGTCCTTGGGCAGGCCATCCTGCTTGAGGCCGAAGGCGATGTTCTGCTCCACGCTCATGTGCGGGAACAGCGCGTAGGACTGGAACATCATGTTGATCGGCCGCTCATAGGGCGGCAGATCGGTGATGTCCTGGCCATCCAGATAGATGCGACCTTCGGTCGGCCGCTCGAAACCGGCCAGCATGCGCAACAGAGTCGACTTACCCGAACCAGAGCCGCCGAGCAGGGCGAAGATCTCGCCCTTGTTGATGGACAGGGACACCGAGTCCACTGCCGCCGTCTCGTCGAACTTCTTGGTCACCCGGTCGATTTTTACCAGCACCTCTTTAGGCTGCTGGTCGCCGGTGAGGGCTTTCTTGTAAGCACCGGAGGCTATTGCCATTACCAAACTCCCACTGTGCGCTGGCCGAGAAAGCCGCGCCTTTTGTCGTTGAGGGCCGCCCGCGACCCTTGGTGTTTTGTCCGGCGGGGCCCCCTATCCGGGAAGGCCGCCGCGTCGATACCTTTGGAAGACCGTGTCCGGCACGTTGCCAGACACATCCCCCCTCCCCCACACGGGGATGGCGACAGGCTTGTGTCGCCGGCTTGCTCCATCAAAATCTGGCGGTTCCTGGCGGGCGCAGTGCGCCCTCACAGCAGGTGATGCCCGCCTGGCCAGTGCTGCTGGCCAACCGCGCCGGACAAGGCCCGCGCGGTCACGCATTCGGAGGTTGCCGACCGGCTCAGCAGGCCGGCAACCGGGTCACGCTGTTACTTGCCGGACTTGATCTTGGTCCAGCTGCGAGTCATCGCACGCTGCACCTTCGGCGACTGCTCGGCAAAGGTGTAGAGCTTGGAGCTGGCTTCGGCCGTCGGGTAGATGCCCGGGTTGGTACGGATCTCTTCCGACACCAGCGGCGTGGCGGTGGCGTTGCCGTTCGGATAGGCCACGTAGTCGGAAACCGGTGCGATCACTTCCGGGGTCAGGATGTAGTTGAGGAAGGCATGAGCGGCATCGCCATTCTTCGAATCCGCCGGAATCGCCATCATGTCGAAGAACGCGGCAGCGCCTTCTTTCGGGATGGTGTAGGCGACTTTCACGCCGTTCTTGGCTTCCTCGGCACGAGACTGGGCCTGGAACACGTCGCCGGACCAGCCGACAGCCACGCAGATGTTGCCGTTGGCCAGGTCGGAGATGTACTTGGAGCTGTGGAAGTAGGTGATGTACGGACGCACCTTCATCAGCACTTCTTCAGCCTTGGCCACGTCCGCCGGGTTGGTCGGGTTCGGGTTCAGACCCTGGTAGTGCAGGGCAGCGGCCATGATTTCCTGCGGCGCATCGAGCATGGACACGCCACACTCCTTCAGCTTGGCCATGTTTTCCGGCTTGAACACGGTTTCCCAGGAGTCGATGGTGTCGACACCCAGGGCAGCCTTGACCTTGTCCGGGTTGTAGCCGATGCCGGTGGTGCCCCACAGGTAGGGGAAGGCGTACTGGTTGCCCGGATCGGCAGTTTCCAGCGACTTCATCAGATTCGGATCGAGATGCTTCCAGTTCGGCAGCTTGGACTTGTCCAGTTTCTGGAACACGCCCGCCTTGATCTGCTTGGCGAGGAACTGGTTGGACGGAACCACGACGTCATAGCCGGACTGGCCGGTGAGCATCTTGGCTTCGAGGGTTTCATTGGAGTCGAAGACGTCATAAACCACTTTGATGCCGCTGGCCTTCTCGAAGTTGGCCACGGTGTCTTCAGCGATGTAGTCCGACCAGTTGTACACATGTACAACCTTGTCTTCCGCCTGGGCGGCGCCAACCAGGGCGGCAGCGACGGAAAGAGCGAGGGCGGTCTTGCCAATCATCTTCTTCATGCGTAGAGCTCCAATTGTTTTTTGATTAATCCGGAAGGCGCGCAGCCTAGCTGCGGCACCTCCCGGTGAGCCTGGCCAACGCACTGGCGCAGAGTCTCGCAAGGTCTAGCCTGGGGCTCAACCCTGCAGATCACGATAGGCCAGGTCGAGGCACATGCGTGCTTTCTCCACCAGCTCATCGATTTCTTGCTTGGTAATGACCAGCGGCGGAGCAATGATCATGGTGTCGCCAACGGCGCGCATGATCAGACCGTTACTGAAGCAGTAGCCGCGGCAGGTCATGCCGGCAGCCTTGTCGCTCGGGTAACGCTCGCGAGTCGCCTTGTTCTTCACCAGTTCGATGGCACCGAGCATGCCCACGCCACGAACTTCACCCACCAGCGGGTGATCAGCCAGTTCACGCAAACGTGCTTGCAAGTACGGTGCCGTTTCGTTCTTGACCCGCTCGATGATCTTTTCTTCCTTGAGGATGCGCAGGTTTTCCAGACCCACCGCCGCCGCCACCGGGTGACCGGAGTAGGTGAAGCCGTGGTTGAAATCGCCACCCTCGTTGATCACCTGGAACACCTTGTCGCTGACGATCAGGCCGCCCATCGGCACGTAACCGGAGGTCAGGCCCTTGGCGATGGTCATCAGGTCCGGCTTGTTGCCGTAGTAATCGCTGCCGAACCACTCGCCGGTACGACCGAAACCACAGATCACTTCGTCAGCCACGAACAGGATGTCGTACTTGGCGAGGATCTCGCGGATGCGCGGCCAGTAGGTGTCCGGCGGGATGATCACGCCGCCGGCGCCCTGGATCGGCTCGGCGATGAAGGCGGCGACCTTGTCTTCGCCGACTTCGAGAATTTTCTTTTCCAGCTGATCGGCGGCCCAGATGCCGAACTCGTCCGGGGTCATGTCGCCACCCTCACCGAACCAGTACGGCTGCGGGATGTGCACGATGCCCGGAATCGGCAGGTCGCCCTGCTTGTGCATGCCGGCCATGCCGCCCAGGCTGGTGCCTGCAACGGTGGAGCCGTGGTAGCCGTTGATGCGGCCGATGATGACCTTCTTCGCCGGCTTGCCCTTGAGGTCCCAGTAGTGGCGGACCATGCGCAGCATGGTGTCGTTGCCTTCGGAACCGGAACCGGTGAAGAACACATGGTTCATGCCTTCCGGCGCCACGTCGGAAATGGCCTTGGCCAGCTCCAGTACCGGTGGGTGAGCGGTCATGAAGAAGGTGTTGTAGAACGGCAGCTCGCGCATCTGCTTGCTGGCGGCCTCGACCAGTTCCTCGCGGCCGTAACCGATGGCCACGCACCAGAGACCGGCCATGCCGTCGAGGATCTTGTTGCCCTCGCTGTCCCACAGGTGAACGCCTTCGGCCTTGGTGATGATGCGCGGCCCATTTTCATGCAGCTGCTTGTAGTCAGTGAACGGCGCCAGGTGGTGGGCGCGGCTCAGCTCCTGCCATTCACGGGTTTTCGGGTTGTTCACTGTGTTACTCATCTCAACTACTACCTATGTCGTGCGGGCCGGGGGTTCGGCGCCGCAAAAAAGAGGGGTTGGCCCGGAGCGGGGATCACCCGCTCCGGCCACCGGATCAAACGGACAGCAGGAGGAACTCGCGTTCCCAGGAGCTGATGACCCGCTTGAAGTTTTCATGCTCGGCACGCTTCACCGCCACGTAGGCACGCATGAAGCGCTCACCGAGGTATTTCTCGCCTTCCTTGCAGGCCTCCATCCGCTCCAGGGCGCTTTCGATGGTGACCGGCAGACGCAGGTTGCGCCGCTCGTAACCACGGCCCTTGACCGGCGCGCTGGGCTTGATGCCTTCGGCCATGCCGATGAAACCGCACAGCAGGGACGCCGCCAGTACCAGATACGGGTTGGCGTCGGCACCGGCCAGGCGGTTCTCCACGCGGCGGTTCTGCGGACCGGCTTCCGGCACGCGCAGACCCACGGTGCGGTTCTCCTCGCCCCATTCCACGTTCACCGGCGCCGAGGTATCGGGCAGGAAGCGGCGGAACGAGTTGACGTTGGGCGCGAACAGCGGCAGCAACTCGGGAATGAACTTCTGCAGACCGCCGATGTGGTGCATGAACAGTTCGCTCATGGTGCCGTCGGCATTGGAGAACAGGTTCTTACCGGTCTTGATGTCCACCACGCTCTGGTGAATGTGCATGGCGCTGCCCGGCTGATCGGTGATCGGCTTGGCCATGAAGGTCACCGCCACGTCGTGCTTGAGCGCGGCTTCACGCATGGTGCGCTTGAACACGGTGATCTGGTCGGCCAAGTGCAGGGCGTCGCCGTGACGGAAGTTGATTTCCATCTGCGCCGGGCCGTCTTCGTGGATCAGGGTGTCCAGATCCAGGTCCTGCGCCTCGCACCAGTCGTAGACGTCTTCAAACAGCGGGTCGAATTCGTTGGCGGCGTCGATGGAGAAGCTCTGACGGCCCACTTCCGGACGGCCGGAACGGCCTACGGGCGCTTCCAGCGGGAAGTCCGGGTCGGCGCAGCGCTTGGTCAGGTAGAACTCCATCTCCGGCGCGACGATCGGCTGCCAGCCCTTGTCGGAATACATCTTCAGGACTTTCTTGAGGACGTTGCGCGGCGACAGCTCGATCGGGTTGCCCTGCTTGTCGAAGGTGTCGTGAATCACCATCGCCGTCGGCTCGATGGCCCAGGGCACAACAAATACGGCGTTCTCGTCCGGACGGCAGAACATGTCGATGTCCGCCTCGTCCAGCAGCTCGTAATAGATGTCGTCATCGACATAGTCGCCGGTGACGGTCTGCAGGAGCACACTCTCGGGGAGGCGCATGCCCTTCTCGTCCAGGAATTTGTTGGTCGGCGCAATCTTGCCGCGCGCGATACCCGTCAAATCGCTGATCAAGCATTCAACTTCGGTGATTTTGCGTTCTTTCAGCCAGCTGGTCAGCTGGTCGAGCTTGGTAGTCATAAAGACCTCAGGGTTTATAGAGCGGCTACTGCGGACCGGTTAAAGCCTAGCGAAACCTCCCAGTTTCACCGACCGGTTGCTCACCTACTCACGTTGCCCCGCCCTCTTCCTGCAAGCCTCACCAAAGGCCTGGAAGATGGCGAGATAATTCGGGTTGGATCGTACCTGCCATTCCGGGTGCCATTGCACCCCAAGTGCAAAGCTTTGTGCACCCTCGACAGAGAAGGCTTCCACCAACCCGTCAGGCGCCAGAGCTTCCACGCGAAGGCCCGGCGCCAGACGTGCAACGCCCTGGCCATGAATCGAATTGACATCTATCTGCGCCGGCAAGCCGAGGCCAGCGAGAACGCCACCGGGCTGCACCTGCAGCGCGTGACGGGGGGCATATTGCACTTCAACCGGCTGATCGGCCGGCTCGCGATGATCGAGCATGCCGGCGACCTCATGCACCTTGCCGTGCAGAGTGCCGCCGAATGCCACGTTGATTTCCTGGAAGCCGCGGCAGATGCCCAGCAGCGGAATGCCGGCACTGATCGCCTTGCGGATCAGCGGCAGCGTGGTGCTGTCACGCGCCGGATCGCTGTGGGAATCCGGGTCGCTGGCAGTGCCTGAATAATGATGGGCTTCGATGTTCGATGGCGAGCCTGTACACAGCAAGCCGTCTAGACTGTCGAGCAGGGTGTCCTGATCCAGCAGTTCGCCAAGAGCCGGGATTACCAGAGGCTGGCACTCCGCGCCGACAACAACGGCACGGACATACTTGTCACCAGCGATATGGTAGGGGTGCAGACCGATCTGCCTGGTGCAGGCGGTAACACCTATTAATGGCAGGCGAGCCATGAGACACCCGTTTTATTGATGTTGGTGGGTTGACCCGAGATTAACCCTGTTCAAATTTTTACACAACCACCCTGTAAAAAATTGAACACGCCCCTCGCAACACCCCACCACGCGCGCCCTGCAGCTGACTGTCCACAGGGTATAAATGCCCCAAAACTGGCGCTACCGCCCCGTTTTAGGGCAAAATGCTCGACTATTGACAGGCCGTAGTGTTTGAGATTGACTCACACCCATGCGCTTGCATGATTGAAATTTTTAACAAAAAAGGTGTTGCATCATGTCGGTACCCACCAGTGCCGTTACGCTGAACGAAGCGAATGAGTTCCTTAAGGAACATCCTGAGGTCCAGTTCGTCGACCTTCTTATTGCCGACATGAACGGCGTCGTTCGCGGCAAGCGCATTGAGCGCGCTAGCCTGCACAAGGTCTATGCCAAAGGCATCAACCTCCCCGCATCCATCTTCGCCCTCGACATCAACGGTTCCACCGTCGAAAGCACCGGCCTCGGTCTGGACATCGGCGCTGCCGACCGCATCTGTTTCCCGATCACCGGCACCCTGTGCAACGAGCCGTGGCAGAAGCGCCCGACCGCCCAGCTGCTGATGACCATGCACGAGCTCGACGGCCGCCCCTTCTTCGCCGACCCGCGCGAAGTGCTGCGGCAGATCGTGCAGAAATTCGACGACCTCGGCCTGACCATCTGCGCCGCGTTCGAAATCGAGTTCTACCTGATCGACCAGGAAAACGTGAACGGCCGTCCGCAGCCGCCGCGCTCGCCGATGTCAGGCAAGCGCCCGCAGTCGACCCAGGTCTACCTGATCGACGACCTCGACGAATACGCCGACTGCCTGCAGGACATCCTCGAAGCCGCCAAGGAACAGGGCATCCCGGCCGACGCCATCGTCAAGGAAAGCGCCCCGGCGCAGTTCGAGGTCAACCTGCATCACGTCAATGACGCGATCAAGGCCTGCGACTACGCCCTGCTGCTCAAGCGCCTGATCAAGAACGTCGCCTACGACCATGAAATGGACACCACCTTCATGGCCAAGCCCTACCCCAACCAGGCGGGCAACGGGCTGCACGTGCACATCTCGCTGCTGGACAAGAAGACCGGCAAGAACATCTTCACCACCGACGACCCGCTGCAGAGTGCCACCCTGCGCCATGCCATCGGCGGCGTACTGGAAACCATGCCGGCCTCGATGGCCTTCCTCTGCCCCAACGTCAACTCCTACCGCCGCTTTGGCGCACAGTTCTATGTGCCCAACGCGCCGAGCTGGGGCGTGGACAACCGCACCGTGGCGGTCCGCGTGCCGAACGGCAGCCCGGACGCCGTGCGCATCGAACATCGTGTCGCCGGCGCCGATGCCAACCCGTACCTGATGATGTCGGCCATCCTCGCCGGCATTCACCACGGACTGACCAGCAAGATCGAACCGGGCGAGCCGATCGAAGGCAACTCCTACGAACAGCTGGAGCAGAGCCTGCCGAACAACCTGCGCGATGCCCTGCGCGAGCTGGACGAAAGCGAAGTGCTCAACCAGTACATCAGCCCGGATTACATCGACATCTTCGTCGCCTGTAAGGAAGCCGAGCTGGAAGAGTTCGAGACCACCATCTCCGACCTCGAATACAACTGGTACCTGCACACCGTGTAAGTCCCTGCAACGCCGGCCTCGCGCCGGCGTTGTTTTAACCGAATGATGACGGCACAGCCCTGTCCCGGGGTTGCGCCAGCGGCTGGCCGAATATTGGCCAAGAACCGGAGGAGACCGCCATGCCCCACTCGCCTGCCGGCCTCGTCCGCCTTGGGTCGCGTCAGCCACAGCGGCTTCGCCACGGCGATCCCTGAGCCTCACTAACACTTTCTATAAAGCCACCCGACAGCAGCCGGGGGCGACACAACCACTCTGCCATTCAATTTATCCAACGCTGCGCCTGGCGCCAGATCGTCACGGCCGCGTATCGATTACTGGAGGCTGAAATGCGCCGTTTGCTTGCCCCACTGTTGCTGTTGCTGTGCCCGTCTCTGAGCCAGGCCGAAGATGTCATCCAGGTGTGGAACTGGAACGACTACATCGCCCCGCAGGTGCTCAAGGACTTTGAAAAGGACACCGGCATCCGTGTCGAATACCGCACCTTCAGCACCGCCGAAGAACTCGATCAGGCCCTGCAGAGCGATGCTGTCATCGACGTCGCCGTGCCGTCCCATGACACCCTGCCTACCCTGATCAAGGCCGGACGCCTGCAACCACTGGACCTGAGCCTGCTGCCCAACCGCCAGCACCTGGACAAGGCCATTCTCAGCAAGCTGGCAGCCTACGACCCGCAGAACCGCTATGCCGTGCCCTACCTGTGGGGCACCGTCGGTCTGGCGGTGAATGTGCCGCAGGCCGAAGCGGCTCTCGGCGGGCCGGTGCCAAACAGCTGGAACCTGCTGTTCGACCCGGCCATGAGCGGCAAACTGGCCAGCTGCGGCATCGCCATGATCGACTCCAGCAGCGAAGCGCTGGCGGTGCTGCTTAACTATCAGGGGCGCAACCTCGCCCACAGCTCGCCCAAGCAGCTCAAGCGCGCCGGCGACACCCTCGCCAGCCTGCGCCCCAACCTGCGCTACATCGACAGCGAGCGCTATATCGCCGACCTGGCCAACGGCAAGCTGTGCGTGGCCTTCGCCTGGGTTGGCGATGCCCTGGCCGCCGCCGATGCCGGTCAACCCGTGCGTTTCTTGGTGCCGGACGAAGGCTCGGCGCTGTTTATCGACAACATGGTCATCCCGACCAGCAGCAAGCGCGCCGATCTGGCTCATCGTTTCATCAACTACCTGCTGCAGCCGCAGGTCGCAGCACTGACCTCCAGCGAGGTGCTCTACCCGAACCCGAACAAGGATGCCAGCCAGTTCATGGACGACAACCTGCAACAGCAGCTCGCCCAGGTGAACACCGCCAAGCGCCGCCTGTTCGCCCCCGAGGCCCTGCCGGACAAGCTGGAAGTGGCCAAGGAAGAAGTGTGGAGCCAGTTCAAGGGCAAGCCCTGACAGCGCCCCTTGCCGCGGGCAGCGGCATGACGTCCAATAGCGCCTCCGCCGCGGCCATGCCGCAACGGCAACAGACACTAGCCCCGGAGATCGTCATGTCGCGCCCCGCCACCGCCCGCAAACCGCGCGCCAGCAGCCAGGCGCGCATTCAGCAGATTCTTGAGGCGGCACGCAGCCAGCTGGCCGAAGAAGGCGTGGCCAGCCTGTCGATCTACAGCGTCGCCGAGCGCGCGGGCATTCCACCTTCTTCGCTGTACCACTTTTTTCCCAGCGTACCGGCACTGCTACAGGGCCTGACCGCCGCCGTACACGCCGCGTTCCGCGACTGCCTGGCTCAGCCCATCGACGCCGCCAGCCTGCACAGCTGGCGCGACCTCTCGCGTCTGATCGAACAGCGCATGCTGCGCGTCTACGAACAGGATCCGGCCGCCCGCCAGCTGATCCTCGCCAGCCACGGCCTGGCCGAAGTGACCCAGGCCGACCGCCAGCATGACGACCAGCTCGGCCAGCAGATGCAGGCCCTGTTTGCCCATTACTTCCAGCTGCCGCCGCTGCCGGAGGATATCGACGTGTTCGCCCTCGCCCTGGAGCTGGGTGATCGCGTGTATGCCCGCTCCGTGCAGCAGTTCGGCCTGATCACCCCGCGCCTGGCCGAGGAAGGCCTGCGCGTGTTCGATGCCTACCTGTCGCTGTACCTGCCGCCCCACCTGCCGCGGCAATCTCGCTAAGAACAAATTCCCGACAAACATCGAATTAATAACTCGCGCGATCTTTTATTCGAATCCAATACAGATTATTGATCGATAAAAATCGGCAAACTCACTTCCAATGTCGATTTTTATCGGCTATAAATTGCTCATCGTCTGACGAGTCGCTCCGAGGCCGACAGACCCAAGCCATGCCTGCTACCGTCAGACAGCTCCGGTTTCAGCCCCGAGGAGGTGTTCCATGTTCCGCACCTTCGCCGCGACCCAGATGGCCTGTTCCCCGGATCGCACCCGACCTACCCTGAACCTCGTTTCGGTGACCCTATGACCACTCTGAACAGCACCCCGCGCACCGATGGCTTCCGCATGCCGGCCGAATGGGAAACCCACAGCCAGACCTGGATGGTCTGGCCGCAGCGTCCGGACAACTGGCGTAACGGCGGCAAGCCGGCGCAGGCCGCCTTCGCCACCGTCGCCCGCGCCATTGCCGAGTTCGAGCCGGTGACCGTCTGCGTTTCCGCCGAGCAGTACGACAACGCCCGCGTGCGTCTCGATCACGCCAATATCCGTCTGCTGGAAGTCACCACCGACGACGCCTGGGTACGCGACACCGGGCCGACCTTCGTCGTCAACGATGCCGGCGACGTACGCGGCGTGGACTGGACCTTCAACGCCTGGGGCGGCTTCGACGGCGGCCTGTACTGGCCGTGGCAGCGCGACGACCAGGTGGCGCGCAAGATCCTCGAAGTCGAGCGCTGCGCGCGTTACCGCACCGAGGGTTTCGTGCTGGAAGGCGGCTCCATCCATGTCGACGGCGAAGGCACCCTGATCACCACCGAGGAATGCCTGCTCAACCGCAACCGCAACCCGCACCTGACCCGCGAAGAGATCGAAGCGGTGCTGCGCGAGCACCTGGCCATCGACACCGTGATCTGGCTGCCGGACGGCCTGTTCAACGACGAGACCGACGGCCACGTCGACAACTTCTGCTGCTACGTGCGGCCGGGTGAAGTGCTGCTGGCCTGGACCGACGACGTGAACGACCCCAACTACCCGCGCTGCCAGGCCGCCATGCGCGTGCTGGAGCAGGCACGCGATGCCAAGGGGCGCGCGCTGGTGGTGCACAAGATGCCGATCCCGGGCCCGATCCATGCCAGCGAGGAAGAATGCGCCGGCGTGGACGCCGCCGAAGGCACTCAGGAGCGCGATCCGTCGATCCGTCTGGCCGGCTCCTACGTCAACTTCCTCATCGTCAACGGCGGCATCATCGCCCCCTGCTTCGATGACCCGAAGGACGAAGAAGCCCGCGTCATTCTCGAGCGTATCTTCCCCGAGCATCGCGTGGTCATGGTGCCCGGCCGCGAGATCCTCCTCGGCGGCGGCAATATCCACTGCATCACCCAGCAGCAACCGGCGCCGCAACGGCGCTGAGTGCTCAGTTGGACGGGCGCCCGTGCGGCGCCCGCTCAACTAAGCGGCCGGCAGGCCGACAACTCGACGACTACGCTGACATTCCAAGCAGCCAGCATTCGCCGAGGTCTTCATGTTCAATACCCAACTCAAGCAGCAACTGGCCGCCTGCCAGCAGCAACTGGCCGAATCCCAGGCCCGCCGCGAAGCGGTAGACCGCTCGATGGCCGTGATCGAGTTCCAGCCCGACGGCACCATCGTCACCGCCAACGACAACTTCCTCGCCACCATGGGCTACCGCCTGGAAGAAATCCGCGGCCAGCACCATCGCCTGTTCTGTCAGCCCGGCTATGCCGCCAGCGCCGAGTACCAGCGTTTCTGGCAGCGCCTGGCTTCCGGCGAATTCATCCGCGAGCGCTTCCTGCGCCTGAACAAGGCCGGCCAGCAGGTCTGGCTGGAAGCCAGCTACAACCCGGTGCGCGACGCCGGCGGGCGGGTGACACGGGTGCTGAAAATGGCCACCGATATCACCGCCCAGGTCATCGGCGAACAGGAACAGAGCAGTCTGATCAATGCCATCAACCGCTCCATGGCCACCATCGAGTTCAATCCGCAGGGCGAGGTGCTTGCGGCCAACGACAATTTTCTCAGCGTCATGGGCTATCGCCTGGAAGATATCCGCGGCAAGCACCATCGCCTGTTCTGCGAGCGCAGCGAAAGCGAGTCGGCCGAGTACCGTCAGTTCTGGGAGCGCCTGAACCGCGGCGAGTTCTTTTCCGGACGCTTCAAGCGGGTCAATCGCCAGGGCGCCACGGTCTGGCTGCGCGCCACCTACAACCCGGTCTTCGATCATCAGGGCCGCCTGTACAAGGTGGTCAAATTTGCCAGTGACGTGACCGCCCAGGTTCAGCAGCAGGAAGCCGAATCACGCGCCGCGCGCCTGGCCTACGACACCTCGCTGCACACCGACGAGACCGCCCAGCAGGGTGCTCAGGTGGTGCAGCGCACGGTCGAAGTGATGCAGAGCATCGCCGGCGAACTGAACCGCGCCGCCGATGGCATCAGCGCGGTCAGCCAGCAGTCGGAGATGATCAGCAGCATCGTGCAGACCATCCGCGGCATCGCCGAACAGACCAACCTGCTGGCGCTCAATGCCGCCATCGAGGCGGCGCG
>ERZ1645187.1203-NODE-1203-length-24202-cov-6.215058_pt1 | contig 24202 bp, 26 predicted proteins | sample MGYA00575352_ERZ1645187 | MGnify/ENA primary metagenome ERZ1645187 (study PRJEB40837, sample SAMN11349314) | freshwater sediment metagenome | isolation source: river sediment | host: Sediment | place: India: Wazaribad , New Delhi | collected 2017-02-21 ...
CTACGGCATGTCGACCTTCGAAGGCCCGATGATGTCGATCAAGACGGTCAACGCGCTGTCGCACTACACCGACTGGACCGTTGGCCACGTGCACTCCGGCGCGCTGGGCTGGGTGGGCATGGTGTCGATCGGCTCCATGTACTACCTGATCCCGAAACTGTTCGGTCGTGCCGAGATGTATTCGACCCGCCTGATCAATGTCCACTTCTGGCTGGCCACGCTCGGTACCGTCCTGTACATCGCCGCACTGTGGATCTCCGGCGTCATGCAGGGCCTGATGTGGCGTGCCACCAACGCCGACGGCACGCTGACGTACTCCTTCGTCGAGTCGGTCAAGGCCTCCTATCCGTTCTGGACCATCCGCGTGGTTGGCGGTACGCTGTTCCTGACCGGCATGATCCTCATGGCCTACAACATGTTCAAGACTATCGCCAGTGGCAAGGCGGTCGATGACGCAAAAGTCCTCGCCCCCGCCGGCGCACACTGATTGCAAGGGAGATAAATCATCATGTTGACGCATGAGAAAATCGAAACCAGCAACACGCTGATGATCGTTCTGACGCTGATTTTCGTAAGCGTCGGTGGTCTGCTGGAAATCGTTCCATTGTTCTTTCAGAAGTCACTGACCACGCCGGTGAATGAACTGGTCAAGCCCTACGATGCCCTGCGTCTGGCGGGGCGGGACATCTACATCCGCGAAGGCTGCTACAACTGCCACTCGCAGATGATCCGTCCCTTCCGCGCCGAGACCGAGCGCTATGGCCACTACTCGGTGGCGGGTGAGTATGTCTATGACCACCCGTTCCAGTGGGGGTCCAAGCGTACCGGTCCGGATCTGCACCGCGTCGGCGGACGCTATTCCGACCAGTGGCACAAGATTCACCTGCTGAATCCGCGCGATGTCGTTCCCGAGTCGAACATGCCGGCCTACTACTGGCTGGATCGCCCGCTCAAGGAAGCGCACATCGGCGCCAAGATGTCCGCGCTGCGCAAGGTGGGCGTTCCCTACACCGACCAGGAAATCGCCGATGCGCCCAAGGCGCTGGAAGGCAAGACCGAGCTGGATGCGGTCGTCGCCTACCTGCAGGGCCTTGGCCAAGCGCTGAAGCAGACCCGCTAAGCACTGATGGATATCAACGACCTGCGTTCCCTCTTTACGGTGCTGGCATTCGCCGCATTTATCGGCATCGTTTGGTGGGCCTACTCATCAAGGCAAAAGCATGCCTTCGACGAGGCCGCCAAATCGGTTCTCGACGACGACATGCCGGTGCGAGACAGGCAAGCAGGCCAACAGCACACTGAAAGGAATTCATAATGGATTTCAACTTTACGAGCGACCTCGTCGGTTTCTGGAACCTGTACGTCGTCGTGATCGTCGCGCTCAGCGTCATCGGCTGCGCGGTCTTTCTCTGGACGCAAAGCTCCGCCAACCACAAGCCGGGTGAAGTCACCGGCCACGTTTGGGATGAAACGCTCGAGGAGTACAGCAACCCGCTGCCGAACTGGTGGCGCTGGATGTTCTACATCACCGTCGTTTTCGCGCTGGTTTACCTTGCCTTGTATCCCGGTCTCGGCAACAACACCGGCAGCTTCGGCTGGACGATGCGTGGTCAGTACGATGCGGAAATGAAGGCGGCGGAGGCGACCTACGGACCGAAGTTCAACCAGTTCCTGAAGCAGGACGTCATGGCCGTAGCTGCCAATCCGGAAGCCAAGGAAATGGGCGCCCGCCTGTTCCAGACCTACTGCGCTCAGTGCCATGCCGGTGATGCCGGTGGCACGACCAGCTTCCCGAACCTCAAGGATGGCGACTGGCTCTGGGGCGGTACGCCTGACAAGATCAAGGAAACCATCACGGCTGGCCGCATGGGCATCATGACGCCCAAGGGAACCAAGCCCGACATGGACGCCGAGCAGGTCAAGGATGTGGTTCACTATGTGCGTTCGCTCTCCGGTCTTTCGGCTGATTCCGCCCGTGTGCAGCGCGGGGCGGAGCTTTTCCCGCAAGCCTGTGCTGCCTGTCACCAGCCGGATGCGAAGGGTATGCAAGCCGCCGGTTATCCCAACCTGACCGACAAGATCTGGCTGCATGGTTCTTCCGAAGCCAAGCAGATCGAAATCGTCACCAAGGGCATGCAGAACCAGATGCCCGCGTTTGGCGAATTCCTCGGCCCGGCCAAGGTTCATTTGCTGACGGCATATGTCTGGGGCTTGGGTGGTGGCGAGAAGCCGGCTGCTCCGGCAGCGGAGGCGCCGGCAGCAGCAGCTGAAGCCGCACCGGCTGAGCAGAAGTAATTGGTTGTACGGTTCGCCTGGCCTGACGGCCGGGCGAACTCTCCGTCCGGCAGGGGTATCGCGCAAGTGATAACGGACGAAATCACGACGGGTGATTTCAGGGGATTACCCGTGAGCAGTACGAGTATCCTTTGCAAGCAATTGCAAATTTTCAACCCTTGAGCTTCACGACCAGAATGAGCCAGCAACCTTCCGGAAACCAGACTGCTACCCCCGCAGTGCAAGAGGAGTCCCTCTACAAGTCCCGCAAGAAAATCCACCCGCGCTCGGTGACCGGCGTTTTTGCCAACTGGCGCTGGATTCTTGTGTGGTTTACCCAGTTGCTCTACTACGGCCTCCCATGGATTCCCTGGGGCGATCGCCAGGCCGTCCTTCTGGACATCGTCAACCGCAAGTTCTACATCTTCGGCTTGGTGCTGTGGCCTCAGGATGTGGTTTTCCTTGCGGTGATCCTCATCATCTCGGCGTACGCATTGTTCCTGTTCACCGCAGTTGGCGGCCGCTTGTGGTGCGGATATGCCTGCCCGCAGACCGTCTATACCGAAATCTTCCTCTGGATCGAGAAAAAGATCGAGGGGGAGCGGAGCGCCCGCATCAAGCTCGACAAGGCGCCGATGGATGCGACCAAGCTCCGCTTGCGGGCGATGAAATTCGGCGCATGGGGTTTACTCGCTTTATGGACCGGTTTCACGCTGGTCGGCTATTTCACGCCGATCAAGGAGTTGTGGGTCTCTTTCTGGGCATGGACGCTTGGCCCATGGGAAACCTTCTGGATTTTCTTCTACGGCTTCATGACCTACCTGTTCGCCGGCATCATGCGTGAACAGGTATGCCTCTACATGTGTCCGTACGCGCGCTTCCAGAGCGTGATGTTCGATCCGGATACGTTGATCATCACCTACGATCCGGAGCGTGGCGAGCCGCGCGGCCAGCGCAAAAAGGGTGTCGATCCACGCAGCGTCGGCAAGGGTGACTGCATCGATTGCGAGATCTGCGTCCAGGTTTGTCCGACCGGTATCGATATCCGCAACGGGCTGCAGTACGAGTGTATCGCCTGCGGTGCCTGCATCGATGCCTGCGACGAGGTCATGGACAAGATGAACTACCCGCGTGGCCTGATTCGCTACACCACCGAGAATGCTCTCGAGAAGCATTGGGGACGCAAGGAAATTTTTGGCCATATCGTGCGTCCGCGCATCATTATTTACACCGTGATTCTGATTGCCATCACCCTGGGCCTGGTCTGGGGTGTCGCGAACAAACCCGATCTGCGCGTCAATGTGATCAGAGACCGTGGCGTGCTTGCCCGCGAAGTCGAGGGAGGTTCGATCGAGAACGTCTATCGGCTGCAGGTGATGAATGTGTCCGAGCAGGCGCATCGTTACGCCGTGAACGTGACCGGCCTGGATGGCATCAAGCTGGAAGGCGAAACTCTCCTTGAGGTTGCTCCCGCGACGACCAAGAGCTTTACGCTGGCAGTGCGGGTGCCACCCGAGTCGGGCAAGAAGGGTTCGCACATGATTTATTTCGATGTCAAGGCAGAGGGCAACGAAAAAATGGCCGTGCACGAGAAGGCCACGTTCCTGATGCCCCAATGAGGAAGCAATGACGATGACCCTGGCCGCGAAGGAAAACAGCAAGCCCTGGTACCGGGAACCATGGCCATGGTTCCTGATGTCTGGGCCGATCATTGTCATCATTGCCGCATTTGTTTCCGCCTGGATTGCGATTCGCAGCAGCGACGGATTGGTCACCGAGGACTATTACAAGCAGGGCCAGGCAGCCGGCGAAACCCTGATGCGCAGCAAGCACGCCGAGGAACTCGGGATTTCGGCCGGCATGCGGCTGACGGACGATCAGATGTCGATTCGCCTGGCCGGACGCCAGACGGAACAGCCAGCCGCGCTGAATGTGACCCTGTCGCATCCGACGCGCGCCGGTATCGACCAGAGGGCGGTATTGAAGCCGCGCGGCGATGTATATGCGGGCAAGCTGAATCTGCCCGCGTCCGGGCATTGGCTGGTCCTCGTCGAGGATGAGGCCAGAACATGGCGAGTCATGGGCAGTGTAGTGCTGCCTGCCGCCGGGGAAGTGGTGATCGGCGCTAAAGAAACAGGGACGAAGGACTGATTCAGGGTTTTTTCATCAACTAGGGGAGAGCTGGCATGCAAGCACTTAAGGAATTGTTTAGCACGGATATCGGATTGCTGAGCGTATTCACCATCGGCTTCGCGACCTTTTTCGTGATCTACGTCTACAAGTACGCGAAGAAGCACATGGAAGAAGATGCAAGGAATGCCGCCAAGAAGTAATTCTTCCTGATCTGCATAAAACAGGGGGCCGAACAAATTCGGCCCCCTGTTTTTTTATGATTCAGCCGTGCGTCGGGCCGACACCGATGGGGGGGGGCGCGAGGTTGACGATGCGTGAAAACAGGTCGCGGAATTCATGTTCCGGCTTGGCGCCGAAGCGGGGATCGCCGTGCTCGCCGAAGGCTTCGGCAATCTCGATCCAGTCGTGCGTTGTCAGATGCTTTTTCGCCAACGGGATGACGGTCGTTTCTTCAAGCTTCATGTGCTGGCGGGCTTCCTCGACCTGTTGCTCCACTTCGCTGGCAAATGCTTCGAGGCTGCCTGGTACGCCTGCTTCGAGCTGCCCCAGCATCTGTTCGAGCCGGCGTCGCTGCGCGGCGCTGTCGGCATGCTGTTTCTCGAGCGTCGCGATGATTTCATCCGCCTCGCGCGTGCGTTCCTTGAGGCGGGCGAACAGGTAGGCTTCTTCCCGCGGGTCGTGCAGCCGCTGGGAGAAGGCATCCATGTAGTAGATCATCGCCCACATCAGTTTGAAATCGAGTTCTCCGCCCTTGTCGCGCGCCTCCCTGACGAGAAAGCGCAAGCCGTGCAGCACGGCGCCGAGAGAACGGTGTTCATCGTGGATGATGGTGAGTGCGCGATTCAACATCGACAATCCTAACGATAGACGAGGACAGGAATCCGCGAATGCGTCAGAACCTTCTGTGTTTCCGAACCGAGCAGCAGGCCTCCGAAACCACGCCGTCCGTGCGATGCCATGAAGATAAGGTCGCAACCCGCAGTCTCGGCCGCAGCGATGATTGCCTCGTAAGGAATGTCGCTCGTCTTGCTCGCCAGACTGCTGGCGACGCCTGCCGACGCGGCCTGCTTTTCGCAAGCGCCGAGAATTTCATCTGCTTGCTGCTGGGCCATCTTGGCGAATTTTTCCGGCGTGGTGGGATCGATCAGCGCGCCCTCGCCGTAAAAAGCAACGGGATACTCCGGCTTGGCGTAAAAGAAAGTGATGCGGGCGCCCGTTTCCTTGGCGAAGCCGATCGCCCGCTTGACGGTTTCCTGAGAAAGCTGCGAGCCATCGGTCGGTACGAATATATGCTTGAACATGATGCCTTCTCCTTTCCGGTTCCCTGCGGGATCGCTTGACGCATATCAACATGAGGTTCAAGGATCCCTTCACAATCATAGCGCATCGGGAGGGCAAGACATGGCAGCGAACAGGGCGATGGTGAATCCGGTATCCCCGCAGCGCGTGTTTCAGGCAATGCGCGAAACCGTGCAGTCGAATGTCGATCCGCTGGGCGTGTTCATGCCGCTGCTGAACGCCCAGTGGGCTTGGCTGACGCATCCGCACGAACTGGCCGAGGCGGCGGCGGAGTTCTCTGCGCACATGCTCGATCTGCAGTGGTATTCGTGGCAACGCATGATGGGTATGCCCGGCGAGGATGTCGAGGAACCCAATCCCGACGACACGCGTTTCAGCGATCCGATCTGGAAGGAGTCGGCGACTTGGGACCTTACCAAGGAGTGGTACCTGACGCTGACTCACCATATCCAGAACATGCTTTACCAGACGCCCGGCCTGGCCAGTCGCGATCGCCGCAGGGCCGCGTTCTGGTGGCGCAAATGGCTGAATGCCATGGCCCCGACGAACTTCCTGCTGACCAATCCGGTGGCCATGCGCAAGGCTGCGGAAACCAACGGACAAAGCCTCGTGAGCGGCCTGCGCAACCTCATCGGCGATCTGCAGGCGGGCAACATCCGCATGACGCGTCAGGACGATTTCAAGGTCGGGGTAAACCTGGCGGCGACGCCCGGAAAGGTGGTGCTGCAAAATCGCCTCCTCGAGGTGATTCATTACCAGCCGGTTGCGGAGAAGGTGCATCGCGTACCGCTGTTGATCGTGACACCCTGGATCAACAAGTTCTACATTCTCGACCTCGTGCCGAAAAAGAGCATGATCCGTTTTCTGCTCGATCAGGGTTTCGATGTCTACATCACCAGTTGGAAGAACCCCGACGCGTCGATGGCGGAGGTGGGCTTCGACGATTACGTGACCGAAGGCATCGATGCCGCGGTGGCAGCCGTGCGGAGCATCTCGAAGTCTGCGAAAGTGCATGTGGTCGGCTACTGCATCGGCGGCACCGCTCTGGCCACCTATCTTGCGTGGGCCAACCGCCGGTATGCGCCCAAGGACGTGCCAGTTGCAAGTGCCACCTTCTTCACCACACTGGTGGATTTCCACAAGCCGGGCGACATCGAGGTCTTTCTCGACGAGGGCAGTTTCCATTACCTTGCCCGCAAGATGCAGGACAAGGGTTTCCTCGATGGCGGCGAGATGGCGGCAGCCTTCCGCCTGCTGCGCTCGAACAGCCTGATCTGGCATTACGTCGTGCATGGCTACCTCTATGGCGAGGCCCCCCCGCCCTTCGACGTGCTGTTCTGGAACATGGATACGACGCGCATGCCTGCCCGCATGCATACCTGGTATCTGCGCAACCTCTACCTCGACAACAAGCTGATCAGGAAAGATGCGCTGGCAGTCGCCGGCCAGCCGATCGACCTCGCCTGCATCGTGCAGCCGCTCTATGCCGTGGCGGCCGCGGACGACCATATCGCGCCCTGGCGCCAGGCCTTCCGCATCAACAACTACACCGCGGGGCAGAAACGCTTCGTCCTGTCGAGTTCCGGACACATCCTCGGCATCGTCAATCCGGTGGTGAGCCCGCCGAAGCGTGAATACTGGGTCGCCGGCACCGAGCGGCACGACAACCCCGACGGCTGGCAGGAGCGCGCGGAGCATCGCCCGGGCAGCTGGTGGGAGGATTGGGTTGCCTGGCTCAAGCCCCAGTCGGGGGAACTCGCCAAGCCTGGGGCCATTGCCAGCAAGTCCTACCCCGCGCTGGCCGATGCCCCCGGCAGTTATGTTCTGGAGCCCTGAAAACAGCTTGTAAAAGTCGGCGCTGGCGAGACGGCACGGGACGGCATCGGCTATCATTGCAGCCATATAACTATGGTCGCGAATCGGCTCGCGGGGCGTGCCGTCTGACGTGGCTGGGATAGCGATAATGAAAAGCGTGGATGATTTCCGCCTGCGCCTGGGCAAGCATGAACTGGTGCCCATCGTCATCGGCGGCATGGGGGTGGATATCTCGACGGCCGACCTGGCGCTCGTGGCGGCTCAACAAGGCGGCGTCGGCCACATATCCGACGCCATGGTGCCGACGGTGTCAGATCGCCGCTACAACACCAAATACGTCAAGGACAAGCTCAGGTTCTACAAGTACAACGTCGCGAATTCCGACAAGTCCGACGTGCAGTTCGATCTCGCCCTGCTGGCCGAGGCCACCGAGGCGCATGTACGCCATACCATGGAGCGCAAGCGTGGCAGTGGCATGATCCTGATCAACTGCATGGAAAAGCTGACGATGAACGCGCCGAAGGAAACGCTGCGCGTGCGCCTGCGTTCGGCGCTCGATGCCGGCATCGACGGCATCACGCTGGCAGCCGGCCTGCATCTTGGCTCCTTCGCATTGATGGAAGACCATCCGCGCTTTCGCGATGCCAAGCTCGGCATCATCGTCTCTTCATTGCGCGCCCTGCAGCTGTTTCTGAAGAAAAGCTCGCGCACCAACCGCCTGCCGGATTACGTCGTCATCGAAGGGCCGCTTGCCGGCGGACATCTCGGTTTCGGCATGGACTGGGCCAAGTTCGATCTTGCGACCATCGTCGCCGAGATCCAGGCCTGGCTGAAAACCGAGCAGCTCGACATTCCGCTGATCCCGGCCGGCGGAATCTTCACCGGTGGCGATGCGGCGCTCTTCCTCGAGCATGGCGCAGCGGCCGTGCAGGTGGCGACGCGCTTCACCGTTGCCAAGGAATGTGGTCTGCCCGACGACATCAAGCAGGAATACTTCAAGGCCAATGAGGACGACATCGAGGTCAACGGCATTTCGCCGACCGGCTACCCGATGCGCATGCTGAAGAACAGCCCGGCGATCGGCGACGGCATCCGCCCCAACTGCGAAGCCTATGGCTACCTGCTCGACGCCAACGGGCACTGCCAGTACATCGATGCCTACAACCGCGAAGTGGCCGCTCATCCCGACGCGAAGAAGGTCAAGGTCTGGGACAAGACCTGCCTATGCACGCAGATGCGCAACTTCGACCTCTGGACCTGCGGCCATTACACCTACCGGCTCAAGGACACGACACGACAGCAGCCGGATGGCGCTTACCAGCTGCTGTCGGCCGAGCATATCTTCAACGATTATCGTTACAGCAAGGGCGACGCGATCGCGTTGCCGCCAGCCTGAGCGGTTCGAGGAGGCGCGCGCGACATGGCAACTGTGTCTCAGGATACCGGGCGCGAGTTGCGGCGCATCGTGCGTACCAATGAAGAAATCAAGAGCGTGGTCGCCACCGCGTTCAAGATCAACCTGATGGCGATGAACGCGATCTTCCTGGCCAAGCGCGCGGGCCAGACGGCGCTGGGTTTCGGTGTGTTGTCGAATGAGCTGCGGCGTTTCGCCACCGATCTGCAGAAGCAGATGGCAGAGCTGCGCGAAATGACCTACGGCAGCGTGACGACCGTGACCGCGCTGGTCAAGCAGGCACGTGTCAATCGCGTGCTTGAGCGTGCGCGCATGGAATCCACGGGCATCGGCCGCAGCCTGCTTGACGATTTCATGCGCACCCGGCATGGAATTTCGATCGCACGCCACCGCGAGCAGATTGCCGCCCTGAACCGGCGTCTCAACCAGATGATCGCCGATACCGCCCAGATCGTGGAACTCGGCAGCGTGCTGGCACGCTCGGCAAAGATCGAAGCGGCATATGGTGGCCCCTTTTCGTCTGCGCTGATGCAGGTGTCCAGTGATTTCGAGCGCACCATCGGCGATATCCAGCGTTCCCTCGAGAACCTAACCAAGCAACAGGATGCCTGAGCCATGAAGACAGCCCGCGTCATTTTCGAGGACGGCAGCCACAAATGGATCGCGTTGGTGCGCGATCCCAGCCGGCCCGACTACCTGATCGATACCAACGAGTACCTCGTGATCGACAATGACGATGCGATCCTGCTCGACCCGGGCGGTAACGAGATCTTCCCGGCGGTGTTTTCGGCCCTATCGACCGAGTTCGATCCGCGCAAGATCCGGCAGATCTTCGCCAGCCACCAGGATCCGGACATCATCTCCTCGCTATCCCTGTGGCTGGAGTTCAATCCCGAACTCAAGTGCTACATCAGCTGGCTCTGGGCGAGCTTCATCCCGCACTTCGGCGGTAACAAGGAGACCTTCGTCGCGATACCCGATGCCGGTATGGATATCCACGTCGACAACCAGCGGCTGCAGGTCATCCCGGCCCATTATTTGCACTCTTCGGGCAACTTCCACCTCTATGATCCCAAGGCGAAGATCCTCTTTTCGGGCGATGTCGGCGCGGCCCTGTTGCCGCCGGGCGAGGATGGCCTGTTCGTCGAGGATTTCGACCGCCACATTCGCCATGCCGAAGGCTTCCATCGGCGCTGGATGGGTTCGGACAAGGCCAAGCGCGACTGGTGCAGCCGCGTCAGCCAGCTCGACATCCAGATGATGTGCCCGCAACATGGCGCCATATATCGTGGCGAGCAGGTGCGGCGCTTCATCGACTGGTTCGTCCAGCTCGAGATTGGCGTCATCCGCTAAAGCGCCTGTGCGTTTGATTCGCGTCAAGGCACGGCAGGAACCGCCCGGAGACAATGCCGCTCAGTCAAACACGTCCCCAATCCCATGAGCACACTGACCGAACCCCTGCGCCATCATCACAAGCACTGTGACGATCTCTTCGTCGCCGCCGAGGCGGCGGTCGCCGATCGTGACTGGGCGAATGCAGAGCGCCTCGTGCCCGGATTCATCGCCGAGATGGAGTCCCACTTCGGTACCGAGGAAGAAACCCTCTTTCCCGCCTTCGAAGCTGAAACCGGCATGACCATGGGGCCAACGCGCATGATGCGTCTGGAGCATGCGCAGATGCGCGCCTTGTTCTCGCAACTGGGGCATACGCTCGCGAGTCGCGATGCCGAAGGTTTTGCCGGCGTCGCGGAAACCCTGCTCGTGATGATGCAGCAGCACAACATGAAGGAAGAGAACATCCTGTATCCGATGTGTGATCGCAGTCTGGATGCCCAGGCGGGTACTCTTGAACCCGTCTTGAGCGAGCGGCTGGGGGCGACGTGCCCGGAGACCTGCTGAAACCCGCGGCAGCCACGCTGGTGGTCGACGGCCGCGAGATGCAGCCGCCCGAGCCGCTGGAAAGGACGCTCGAAGCACTCGACAAGCTCCAGCCCGGCCAGGAGTTGCTGGTGATGTTGTACTGCCACCCCGTTCCGCTGTTCAACATCCTGCGCAACAATGGCTACGCTTGGCAGGAAGATGTCCGCGAGGACGGCACGCACGAGATTCGCATTCGCCAGGCCTGAAGCAGGCTGCGCTCTTGGGCATGCATCCGGAACTCTCCTTCGAACAGGCGCCGCCGATCGGCGTGCCATTCCGTTTCTTCCTGACGGCTCCCCTGTTCGGCATCGCGGCAGGCTTGTTGCTGCTCCTCACCGGCGATGCGATGCTGTCCTCACGCTGGACGCCGGCAACACTGGCTGGTACGCACCTGCTGGCGGTCGGTTTCATGCTGCAGGCGATGTGCGGCGCGCTGCTGCAGTTCGTGCCGGTCGCGGCAGGTGGCAATATCTGGCGGCCCCGTCTCGTGGCGGCCATCGTGCATCCGCTCCTGATCGCCGCGGCGATATTGCTGGCGACCGCTTTTCTGAGCCAGCGTCCGATACTATTCATCGCGGCAGCACACGGGTTCGCACTGGCTCTCGGGCTGTTCGGCATAGTCGTTGGTTTGGCACTCTGGCGTACGCCGGCACGCGGGCCGACCATCGTCGCTTTGCGCATCGCTCTGCTTGGACTGCTGGTGACGCTGGTACTCGGTATCACACTGGCAACCGGGATTGCGCGCAACGCTGCCCTGCCGTTACTGGCGCTGACCGATGTGCACGCGGCGTGGGGACTGGGTGGCTGGGCGCTGATCCTGCTGGCGGGCGTGTCCTATTTCGTGGTGCCGATGTTCCAGCTGACGCCCAGTTATCCAGCCTGGCTGGCGCGCGGCCTGCCCTTCTTCCTGCTCGTGGTATTACTTGTCTGGTCGACACAGTTCGAGAACACCAGCCGGGACGTGAGTCTGGCGATCTTCATCGGCGGGCTCGGCGTGAGCAGTCTGTTCGCCGCGGCAACCCTGTATCTGCAGCATCGCCGGCGCCGCAAGGTAAGCGACGTGGCACTGCTGTTCTTTCGTACCGCCATGCTGGCACTGCTGGCAGTGCTCGCTTCGGCGCTGGTTTTCGTCATGCTGCCGGAACTGCGACTCGACCCGCGGGCGGCCGTCTGGCTTGGCGTGCTGGCGATCGTCGGCATTTTCATCTCGGCGATCAACGGCATGCTGTACAAGATCGTGCCGTTTCTCAACTGGCTTCATCTGCAGAATCTCTGCGGACTGAACACGATGCCCCCGACGATGCACCAGATGATTCCGGACAAGGCGATGCGCGGGCAGTTTCGCCTGCATCTGGCTGCCTTCGCCTTGCTGCTTGCGGCAGTCTGGCTGCCCGCCCTCGCGCGCCCGGCCGGCCTTTTGTTCGCGCTCTCCAATGCCTGGTTCGGCTGGAATCTGGTCGGTGCCGTGCGCGTCTATCTGCGCTTCAGAAATCGTATTCGCGCAGGTGCTGGAGATCGCTGATCGTGATGCGTTTGCCCTGCATGTCGATGAGTTTGGCCTCGGCCAGGTCGTGCAGGATGCGCGACAGTGTTTCCGGTGTCAGGTTGAGACGCGAGGCGATGATCTGTTTCGATGTCGGCAGGGTGATCTCGATGCTGCCCTCGCAGGTTTCGTTCGGACAGTGTTGCAGCAGGTAGCCGATCACGCGCTGGGCGCTCGAGCGCAGCGAATAGGATTCGACGTCCTGGATCAGCGAATGCATGCGCATCGCCAGTCCAGCCAGCATATGACGAGCGAAGGAGTTGTCCGTTTCGAGCAATTCAAAGATCACATCGCGCGCAATATGGAGCAACAGGGTGTCGGCGAGTGCCTGCGCGAACACCGGGTAGGGACGTTGCGCGAAGACTGCCGCCTCACCGAAGCTTTGCTTCGGGCCGATGATCTCGACGACCTTCTCGTTGCCGTTGGAGGAATGGAAGGCAAGCTTGACCTGGCCGAAGACGATGACGTAGAAGCCGTGCGCGAGGTCACCCTTCTGGAAAAGCATCTCGCCCTTGGGCAGCCGCTTGCTGCGCGTGTGCGCCGAGACATGCGCGATCTGCTCGGGTGTCAGTGCCTGGAACAGCGGCAGGCGCACCAGCAGGGCGGGAATGTCGATACGACTGTCGTTGGCGTGTTGCGTCATGAAGCCTCTCCTCAAGGAGGCGCAACCTTACCATGAAGTGTTGAAGCCATGCTCCTGTGCGTGATCGTCGGTCGAGTGAGTCATGTTGCGGTCTCTGCACGGATGTCGTCGAAACGATGTGGTACCTGACCCTCAAATATCTTCATGTCAGCTGCGTGGTGCTCAGCATCAGCGGCTTCTGCCTGCGCGGCCTGCTGCTGATGCGAAAGTCGGCGCTGGCGGGACGGCAGGGAGAGTGGCATGGCGGCCGGCGCTGGCTGCGCGCGCTGCCGCATATCAACGACAGCCTGCTGCTGGCGGCGGCGATCGGTCTGGCGATCACTCTGGGACAATATCCTTTCATCAATGGCTGGCTTACCGCCAAGATCTTCGGGCTGCTTGCCTACATTCTGCTCGGCGCGCTGGCGCTGAAACCTGGACGCGCTCCACGCTTGCGGATAGCGGCGGGTGTCACGGCGGTTGCCGTATTCGGCTGGATCGTGTCGGTCGCCTTGTCCAAGCATCCCGCGGGCTTCCTTCCCTCGTAGAATCAGCGGCATGCAGGTTGGGCCATAACAAACATGGGTAATAACAACCCACTCGTGAAGCGCATCTTCCCCGATATTTCCCAGATTCTCCGCGACTCGGTGCTGTTCCGTGTCGGACTGGCCCTGGGTGCGCTGGCCCTGCTTTCCTTCGTTTCCATCGTGATCTCAACGGTGATCGCGGAGGACATCAGCGGCCGGGCGAATGCAGTGAACGTCTCGGGCTCCTTGCGCATGCTGACCTTCCGCACGCTGAGTGAAATCCTGCAGCCGGAAAAGCGCGTGCAGGCGCTGGAAACCATGAAGACCTTCGAGCGCCGCCTGCTGGGTCTCGAACGGTTCGTCGTGGCCAAATCGCCCGAGACCGCGCCCTCGGTCAAGGCCGTGCAGGGAGTCCTGCAACGCTGGAACACGCACATGCGGGCGCTCGAGATCAATGCCGCCCATGGCGAGCCCTCCGCATTGAAGCAGGTCGCCCACGAGATTCCGGATTACGTCGAGCAGATCGACCATGTCGTCTATCTGATTGAAATCGAACTCGAAAACAAGGCGCGCCTGTTGCGCGTCATCCAGCTTGGCCTGCTGGCGCTGATCGTCCTGATCAGCGCGCTGACGATCTGGATGCTGCGCCGCCAGCTGGTTTTGCCGCTGGCCCAACTGGTGCAGGCCGCGCAAACGGTGAAGCAGGGGTCGTTCTCGGTGCGCGTGCGACATGTCACCAGCGACGAACTGGGGCAACTCGGCCGGGCATTCAACACGATGGTGGCCGAGATCGCCAGCATGTATGCCCACCTCGAGGACAAGGTCGAGGAGAAGACGCGCGAGCTGAAGCGCACCAACGAATCGCTCGAACTGCTCTACCGCGTGAGCCAGCAGCTTTCGGCGAGCGATCTGACGCTGGCGAACGTGCAGGCTGTCATGCGCGAGGTCGAGGAAGCGCTGGAGCTGGGTCACAGCATGATCTGCATCAGCGAGAACGGGCAAATACCGGCGAAGGTCGTCACCGGCGATCTGACGCAGGAGGAAATGGCGGTCTTGCGGAACCACGACTGTACATACTGTTTCTCGTGTTCGGAAAAGACTCTGGTCGAGCAGGCCGCGTCGCAGCCATTCGTGACCATCCCGATCGGAGATGGTGACCGGTTGCGCGGCGTGTTGCCGATCCTGCTCAGGGGCAACAGTGCGCCGCTGTCGCACGAGAAGGCGCGCATTCTCGAAACGGTCGGTCACCATGTATCGAATGCGCTCATCAACATGCGGCGCGCCGAGGAAAAGCACCGGCTGGCGGTACTCGAAGAGCGTTCGGTGATCGCCCGCGAACTGCACGACTCCATCGCGCAGTCGCTGAGCTACCTGCAGATCCAGGTGACGCGGCTGGAAAAGAGCCTCGAGCGCGGCGGCGATACCCGCTCGATTGCGCTGGAGCTGAAGCACGGACTCAGTGCTGCCTACCGCGAATTGCGCGAACTGATCGTCACCTTCCGCCTGCGCATCGATGCACGCGGCTTCAACGTCGCCCTGCAGCAGACTGTCGCCGAGTTCACCGACAAGCTGGGTTTCCCGGTCGAGCTGAAGAACAGCCTGTCGGATATCGTACTCTCCGGCAACGAGGAGATGCATGTCATCCGCATCATCCGTGAGGCGCTCGCCAACATCGAGCATCACGCCGAGGCGCGCCACGCGAGCGTGGCCATCGCGGTCGATGGCGAGTATGCCGTCACGGTGAGAATCGCCGATGACGGCAAGGGTTTCGATACGACCCGGACGCCGACCAACCACTTCGGCGTCAGCATCATGCACGATCGCGCCCAGATCCTGGAGGGACAGCTCGAGGTTGTTTCCGCCCCGGGTGCCGGTGCTGTCGTCTTCCTGAAATTCGTGCCATTGAAAAACCGGCAAACCTCTTCATGAGAGCCAAGACCATGACAGACAACACCCGCGTACTAGTCATCGACGATCATCCGCTGTTGCGCAAGGGGGTTTGCCAGTTGCTGGAACTGGCAGACGGCTTCACCGTGGCCGGCGAAGCCGCCAGCGGTCGCGAGGGCATCGAACTGGCCAAAAAGCTCGATCCCGACCTGATCCTGCTCGATCTCAACATGAAGGGCATCAATGGTCTCGAAACCTTGCGCACCTTGCGCGACATGGGCGAGGATGCGCGCATCATCCTGCTGACGGTCTCGAACGCACCGGAGGACCTGATTTCGGCGATCCGTGCCGGCGCCGATGGCTATATCCTCAAGGACAACGACCCGGACGACATCCTGAGGCTGATCAGCAATGCCATGGAAGGGCAGACCGCGATCAGCCCGGAGCTGGCAAACCTGCTGGCCGCCGCGCTGCGCGAGGAAAGCGTGACCGAGCAGCGCAGCCATGCCAGCCTGACGGAGCGGGAGACGGCCATCCTCAAGTGTCTCGCGGCTGGCATGTCGAACAAGCTGATTGCGCGCGAACTGGACATCATGGAAAGCACCGTCAAGGTGCATGTGCGCAACCTGCTCAAGAAGCTCAAGTTCCGTTCGCGCGTCGAGGCGGCCGTGTGGGCGGTTGCCCACCAGATCACCTGACGGGCTAGACGCGCCGTTCGGAAAGCAGCTTTTTGAGTCCGGCCACATCCAGGATCTGGATGTGCTTCTGATGCACCGTGATCAGCCCGTCTTCCTGGAAGCGCGAGAAGGCACGGCTGACGGTTTCAAGTTTCAGCCCGAGGTAGGAACCGATCTCGTTGCGTGTCATGCGCAGGTTGAATTCGGTCGGCGAGTAGCCGCGTGCGGTGAAGCGCTGCGACAGATTGAGCAGGAAGGCGGCGAGACGTTCCTCGGCGCGCATGATGCCAAGCAACATCATTACGCCATGATCGCGGACGATCTCGCGGCTCATTACCTTATGGAAGTGATGCTGCAGCGCGCCGATCTCGCGTGAATAGTTTTCGAGGTCGGAGAAGGGGATCACACAGACTTCGCTATCCTCGAGGGCCACGGCATTGCAGGTGTGTTTCTCGGTGCCGATGCCGTCGAGGCCGAGGATCTCGCCGGCCATCTGGAATCCCGTCACCTGCTCGCGGCCGTCTTCAAGCAGGACATCGGTCTTGAAAAAGCCGGTCTTGATCGCGTAGATCGCTTCGAAACCGTCGCCGCTGCGGTAGATATGCTGGCCGCGCAGGATGCGCCGGCGCAGATTCACCAAGTCATCGAGTTGCCCGAGTTCATGGTCGCTTAGCCCCATCGGCAGGCATAGTTCGCGCAAGTTGCACTGCGAACATGCCTCGCGCAGTTGCGGCATGGACAGATGGACTAGCTTGCCATGCATATGCGTGACTCCCGGGCAACAGGATAGGCAATAAGGTGAGCTTTGATCTGTGTCAACGTGAACTGGCCGCGCTTGCTGCATTCTGCATACCCTGTCAGGGAAGGTTTTGCACCGGCAGTTTCTGTTGCCATCATTTATTCGTCGTGAGTCACTATCAAGAGCTGATCTTCGATCCGCAGGTCATCCGTCGTTTCGACGTCAGTGGCCCGCGTTACACATCCTACCCAACGGCCGACCGTTTCGTTGAAGCCTTCGATGCCGCCGCCTATCGTTCCTGGCTGGGCAAGCGCACGATCGGGGGAATTGGCCGAGCGCTCTCATTATACTTTCACATCCCATTCTGCAACACGATCTGCTACTACTGCGCCTGCAACAAGATTATCACCAAGGATCATGGGCGCTCGGCCAAGTATCTGAAATATCTGGGCAAGGAACTCGCGCTGCAATCGGAAGCGCTCGATGGTCCGCACGATGTCGTGCAATTGCACTGGGGTGGCGGCACGCCGACCTTCCTCTCGCACGACGAGATGAAGCGCCTGATGGACATGACGCGACAGCATTTTCGCCTCCTGCCGGACGGCGAATATTCGATCGAAGTCGATCCGAGAAAGGTCGATCGCGAAACCGTCAAGCTGCTGGCCGACCTCGGCTTCAACCGCATGAGCGTCGGCGTGCAGGATTTCGATCCGCGCGTGCAACAGGCCGTCAATCGCATCCAGACGCTCGACGAGACGCGCGTCGTCATCGATGCCGCGCGCGAATTCGGCTTCAAGGGCATTTCGGTCGACCTGATCTATGGCCTGCCGAAGCAGAACGTCATCAGCTTCAATCACACGCTCGACGAGATTCTCAAGCTCGCGCCCGATCGCCTGTCGATCTACAACTACGCGCACCTGCCGAACCTCGCCAAGCCGCAGCGGCGCATCAGCGAGGCCGAACTGCCGAGCGCCGACGCCAAGTTGCAGATCATCCAGCTTGCGATCCGCCGCCTGACCGATGCCGAGTACGTCTTCATCGGCATGGACCATTTCGCCAAGCCGGACGACGAACTCGCCATCGCCCAGCGTCAGGGTCGGCTGCACCGCAATTTCCAGGGCTACTCGACGCATGCTGAGGCCGACCTGCTCGCCTTCGGCGTTTCGGCGATCGGCAAGGTCGGACCGACCTACTGCCAGAATTACCGCACGCTCGACGAGTACTACGATGCACTCGACCGCGGCGAGCTGCCGGTCATGCGCGGCCTCGAGCTGACCGCCGACGACCTGCTGCGCCGCTCGATCATCCAGGCGCTGATGTGCCATTTCGAGCTCTCGATCGAATCGATCGAGATCGCCCACCTGATCGACTTCAAATCCTATTTCGCTCCCGAGCTGGCCGACCTGCGGGAAATGGAACAGGCCGGACTCCTGACCATCGACGACCAGTGGATTACCGTCGAACCGAAGGGCCGCATCCTCGTGCGCGTGATCGCGATGGTGTTCGACCGCTACCTGCGTTCGGATCGCGAACGCGTGCGTTACTCAAAAGTCATCTAGTTGCCGGACTCGGGGGTTCTTGCGCTGTTCATTGTCGGCCTGCTGGGCGGCGGCCATTGCGCCGGCATGTGCGGCGGCATCGTCGGCGCGCTCAGCCTGCAATCGCCGCAGGGCGGCGCCGCCGCCATCCTCGTGCATCTGGCCTATAACCTCGGCCGCATCGGCAGCTACGTGCTGGCCGGACTGCTGGCCGGGCTGCTCGGCCAGGCCGCCGGCAACCTGATGGCCGTCCAGAACGGCCTCTATCTTTTTGCCAGCCTGATGCTGATCGCGATGGGCCTCTATCTGCTCGGCATCACGCAATTCCTTACCCCACTCGAACGCGGCGGCCAGGCGCTCTGGCGGCGTATCCAGCCGCTGACGCGCCGCTTTCTGCCGGTGAGCGGCATCGCCCAGGCGCTGCCGCTCGGCCTGTTGTGGGGTTGGCTGCCCTGTGGCCTCGTGTATAGCGCGCTGACCACGGCGCTGGCCAGCGGTTCGGCAGGTCAGGGCGCGCTGCTGATGCTCGCCTTCGGCCTTGGCACCTTGCCCAACCTGCTGCTTGCCGGACTGCTGCTGGCGCGCTTCCGCCGCTTCGCCCAAGCCCGTGCGACGCGTGTGGTTTCTGGCCTTCTGGTGCTCGCCTACGGGATAATCGGACTCTTCAATTACTGGCGCGGCTAGCAATGTCAGCAGAAGCACGGAATGATTCTTGTCAGACAGTCGAGCTGTCCATCGGCGGCATGACCTGTGCCGCCTGCTCGGCACGCATCGAACGCCAGCTCAACAAGCTGCCCGGCGTCGAGGCGGCGGTGAATCTGCCGGCCGAGCGGGCGCACATTCGCTTCGATCCGGCCAGCGTCGACGTCGACAAACTGATCGCCACCATCGTCAAGACCGGCTTCACGGCGACACCTTCGACCGCCGACACGCGCGAGGAGGAACGGGCGCGCAAGGAAGCGGCCTATCGCGCCGAGCTGAAGCGCTTCTGGATCGCGCTGGTGCTGACCCTGCCGCTGATCGCGCAGATGCCATTCATGTTCGACGGCAGCTTCGCGCCCGGCGCCGAGTGCCATACGGAAGACATCATTCCGCGCTGGCTGCAATTCGCCCTGGCCACCCCGGTTCAGTTCTGGATCGGCTGGCGTTTCTACGTCGGCGGCTGGAATGCCGTGCGCGGCGGCAGCGGCAACATGGATGTGCTCGTCGCGCTCGGCACCAGCATGGCGTGGCTGTACAGCGCTGCCGTCTGGCTGCTCGACTGGACGCATCTGCATGTCTATTTCGAGGCCTCGGCAACGGTGATTACGCTGGTGCTGATGGGCAAGATCCTCGAAGCGCGCGCCAAGGCCAAGACCGGCGCAGCCATCGAGGCGCTGATGAAACTCGCGCCGCAGACGGCGCACGTCGAGCGAATTATTGATGGGGTGGGCCAACTCGTTGAAGTGCCGGTCAAGAGCCTGATCCCCGGCGACATTGTCGTTGTGCGGCCGGGCGAGGCGGTGCCGGTGGACGGCGAAGTGGTCGCCGGCAACTCCAGTGCCAACGAATCGATGCTGACCGGCGAGAGCCTGTCGGTGGCGAAAGCGGTCGGCGACAAGGTATTCGCGGCGACCATCAACGGCGACGGCCTGCTGCGCTGCAAGGCGACGGGTGTCGGCGCGCACACGTTGCTGGCCGGCATTATCCAGTTGGTTGAACAGGCGCAGGGTTCGAAGGCGCCGGTACAGCGGCTGGCCGACAAGGTGGCGGCGATCTTCGTGCCGGTGGTGACGACGATTGCGCTGCTCACCTTCGCTTACTGGATGTGGAGCTACGGCGACTTTACCTATGCGCTGATCACCGGCGTCGCCGTGCTGGTGATCGCCTGCCCGTGTGCTTTGGGTCTTGCCACGCCGACGGCGATCATGGTCGGCACGGGATTGGGGGCGAAGGCCGGCATCCTCATCAAGAACGCGCAGGCGCTGGAACTGGCGGAGAAGATCAACGTGTTGGCGGTGGACAAGACCGGCACCCTGACCGAGGGCAAGCCGGTGGTGACCGACGTAAAAGTCGGCGCTGGCAGGACGGCAGATGAGGTGTTGAAAACTGCGGCGAGTCTCGAACAGGGCTCGACCCATCCGCTCGCTGCGGCACTGGTGGCCGAAGCGAAGCAGCGCGGGCTGGTGCTGGAGTCGCCGCAGGATGTAACGGTCAAGGCGGGCAAGGGCATTCGCGGCGTGGTGGCCGGCAGGATCGTTCGCGTTGGTTCTCCGGATTGGCTGGGGGTGAAGGAAGCGAAGGCACAGGTCGTCGTGGCGGAGGGTGATGAAATCGTCGGCATGATTACCGTCGCCGACCCGCTGCGCGAGAGCTCGAAGGCCGCCGTGGCGCGTCTGCAAAAACTCGGCGTCGAGGTGGTGATGCTGACCGGCGACAACGCGGCGACAGCGGCCGAGATCGCCCGCCAGGCGGGGGTGGATCGCTTCGAGGCGGGTGTCATGCCCGGCGACAAGGCATCTCATGTGGCGGCATTGAAGGCGGCCGGCAAAACGGTAGGCATGGCCGGCGACGGCATCAACGACGCACCGGCGCTGGCGGCGGCGGATGTCTCCTTCGCGATGGGTGCAGGTACCGATGTGGCGATGCAGGCGGCCGACATCACCCTGATGCGCGACGACCTCAACGGCGTGGCCGACGCGATCTCGCTCTCGCGCGCCACGTTGGCCAAAATCCGCCAGAACCTGTTCTGGGCGTTCATCTACAATGTGCTGGGTATTCCCGCCGCGGCGCTCGGCTTTCTCAATCCCGTGGTGGCGGGCGCGGCGATGGCGATGAGTTCGGTTTCGGTGGTGAGCAACTCGCTGCTGCTGAAACGCTGGAAACCTCAGAGGTGAACATGGAAACGACGACGATCAAGATCACGGGCATGTCCTGCGGCGGTTGCACCGCCAGCGTGACGAAAGTGTTGAGCGAAACGCCCGGCGTGGCGAAAGCCGATGTGCAGCTTTCGCCCGGACAGGCGACGGTCGAGTTCGACCCGGCGCAGGTGACGCGTGCAGCCCTCTGCGCGGCGATCGACGATGCCGGCTTCGAGGCCGAATAGGCAGCGCAGAAAACCACAATGCTGCGCCGCAACAAACTATAATCAAGCTTTTTTCGGGAGCTGACCGTGGCCTTGAACAATGTCCCCTCCGGCAAGGATCTGCCGAATGATTTCAACGTCGTCATCGAAATCCCGATGCATTCCGACCCGATCAAGTACGAGGTCGACAAGGATTCCGGCGCGATCTTCGTCGATCGCTTCATGGCCACGGCGATGCACTATCCTTGCAACTATGGCTACATCCCGCACACCATCGCCGGCGACGGCGATCCGGTCGATGTGCTGGTGGTGTCGCAGTTCGCGCTGCCGCCCGGTGTCGTCGTGCGCTGCCGTCCGGTCGGCATGCTCAAGATGACCGACGAGGCGGGCGAGGATGCCAAGCTGCTCGCCGTGCCGGTCGACAAACTGACGCCGATGTACCGCGAGATCGAGTCGCCGCGCGATTTCCCGCAGGTGGTGCTCGATTCCATCTCCCACTTCTTCGCGCATTACAAGGACCTCGAGCCGGGCAAGTTCGTCAAGGTCGAAGGCTGGGTCGATGCCGAGGAAGCGAAGAAGGAAATCATGACCGGCGTGAAGCGCTTCAACGACGCGAAGCAGAAGCCCGCGTTCTGACGCTCTAACCGCCGGGCCATGCTGAAGATCGCCGTCGCGCAAATCAATTGCACGGTCGGCGATCTGGCCGGCAATGCTGCACGTATCCTCGCGGCAGCCGAGGAGGCGAAACGGCAGGGTGCCGACCTGCTGCTGACGCCGGAGCTCGCGCTCTGCGGCTACCCACCCGAAGACCTGCTGCTGCGCCCGGATTTCTACCGCGCTTGTGCGCGTGAATTGGCTGCGCTGGCAGCGCGCCTGCCCATCCCGGCCATTGTCGGCCATCCCGAGATGCGCGGCCTGCTGCGCTACAACGCCGCTTCGCTGTTGCGTGGAGGCGGTGTCGAAGTCACCTATTTCAAACAGCGTTTGCCGAACAGCGAGGTGTTCGACGAGGAGCGCTACTTCGCGACTGGTTCCGAACCCTGCGTGTTCGAGATCGGGAATGTGCGTATCGGTCTGGCGATCTGCGAGGACATCTGGCTGCCGGGCACGGTCGAGGCGACGCGCGCGAACGGTGCCGAACTGCTGCTCGCGCTCAATGCCTCGCCCTTCCACATGAACAAGCCGGCGACGCGGCAGGCGGTGCTGCGCGAGCGCATCGCCGGCGCCGGCATGCCGGCGATCTACTGCAACCTCATCGGCGGACAGGACGAACTCGTCTTCGACGGCGGCTCCTTCGCGCTCGATGCCGCCGGTCGTTTGACCCACCAGTTGCCGGCTTTCGAGGAGGCGGTGACGGTCGTCGAGTTCAGCGATGGCCGCCTGCTGCCCGGCGCGCAGGCCGAGCCCCTGTCCAGCGAGGCATCGGTGTATGCGGCGCTCAAGCTCGGCGTGCGCGACTACCTCGGCAAGAACGGCTTCCCCGGTGCGATCATCGGCCTGTCGGGCGGCATCGACTCGGCGCTGACGCTCGCCATCGCCGTCGACGCGCTCGGCGCCGACCAGGTACGCGCGGTGATGATGCCTTCTCCGTGGACGGCGCAGATGAGTCTCGATGATTCGCGCGAGATGATCCGCCGTCTCGGCGTGCAGTACGACGAGATCCCGATCGCGGGTGCAATGGAGCAGTTTGCCGTTCTGCTGGCGCCGACTTTTGCGCAGCTCGGTCCGAAGCCGGAATGGGACACGACCGACGAGAACCTGCAGGCGCGCATCCGCGGCATGATCCTGATGGCGCTGTCGAACCGCACCGGCCGCATCGTGCTGACCACCGGCAACAAGAGCGAGATGGCGGTCGGCTACGCCACGCTCTACGGTGACATGGCGGGCGGCTTCGCGGTGATCAAGGATGTCTTCAAGACCTTCGTCTACCGGCTGGCCCGCTATCGCAACAGGCTCTCCGATGTGATCCCGGAGAACATCATTACGCGTGCCCCGTCGGCCGAACTCAAGCCGGGCCAAACCGACCAGGATTCGCTGCCGCCTTACGAAGTCCTCGACGCGATCATCGAGGCCTACATGGAGCGCGATCAAAGCCCGAAGGAAATCATCGCGCAGGGCTGGCCGGAGGCCGACGTGAAGCGGGTCGTCAACCTCCTCAAGAAGAACGAATACAAGCGCCGCCAGGCACCGCCGGGCGTGCGCGTCAGCCGCCGCGCCTTCGGCAAGGACTGGCGTTATCCGATAACATCGCGCTACCCCGATGAGTGGAACTGATTCAAGGAGCTGCAGACATGAAGAAAATCGAAGCGATCATCAAGCCGTTCAAGCTCGACGAAGTGCGCGAAGCGCTTTCCGAGGTCGGCGTTACCGGCCTGACCGTCACCGAGGTCAAGGGTTTCGGTCGCCAGAAGGGCCATACCGAGCTGTATCGCGGTGCCGAATACGTCGTCGACTTCCTGCCGAAGATCAAGGTCGAACTGGTGGTCGCCGAAGCGACGGTCGAAACGGCCATCGAGGCGATCATCAAGGCGGCGCGTACCGGCAAGATCGGCGACGGCAAGATCTTCGTCACCCCGGTCGAGCAGATCGTGCGCATCCGCACCGGCGAGACCAACGAAGCGGCAATTTGATCTGCAGCCCGGAAAGGAATAGAGAGTGGACGCCTCAGTATCAAAGGAAACCAAGCGCGAACAGTTGTACAGCCACTACTGGAAGAACGACCTGAACCCGGTCTTCACCGACGTGGCGAG
>ERZ1645187.1204-NODE-1204-length-24177-cov-14.914228_pt1 | contig 24177 bp, 20 predicted proteins | sample MGYA00575352_ERZ1645187 | MGnify/ENA primary metagenome ERZ1645187 (study PRJEB40837, sample SAMN11349314) | freshwater sediment metagenome | isolation source: river sediment | host: Sediment | place: India: Wazaribad , New Delhi | collected 2017-02-21 ...
GAATGTCGAGCAGGCCGCCATGATCGTCGACCGCCATTGCCGGGGCCTGGGCATGGTCGCGACCCTGCTCATCGACGTCCGCCCCGACAGCGCCGGCGGCGACTTCGCTTGCCATGGCGCGCCATTGAACGATGCCGAGCGCGGGCAGGCCGGCATCGCCTACCGCGACGACCGGCCGGTGCGGATGGACGCGGCCGGCCGCACCGTGATGTTCCTGCCTTTCTCCGGCGCCACGCGGTCGCGCGGCGTGCTGGTGGTCGCGGCGATCCCCGGCCACGGCCGGGGCCTGGCGCCGGAACCCTTGTTGACGGCGGTTGCTTCGCTGGCGGGCATCGCCGTCGAGCGTCTGCACTACGCCGACGTGGCCCGCCAAAGCGAACTGGAGTCGCAGGCCGAGAAGCTTCGCTCGTCGTTGCTGTCCTCGATTTCGCACGACCTGCGCACGCCGCTGACCAGTCTGGTCGGGCTCGCCGACGGACTTGCCGACCTCCGGCCGGGCCTGGCGCCCGAAGTGGCGGAAACGGCGGTCATCATTCGTGAGCAGGCGCGCGCCATGCACCGCATGGTCACCAATTTGCTGGACATGGCGCGCCTGAGCGCCGGCAGGATCGTGCTCAACTGGCAATGGCAGCCGTTCGAGGAGATCGTCGGTTCGAGCATCCGCCTGCTGGACGATCTGCTGGCCGACCACGCCCTGCGCGTCGACCTGCCGGCCGACCTGCCGCTGGTCCGGTTCGATGCCGTGCTGATGGAGCGCGTGTTGTGCAACCTGCTGGAAAACGCCGCCAAGTATTCGGACCCCGGCTCGGCCATCGACCTGATCGGCCGGGTCGGCGCCGGCTGTCTGGAGATTTCGGTGCGTAATCAGGGCCGGGGCTTTCCGCCGGATCGGCTCGACAAGGTCTTCGAACTGTTCGAGCGGGGCGGCCCGGAGCCGGCGGCGCCCGGCGCGGGAGTGGGTCTCGCGGTATGCCGCGCCGTCATCGCCGCGCATGGCGGCGGGATCGTCGCCGAGAACCGCGACGGCGGCGCCTGCGTGCGTTTCACGCTGCCGATGAGCCAGCCGCCGGCGCTGACCGGAGAAGCGGCATGAGCGAATCGGCCGGTAAGGTCCTGGTGGTCGAGGATGAACCGGGCATCCGCCGCTTCGTTTGCGACGGGCTGAACCGCGCCGGTTACCCGACCGTCGAAGCCGCCACCGGGCGCGAAGGGCTGGCGGCAATGGCTGCGGCGGAGACGCAACTGGTCATTCTCGACCTGGGCCTTCCCGACATGGACGGGCTGTCGTTCATCGGCCAGGCCCGGCGCTGGTCGTCGCTGCCCATCCTGATCCTCTCGGCCCGGTCGCGCGAACAGGACAAGATCGCCGCGCTGGACGCCGGTGCCGACGACTACCTGACCAAGCCGTTTGGCGTCGGCGAACTGCTGGCGCGCATCCGCGTGCTGATCCGGCGGCATGTCCCGGATGCCGCGCCGATCCACCGCTTCGGCGCCGTCGAAGTCGACCTGGCGCGACGCCTGGCCACGCGCGATGGCGCCGATGTCCATCTGACCCAGATCGAGTTCCGGCTGCTGGCGGTCTTGCTCGGCAATTCCGGCAAGGTGATGACGCACCGTCATCTGATGCGGGAAGTCTGGGGGCCGGGACACGCCGACCAGGAACATTACGTGCGCATCTACGTGCGCCGCCTGCGGCAGAAGCTGGAGGACGATGCCACCCGACCCCGGCACATCCTCACCGAAACGGGCGTCGGCTACCGCTTCCAGCCATGAAGCGCTTCTATCCGACCATCCGTGTCTTCGGCGTGCTGCTCACCGGCTTCTCGCTCACGCTGCTGGTGCCGCTGCTGCTTTCGTGGCATTGGCAGGATGGCGCCGAATCGGCCTACGACGAGGCTTTTCTGCTGACTTTCGGTACCGGCCTTGGCTTGTGGTGGACCGCGCGCCGCGAGAAGCGCGAACTCAAGGTGCGCGACGGCTTCCTGATGGTGGTGATGGTGTGGACGCTCCTGCCGATCTATGCCGGGCTGCCGCTGATCCTGCACCTGAACATCTCCTTCACCGATGCCTATTTCGAGGCCGTCTCGGGCCTGACCACCACCGGCGCCACCGTGTTGGCCAATCTGGACAAGCTGCCGCCATCGATCAACCTCTGGCGCGGCATGCTGGTCTGGATGGGCGGCATGGGGCTGGTGGTGCTGGCGGTGGCGGTGCTGCCGCTGCTCGGCATCGGCGGCCGGCAGATGTTCAAGGCCGAAACGCCCGGCCCGATGAAGGATTCGCAACTGACGCCAAGGCTGACGCAGACCGCCAAGGGCCTGTGGGTGGTCTACGGCGCCATCACCCTGGCCTGCATCCTCGGGCTGAAATGGGCCGGCATGGATTGGTTCGACGCGGTCATGCATTCGTTCACGACCATGGGCCTGGGCGGCTTCTCCAGCCACGACGCCAGCTTCGGTTACTGGGATTCGCCGGCCATCGAGGCGGTCACCATCTTCTTCATGCTGCTGGCCGGCATCAACTTCGCCACCCATTTCCTGGCCATCCACGGCCGCACGCTGACGCCTTACCGGCACGATCCGGAGATCGTCTGGTACCTCGTCACGGTGATCGGCAGCGTCGTCGGCATCGCCATCTACCTCGCCGTGCTCGAGGTCTATCCGGATTTCGGCACGGCGCTGCGCTTCGCCGCCTTCAACGTCGTGTCGATCGCCACCACCACGGGCTTCGCCAACACCGACTACAACCTCTGGCCGATGGCCGCGCCACTGTGGATGCTGTTCCTGTGCAGCTTCACCACCAGCGCCGGTTCCACCGGCGGCGGCATCAAGATGATCCGGGCGATCATCCTCTACAAGCAGGTCTATCGCGAACTGGTGCGCGCCATGCATCCGAGCGCCGTCTGGCCGGTGCGGATCGGCGACGGTTCGGTGCCGCAAAACATTCTCACCGCCGTGCTGGCCTTTGGTTTCGCCTACATGTGCATCATCGTCGCCCTGACGCTGCTGATGGCATTTTCGGGACTGGACATCGTCACCGGCTTCTCGGCGGTGGTCGCCTCGCTCAACAACACCGGGCCAGGCCTTAACCAGGTCGGCCCCGCCACCACCTTCGAGGTGCTGACCGACTTCCAGACCTGGGTGTGTACCTTCGCCATGCTGCTGGGCCGGCTGGAAATCTTCACTCTCCTGGTGGTGCTGACGCCGGCGTTCTGGCGCAAATAGCGCGAAAGTCAGCCGTGGCGGCGCGCCAACGCTTAAGATGGCGGGAATTCCGCCGATATTCGTATCGAATGCGTGCCTGGATAAGCCCGATGAACATGCGAATCACCCTCCTGCCGGCGGCCCTGCTGGCGGTCGGATCACTCCATGCGGCGGAAGATCTCGCCGAACTCAGCCTGGAGGACCTGGTCAAGGCCGACGTCACCTCCGTCGCCCGCAAGAGCCAGAGCCTGGCCGACGTGCCGGCGGCGGCCTTCGTCATCACCGCCGAGGACATCCGCCGCTCCGGCGCCCAGACCCTGCCGGACGTGCTGCGCATGGCGCCCGGGGTCGAGGTCGCGCAGATCGACAACGGCCGCTACGCGGTGACGGTGCGCGGCTTCAACGGCCGCTTCGCCAACAAGCTGCAAGTGCTGGTCGACGGCCGCAGCCTGTATCAACCCATGTTCGCCGGCGTGATGTGGGAAATCGACCCGATTCCCCTCGAAGACATCGAGCGCATCGAAATCATCCGCGGTCCGGGCGCCGTCATGTGGGGGGTCAATGCCGTCAATGGCCTGATCAACATCATCAGCCGGCGTACCCGCGGCCGGGCGGGCGGCGCCGTCAACGTGACCGCCGGCACCCAGGGCAACGGCAATGTCCATGCCCGCATCGGCGGCGCGTCCGACGCGGACTCGAGCTGGAGGCTGTCCGCGCAGGGGCGCCACCTGGAGCCTTCGCAGCTGCACGGGCAGTCGAAGGACGGCAAGGACCGCTACAGCAGCGGCGTGGTCAATTTCCGGTTCGACCGCGATCTCGGCGCCGGCAGCGATTTCAGCGTCTGGGCCAGCGCCGCCCGCTCCCGCATAACGGAATTGTGGAACTTCAGCCCGACGTTTTCGCCCACCGGTGGCGTGGCCCTGTTGCCGCTCACGCCCAAGCAGACCATGAGTGACGAGACCCTGGTCGGCCGCTACCGCTGGTTGACCGCCGCCGGCATCGAATCCTCGATCCAGGCGTTGATTGGGCACGCCAGCCTCGAAATCGGCAACTTCGCCAAGGAGGAGCATGTCGTCTTCGATGTCGACTACCAGGGGCGCCGCGCCGTCGGCGAGCACGATCTGACCTGGGGCTTGAGCCATCGCAGCACCCGCGACGACATCGATACCCACGAACCCTACGTCGCGATCGCCGGAGAAAACAGGACGGCGCGCCAGACCGGCGTGTTCCTGCACGACGACTGGACGCTGCTGCCGGAGCGCGTCAAGCTCGGCATCGGCGGCCGGCTGGACAAGGCCACCGCCAACGGCACCCAGGTGTCGGTCAATGCCACCCTGTTGTGGACGCCCAGCCGCGCTGATTCGGCCTGGCTCAAACTGGCCCGCGCGCCGCGTATCTCGGCGCGGGGCGAGCGCGACATTTCCATATTCACCGGCATGTCGCTGCTGCCGGTGCCTTCGCCGGTGCCGGGCGTGCCGGGCATGAACATCCCGGTGATCGGCTACATCGCCGACAACCGCGACCTGGGCGCGGAGAAGGCGAAGGGCTTCGAGTTGGGCTATCGCAAGCAGTTTGCCGCCAACCTCGGCGCCGATGTGAACGTCTATCGCCAGCGCTACACCGACCTGCGCGGCGCCACGCAGGTCCGGATGTATGGTTGCCACCCGATGTTCGCCGGCTTCGGCATCGCCTACGATCCGGCCGCTTGCACCTATTTCGGCCTGCCGGCGGCCGTGCCGGTGTTGTTCAGCCAGAACCGCACGGTGAACAATCTGGCCGGCACCACCCGCGGGGCGGAACTGGCGGTCGACTGGCTGGTGAGGCCCGGCTGGCGTCTCCAGCTTTCCTATGCCTGGAGCAAACTCGACATGGACGACGAATCCGATCCGGTGGCCCGCGCCGCCGCCAGCGCGGCGGAGCGGTCCAGCCCGCGTCACTACGGCTCCTTGCGCTCGCAATGGAACATCGACGCGAATCGCCAGTTCGACGTCTGGCTGCGCGGCGCGGACGGCCTGGAGCGTGTCGATCAGATCAACCTCGATCCCGCGTCCGGGGGCGCAACGAATTTCAGCCGGGTGCCGGGCTATGTCACCCTCGATCTGCGTCACGCCCACCGCGTCGGCAAGGATCTGGAATTGGCCCTGGTCGGGCGCAACCTGATCGCCCGGAACCGGGTCGAGTATATTTCGGACTTCATCCCGACCGCGGTGACCGAGATCGCGCCGAGCTGGGCCGTCACCGCACGCTGGAAATTCTGAATATTTCATGTATTCACCAAGATTCCCGCGGCTCGCCGTTTGGGCGGTACTCGCCGGCTTGACACTGGCCATGCCGGCCAGTTTCGGCCAGGCGACGACGGAGGCGCAGCTCAAGGCGGCGTATCTGGTCAACTTCCTCAAGTATGTCGAATGGCCGGCGCAGCACCCGGTATTCACCATCTGCCTGCTAGGCCGCGACAGCCTGGGCGCCAGCCTGGCGAGCTATGAAGGCCGGCAGGTCGGCGGCCGCGAACTGAGGGTTCGCCGGGTCGGCAGCCCCGAGCAGCTGGCCGACTGCCACGAGTTGTTCATTTCCGACACGGAAGAAGCCCGTTTCGGCGCCTTGCTGCGCTGGGTGGAGAACCAGCCGATCCTGACGATCAGCGATGCCGAGGTGTTCACCCGCGATGGTGGCGCCATCGCCCTGATCCGCTCCGAGGGCCGGTTGCAGTTCGATGTCAACGCCGCCGCGCTGGCGCGCGCCGGCCTCAAGCCCAGTTCGCAGATGATGCGGCTGGCCCGGCAGGTGATCGGCGGATCGCGATGAGCGCCGACCTGAGCCTGAGCCGCCGCCTGGCCCTGGTGCTGGCCGTCGCGGTGGGCATCAGCGTGTTGTTCACCTCGGTGTTCTTCGCGCTGCGCCAGGTGCATGACCGGCGCCAGGCCAAGCTCACCGAGCTGCATTCGATGGCCGATCTGATGGCCTTCAACGCCAGCGCCGTGGTCGAGTTCCAGGATCGCGCCGGCGCCGAGCGGCTGTTCAGTTCGCTCGACCATCACGGCGACGTGGTTGCCGCCAGCATGCTCGGCGGCAACGGCTTCACCTTCCGCTATCGCCATGCCGCCGAGCCGTTCGCCGGGGCGGAGCACGAGATCACGGTGGCGGCGCCGCGTCAGGCCATCGAGATCGTCGATTGGCGCCATGTCACCACCATCGTGCCGATCCAGATGGCCGGCGACGTGGTCGGCTCGTTGACGCTGACCGCCAGCCTGGACAAGACCTGGCGCGAGGTGCGTGGCGACCTGGCGGTGTTCCTGCTCGCGGCCGCGCTGGCCTTTGCCCTGGCGCTGCTGATCGCCCGGCGCATGCAGCACGGCGTGCTGACGGCGCTCGGCTCGCTGACCGCGACCGCCAACGACATCGCCCGGTCGAAGGATTTCAGCCGGCGGGCGCGCAAGTATTCGAACGACGAAATCGGCCAGCTGGCCGACGCCTTCAACACCATGCTGGCCGAGATCGCCGAGCGCGACCGCGAACTTACGCGCCACCGCGAACATCTCGATGAAGTGGTGGACAGCCGCACCCGCGAGCTGCGCCTGGCCAAGGATGCCGCCGAGGAAGCCAGCCGGGCCAAGAGCGCGTTCCTGGCCAACATGAGCCACGAGATCCGCACGCCGATGAACGGCATCATCGGCGTCGCCGACCTGCTGGCCGCCAGCAGCCTGACATCGCAGCAGCACAACCAGCTGACGACGCTGCGGGCGTCGGCCGACATGCTGCTGGTGCTGCTCAACGACATTCTCGATTTCTCGCGCATCGAGGCCGGCCGCCTGGAACTCGAACACCGGCCCTTCAGCATCCGCGAAACCATCGAGCAGGTGGTGGCGGTATTCGCGCCCAATGCCCGCAAGAAAGGGCTGGATCTGTGGTTCGACATCGATCCGACGCTGCCCGACCAGCTGATCGGCGACCGCTACCGCCTTGGCCAGGTGGTCACGAACCTGGTGAACAACGCGGTCAAGTTCACCGAGAAGGGCGGTGTCAGCATCCGTTGCCGCGCGACGGCGGGGGACGGCGCCACGCGCCTGCTGATCGAGGTGCGCGACAGCGGCATCGGCATCGACGCCGAGGCGCTGGGCGACATCTTCTCGCCGTTCCGGCAGGCGGACAACTCCATGAGCCGCCGCTTCGGCGGCAGCGGGCTGGGCCTGGCGATCGTGCATGACCTGGTGCGGCTGATGCAGGGCAAAATCCGCGCCACCAGCGTGCCCGGCCAGGGCTCGACTTTCACCATCGACCTGCCGCTGCCCAACGATTGCGGCAGCCGCACGCTGCCGGACTGGCTGCCCCAGCTGCGCGGACGCAAGGTGCTGGCCACCTGCGGCAACGAGACGCGCCGCGAGCAATGGGCGGCCATGCTGCGCTGGGTGGGCATCGAGGCGACCACGGTGCCGGATTGCGCCGACCTGGGCGAAGAGGCGTGGCAATGGCGGCCCGACGCGATTCTCATCGAGGACAGCGCCAGTTGCCGGGCGCTGATCGAACAGCGCCAGGATTTCGACTGTCCGGTGCTGTTCGTCGATGGCCTGCGCTCGCCGCGCGGCCGCATGCGCGAGGTGCCGGCCTGGATTCGCGGCCATCTGCACGAACCATTCGGCGACACCGTCCTGTGGACCGAGCTGGCGCGCGTCTGGGGTTTCGTGGCCGCCGACGCCACGCCGGAACCGTCGGCGGCGGACGCGGTGCGCTTCAACGTCCATGTGCTGATGGTCGAGGACAACGACATCAACCGGCTGATCCTGGAGCAGATTCTGCTCAAGCTGGGCTGCGGCGTGCGTCATGCCGTCAATGGCGCCGAGGCGCTGGCGATACTGGAGAACGAGAAGTTCGACCTGGTGCTGATGGACGTGCAGATGCCGGTCATGGACGGCCTCACCGCGACGCGCACGCTGCGCGAGATCGAGCGCGAGCGCGGGCTGCCCCGCCAGCTGGTCATCGCGCTGACGGCCAACGCGCTGGCCGGCGACCGGGAAATGTGCCTGGAAGCCGGCATGGACGATTACGTGGCCAAGCCGGTGACCATCGCCAGCGTGCGCTCGGCCATGCTGCGCTGGCTGCCGATGCAGTTCCAGCGGCCGCTGCCGGTGTCCGAGCCGGCGGCCAGGGCGGACGCGCCGGCGGCGCCGATGGTCGATCTCGACGAGTTGCGCTCGACGCTGGGCGCCGAGGCCGAGCAGATCATTCCGACGGTGATCGGTTCCTTCCTGCGCGAAGGCCGGGCCAACATCGCCAAGCTGTCCTCCGCCGGTCCCGACGTGGACCGCGAGCAGCTGACGCGCATGGCCCACGACCTGAAGAGTTCCAGCGCCGTGCTGGGCATCCGCGATTTCGCCGAGCTTTGCAAGCAGGCCGAACTCGCCGCGCGCGCCGGCGACATCCGGCTCGCCCTGAGCCTGGCGCCGCGCATCGTCGCCGATTTCGCCGAGGTGGAAAAGGTGGTCGGCGGGGTGCTGGCCGGGATATCGGGAAATCCGGCGGAGCCCGCCCCCTGACCGGCTGCCGCCGTCGGCGTGCCGCCACGGCTGACTTTGCGCCCGCGCAAGCGGGCATCCGCATCTTGTGCAGCCTGACGGGTTGGCCACCCGACGGGTGGCGCTTCGGCGCGGGCCTTGCGGCCGCGGAGGCCATGCGATAATCGCCCGACCCGAACAGGATCGCGACCATGGCCCGACCGAAGAACGATACCTTCCTGCGCGCGCTGCTGCGCCAGCCCGTCGAATACACGCCCGTCTGGCTGATGCGCCAGGCCGGCCGCTACCTGCCCGAGTACTGCGAAACGCGCAAGCGCGCCGGCAGCTTCCTCGGCCTGTGCAAGAACCCGCGCCTGGCCTGCGAAGTGACGCTGCAACCGCTGGCGCGCTACGAACTCGACGCCGCCATCCTGTTTTCCGACATCCTCACCGTGCCCGACGCCATGGGCCTGGGCCTCTATTTCGCCGAGGGCGAAGGCCCGAAGTTCGAGCGGCCGCTGCGCGAGGAGTGGGCCATCCGCGACCTCGCCGCGCCCGATCCCAACGCGCACCTGCGCTACGTGATGGACGCCGTCGCCGAAATCCGCCGCGCGCTCGACGGCGCGGTGCCGCTGATCGGGTTTTCCGGCTCGCCGTTCACGCTCGCCTGCTACATGGTCGAAGGCGGCGGCTCGGACGATTTCCGCACCGTCAAGACCATGCTCTACGACCGGCCGGACCTGCTGCATCGCATCCTCGACGTCACGGCGCGCGCCGTGGTCGATTACCTCAATGCCCAGATCGAGTCGGGCGCCCAGGCGGTGATGATTTTCGATACCTGGGGCGGGGCGCTGCCGGCCTGGGCCTACCGGGAATTTTCGCTGGCCTACATGCGGCGCATCGTCGGCGGACTCATTCGCGAGCGCGACGGCGAGCGGGTGCCGGTGATCGCGTTCACCAAGGGCGGCGGCCAGTGGCTGGAGTCGATCGCCGACATCGGCGTGGACGCGGCCGGCCTGGACTGGACGACGGACATCGGCGAAGCGCGCCGCCGCGTCGGCGACCGCGTGGCCTTGCAGGGCAATCTCGACCCCGTCGCCCTGTTCGCCTCGCCCGAGGGCGTGGCGCGCGAAGCGCGGCGCGTGCTGGAAAGTTTCGGCGCCCATGGCCCGGACAGCGGTCACGTCTTCAATCTCGGCCATGGCATTTCCCAATTCACGCCTCCGGAGAGCGTTTCCGCGCTGGTCGATACCGTTCATCAGTTCAGCCGGCGCTTTCACGGCGGCACGCCCGCGCCGGCAGACGGCAACTGAACCCGCCGACCACCGGGCCGCGACGGCTCTCTGGGTCGGACATCGCGGGCGGCACGCTCCGGGACGGCGGTGCCGCAAGGGTTTCGGGGGGAGGTTGACAATCGACTTACTCACAGTTCCGGATATCCATGGCGAAATGGCGCGACAAGCGTCGCGCCGCGCCGTGACATTTCTCAACACATTGCTTTTTAAAAGAAAAATTTAGCCCAAATATTACGCAACGATGAAAATTTCCTTAGCGGCCGGTGCCTTAGGTTTTTCGGGACAAGATTGTTCACAAACCTATCCACAGATTTTGTGGGTAAGAAATTTCATCCAAGGCGCCAATGGCTTAGGCCGTGGAGCGCAAGTCGAGTCGAGTTAAGTCGGGCAAGCCATTGATCGCCGATGAGCATCATCCGCGTTGCCCTCGATGTTCCCCTGCCGCGCTTGTTCGACTATCGCGCCGATGACGCGGCGGCAAGCGATGTCGGCCGCCGCGTGTTCGTGCCTTTCGGCAGCGGCCGCAAGCTCGGCGTGATCGTCGCGGTCGCCGAGACCAGCGAGCAGCCCGACGACAAGCTGAAGCCGGCCGAGGCCATCCTGCGCGACATGCCGCCCTTGCCGGCCGACTGGCTGGCCCTGTGCGAATTCTGCGGCCGCTACTACCAGCATCCGATTGGCCAGGTGGCGGCCTTCGCGCTGCCGCCGCTGCTGCGCCGGGGCAAACTGCCCCGGCCGCGCAAAGTCAGCCGTGGCGGCACGCCGCCGGCCGGCAAGCCGGAGCCCGTGCCGCTGCCTGACCAGCGGGCGGCCGTGGCGGCGATCGCTTCGTCGTCGGGGTTCGAGGTTTTTCTGCTGCATGGCGTGACCGGCAGCGGCAAGACCGAAGTCTACCTGCGCGCCATCGACGCGGTGCTGGCGGCGGGCCGGCAGGCGCTGATGCTGGTGCCCGAGATCGCGCTGACGCCGCAGCTCGAACAGCGCGTGAGTGAGCGCTTCCCTTCGGCGCACATCGTCGCCGCCCACAGCGGCGTCGCCGACGCCGCCCGCGCGCGCGGCTTCCTCGAAGCGCTCGACGGCCGCGCCGACATTGTGCTGGGCACGCGGCTGTCGGTGTTCACGCCGCTGCCGCGCCTGGGCCTGATCGTGGTGGACGAGGAGCACGATCCTTCCTTCAAGCAGCAGGAGGGTTTGCGCTACTCGGCGCGCGATGTCGCCGTGTTCCGCGCCAAGCAGGCCGACGTGCCTATCGTGCTCGGTTCGGCGACACCGGCGCTCGAAACCTATCATCACGCGCGCTCCGGCCGCTACCGCCTGCTGGAGTTGCCGCGCCGCGCCGTCGCCGAGGCGCCGCCGGTGGTGCGGACCATCGATACCCGCCGGGAGAAATTGCGCGACGGCATGAGCGCCGCGCTGCTCGACGCGCTGGCCGTGCGCCTGGCGCGCGGCGAGCAGAGCCTGGTGTTCCTCAACCGGCGCGGCTACGCGCCGGTGCTGGCCTGCCCGGCATGCGGCTGGATTTCGCGCTGCCGGCGCTGCGCCGCCAACCTGGTCGTGCATCTGGCCGACCGGCGGCTGCGCTGCCACCACTGCGGCCTCGAAACGGCCATTCCCAGGGCCTGTCCCGACTGCGGCAACCAGGACATCCACCCGTTCGGCCGCGGCACCCAGCGGCTGGAGGCGGCGCTGCGCGAGCGCATGCCCGAAGCGCGCATCCTGCGCATCGACCGCGATTCGGCGAACTCGCCGAAGCAGTGGCAGGCGCTGCTGGAAACGATCCACGCCGGCGGTGCCGACATCCTGATCGGCACCCAGATGCTGGCCAAGGGCCACGATTTCCCGCGCCTGACGCTGGTCGGCGCGGTCGGCGCCGACGCCGCGCTGTTCGCCGCCGACTTCCGCGCCCCGGAACGCCTGTTCGCGCAGTTGATGCAGGTGGGCGGCCGCAGCGGCCGCCACCAGCTGCCCGGCGAGGTGTTGATCCAGACGGAGCATCCGGCGCACCCGCTCTACCGTGCCCTGGCCGGCCACGACTATGCCGCCTTTGCCGGCGCCCAGCTGGAGGAGCGCGCCGCGGCCGGGTTTCCGCCGTTCGCCTTTCAGGCGCTGCTGGCCGCCGAGGCGGCCGACATCGACGGCGCGCTGGCCTTCCTGAACGATGCGCGCGCCGCCGCCCTGCCGCTGGCCGGCGCGAAAGTCAGCCTCTACGATGCGGTGCCGATGCGCCTGTTCCGGCTGAAGAACCGCGAACGGGCGCAATTGCTGGTGGAATCGGCCAGCCGGCCGGCGCTGCAAACATTCCTCGCCGCCTGGGTCGAGCGGCTGCATGCGCTCAAGTCGCCGCGCGAGCTGCGCTGGCACCTCGATGTCGATCCGCTCGAGTTCTAGGCCTTGCCCGAATCGCGACGGCTGTCGAAGACGAACCAGGCGTGGCTGAGCACCTGCGCCGCCAGCAGCGCGCCGAACGCCCAGCGATAGGCATCGGCCGTCGCCATGCCGCGCGTCGTCAGCGTTTCCACCAGCACGCCCAGTCCCCACTGGATGCCGAAGGCGCCGAAAAAGGCGCCGAGGTTGAGCGCCGTATTCACGCGCCCCGACATCTGGGGCGGAAAATGGGCGCACAGCAGGGCATAGACCAGGTTGCTCACGCAGAAAACCAGCCCCAGGCAAAACCACAGCAGGTGGCTGGAGCCCACGTCGGCGAGCATCAGCGCCAATATCACGATGCCGGCCTTCTTCCCGCCGTCCAGGATCATGTCCGGCGTGATGCCGCGCCGCTTCAGCGGCAGCACCAGCGCCGCGATGGCGAGAAAGCCGATCAACATGGCGCCGCTGGTTAGCAGCAGGTGAAAGGCGGCTTCGTCGCGTGAGTAACCGCCAACTTCGATGAGCCAGGGCGTGGCCCACAGGCCCTGCAAGGCCATGAAGCCGCCGACGACGGTGGCGGTCTGCGGCAGGAAGCGCCAGAAGACGCGGCTGCGGTAAATGCCGGCCAGGGCGCGCAGCTCTTCGCCCAGCGGCTTGCCGTGGCCGGCGGCGGCCGGCTTTTCCGGCGAGCTGAAAATGGCCGCGGCGGCGAGCAACACCAGCACGGCCAGGCTCAGGAAAACACCGCGCCAGCCGAGCGCCGGCAAGGTCCAGCCGATCGGCGAGGTCGCCGTCAGCGCGCCCAGGCTGCCGGCGGCCATGACCGCCGAATTGAGCGACGCCGCCCGCTCCAGCGGAAACCACAGCGAGAAGGCCTTGAAGCTGGCCATCAGGCAGGCGCATACGCCCAGGCCGATCAGGCCGCGCCCGATGGCCAGTTGCGGCAAGCTGTCGCCGACCGCGAAAACGACGCAGCCGAGCGCCGCGATCACCAGCAAACCGGCCTCGACGCGGCGCGGACCGAGGCGGTCGAGCAGCACGCCCAGCGGCAGCTGGAAGGCGGCGAAGGCCAGCAGGTAGGCCGAGGTCAGCAAGCCGAGGTCGGCCGTGGACAGGGAAAGCTCGCGCACCAGTTCGGGCGCGATGACCGCATTGACGTTGCGCAGCAGGTAGGACAGGTAGTAGCCCGCCGCGAAAGGCAGGAACACGCGCAGCCAGGGATTCATGATGTCATGTCGTGCCGGTCCGGGGCGGGGCCAATCCGCGATGTGATGGCCGTGATTCTGGCATGACGCCGCCAAGTCTGAGAAAATCGGCGCCATGACAGGCAGCCGCGAACACCTCATCGAGATCGACGACCTTCATTTCGCCTACGGCGCCAACCAGGTGCTGCGCGGGGTGAACCTGCGCGTGCCGCGCGGCAAGGTGGTGGCCATCCTGGGGGTGTCCGGCTCGGGCAAGAGCACCCTGCTCAAGCTGATCGGCGGCCAGCGCCGGCCCCGGCGCGGCCAGGTGGCGGTCGACGGCAAGATCATCCACGAGCTGGACAACGACGCGCTCTACGACTTGCGCCGCGACATGGGCATGATGTTCCAGGCCGGCGGCTTGTTCTCCGACCTTTCGGTCTACGAGAACATCGCCTTTCCCATGCGCGAACTGACCGACCTGCCGGAAGACCTGATCCACCGGCTGGTGCTGATGAAACTGAACGCCGTCGGCCTGCGCGGCGCCAGCCGCCTGATGCCCAACGAGCTTTCGGGCGGCATGGCGCGGCGGGTGGCGCTGGCGCGCGCCATCGCGCTCGACCCGATGCTGATCATGTACGACGAGCCGTTCGCCGGCCTCGATCCGATTTCGCTCAACGTCATCGCCAACCTGATCCGCACGCTCAACGACGCGCTCGGCGTCACCTCCATCGTCGTCACCTACGATGTCTTCGAGTCGCTCAAGACCGTCGATTACGCCTATTTCCTCCATGACGGCGTGGTCGTCGCCGAAGGCACGGCGCGGGAGATGCTGGATTCGCGCGACGAGTTCGTCCATCAGTTCGTCAATGCCCGGCCGGACGGACCGGTCGCCTTCCATCATTCCGCCGAGCCGTACCGCCAGACGCTGCGCGTGGCGTGAGTTCTGGCGCGCTGGCGCCGGCCACCAGGGCCGCCAGCGGAACGATGTGAACGATGGCGATTCCGGCTAATTTAATCCACCTCATGGCATATCAATCTTTCCATGATGTTTGCTAGAGTTTGCAGCGTGGCAAAATCAACACGGGAGAACGCAATGAGTGGTTTCGCACAAGAGTTCAAAGAGTTCGCACTCAAGGGTAACGTCATGGATCTCGCCGTCGGCGTGATCATCGGTGGCGCGTTCGGCAAGATCGTCGATTCGATCGTCGGCGACCTGATCATGCCCATCGTCGGCAAGATCTTCGGCGGTCTCGACTTCAATGACTTTTTCATACCGCTGGCCGGCCAGACGGCCACCACGCTGGTCGAGGCGAAGAAGGCGGGCGCGGTGTTCGCCTATGGCAGTTTCATCACCATCCTGATCAACTTCATCATCCTCGCCTTCATCATCTTCATGATGGTCAAGCAGATGAACCGGCTGAAGCGCGAGGAAGCCGCCGAGCCGCCGCCGACGCCGGAAGACGTCGTGCTGCTGCGCGAAATCAGGGATTCGCTGAAGAAGTAGTTCCGCTACACGCCGTCGGCGACGAACGGGTTGCTGCGCCGTTCCTCGCCGAAGGTGGACATCGGCCCGTGGCCGGGGATGAACTCGACGTCATTGCCCAGCGGCCAGAGCTTGCCGCGGATGGATCGGATCAGGGTCTCATAGTCGCCGCCGGGAAAATCCGTGCGGCCGATCGAGCCGGCGAACAGCACGTCGCCGACCAGCGCCAGCCGCGACGGCCGGTGGAAGAAGGTGACATGACCGGGCGTGTGGCCGGGCGTGTGCAGCACCTCCAGCACGACATTGCCGAACCGGACGGTATCGCCGTGTTCCAGCCAGCGATCCGGCGTGAACGCGTCGCAGGCGGGGAAGCCGAAAGCCTGGCCCTGCTCGGGCATCTGGCGGATCCAGAGATCATCCTCGCGTTGCGGACCTTCCACGGGCACCGACAGGCGGCGCGCCAGTTCGGCGGTGCCGCCGGCATGATCGATATGGCCGTGGGTCAAGAGCACCTTGGCGATGGTCACGCCGCGCTGGGCGGCGGCGGCGGTGATGCGGTCGAGATCGCCGCCGGGATCGACGACGGCGGCTTGGCGGGTTTCCTCGCACCAGAGCAAGGTGCAGTTCTGGGCGAAGGCGGTGACGGGGATGATCTGATAGTCCATGCCCCGATTCTACAGGTGAGCGCCGACCGCCGCGCTTGCCGAGTGGTGCCGGCCTGTGGCAAAGTGCGTCAGCGCCCGTGCGTGGCGCCATCGAAGAATCCAACATTCCCACCCAACAAGACAGGAGTTTGATCCATGACCACCGTGACCCTCGGCGGCAATCCCATCGAAGTTTCCGGCAGCTTTCCCAAGGCGGGCGCCGCCGCGCCCGATTTCTCCCTGGTGGCGGGCGATCTCAGCCAGGCCACGCTCAAGACCTACGCCGGCAAGCGCAAGCTGCTCAACATCGTGCCCAGCCTCGACACGCCGGTCTGCGCGACCTCGACGCGCAGGTTCAACGAGGAAGCCGCCAGGATGAACAACACGGTCGTGCTGGTCGTCTCGGCCGACCTGCCGTTCGCCGCCGGCCGCTTCTGCGCGACGGAAGGGCTGAAGAACGTCGTGCATCTGTCCACCATGCGCGGCCGCGAGTTCATGAAGAACTATGGCGTCGAGATTGCCAGCGGTCCGCTGGTCGGCGTGACCGCGCGTGCCGTGGTGGTGATCGACGAAAACGACAAGGTGACCTACTCGGAGCTCGTGCCAGAGATCAAGCAGGAGCCGGACTACGCGGCGGCGCTGAAAGCGCTGGCCTAAGCAAGGACCAGGAGCGCCCGGGGTACCCGGGGCACGCCGCGCACCCGCGCGGCGGCGTGGCGCCGCCACTGACTTTCGGCGGCGACGGGTAGCGTGGGCAGCGAACAACGCCGCGGGCAAAACGCCCGCGGCGTTGTTTTTACCGCACGACTTTTTACTGCACGACCTTGATGCGCTGGCCCGGGCTGATCGCGGCGGCGCCGCTGCCGTAGGCGCCGTTCATGAGCCGGAGCTGCTGCTCGGCCAGCGACGGCAGCGGCGACTGGCGCACCAGTTCGGCAAAGCCGCCGGCCGGCATCGGCACGACACGCACCTCCCATGGCCGGGCGGCCTTGCGCTCGGCCGCGCTTAAGGGCCGGAACGAGGCTTCCGCTTCGCCGATTCGACCGAGCGCGCGCTGCAAGGCGGCGGCATCGCGCCCCGCGTACTGGAGCAGGTAATGGTGGTTGTTCGGCCCGGTGACGATGGTGACCCGGGCATTGGCCTGCTGGCCTTTCGAATTGCGCACCACGCCGGCGAAATGCGTCGCCGCCAGGCCATTGACGCTGCGCGGCTGCGCGTTGCCGTCGACCGGGCGCAGCATGTTCTTGATGATCTCGTCGTGCGTGGCGCCGGCCTCGGATGGAATGAGCTTGATGACCAGCGCGGCGTCGCCGGCGCCGTTGGCGACGACGATGGCTTCCGGCGAGTTGTCGACTTTCCAGCCCTCGGGCGCCGTCAGGGCGATGCCGAGCTTCTCGTGATAGAAGTTGCGGCCGCGCGTGATGCCCTGCTCGCGGCTCTCGCCGAAGGCCATGCCCTCGATGGCCTGCTGGTAGCGCGTCCGCCCGTCGTCGTCGTAGCTGCCCTTGTACTTGGCGGCGGTACGCTTGATGTCGGCCAGCCGCTGGTCGCTGGCCGGGTGGGTGGACAGCCAGTTGGCGCCGCCGGGGGCGGCCCGGCCTTCGGCCTTGGCCAGTTCGGCGGCATAGCTTTCCTGATTCTTCAGCACCGCGATCACGTCGATCATGTTCTGCGGGTTGTACTGGTTGCGCACCAGGTATTCGGCGCCGAGTTCGTCGGCCTGCAATTCCTGGTCGCGGCTGTACGAGGCGACATAGCCGGCGGCGACGCCTTGCGAGACCTGGCTGGCAAGCTGGCCGGCGCCGGGCAGGCCATAGGCTTCGGCGACGATGCCGGCCACGGTCGCGGCGATGACGCCGATGCCGGCGTTCTGTGCCCGGGTGGCGCGCTGGGCGCTGTGCCGGGCGGTGACATGGCCGATTTCGTGGCCGATGACGCCGGCCAGCTCGGCCTCGCTGTCGAGATAGGCCATGATGCCGCGCGTGATATAGACGTAACCACCGGGCAGGGCGAAGGCGTTGATCTCGGGCGAATCGAGCACCGTGAACGTCCACGTCAGGTTGGCGCGGTGCGACTGGCTGGCCAGGCGCTGGCCAACGCCGTTCACATAGGCTTGCAGGCGCGGGTTATCGACCACGCCGTATTCCTTGAGGATGCCTTCGTGCGCCTTGCGGCCCTCGGCGATTTCGTCCTTCTCGTCCATCACCGTCCGCTCGGTGCGGCCGGTGACGGGATTGACCACGGTGGTGCCGCAGCCGGCGGCAAGCATCGCCGCCGCCAGCAAGGGCAGCAGCAAACCGCGCCGACGGGAGTGAAGGCGCGGTTTTCCGGGAATCGATGAAATCATGATGCGCTCCGAAGCCAGGGAACAAGCCGGTGCGGTCGGAATGACCGGCCGCTTCGGAAAGCGTAACAGGAGCGCTGCCCGCGCGCCACTAGCCCGCGAGTTTCTGCCTCGGCTTGCGCGACGAACCGACCTCCGGAGGGTCGAGTTCCTCGTCGTCGCCGTTGCCGAAGCGGATGACGCGCACGCCGACCGGCAGGGCCGATTTCGATCGGGTCAGCTCAACCAGCCAGCGATTGGTGGGGGGCCTGAGGACATCGATCAGGCTTATGTTTTGTTGGGCCATGCTTTGCTCCAATCCTCCCTGCAATGACGAAGGCCCCGGCATGCGGGGCCTTCGGGCGACTGGGGGAGGAGGGGGGACCAGTCACCGATGGGGATCGTTACGTGCTGCCTGTGCCGCCGACCTTATCTGCCGAGGTAACGGCGGGAATCGGCGAGGAACTTCTCCACAATGGGGTTCTGCATGAAAATTTCAAGTCCTGTACGCTTGGCTGTTGATCGATGCACGACCGACACGCCTACTATGACGGCATCCGCCCGGGAAAGTTCAGGGCCATATTTGCAACAGATTGTTTCAGGCCGCGGCTGTCGAGTTGATCATCAAATATCCGGAGTTCCTGTCAGATGGCACTTAAATCGACGATATTCAAGGTGGAATTGCAGGTTTCCGATCTCGATCGCGGATATTTCCGGACCCATGCCCTGACGCTGGCGCGGCATCCTTCGGAAACCGACGAGCGCATGATGGTGCGCCTGGTGGCCTTCGCCCTGTCGGCCGACGATGCCCTCGAATTCGGCCGGGGATTGTCGACCGACGACGAGCCGGACTTGTGGCGGCGCAATCTGACCGGCGAAGTCGTGGACTGGATCGAAGTCGGCTTGCCGGACGAGCGCCGCCTGCGCCGCGCCTGCGGCCGCGCCGGCCAAGTGTTAGTGCTTACTTATGGCGGCAGGGTCGCGCAGACCTGGTGGGAGCAGAACGAGGCGCAGCTGCGCAGGCAGGAGCGGCTGACGGTCATCGACCTGCCGGCCGAGGCGACCCGGGAACTGGCCGCCCGGGTGGCGCGGACCATGCGGATCGGCTGCACCGTCCAGGAGGGCGACCTGTGGTTCGACGTCGATGGGACGATGCTGCACGTCGTGCCGGGGATCCGGCAGGACCGGCGTTCCGTGGCGGGCCGATGAACACCGGGCGAAATCGGGGAGGCATCGCTTGAAGACCTTGTTGATCGTGCACCATTCGCTGACCGGCGGCACCCGCCGCATGGCCGAGGCGGCGGCCGAAGGCGCCGCCGGCGAGCCGGCCGTGACCATGCGGCTGCTGCATGCTTCCGACGCCGGCGGCGATGACGTGTTGCAGGCCGACGGCTATCTGTTCGCCACGCCGGAGAATCTCGCCGCCATGTCCGGCATGCTCAAGGATTTCTTCGACCGCAGCTATTACGCCTGCCTCGACCGGATCAACGGCCGGCCCTACGGTACGCTGATCTGCGCCGGCAGCGATGGCGGGAACGCGGCGCGCCAGATCGCCCGCATCGCCACCGGCTGGCGGCTCAAGGCGGTGGCGCCGCCGCTGATCGTTTGCACCCGCGCCCAGACGCCGGAGGCGATTCTCGCGCCCAAGCGGATCGGCGCCGAAGACCTGGCCCGCTGCGCCGAACTCGGCGCCACGCTGGCGGCCGGGCTGGCCATGGGCGTGTTCTGAGCGCGGCGGAAAGTCAGCCGTGGCGGCACGCCGCGCCGATGCCGGCGCAAGCCGCGTCGACTAGAATCGGCCCACCATGCCCGAACGCGATCCCCTGCTCGACGCCGTGCTGGCCAGCGGCGTCAAGCTGCCGGCGCCGAGCGCGACGCTGCTGCGCTTGCAGGCGCTGGCGGCGGACGATGATGCCGGCCCGGGCGAACTGGCCGAAGCGATCGGCCAGGAACCGGCCCTCACCGGCGAATTCATGCGCGTGGCCAACTCGCCGGTCTTCCGCACGCGCGCGCCGGCGCGCTCGGTCAAGGCCGCGATCACCATCCTCGGCCGCACCCGCACCCTGGCGGTCGTCGCCAGCCACGCCTTGCGCGCACAGATGGCCGGCATCGCGCCGCGCGCCGTCGAGCGTATCTGGTTGGCGTCGGCCGCCGCCGCCGACCATGCCCACCGCGCCGCCCGGGCCAGCCGCGTGCGCGGCTTCGCCGACCTCGCCTACCTGGCGGCGCTGATTCATGATGTCGGCATCGCCATCGTGCTGCGCCGGTTCCCCGAGCATGCCGGCCTGTTCGAGAACGACTCGCTCGCACTCGACGACGCCGCGCAACGGCTCGACGCCGCCACCGGCGCCGATCATGCCGCCGTCGGCGCCCTCGTCGCGCGCAACTGGAAGCTGCCGCCCGACGTGGCGGCGGCGGTCGCCATCCACCACAAGCCGGCCGCCGCGAGCGAGCCGTCGCCGGTCGCCGCGCTGGCCGCATTCGTCGCCGTCGCCCGCCGCCTGCGCGACGGCGCCAGCGAGGAATGGTCGTCCTGGGCGCCGCTCGCCGAAGCGCATCTCGGCATCACGCCGGAAAAGATCGAGGAATTGTCCGCCGGCCGGGACGAGGACTGAAGGCGGCCGGTTCAGCCGCCCTGAAGCGCCAGCCCCGCGTGCTCGCGCATCGGATGGAACTGGATCTTCGGGTAGCGTTCCTGCGTCAGTTCGAGGTCGTAGCGCGAGGACATCAGGTAGGCGTGAGTCTCGGCGGCGTCGAGCGCCAGGCGCGAACCGTTGGCGTTCATGAAGCGGCGCAGCTCGGTTTCGTCTTCGCAGCTCACCCAGCGCGCGCCGGCGAAGTTGGCCGGCGACAGGCGCACGTCGACGCCATACTCGGTCTTGAGACGATGCTGCACGACCTCGAATTGCAGCTGGCCGACGGCGCCGAGCAGCATCAGGCTGCCCGCCAGCGGCCGGAACACCTGGATGGCGCCTTCCTCGCCGAGCTCCTTGAGACCCTTGGCGAGCTGCTTGCTCTTCATCGGGTCGGCCAGTTCGACAGTGCGGAACATCTCGGGCGCGAAGAAAGGCAGGCCGGTGTATTGCAGCAGTTCGCCGCCGGTGACGGTATCGCCCAGTTGCAGGCCGCCGTGGGTGATGATGCCGATGATGTCGCCGGCATAGGCTTCCTCGACCCGGTCGCGCCGCTGCGAGAGGAAGGTGACGACGCCGGTCGGCCGCAGTTCCTTGCCGGTGCGGCGCACCTTCAGGCGCATGCCGCGCTCGAACCTGCCCGAGCAGACGCGCACGAAGGCGATGCGGTCGCGGTGCGCCGGGTCCATGTTGGCCTGGATCTTGAACACGACGCCGGAGAATCCGTCCTCCTCGGGATGCACTTCGCGCGTCGTGGACATGCGTGGCGCGGGGGCGGGCGCGAGATCGACCAGCGCGTCGAGTACTTCGCGCACGCCGAAATTATTGATCGCCGAGCCGAAGAACACCGGCGTCTGGTGCGCGGCGAGGAAGTCCTCGCGCGAGAACGGATGCGCGGCGTGGCGGATCAATTCCATCTCGTGATGCGCGGTTTCCCACTCGTGGCCGTGGCGTGCCGCCAGGACTGACTCTTCGTCGATGATTTCGTCGTCGCCGACGCGATCCTCGCCGGGGCGGAATACGCGCATGCGCTCGGTGCGCAGATCGTAGATGCCGTGGAACAGCTTGCCCTGGCCGACCGGCCAGGTCAGCGGCGCGCAGGGCATGCCCAGGGTCCGCTCGATCTCGTCGAGCAGGTCGAGCGGCTCGCGCACTTCGCGGTCGAGTTTGTTGATGAAGGTCAGGATGGGCGTGTTGCGCGCGCGGCAGACCTCGATCAGCCGCAGCGTCTGGGCTTCCACGCCGTTGGCGGCGTCGATCACCATCAGCGCCGCGTCCACGGCGGTCAGCACGCGGTAGGTGTCCTCGGAGAAATCCTGGTGGCCGGGCGTGTCGAGCAGGTTGATGACGCAGTCGCGGTATTCCATCTGCATCACCGAGCTGGCCACCGAAATGCCGCGCTGCTTCTCGATTTCCATCCAGTCGGAAGTGGCGTGGCGGCTGGCCTTGCGCGCCTTCACCGAGCCGGCGATCTGGATCGCGCCGGCGAACAGCAGCAGTTTCTCCGTCAGCGTGGTCTTGCCGGCGTCGGGGTGGGAAATGATGGCGAAGGTGCGCCGGCGGGAAACTTCGGGGGCGAGGGACATGGCTTGCGCGAACACCGCAAAAACACGAAGGGGCGCGATTATCCCACGAGCGCTGTTATGATTTTCCGGCCATCATGACCCTGACCGATCTCCGCTACATCGTCGCCCTCGCCCGCGAATGCCATTTCGGCCGCGCCGCCGAGAAATGCTTCGTTTCGCAGCCGACGTTGTCGGTGGCGGTCAAGAAGCTCGAGGAAGAGCTTGGCGTGATCCTTTTCGAGCGCTCGCCGCAGGAAGTGCGGGTGACGCCGATCGGCGAGCGCGTCGTCGCCCAGGCCGAAAAGGTGCTCGGCGAGGCGGCGCAACTGGCCGAGATCGCCACCGCCGGCAAGAACCCGCTGGCCGGGCCGCTGCGCCTGGGCGTGATCTACACCATCGGCCCGTGGCTGCTGCCGAAGCTGGTGCCGCTGCTGCGCGAGCGCGCGCCGGAGATGCCGCTGCTGCTCGAGGAGAACTACACCCACGTGCTGCTCGAGAAGGTCAAGGCCGCCGAGCTCGACGTCGCCATTCTCGCGCTGCCGGTCGAGGAGCCCGGCCTGGTGGCCCAGGGCATCTATGACGAGTCCTTCCGCGCGCTGGTGCCGGTGGGGCATCCGTGGGTCAAGGCCCGCGCGGTCGATCCGGCCGAACTGCTCGACCAGCCGTTGCTGATGCTCGGGCGCGGCAACTGCTTCCGCGACCAGGTGCTCGACCTGTGCACGCGGGCCGGCGAGGGCGGGCCGCAGGTGCTGGAAGGCAGCTCGCTGGAAACCATTCGCCACATGGTCGCCTCCGGCGTCGGCATCACCGTCATGCCGGCGACGGCGGTGGACGACATTCCGCGCAACGATGCCCTGCTGCGCGTCAAGCCCTTCATCGAGCCGACGCCGACGCGCCGGGTCGGCATCGTCTGGCGCGCCAGCTTTCCGCGCCACCAGGCGATCGATCTGCTGCGGCGGGCGTTGCTGGACTGCAAGCTGCCCGGCACCCGGCCGCTGGCGCGACGATAGCGCGGCACTATCGACAGGGTAGAAAAATCCAATTTCCCTTTTCGGCCGCGGGCTTCTAAGCTGGTTCCGTCGTGGCGTCCGGCCCGGCCAGTCGCCAGCATGTCGATTCGTGCAACACGGCGTGCGGCTGTCAATGTTCGTTCAACAGGAGGCATGTCATGGAACTCAAAGGCTCGAAGACCGAGAAGCACCTGAAGGATGCGTTCGCCGGCGAATCGCAGGCCAACCGTCGCTATCTGTATTTCGCAAACAAGGCCGACGTCGAGGGTTATGCCGACGTTGCCGCGCTGTTCCGTTCCACCGCCGAAGGCGAGACGGGCCATGCCCACGGCCACCTCGAGTACCTCGAGAAGTGCGGTGATCCGGCCACCGGCCTGCCCTTCGGTTCCACCAGCGATAACCTGAAGGCCGCCGTCGCCGGTGAAACCCACGAATACACCGACATGTATCCGGGCATGGCCAAGGATGCGCGTTCCGAGGGTTTCGACGAAATCGCCGACTGGTTCGAGACCCTGGCCAAGGCCGAGCGCTCGCACGCCAACCGCTACCAGAAGGCCCTGAACGATCTGGGCTGATTCAGCGACACTCAGCCGCCGTGTCGCGGCGGCTGACTTTCACCCACGGAGAACAGCATGGCCGGTCCGCGAGAAGGCAATCTCGAAGCGCCCACCCGCCACCCGATCGACTGGCGGAACCCCGGGTTCTATAGTGAAGAAGCGCTTTTCCACGAGATGGAGCGCGTCTTCGACATCTGCCACGGCTGCCGCCGCTGCGTCAGCCTGTGCCAGTCGTTCCCGACGCTGTTCGACCTGGTCGACGCCTCCGAGACCATGGAGGTGGATGGCGTCAAGAAGTCCGACTACTGGCAGGTGGTCGACCACTGTTATCTGTGCGACCTCTGCTACATGACCAAGTGTCCCTATGTGCCGCCGCACGAATGGAACCTGGATTTCCCGCACCTGATGCTGCGCGCCAAGG
>ERZ1645187.1205-NODE-1205-length-24172-cov-6.970394_pt1 | contig 24172 bp, 23 predicted proteins | sample MGYA00575352_ERZ1645187 | MGnify/ENA primary metagenome ERZ1645187 (study PRJEB40837, sample SAMN11349314) | freshwater sediment metagenome | isolation source: river sediment | host: Sediment | place: India: Wazaribad , New Delhi | collected 2017-02-21 ...
GGCGCGAGGCCTGCGGGATCTTCTTGATCGTCACGTCGAGGCCGTTCTTCTTGAAAATCCCGGCTTCCTTTGCCAGCGTCAGCGGGGCAAAGCCGGTCCAGCAGGAAATGCCGATGGAAACCTTGGTTTCCTGCGCGGTTGCGGGGGCAGTTCCAGTCAGGGCTGCGGCGATTGCGGCAATCGCCAGCGGTTTCATGGTCATCGTCCTCTCCTCCGTCTCGACCTTCAGGGGCAGTCAACCACTGGATTTTTCAATTGTCTAGACAATTTCACGCATCGACGCCGCCGGCGTTCAGATGGCAGGCAACGCTGCCGCCATGCACGGCGCGGGCCAGAACCGGCGCCTCGCGGGCGCAGCGCGGGCCGGCGAGCGGGCAGCGGGGGTGGAAATGGCAGCCCGGCGGGGGGTGGATGGGCGAGGGAATCTCTCCCTTGATGGTGGTGAAGGTGCGGCGGCGGGCATCGAGCCGGGGGACGTTGGCGAGCAGCGCCTGCGTGTAGGGGTGGGCCGGGTGATCGAACAGCGCCTCGGTCGGCGCGGTCTCGACGATGCGGCCGAGATACATGATCACCACCCGGCTGGCGATGTGGCGGACGACGCCGAGATCGTGGCTGATGAACAGGTAGGTCAGGCCCAGCTGATCGCGCAAGTCCATGAAAAGATTGAGGACTTGCGCCTGAATCGAGACATCCAGCGCGGCGACGGATTCATCGCACACCAGCACTTTTGGATTGACGGAGAGGGCGCGGGCGATGCCGATGCGGGCGCGCTGGCCGCCGGAAAACTGATGCGGATAGCGCCGGGCGTAGGTGGGATCGAGCCCGACGCGGGCCAGCGCGGTGGCCACTGCATCGGCCTTTTCCGCTTTGGAAACAAGGCCATGGACCACCGGCGCCTCGCCGATGATATCACCGGCGCGCATCCGCGGGTTGAGCGAGGCCATCGGATCCTGAAAGATCATCTGGATGCTCAGTTTGGCAGCCTTTTTCTCCTCCGGGGAGAGGGTGGCAAGGTCCTTGCCGTGCCAGAACAGGCGCCCTTCGCTCGGCGCATGGATGCCGGCGATCAGGCGGCCGACCGTCGATTTGCCGCAGCCTGATTCGCCGACCAGCCCGACGACCTCGCCTTCCTCCAACTGGAATGTCACCCGATCGACGGCATGAACAGTGATCGTCGGGTTGTTCGCGCCCAGCATGTTCGCGATTTTTCCGGCCAGATCGACCGGCTTGACGAAGCGCTTGGAGACCCCTTCGAGCGCGATGAGGGAGGCAGGATCGGTCATGCGGCGTCTCCGGCCTGACGGGCGACATGGCAGGCGGCGATGGAGGGGCCGAGGGCCACCAGCGCCGGCCGTTCGCGGCGGCAGAGATCAACCGCCGCGCCGCAGCGCGGGGCGAAGGGGCAACCCGGCGGCAGGCTGGCCAGCGAGGGTGCAGCGCCGGGGATTTGCGCGAGCCGCGAGCCGCGCCGGCCGAGGCTGGGCACGGAGCCGATCAACCCTTGCGTATACGGGTGGCGCGGCGCATCGAGCACCGCATCGACCGGGCCCTGCTCGACAATGCGGCCGGCATACATCACTGCCACCCGGTCGGCGAGGCCGGCGATGACGGTGAGATCGTGGGTGATCCAGATCAGCGCTGTGCCGGTGTCGCGCGCCAGCTCCTGCACCTTTGCGAGAATCTGGCTCTGGATCGTCACATCGAGCGCGGTGGTCGGCTCATCGGCGATGATGACGCGCGGCCGGTGCAGCAGGGCGATGGCGATGGCGACGCGCTGGCGCATGCCGCCGGAGAACTGGTGGGGGTAGGCATCGAGCCGCTCTTCCGGCGCCGGAATGCCGACCATGGCCAGCGCCTCGGCCGCGCGGGCACGGGCGGCGGCGCGGGAGACAGCCTCATGCGCCAGCACGGTCTCGACCATCTGGGTCTCGATCTTCAGCACCGGGTTGAGGGTCATCATCGGGTCCTGGAAGATCATGGCGAGATCCTTGCCCCTGATCTTCTGCGCCTCCTCATCCGGCAGGCCGGCGATGTTGCGGCCGTTGAGGTGGATCGTCCCCTCGACGATCTTTCCCGGCGGATCGATCAATCCGAGGATGGAAAAGCCGGTGACGCTCTTGCCCGAGCCGGATTCGCCGACCAGCCCGAGAATCTCGCCCGGTGCCAGCGACAGGGACACGCCATCGACCGCTTTCACCACGCCGCTGCGGGTGAAGAAATGGGTTTTCAGCCCTTCGACCGCCAGCACCTTGTCCGCCATCTCACTTCTCCAGGCGGGGGTTGAGCACATCGCGCAGCCGGTCGCCCACCAGATTGATCGAGACGATGGTGACGAGCAGCGCGAGGCCGGGGAAGAAGCTGATCCAGTATTTGCCGGAAAGCATGTACTGAAAGCCGTTGGCGATCAGCACGCCCAGCGACGGCTCGGTCTGCGGCAGGCCGACACCGAGGAACGACAGCGTCGCCTCCAGCGAAATGGCATGGGCGGTCTGTACCGTGGCGACGACGATGACCGGGGCGAGGCAATTGGGCAGGATGTGGCGGAACAGGATGCGCGCGTGGCTGAGGCCGAGGCAGCTTGCGGCCTCGACATAATCCTTGCGCCGCTCGACCAGCGCGGTGCCGCGCACGGTGCGGGCATAATAGGCCCATTGCACCAGCACCAGCGCGATGATGATCTTGTCGACACCCTTGCCGAACATTGCCACGAGGATGAGCGCGACCAGCACCGAGGGGAGCGAGAGTTGCAGATCGACGATGCGCATGATCACCGTCTCGGTGCGGCCGCCGGCATAGGCGGCGATCAGCCCGACGGCGGAGCCGAGCGTGGCGGCGATGAGGCAGCTGGCGGCGCCGACAGCCAGCGAGATCCGGAGGCCATAGAAAATCGCGGAAAAGACATCGCGGCCCACCCCGTCCGAGCCGAGCCACATGGTGAAGCCGTCACCCGCCTTCGCGCCCGGCGGCAGGCGGGAATCCATCAGATCGACGCGGGCGAGATCGTAAGGGTTCTGCGGGGCGTAGAACGGCGCGAGCAGGGCAGCCAGCACCACGAGGACGAAGACGACCAGGCCGGCGACGGCGATCCTGTCCTCGGCGAACTGGCTGACAAAGCGGCGGAACGGCGTTTCTTCCCGCGCGGGGGCGGCGGCAGCGGCGCTCATGAGGAGGTCTCCGACAGGCGCACGCGCGGATCGAGCACGGAATAGAGGATATCGACGACGAGATTGATCAGCACGAACAGGCACACCACGACGACGACATAGGCGACGATTACCGGCCGGTCGAGCCGCTGGATCGCCTCCAGCAGCAGGCGCCCCATGCCGGGCCAGGCGAAGATCGTCTCCGTCACCACCGAAAAGGCGACGAGGGAGCCGAACTCCAGCCCCAGCACGGTGACGATGGGGATCATGATGTTTTTCAGGATATGCACGCCGACGATGCGGCGCGGCGACAGCCCCTTGGCGCGGGCGAACTTGACGTAATCCTGCAAGGCCGCCTCGCGCGCGCCGGCCCGGGCGAGGCGGATGACCAGAGAGATTTTCAGCAGCGCGAGGTTGAGCGCCGGCAGCAGCACATAGCGCAGCCCCTCCAGCGAGGTGAGCGAGGTCTCGATGCCGAAGATGTGGCTGACCGGGCCGCGCCCGGTGGCCGGCAGCCAGCCCAGCATCACGGCAAAGACCATGATCATCATCAGCCCGACCCAGAAGGTGGGCAGGGAAAAGCCGAGGATCGACACCGCCATGATGCCGCGCGACAGCGGATGATCGGGCCTGAGGCCGGCATAAAGCCCGAGCGGAATGCCGAGAACAATCGCCAGCAGCAACGCGACGAACGCCAGCTCCAGCGTGGCCGGCATGCGTTCGAGAATCAGCTTGATCGCCGGCTGGCCATGGACGAACGAGCGGCCGAGATCGCCTTCGGCAATGCCTTTGAGGAAGTGGAGAAACTGGACATGGACCGGCTGATCGAGGCCGAGGTTGCGCGCCACCTCGGCAATCTGGTCCTGCGTCATCTCGGGGCTGACGAGAATCCACACCGGATCGCCGATGACGTTGACGCCGAAGAACACGATCAGGACCATCGCCGCGATGACGAACAGCCCCTGCCCGGTGCGGCGCAGGATGAAGGCCAGCATGCCCCTTGCCTCTTGTTGGCGACCGGGGACGCGGAACGCGCCCCCGGAGGCAGGTGCGCTTATTTCAGCTTGAACGACATGGCGAGGGTATATTCATCCGAGCGCGGCTCGATCGCGATATCCTTGCGGGCTGCCCAGGTGTTGAGCGGATAGTGGATCGGGATGATGCCGATATCGGCCATGGCGATCTCGGTCGCCTCGGCCAGCAGGGCGTTGCGCTTGGCGTCATCCACCGTGGCGATGGCGATCCTGGTCAGTTCATCCACCTTGGGGTTGGAATAGCGCCCGCGGTTGGCCGCGCCCATGCCGGCGGCCCGGTCGAAGGTGGCGATCAGCGCCTTGACCGAATCCGACGTCTCGCCCGTGCCGGCGCTCCAGCCGACAAGGAACAGCGAGAACTCCGGCACGCCGCCCGCCCCGCCAGTGGAGGCGCGGGAGAAGAAATTGGCCGAGGGAATCGATTCGACCGATACCTCCAGCCCGAGGCGCGACCACATCTGGCCGGCCGCTTCAAGAATCTTGGCATCGTTGGCATAGCGGCCGTTGGGGCCGTGGATGGTCATCCTGAAGCCGTTCGGCAGGCCGGCCTCGGCCAGCAGCTTTTTCGCGCCGTCGAGGTTGAAGGCCGTCGGCTTCAGCTTTTTCGAGGTGCCGGGGTAGCTTTCCGGCACGAACTGCGAGGCGGGCTCGGCCTCGCCCTCCATGATCCGCTCGACGATGGCGGGGCGGTTGAGCGCCATCGACAGGGCCTGACGCACCTTGAGATCGTTCAGCGGGTTCCTGATCGCGCTGCCGTCCCTGGCCTTGATGTAGGGCGTTTCCGCGCGGTGGCGATCGAGGTGGAAATAGATGACGCGGTTGGACAGCGCCGAGCCGAGGGCAAGGCGGGTATCCTTCTTGAGGCGCTGGACATCGGCGGTCGGCACCGTCTCGATAATGTCGAGATCGCCCGAGAGCAGGGCTGCGACGCGGGTGGGATCGGACTTGACCGCCTTGATGGTCACCTTGCCCCAGGCCGGCTTGCCGCCCCAGTGGCTGTCGTTGCGGGTCATCACCACGCGGTCGCCGGCGACATATTCGGCGAACTTATACGGGCCGGTGCCCACCGCGGCCTTGCCGGAGTTGTAATCCTCCGTCGCCATGTCCTTGTTTTTCTTCGAGATGATGCCGAACTGCGCGAGCTGGTTGAGCATCAGCGGGTTGGGCGTCTCGGTGATGATGCGGAAGGTCAGGTCGTCGATCTTCTCGACCTTCTTGCCACGGATATAGGGGGCGAAGCTGGCCGGGCTCTTCGGCACATCGGGCGCGCGGGCAAGGGTGGCGATCACGTCGTCGGTGGTGAAATCCGAACCATCATGGAACTTGACGTTCGGCTGGAGCTTGAACTCCCAGGTCTTGTCGTCGACCACTTTCCACGACTGGGCCAGCCCCGGCTTGACCGCCTGCCTGGAATCCATGAACACCAGCGGCTCGAAAATATGCCGCATGATCTGGTTGTTCGGTGTCAGGTTGTGGAAATGCGGATCCATCGAGGAGGGCTCGGCAGAAACGCCGATGCGCACATCCTGCGCCTGCGCAGAGGTGGTGATCAATGCCGCCGCAACAAGCGCAGCGCCGGCAACCGGCAATCGAACCATGGTCAAACTCCCTCAAATACACGTTCCGCCGGCCGGTCGGTCCGCCGGTCCGCCGCTGATGTCTGATTTTGATCTTGTTTCGCGCGCTGTCTCAAGCCATTTCTGTCCGCGCGGCCGGCTTGCCGCGTTTTTCGTGAGGGATACCATGCGGCTTCCGGCCGGATTGCTGCTGATCATCGGGTTGATCCTGATGCCGGCCCACGCCATGGCCGAGGAGGCGCCCTGCCAGAAGAGGACGCTCCGGCAGCGCGCCGTCACGGTCTGCACGCTCGATCTGACCCGCCAGTCGGCCCGGCTCTACTTCAAGGATCAGTCCGGCCGGCCGTTCGGCTCGCTGTCGTCGATCAACGAACGGGCGCATGCCCAGCCGGGAAAGATGCTGTTTGCGATGAACGCGGGCATGTACCATCCCGATCTCTCCCCCGTCGGCCTCTACATCGAGAGCGGGGCGGAGATGAAGCGCATCAGCCTTGCCGGCGGGGCGGGCAATTTCCACATGCTGCCCAACGGGGTGTTCTATCTCAAGGGGCGCAGCGCCGGGGTGATGGAGAGCCGGGCCTTCGCCAAGGGCAAGGTGGCGGCCGATTTTGCCAGCCAGTCCGGCCCGATGCTGGTGCTCAACGGCCGGCTGCACCCGAAGTTCTCCGGCAACGGCACCTCGGCCAAGATCCGCAACGGGGTCGGTGTCCGCTCGGCCACCAGCCTCGTCTTCGTCATCTCGGACGAGCCGGTGACCTTCACCGAATTCGCGCTGATGTTCCGCGATGACCTCAAATGCCGCAACGCGCTCTATTTCGACGGATCGATCTCCAGCCTCTATGCGCCTTCGGTGCGGCGGGCCGACAGTTTCATGCCGGTCGGGCCGATTGTCGCCGGATTCGACCGCTGACCGCTCAGATCGGACTGGAACTGGCGCGGCGTTCGCCATATTATAACAGCAGTAACTGTGCCGGAGGTCGAATCGTCCGGCACCTTTGACGCCCCGGTGTGACAGACGATTGCATCGGCGTGACGATCCATGACGTGATGACGACAGCTGTACCCGCCCTTTCCAGTGTTTGCGCCCCGGGTGCGGGCGGGCTTGCGCGCGCGCCGCGCGTGCTCATCTGGTACGAAGGGGCGGGGGAAGCGGTCTATCGCATCTGCGACCGGATTGCGGCGTGGCTGACGCGTGACCTGCCGGCCGGCAACATCGGCCTTGCCACCACGGCGGGTGCGGCGTTCAACGCGCGGGCGGCGGCGCGCGGCAACCGGGTGTTTGCCTACAAGGGACCGGCGGGGCGGCGGGCCAAGGGCGCGGTGCTGACGCATTTTCCGGCCAACTGGCGGCGGTTTGGCCGGCTGCTCGATGATTTTGCGCCGGATGTGGTGATCCTGGCGATGAATTTCGCGCCCGCCTGGCCGCTGGTGCTGCGGCTGAGGCGGCGGGGTATCAGGCTGATCTACATTCCGCACGATCCGCAACCCCATTCGGGCGATTTCGCGCGCGGCTGGCAGGTGTTCGCGCAGGAGCGGGTGCTGGCGGCGACGGATCTGATGGTGCCGATGAGCGCGGCGATGCTGGCGGCGGCGCGGGGCCTCGGCGGGCGGTTTGCCCGCCTGCCGGCGATGGTCATTCCGCTGCATACGCTGGGCGTGCCGGTGGCGGCGCGCGGGCGCGCGCCGGTGACGGGACGGAAGCTGAAGTTCCTGTTTTTCGGCCGGCTGATCGCCTACAAGGGGCTCGATCTGCTGGCCGAGGCCTGCCGGCTGATGGCCGGGCGGGACGATTTCACCCTCACCATCGCCGGCGACGGGCCGATGAAAGCGGCGGTGGAGGCCGATTTTTCCGGGTTGCCGGCGGTTGACCTGAGCTATCTCCGGCATCTCACCGAGGAGGAGATCGACGCGCTGATCGCCAGCCACGATGTACTGGTCTGCCCCTATCGCGATGCCAGCCAATCCGCCGTGATCGCCGAGGCGGTGCTGGCGGGCGTTCCGTCCATCGTCACGCCGGCAGGCGCGCTGCCCGAGCAGGTGGATTTCGGCCGTGCCGGCTCTGTGGCCGGGGCGCTGACCGGCCGGGCGGTGGCCGATTGCATGATCCGCATGCTCGACAACAGGGAGGAGACCGCCGCGATGTCGGCGGCGGTGCTGGACTTCTGGCACCGCACCGCGACCGGCAACCCGTGGCTTGCCGCCGTCACTGCCGCGCTTGGCGCCGAACGGGCCGCCTTGCCGGCCGGAGCTGTCCATGTCGATCATCCATGATCTCTGGCGGCTGATTCCGCACCGGTTCCGCCGCAGTGTGTTCGAGCGTGCGGTGCTGACCACCGCGCCGGCGGCGAGCCCGATCAAGGTCCGGCCGGGGCCGGAGACGCAGATCATCGTTGCCGGTGTCCTGCAGGCGCCGACCGGGCTGGGCGAGGCGGCGCGCGGCATGGTGCAGGCGCTGCTGGCCGAGCGGCGCGATGTGCGCATCGTCGATCTGACGGAAGCCTTCCGGCAGGAGGCCGTCGTGCCGCTGCCGGACCTGCCCAAGCCCCGGCCCGGGCCGGGCATCCTCATCGTCTTCGCCAACCCGCCGATGTCCAGCTATGCGCTGCATGCAATCGGCCGGCCTCTGGCGGATGGCAAGCTGAAGGTGGGCAGCTGGGTGTGGGAATATGCCCGCGTGCCCGAGCGCTGGGGCCAGCACACCCAGCAGTATCACGTGCTGGCGACGCCGACGCGGCTGGTCGACCGGGCGATCATGGCGACGACGGGCATCAAATCGGCCCGGCTGCCGTACCATGTCGCCCCGCGGATGACCGCGCCCGAGCATCCGCGCCGGCTGGATCAGCTGAGGATCGGGTTCATCGGCGATATTCTGGCCGCTGCCGGCCGCAAGAACCCGATCGCCGTGGTGGAAGCGGTGGGCCGGGCGTTTGCCGGGCGGGATGATATCGTGCTCGACCTGATCATGCGCGGGGCGCGGCCGGGGCATCCGCTGATCGGCGTCCTGGAAGCACGGGCGCGCGATTTCGGCCTGGCGGTGACGGTGGACAGCCGCCTGCTCGATACCGATCAGCACTGGGCACGGCTGCGCAGCCTCGATGTCTTCTGCTCGCTGCACCGGGCGGAGGGCTTCGGCCTCAACATCGCCGAGGCGATGGCGGCGGGTCTGCCGGTGGTGGCAACCCAATGCCCGGCGGTGGGTGATTATCTCGATGCTGCGGTGGGCTGTCCCGTGCCGTGGTCGGCGGTGCCGGCCGAGCCGCTGCTGGATGATCCGAACCCCGGCGTCTGGGCCGAGCCGGATATCGACGCGGCCGCCGCTGCGCTGAAGGCGATCGACGCCGACCGGGCCGCCGCGCAGGCGCTGGGGGCAAAGGCTGCGCAGCGGATCGATTCGCTCTATTCGGCGCGGGCGATCACCGCCGCGCTCGATACGCTGGTGGAGGGGTATTTCGCGGCGCCGCCGCGATAAGCCCCCCGTCAGGCGTCGAGGAAGCTCTTGCACAGCGCGGCGATGCGCGCCGCACCCTTGCCGTCGCCATAGGGCGAGACGCCGCGCGCCATCGCCTTGTAGGCGGCGGGATCGGTCAGCAGCTTGCTGCATTCGGCGATGATCGTTGCCGCATCCGTGCCGACCAGCCTGGCGACGCCGGCGGCGACCGCTTCCGGCCGCTCCGTCTCCGAGCGGAGCACCAGCACCGGCTTGCCCAGCGCGGGCGCCTCCTCCTGGATGCCGCCCGAATCGGTGAGCACGAAGGTGCTGGCCTTCATCAGCGCGGTCAGTTCGAGGTAGTTGACCGGATCGCACAGGTGCAGCCGCTCCAGCCCCGCGAGGTTCTGATAGACCGGGCCGCGGACATTCGGGTTCGGGTGCACCGGATAGACGAAATCGACATCGGTGTGGGTGTCGTGCAGCGTCTTGATCGCCTGGCAGATGGCGAGCAGCGGCGCGCCGAAATTCTCGCGCCGGTGCGCGGTGATCAGCACCAGCCGGCGCCCCGGGCGCGGGAAGGCGCAGGGTAGGTCGCGCCCGGCGACATCGAGCAGCGCGTCGATGACCGTGTTGCCGGTGATGTGGACGCTCGCCGGATCATGCTGCTCGGCGATCAGGTTGTCGTGCGAGGCCTGAGTCGGCGCAAAATGGATGGCCGAGGCATGGCCAGCGATCAGCCGGTTCATCTCCTCGGGGAAGGGGTTCTGCAAATCGTGGGTGCGCAGCCCGGCCTCGACATGGCCGACCGGAATGCGGCGGTAAAAGCAGCTGAGCGCAGCGACCATCACCGAGGTGGTATCGCCCTGCACCAGCACGAGATCGGGCTTGATCTCGACCAGCAGCGGATCGAGCCGGGTGAAGATCTTGGCGCTGAGGCCGGCCAGCGTCTGGTCCGGTTCCATCACGTCGAGGTCGATGTCGATGCCGATATCGAAAATGCCAAGCGTCTGGCGGATCATCTCGCGGTGCTGGCCGGTGGAGACGACGATGGTCTGCGCCCAGGGCTCGGCCTTCAGCGCGCGGATCACCGGCGCCATCTTGATCCCTTCCGGGCGCGTGCCAACCAGACAAATGATCGTTTTCAAACCCGTCTCCACCTTCAAAAAATCCGGGCCGGAGCCCGCACCGCGACAGGGGCCTGCCCCGGCGGGTGGGCCTGCCCCCCATCCTCACGCTGCGGTCCTTAGCACAACGCAGTTGAAGGGAGAACATTTGTTGGCATCATGGAGCTGACAACACGGTGAACGGACCAACGGCGTGGCGCGGATGCACAGGACAACAAGTGAGCGCGGGCGCAGCCTCGATCCGGCGGCGCTGGCCGAGATTCTCGGGCTGATCGGCGGACGGCCGATGCGGCGCGATCTGCTGATCGAGTTCCTGCACCTCGTTCAGGACCGGTTCGGTCATCTTTCCGCCGCGCATCTCAAGGCGCTGGCGGCGATGATGGGCCTGTCGGAGGCCGAGGTGTTCGAGGTCGCCTCGTTCTATCATCACTTCGATATCGTGAAGGAGGGGGAGGCCCCGCCGCCGGCGCTGACCATCCGCGTCTGCGAATCGGTCTCCTGCATGCTGGCGGGGGCGGCGGCGCTGAAAGCCGCCATCGCGGGCGGGACGGACCCGGCCCGGGTGCGGGTGATTGCCGCACCCTGCATCGGCCGCTGCGCCGAGGCGCCGGTGGCCGTGGTGGGGCAGAACGCGATTCTCCGGGCGACGGCGCCGGCGGTGATCGGCGCTGCTGCGCGGGGAGAGATCGACGCCGCCGTGCCCGGGGCGCGCAACCTTGCCGCCTATCGTGCGGAGGGCGGCTACGCCCTTCTGGATGCGCTGCGCGACGGGCGCCTGCCGGTGGACCGGGTGATGGCCGAGGTGGCGGCCTCCGGCCTTCGGGGCATGGGCGGGGCGGGTTTTCCCGCCGCGCGCAAGTGGGGGATCGTCCGCAGCTTTGCCGGCGCGAAACTGATGACGGTGAATGCCGACGAGGGCGAACCCGGCACCTTCAAGGACCGGGTGCTGCTGGAGGCCGACCCGCACCGGATGCTGGAAGGGGCGCTGATTGCCGCCCAGATCGTCGGCGCCGAGCGCATCTTCATTTATCTGCGCGATGAATATCCCGGTGTGCGGGCGCTGCTGATCCGCGAGATCGCGGCGCTGGCGGAGGCGGGGCTGCTCAGCGTGCCGATCGAACTCAGGCGCGGGGCGGGGGCCTATATCTGCGGCGAGGAGAGCGCGATGCTCGAATCGCTGGAAGGAAAACGCGGGCTGCCGCGCCACCGCCCGCCGTATATCGCGGAAAACGGGCTGTTCGGCCGGCCGACGCTGAACCACAATGTCGAGACGCTGTTCTGGCTGCGCGATATCCTCGAGCGCGGGGCGGAGTGGTTCGCCCGGCAGGGCAGGAACGGCGCGAAGGGCCTCGTCAGCTATTCCGTCTCCGGCCGGGTGGCCAAGCCGGGGGTGAAAATCGCCCCCGCCGGGCTGACGCTGAACGAGCTTGTCCGCGATTACTGCGGCGGGATGGCGGCGGGGCATATCCTGGCGGGCTATCTGCCGGGCGGCGCCTCGGGCGGGATGCTGCCGGCGCAGCTGGCCGATCTGCCGCTCGATTTCGGCACGCTGGAGGCGCAGGGCTGTTTTGTCGGCTCGCATGCCGTGGTGGTGTTTTCCGATTCCGACGATCCGCGCGCCATCGCCCGCAACCTGATGGCGTTCTTCGCCGACGAATCCTGCGGCCAGTGTACGCCCTGCCGGCTCGGCACGCGCAAACTTCATGAGCTGATGCAGGCCGAGGTGTGGGACGAGGCGCTGATGGGCGAGATCGAGCAGGCGATGCGCGAGGCCTCGATCTGCGGGCTGGGACAGGCGGCGCCCAACCCGATGCGCTCGATCCTCAGGTTCTTCCGGGAGGCGGGGCAATGAGCGGGACCGTGACCTTCACGCTCGATGGCCGCGCGGTGAGCGCCGCGCCGGGCGAGAGCATTTTTGCGGTGGCCAAGCGCGAGGGCATCGCGATCCCCCATCTCTGCCATGCCGACCGGGAGGGATATCGCGCGGACGGCAACTGCCGGGCCTGCATGGTGGAGATCGCCGGCGAGCGGGTGCTGGCTGCCTCGTGCATCCGCCAGCCGGCGGAGGGGATGGTGGTGACGACGACCAGCGCCCGGGCGGAGGCGGCGCGGCGCACGGTGTTTGAACTGCTGGCCGCCGAGATGCCGGGCCGGGAGGCGGCGCCCGATCCTGATGCGCCGTTCTGGCGCTGGAGCGCGGCGGTGACGGCGCGGGCCGGGCACATTCCCCCCGCCGGGGCCCGGGTGGCCAGCCCGCATGACGCCGGGCTTGCCCTGCATGATGCCTCGCATCTGGCCATCGCGGTCAATCTCGATGCCTGCATCGCCTGCGGCCTCTGCGTGCGGGCCTGCCGCGAGGTGCAGGTCAACGATGTGATCGGCATGGGATTTCGCGGCGCGGCGAGCCGCCCGGTGTTCGATCTTGCCGATCCGATGGGCCAGTCCACCTGCGTGTCCTGCGGCGAGTGCGTCGAGGTGTGCCCCACCGGTGCGCTCTATGAAAAAGCGCTGATGGACGGCGCGGCGCGGCGGCGCGCGGTGGTGCCCGACCGGGTGATCGACACCCTCTGTCCCTATTGCGGGGTCGGCTGCCAGACGGCAGTGGCGGTGAAGGGCGGGCGGATCGTGCAGGTGGACGGGCGCAACGGCCCGGCCAATCAGGGCCGGCTCTGCGTCAAGGGGCGGTTCGGCTTCGATTACATCCACCATCCGCACCGGCTGACGCAGCCGCTGATCCGCCGCGAGGATGCGCCCAAGCGGGGCGAGGCGGTGGTGGACCCCGCCAACCCGTGGGATACGTTCCGCCCGGCAACATGGGAGGAGGCGCTGGCGCGCGCCGCCACCGGCCTCACGGCGGTGTATCAGGCCAAGGGCGGGGCGGGCATCGCCGGGTTCGGCTCGGCCAAGGGTTCGAACGAGGAAGCCTTCCTGTTCCAGAAGCTGATCCGGCAGGCCTTCGGCACCAACAATGTCGACCATTGCACGCGGCTCTGCCATGCCTCCTCGGTGGCGGCCTTGATGGAGGGGATCGGCTCGGGCGCGGTCTCCGCGCCGTTCCGCGCGGTGGAGCAGGCCGATTGCATCCTCGTCATCGGCTCACGCGCGACCGAGAACCACCCCGTCGCCGCCACGTATTTCAAGCAGGCGGCGAGGCGCGGGGCGAAGCTGATCGTGCTCGATCCGCGCGGCAACCCGCTGTTCCGTCACGCGACGCATCCCGTCCGCTTCACGCCCGGCGCGGATGTGGCACTGCTCAACGCGATGCTCCATGTCATCATCACCGAAGGGCTGGTGAACCGCGCCTATATCGCCGCGCATGTCGAGGGGTTCGACGCGCTGGAGGAGCGGATCGGCGCCTTCACGCCCGAGGCGATGGCGCCGGTGTGCGGCGTGGCGCCCGCGACGATCCGCGAGATCGCGCGGCTTTACGCCACTTCGGCGCGGTCGATCATCTTCTGGGGCATGGGCGTGTCCCAGCATGTCCATGGCACGGACAATGCCCGCTGCCTCATCGCGCTCAGCCTGATCACCGGGCAGATCGGCCGCGAGGGCACGGGGCTGCACCCCTTGCGCGGGCAGAACAACGTGCAGGGCGCCTCGGACGCCGGGCTGATCCCGATGTTCTACCCCGATTATCATCCCGTGATCGCGCCGGAGAACCGCGCCGCCTACGAGGCGGCCTGGGGCCGGCCGCTGGACCCTGCCAAGGGGCTGACGGTGGTGGAGATCATGCATGCGATCCATGCCGGCAGCATCGAGGCGATGCTGATCATGGGCGAGAACCCGGCGATGTCCGACCCTGATCAGGCCCACGCCCGCGCCGCGCTGGCCCGGCTGAAGCATCTCGTGGTGCAGGATATCTTCCTCACCGAGACGGCATGGCATGCCGATGTGGTGCTGCCGGCCTCGGCGCATGCGGAAAAGCTCGGCACCTTCACCAATACCAACCGGCAGGTGCAGATCGGCCGGCCGGCGGTCGAGCCGCCGGGAGAGGCGCGGCGCGATCTCGATATCCTGATCGATCTCGCCCGCGCGCTGGGGCTCAACTGGTCCTATGGTTCGGTGGCCGATGTCTATGAGGAGATGCGGTCGCTGATGCCCTCGCTCGCCGGCCTGCCGTGGGCACGGATCGAGCGCGAGGGGGCGGTGACCTATCCCGCCGACGATGCGGCCCATGCCGGGCATGACGTGCTGTTCGCCGATCACTTCCCGCGTGCCGGGGGCAAGGGAAAAATCGTGCCGGCCGATGTGCTGGCGCCCGACGAAGTGCCGGATGCCGCCTATCCGCTGGTGCTGACCACCGGGCGGCTGCTGGAACACTGGCACACCGGATCGATGACGCGGCGGGCCGGTGTGCTCGATGCGATGGAGCCGGACGGCATTGCCACGCTGCACCCCGAGGAAATCCGCCGGGCCGGCCGCAGCGCCGGCGAGCGCGCGGTGATCGAGACCCGGCGCGGGCGGATCGAGGCCGTGCTGCGCGCCGATGCGGCGATGCCGGAGGGGATGGTGTTCGTGCCCTTCGCCTTCAACGAGGCGGCAGCCAACCGGCTGACCAACCCGGCGCTCGACCCCTATGGCAAGATACCGGAACTGAAATTCTGCGCCGCGCGGCTTGTCGCCGGATAGGACGGTGCGGCCTCAGTGGCCGACCTTGCTGAGCACATCGGAGCGCAGGAACCGCTCGATGAACAACATGAACAGCACCGAGGGCACGAGCAGGATCAGTGCGGTGATCGAGGCGATCTGGTAGTTGCCGCCCATCGAGGCATTGTAGAGCAGCAGCGGCAGGGTGGAGACCTGCGGCACGCCGACAAAGAACGTGCCGGTGAACTCATCGAGCGATTCGAGAAAGACGAAGATCGCCGAGGCGATGATGCCGGGCGTCGCCAGCGGCAGGGTGATGGTGAAAAAGGTGCGCAGGGGCGAGGCGCCGATGTTGCGGGCCGCCAGTTCCAGATCGCGATCCACCGCTGCAAAGGCCGCCGCGGCAATCCAGACCGAATAGACCAGCCCGTGCGCGGCATGGACCAGCACGACGCCCGAGACGGTGCCGGTGAGCCCGAGGGTGTAGAAGATGCGCGCCACGTTGATGTAGATCGCCACCGAGGGGAAGGCCTGCGGCAGCAGGAAGACGATGAGGATCAGCGCGCGGAACGGCAGCTTCAGCCGGGCCAGCGCATAACCCGCCGGGATCGACAGGAGAAGCGAGACTGCAACGGTGAGCAGCGCGATCCACACGCTGGTGCCGAGCGCGGCCATGGCATCGCCGGTGGGGCGGAACACCACTTCCCAGTAACGGGTGCCGTAGGTGACCGGCAGCTTGAACGGCGTATACCAGCGCTCGGCCACCGACCACAGAAGCAGGTTTGTCAGCGGGCCGAAAATGGCAAAGGCGAACAGGCCGAGGCCGAAAATTTTCAGCGTGGCGGCAGGGAGGTTGCGCGCGGCGGTCACAGCCCGGCCTCGCGCTGCTGCTTCAGGTTGTGCCTGAGGTAGATCCACGCCGCGACGGCGGTCATCGCATACGAGATGACGCCGAGCGCGTTGGCGGTGGGATAATCGCCGTAGGCATTGATGCGGAAGGCCATGTCCACCGTCAGCATGGTGGGCTGCGAGCCGGCGACCATCATCGGTACGGAGAGGACGGACAGCATCGTCACGAACGACAGGACGAGGGCGACGAGCAGCGTCTGGCCGACCTGCGGCAGAACGATCTCGATCAGGCTGCGCAGGCGCGAGGCGCCGAGGTTGCGCGCCGCCTCGATGGTGGAGCGATCCAGCGAGGCCATGGCGCCGGCGAGCATCAGGATGACGAAGGGGGCCTGCTTCCAGACAAAGGTGATGACGATGCCGCGCCAGTCGAGCAGGCTGACGGTCTGCGACGGATCGAGTACGCCGAGGGAGACGAACGTGTTGTTCATCAGCCCGTTCTTGGCGAGGAATGTGCGCATGCACTGGCCGGCGACGATGAACGGGATGAACAGCGGCCAGCGGTAGAGCTGCTTGAGCACGGCGACCAGCCAGCCGGTCTCGCTCAGCGTCAGCACGCCGGACACGGCGATGGAGACGAGCGCGATCAGCACGGTGGAGAGACCGACGATGAGCAGCGTGAAGACGATGTCAGTCGAATAAAGCTCGAACGCCTTGCGGAAATGGGCGAGCGAGACCTCGCCGCCCGCGGTGAAGGCTGCGATGAGCGAAAACCCCAGCGGCCACAGGAACAGCGCCGCCACCAGCGCCAGCGCGGGGGCGACGAGCAGAAGACCAAGCGCGGTGGAACGGCTCATGGCGTCACGGCCCGCCGATCGTCATGGCTGGCACAAGGCCAGCCATGACAGCGGTGTTCCAGCTCAATTGGCCACCTTCTTTTCGTAGGATTCGAGGATGTCGTTGAAGTAGGGCGCGATCGGGAAGGGGCGCGCATTCTTCGACAGGTCATCCGGCGTCAGATCGGTGAACAGCTTCTTCCAGGTCGCGGCGTCCAGCTTGCCCTCAAGATGTCTGGCGTCGATGCCCGGATACCAGTTGAACTTCTTGACGATGCCATCCGCCTGCACCTGCGGCGAGGTGGCCATGGCGATGAACTTCGCCGCAAGATCGGCCTGTGCGGCCCTGGCCGGCACGGCATAGTACATCGGCTGGCCGGGCATGCCGGGGGCGAGCAGCTTGAGCTTCATGTTGGGCGGCAGCTTGCCGTCGTTCATCCAGGTGTAGAACATATCCACCCACACCGGGCCCATGGCGATCTCGCCGCGGTTGAGCATATCGAGCGTGCCGGCATTGCCGGGGGTGATCACGGCGTTCTGGTTGAACGCCTTCAGCGCGACCAGCGCATTATCCCAGCCGCCCTTGGTGGCCGCGTCATACGGGCCCTTCTGCAGCTTGTCGGCATCGCCGCCGAAGGCATAGACCCAGCCGGTGGCAAAGGCGACGCCGGACATGCCGCCCTTGATGCCGTTGTAGCCGAACTTCTTCGGGTTGGCCTTGGCCCAATCGGCCAGTTCGGCATAGGTGCCGGGCACGGATTTGACCATATCGGGGTTGTAGGCGATCGCCGTCTGCGACTGGAACATCGGCATCACGAAGCCCTCGACATTGGTGCCGAGCGCGTTGGCGGCGGTGGCGGAGGAGACGAGCTTGCCCGTCTCGATCCGGTCGCGATATTTTGCCAGCAACCCTTCGGAGACCATCTGGCCCGACATCTTCTGATGCGCGACGATGACGTCGAAATCCCATTTCTCGGTGTTGGCGGCCTTCTGGGCCGCGAGCTTCTCGTAGATCTTCTGCGAGCCGGAATCGCCCGGGCCGGTGCCGACGGCGACGACCTTCACGCCCGGGTTGGCCTTCTCGAACATCGGGCCGAGATAGTCCTTGATGTAATCGACCATGTTCTGGTCGCCGGCGGTGGCGACGTTGAGCGTCTGCGCGCCGGCGGGGGCAGCGAGCGCCGCACCCAGGGCGAGGGCGAGAGAGAAAGCGAGTTTGTGCGTCATGGTTTGATCTCCTGTGAAAGGGCGTCAGGCATCGGCGGCGGGGAAGAGGTGCATCTCCTCCGCCGGTATCGTCAGGTCCACCCGTTCGCCGGCGGCGAAGCGGCGGGCGTCATCGACAAGGAAGCGGCCGGCGGCGGTCTCCACCTCGTAGCGGTAGATGCCGCCGGGGTAGCTCGCCTGGCTGATCGCGCCGGCAAGGCGCAGGCCAATGGTGTCCCCGCCGGCGTTCAGGTGCACGGCGTTGGAGCGGAAATGGATGATGCACGGCCCCTCGAACGGGCGGGAGCCGGGCAGCTGTGCCGCCGTTCCCTCGGCCAGCCGGATGTGCGTGATGTCCCCCTCCTGCCGGGCGGTGGCAGGGATGGTATTGTCGGCACCGAGGAACGAGGCGACGAAGGCGCTTTGCGGCGCGCGGTAGAGTGCCTCGGGCGCGCCCTTCTGGGCAATGCGGCCGGCATCGAGAATCACGATCTCGTCGGCCATCGTCATGGCCTCTTCCTGATCATGCGTGACGTGGATCGCCGTCATGCCGAGGCGCTGGTGCAGGCTCCTGATCTCGTGCCGCATGGCGAGGCGGATCTTGGCATCGAGATTGGACAGGGGCTCGTCGAGCAACAGCACCGGCGGATCGACCGCCAGCGCCCGGCCGAGCGCGACGCGCTGGCGCTGGCCGCCCGAGAGCGCGGTGATCTTGCGCTCGCCGTAGCCCTGAAGGCGCAACAGATCGAGCACGTCCGATATCTTGCGGTCGATGTCGGCGCGGTTCATCCCGCGCAGGCGCAGGCCATAGCCGATGTTGGCGGCGACAGTCATATGCGGCCACAGCGCGTAGGACTGGAACACCATCGCCATGTCGCGCCGCTCGGGCGGCACGGCGGTGATATCGGCGCCGTTGAGGCGGATGCGGCCGCTCCCGGGCGTCACGAAGCCGGAAATGGCGCGCAGCAGCGTGGTCTTGCCGCAGCCGGAGGAGCCGATGAGCGCGGTGAACTGGCCGGCCGGAATCGTCAGATCGATGCCCCGGAGCACCTGCGTGCGCCCATAGGACACCTCCAACGCCTCAACGCCCACGGTTGCGCCGCGTGAGACCATCGTTCCCTCTCATTACATTCGCGATGTCTCTTCGGACATTTGTATGACAACTTATTGGCAGTGCGGTCCTTCCTGCAACCGAAATTCGTTAGGCGGCGAAATGAACAGTCCCACACCCCCGATGGCGTCCTTCTGGCTGTTGCCGGCCAAAGAGGACGAAGCGCTGTTGCTGGCCGAGATCGACCGGCTGGCGCTGCGGCATGGCACGCCGCGGTTTCATCCCCATCTGACGCTGCTCGGCGATCTTGCGCGTGACCCCGCGGCGCTGACGGCCGAGACGCGGGCGCTGGCCGCGGTGGCGGCGCCGTTCAGCCTGCCGATTGCCGATATCGTGACCGGGGAGGCGTTCTATCGCTCGTTCTATGCGTTGTTCCGTGCGGGGTCGCCGCTCGATGCGCTGCGCAAGACTGCGGCGGAGATGTTTTCCGCCGCAGCAGAGCCATTCCTGCCGCATGTGTCGCTGCTTTACGGACCGGTCGAACCGGGGGAAAAATCCGCCAGCGCGGCGGAGGTGCGCGCCCGGCTGAAGGATCAGGTGATCCGGTTCGACCGCGTGGCGCTGACCAATTCGGCCAATGACGTGCCGGTCGCCGACTGGCGCATCGTCGCCTGTGCACCGCTCGGCGGGCCGTGAACCGGGCGTTTTTGATCTATTCCACCGGGTATAGCGCGGGTGCGACAGTGGTGCCGTTTTGCCGATATCTCCGGCAGGTGACGGGCGCTTGATCGCATGCGTAGCCTGAAAAGTGCTCAAAAGATCCGATTGATCGCCTGGCTTTGGGGGCGGCCTGTGATTTTCGCCCCGGTAGTTGTCTTGTTCCTTATATCCGATGATGTATAACGGTCCTCGATTGTGGAGGATCCCATGCGGACGACCGGGCGCCGGATTGTCATCGCTGCAGTTGCCGGCCTGATGCTGGGCGCCTGGCCGGGATTTTCCGCCGCCCGGGCGCAGGGCCGGGATGTGGTTGTCTTTGCCGCGGCGAGCCTCAAGACCGCGCTGGATGAAATCGCCGCCCATTGGGCCCGGGCGACCGGCGCGCCGCCGCCGAAGATCGCCTATGCCGCCAGCAATACGCTGGCCCGGCAGATCGAGCAGGGGGCACCGGCCGATCTTTTCCTTTCCGCCGACCTCGACTGGATGGCATATCTGGCGGCACGCGGGCTGATCCGGCCGGAAACGCGGGTGAACCTGCTTGCCAACCGGATCGTGCTGATCGGGCCGAAGGATTCGAAGACCGGTCTGGCACTGGCGCCCGGCGCCGCGCTTGGCCCGGCGCTGGGTGGCGGCAAGCTGGCGATGGGCAATGTCGCGGCGGTTCCCGCCGGAAAATACGGCAAGGCGGCGCTCGAAAAGCTGGGCCTGTGGGATGCAGTGAAAGGGCAGGTGGCGCAGGCCGACAATGTGCGTGCCGCGCTGCTGCTGGTCTCGCGCGGGGAGGCGCCGCTCGGCATCGTCTACAGCACCGATGCCGCAAGCGATCCGGGCGTGCGGGTGATCGCCCTCTTCCCGGAGGAGACGCATCCGCCGGTGGTCTATCCCGGTGCCGTGGTGCGGGATTCGACCAACCCGGCAGCCGCCGCCCTGCTTGAGGCCTTGCAGGGCGCGGCGGCCGCCGAGATTTTCGCCCGGCACGGATTTGTCGTCCTTGCCCTGACGCGGCCGGCGAGCTGACGGACGTGGCCGGCTGGCTCTCCGCCGAGGAACTGGTCGCCCTGCGCCTCAGCCTCACCGTGGCCGGGGTGGCGGTGGCCGCCAGTCTGCCGTTCGGCGTGCTGGTTGCCTTCCTGCTGGCGCGCGGGCGGTTTCGCGGCAAGGCGGTGCTGGATGCGGTGGTGCATCTGCCCCTCATCCTGCCGCCGGTGGTGACCGGCTACCTGCTGTTGCTGGCCTTCGGCCGGAAGGGGCCGGTGGGCCAGTGGCTCAACGACTGGTTCGGCATCGTCCTGTCGTTCCGCTGGACCGGCGCGGTGCTGGCGGCGGCGGTGATGGGGTTTCCGCTGATGGTCAGGGCCATCCGCCTCTCGCTGGAGGCGGTGGACGGGCGGCTTGAGGATGCGGCGGCGACGCTGGGGGCCAGCGCGATCTGGACCTTTCTCACCATCACGCTGCCGCTGGCCTTCCCGGGCCTGCTGGCGGGGATGATCCTGTGCTTTGCCAAGGCGATGGGGGAGTTCGGGGCGACGATCACCTTCGTCTCCAATATCCCCGGCGAGACGCAGACACTGCCGACCGCGATCTACACCTTCACCCAGACGCCGGGCGGGGAAGCAGGCGCGCTGCGCCTCACGCTGGTCTCCGTCGCCCTGTCGGTGGCGGCGCTTGTCGCCTCCGAAGTGCTGGCGCGCTCGCTCAGGCTCAGGACAGCGGCGGCATGAGCGCGCGGCTCGAGGTTGATATCCGCCATCGGCTGGGGGCGCTTTCGCTCGATGTCGCCTTCGCCTCGGCGGGGCCGGTGACGGTCCTTTTCGGGCGGTCCGGCTCGGGCAAGACGAGCCTTGCCAACATCATCGCCGGGCTGATCCGGCCGGACGCCGGGCGGGTGGTCTGCGGCGACACCGTCCTTGCCGACAGCGGTACGCGGCTGTTCCTGCCGGCGCACAGGCGGCGGATCGGCTATGTCTTTCAGGATGCGCGGTTGTTCCCGCATCTGACCGTGCGCCGTAACCTGCTCTACGGCCGCTGGTTCGCGGGGCGGGGCGAGGCGGGGCCGCCGTTCGACCGGATGGTCGATCTGCTCGGCCTCGGCGCGCTGCTCGACCGGCGGCCGGACAGCCTCTCGGGCGGGGAAAAGCAGCGCGTGGCGATCGGCCGGGCGCTGCTGGCGCAGCCGCGCCTTCTGGTGATGGATGAGCCGCTCGCCTCGCTCGACGAGGGGCGGAAGGACGAGATCCTCGGCCATATCGAGCAGATTGCCGCCGCGGCCACGGTGCCGATTGTCTATGTCACCCATTCGGTACGTGAGGTGATCCGGCTGGCGAGCCACCTTGCGCTGATCGACAACGGGCGCCTGCAGGCATTCGGCCCGCTGGCGGCGATGCTTGGCCGCATCGGCCCGGCGGGCGAGACGGGGCCGGGCGAGCCCGTCGTGCTGCTTGACGCGGTGGTGGCGGGGATCGACCCGGTCTTCGGCCTTGCGCATCTCGAAACGGGGATCGGCGGCATCGAGATTGCCCGCGCCGGGCTGCGGCCCGGCCAGCGGGTGCGCATCCGCATTCTCGCCAGCGATGTGATGCTGGCGCTGCGCGCGCCCGAGGCGATCAGCGCGCGCAACCTGATCGCCGCTGAGGTTGTCGATCTCCAGCCGGTGCCGGACGGCACGAATGCGCGGGTGGATGTGCACCTGCGGGCGGGCGATACGGCCTTTCCGGCGCGCATCACCGCCAAGGCGCGGCACGAGCTTGGCCTTGCGCCCGGCGCGCGCGTCGTCGCGGTGATCAAGAGCGTGGCGATCGAGTCATGACCGCCGCCCTCCACGCTGCGCCGGCCCGGGCGGGCTGACGACAACCAACGGACAACCGCCGATGCGACACAGACCCTCCTCCGCGATTCTCAGCCTGCGGATCGATTTTCCGAACGGGCACCGCCTCGGCCCGGGCAAGGTGAGCCTGCTGGAAGCGATCGCCACGGAAGGCTCCATCTCCGCTGCGGGGCGGACGATGGACATGTCCTACCGCCGGGCCTGGCTGCTGGTGGACGAGATGAACCGGATGTTCGGCATACCGCTGGTGGAGGCACAGCACGGCGGCGCGCGCGGCGGCGGGGCGCAGCTTTCCGCCCGGGGCAAGGAGGTGGTGGCCCATTACCGGGCGATCGAGGCCAAGGCCCTGCGCGCCTCGGCGCTGCATTTCGATACGCTGAAGGACTGGGCTGTCGAGCAGGAGCGGCAATAAGCCCTTGCCGGATGGCGCAAAACCACTCCGGCGCGGCCGATACGACGATGACGGGAAGACCTGGTGGAGCTGAGGGGAAATTCCCCGCGAGCCAACTTAGCCATTAAATACCAGCTACTTACGTCTGCCTTGTGTGTCCCACGTATAGCCGGTTTGTATACCAGAGGGAAGGGGTTCAGAGGCCTCACCGTCGATTTTCTGAGCCCCCTCCCAACCCCTGTTCACCGCGACCAGCCGCCGAACCAACTCCTTTGACACTTCCTTGAGGAAGCGGCGGGTCTGGAAGTCGCCATTAGTCCGGGCGTCGTACATGGCCTGCCCGACGACGCGGAGCGCGTCAGGGCCGTGGGCGGCTTCGAGTTGGTCGGCATAGGCCGCGACCTCGGCAGGCTTGGGAGCCGTGCGCTTAAACCTGATCTCGTCCCTGATGATCAACGGGATGCCGATGGCGCAGGCTGCGAGGAACCAGACGACCTGTACCCACGCCGCCCCGTGGGCCAGCCACGCCAACCAGTTCCCGACCGTCTCCATGCCGCTCCTCGTGTAGGGTGTTCCGACACGTAAGCACGGAATGGGCATGGCATGAAGTGTTTTGTCGGCTCACCCTGTTCCGATGAAAATCTTCGGAGAACGCCTTAAGCAGCAGGCTCAGAACCTCGGCATCTCGAATGCGGAGGCGGCGCGGCGTGCTGGCCTCGCGGAGCGTAGGTTCAACAACTACTGCAACGACGAGCGGGAGCCCGACCTTAAGACGCTGGTGCGCATCGCACAGGCGCTGGAGACCACGTTGGACCACCTCCTGGGTGTCCATGACCTTCCCCAGCGGGGCCCGCGAGAGGCTCTGCTGGACCGCCTCAGTTCTGCATGCCGCACCCTGCCGATCAAAGAGTTGGAGATCGTGACCATCCAGACCGAGGCGCTGGCAGCGCGTGCGTCCAGCAAGTCGAAGGCATGACGTCTTGGGCACAGAAAATGGTGTGCCCAGCCTGCGGCTCCCGCACGAACTGCCGTTCCGTGAGTGGGGAGGACCTAGCCCCAGGTCTTGCGCCTGAATACGCCAGCACGAGGACCGTCGGGGGCATCGACTTTGACGTCTACAAGCGCGTCCGCGAGTGCGCGGGGTGCGGCAAGCAGTTCGTCACCTACGAGATCACAGAACAAGAGCTTGATCTCATGATCGACCATGTGGGCAGCCCCGATGACCTCCCCAAGGTCAGCACTGCACCCAAGACCAAGCTGCAACAGTTCAAGTCATGGGTGACGTCCAAGATCGTGAAGATGAAGCTGCCGCAGGGCGGATAGGCCGCTTCCCCTGCTACCCCAAAGGTCGCCACCAAGTTTCCCCACCAATGTCGTGCGCCATGCAGCGCCGTCACGATGGC
>ERZ1645187.1206-NODE-1206-length-24155-cov-16.626432_pt1 | contig 24155 bp, 18 predicted proteins | sample MGYA00575352_ERZ1645187 | MGnify/ENA primary metagenome ERZ1645187 (study PRJEB40837, sample SAMN11349314) | freshwater sediment metagenome | isolation source: river sediment | host: Sediment | place: India: Wazaribad , New Delhi | collected 2017-02-21 ...
CCTTGCCGCCGCCGCCGGCCGAGGCCTTGATCATGACCGGATAGCCGATCTCGTCGGCGATCTTCACCGCCTGCGCGGCGTCGGCGATCTCCCCGAGGTAACCGGGAACGGTCGAGACCTTGGCGGCGGCCGCCGCCTTCTTGCTCTCGATCTTGTCGCCCATGGCGGCGATCGCCCTGGGGTTCGGGCCGATGAAGACGATGCCGGCCTTCTCGAGCGCGATCGGGAAGGCTTCGCGCTCGGAGAGGAAGCCATAACCCGGATGCACCGCCTCGGCGCCGGTCTGCTTGCAGGCGTCGACGATCTTCTCGATCACGAGGTAGGATTGCGCCGCCGCCGCCGGGCCGATGTGCACGGCCTCGTCCGCCATTTCGACGTGCAGCGCGTCACGGTCGGCATCGGAATAGACGGCGACCGTCTTGATGCCCATGCGCTTTGCCGTCTTCATGACACGGCAGGCGATCTCGCCACGGTTCGCAATCAGGATCTTCTTGAACATCCCGTGATCGTCCTTGAATTCGGTTCTGGCCAGCCCCTCCGGCCAAGCCCCGTTTTCTAGACGGCCTTGGGCGCGAGGTAAACCGGGCACGCGGACGACAAAAGGCTAAATTTCAACACCCTCCGTCCGTCGTCTCGCCCCTGTAAACCCGTCTCCGCTACACGCGGGCGTGCAGGCGCTGGCGGACGAGGTCGATGGCGCCGCGCAGCTCGTACAGCCGGTCGGAATAATGCAGCGGCACCGGGATCATGGCCACCGCCTCGTCGATGCGGTCGATCTCGGCCTTCAGCTCCGGCGGCACTTGGGCGCCCGCCTTGAGACCGGAAATCGACTTCTCGACGCCTTTCAGTTGCCCGTACCAGTAGAGCAGACGGCTGCGGATGCGCCAGTCGTAGAGCATCGGGCCGAGCTTCAGCAGCGGCAGCAGGATGGTGGCGATCGGCACCACCATGATGACCATGCGCTCGATCAGCGACGCCAGCCAGAACGGCAGGAAGCGCTGGAAAAAGGGTGCGCCCGACACGTAGATGCGGCTCGCATCCTCGCTCATCTCGAACTCGGGGTCTTCGCTCTTCGGGAAGTCGCCGATGCGCTGGAACATGCCGCCGCCCTTGTGCGTGCTCTTCAGCGCGTCGACCAGCGGCCAGGCGAGCGCGGGATGCAGCGTGTCGCGCGCGATGACAGCGGCCTGCGCGGCCACCATGACGATGTCGCGGGCCGGGATGTTGCGCTGGATGTCGATGGCGCCTTCCGGCAGCACGACGCGCGTCAGATAGGGAAACGCGCGCGTGTAGGCTTCGGCTTGCGCAAAGCTCACCATCCTGAAGCGATTGTCGCGCAGCAGCTTCTGCACCAGCGGGCTTTCGGGCGCGAGCGTCAGGAATGCGGCATCCGCCTCGCCGCGCTCCAGCGCTGCCACAGCCTCGCCGGAGCCGAGCGGCAGCAGCGTCGCGCCACCCTCCTTGATGCCGTTGGCCGCGAGCAGGTTCTCGGCCAGCACGCGCGTGCCGCTTCCCGGTGGTCCGATGGCGATCCGCTTGCCGGCGAGCGCGGTCAGCCGATCGACATCGACCGGAAGAGTGTGGAACACCCACAGCGGTTCCAGGAACACGCGGCCATACGACATCAGCCCTGGCGCGGTCCTCTCGCTGGCGATGCCGCCCTGCAGCAGCGCCAGATCGAAACGCTGTTCGGGGGCGGTCATGCGAGCGATGTTCTCGACCGAACCCTTCGAGGGCACGACTTCGAGCGTGATGCCGTTGCGCTCGAGGCTCTCGGCGTAGCGCTTGGCGAACGCGTAATAGGCGCCCTGCTCGGAGCCCGTGGTGATGACGAGGCGCGACGGCGGCGCCGGCTCGACGAACTGGTAGGCGAGCCAGAAGGCGCCGAACACGAGCAGCATCGCCGGGCCGCCGACGAGCAGGATTTCACGCAGCTGCAGGCGCGAATGCGGCAACCAATCGTTCGGCATGATCTCGCTTTCTGGCCGGATGATCCGGTATGCGGATCAAAACCAATCGATCCGTTCGATTGGACGGCACATCACCGGCGGTCAAGCCCCGCCCGGCCGCGTTCCGGCCCAGCGCGCGAATCTGCTGTGGGTACGGCACAAACGCCGCACCCTGCAGACCGACGCGCAACGCCGCCGGACCACGGGGGCCACGGCGGCGTTGCGTAACTACGGAATCGACGAATCAGCGGTCTCAGGCTGCCGGAGCGAGCCGGACGACCATGTCCTTCAGCGCCGGATGAATGTCCGGGCTCTCGCGTTCGAGATAGGCGATCAGCGCCATCTCGTTGGGCGACAACCGGCCGTCGCGGCCGATGCGTTCGGCGAGCCACTGCGCCTCGCCCTCGGTGACCCGCTCGTTGACGATCAACTCGATGCGCTGGCGTTCGAGGCGATCGAGCGCCGCTTCCTCTTTCGACTGCGCGCGATAGCCCGCGAGCAGCGACGGCAGTGCGACGACGCTGCGCAGAATGTCGAGCGGCGAGACGCCCGAGCTGTCGGCGATCCAGGCTTCGCGCCGGAGCGCCTCCTCGCGCGTCGGCACCGCATAGGACGAGGTCGCCATCACCACGTTGGCGAGAGCCTTGACGAACAGATCGCTCCACGCCGGGCTCGGCGGGCCGACGGACACGGCCGCATCGATGTCGAACAGCACTTCGGCCTCCGCGCGCGTCACCGCGACATTCCCGTCACCGCCGAAAGCGTAGAGGATGCGCCGCACGAGTTCGACGTCGGCCTCGGTGATGCGTCCGGGCGTTGCCGCGTCACCCGTGCGCAACGGGCCCTGCCCGCTGACGACCGCATCGCGAACCTGTTCCAGCGCAAGACGCACGAGGCTTTCCGGCGCCCAGCGCGCGCGGTCGATGACGTGGACGACGAGTTCGAGCGCCGTGCGCGAGCGAATGGCGCCATCGCGCATCACGCAGCCGATCAGCCAGGCCGCATTGGCGGCGTTGACATAGCCTTCGGGCTCGGCGTGTTCGACGAGGAAGTCGGTGACGGCCTCGACAAGGAATGCAGCCCACGTGCGCGCCTGCCCGGGGCAGCGCTCGTCGAGCATCATGAGCAGTTCGGCTTCCTTTGCGTCGATGCCGCCGCTCGCATAACACGCACTGCGCAGTCTGAGGACATCGCCTTCGCTGATACTGCCCCGCGCGATAATCTCTTCGATCGAAATGCCTTTGACGACGCTCACGAACACCCTCACTCGCTGACACACGGACCAATCGAATACGTGGTCGCGATCATGCTTCATTAACCTTACCAATCCGCTAACCGCCGCTCGAGTGTGGGGTCAGTGGTGAGTGGTGAATGGCGAGTGGTAATGGCGAGTGGTAATGGCGCGTGTGCGGGCCCCGAACAGCAAACGCGCCCCCGGAGACCGGGAGCGCGTTGTTGACGTCTGCGTATCTTCGTGGACGACGGCTTTGGTCCTCACCGCGGCTATTGCACCTCGCCGCGGTCGACGCGCCGCGAGAACTCGGTCTGCCCGCCGGCCGACAGGATACGCGCCTGCTCGATCCAGTTTTCGCGTTCGATGCGGCCGCGGAAGTCGAGTTGCTCGCTGACGCGCTCGATGTCCGCCACCGTCCAGTTGGCGACCTGCTCGTAGCTCGACACGCCGAGCGCGTTGAGCTTTTTCTCGATCAGCACGCCGATGCCGCGAATGCGCTTGAGATCGTCGGCGGCACCCGGCGCGCGCGCGCCGCCGATGCTGCGGGCGCCGTCGCCCGTCGCCGGCCGCAGCGCTTCCGAGCGCACCGATCGCAGCGCACCGACATCGGGTCGCGGCGCGCGCGGAGTCCGATCGGTGTTCTCGCGGATGGCGTCCGCCAGCCGTGCCGGACGGCTCGCGGCGTCGGCGGCGGCGGTATCGCCGCTGCCGGCGAGGATCGACGCCTGCTCGACCCAGTTCTCGCGCTGAATGCGGCCGGGGCTCGCCAGCAGCGCATCGAACTGCTCGATGTCGCCGGCCGTCCAGCTGGCGATCTGGCGGTAGCGGGTGACGCCGTTGGTGTGCAGCAGCCGCTCGGTCGCGGCGTCGATGCCGCGGACACGTTGCAGCATGTCGCCGGCAGGTGCTGCGGCGGTGGGGCGCGGCGCGGGTGGGACCGGCGCGGGCGCCGGAGCGCTCGCGGCTGACGGGGCGGCGGCAGCCGGGCGCGGAGCCGCGGCAGCGCCACGGGGGGCGGCGGCGGCAGCCGCAGCGACCGCGGCGGCAACGGCCTCACCGGCGATCGCCTGCGGCTTGGGCGCGGCAGCGGCGGGTGATGCGGCCGGGGGTGCCTTGACCACCGCAGCAACCGGCGGCGGCGCCGACGCGCTGGCCGGCTTGGCGGCGAGCGGCGCTTGCGGGCGCGGGGCAACCGCGAATTCTCCCCTGAGGCGGCGCCTGGCGTAATCCGTCATGGTGCCGGACGCGAGCACACTCGCCTGCTCGATCCAGCCCTCGCGCTCGATGCGTCCGGGCGTACCGAGCGCGCTGTTGAAGCGATCGACGTCGACGGACTTCCAGCGCGCGATATCGGCATAGCGTGTGATGCCGCGTTCGTGCAGCAGGCGCTGCGCCGCCTCGTCTAGTCCGCGGATCAGCTGCAGGTCCTGATGCTCGGCGGCGGGCTTGGCGGCGGGCGCAGGGGCAGCCTTCGCAGCGGGTGCAACGGCCGCCGCCGCCGCGACGACCGCAGCCGGCGCAGCCGCGACGACTGCCGGCTTCGGCGCTTCGACTGCCGGCTTGGCCGGGGCCGCAGAGGCAGCAGGTGCGGCCGGCTTCGCGCCCGTGTCGGCAATTTCGCCCCGCAGCCGCTGGCGCGCGTACTCCGTGAATCCGCCGGCCGCGAGCACGCTCGCCTGCTCGATCCAGCCCTCGCGCTCGATGCGTCTCGGCGCACCGAGCGCCGCGTTCAATTGATCGACGTCGCCCTGCTTCCATTTCGCAATGTCGGCGTAGCGATAGATGCCGCGTGCATTGAGCAGATACTGGGCGCGCGCATCGATGCCACGCACCAGTGTCAGATCCTGCCGTTCGGCTGCAGCCGGAGCGGCGGCCGGGGCCGGCGCCGGAACTGGAGCCTTCTGCGGCGCTGTCTCGGCCGGTTTGGGCGCGGGCGGCTTTGGCGCGGGCGGCGGGCCGACACGCACGTCGGCGACGGCGCCCGACATGCCGCCGGAACTCGACACCGGCACGCCGTGCGCCGCAGGGGCCGGCTTGATGTTGACAGTCGGCTGAGCCGGCGGCGCGGCAGGTTTGGCGGCGGCGGGGGCCGCCGGCTGGGCCGGCTTGGCGGAAACAGGTGCGGGAGCAGCAGGCTCGGCCGGCTTGGCCGCAGCCTTGATCGCGGCCGAAGCCGCGGCCGCGGCGGCAACGGCGGCGGCCACGCTCACCGCCTCGCTCGACGGCGCCGATGCCGCGGGCTTCTGCAACGGAGTCGTGACCAGTGTCGGCGGCTCGGTATCGGCCTTCGGCGGCGCGACGGCTGCAGCCGGGGCGATCGGTGCCGCAGGTGTGACGGGCACGGCGGCGGCGGGCTTCGGCGGCGCGGCCACGATCGGGGCGGCGGTCGTCACGGGCTTGGCAACTGGAGCGGCCGCCGGCACGACCGGGACCACCGGCGCGGCAGGCTTCACGTCGACCGGCTTCGCCTCCGTCACCTTTATGTCGGCCGGCTTCGCCGCCACAGGCTTCACATCAACCGGCTTGGCGACAACCACGGCCGGCGCGGGCTTCGGCGGCGGCGTCACCGGCGGTGTCACCGCATGTGTGCCGAGCATGCCAGAGCCCGACAGCGCCCGCTCGAACCGCGTCGCATCGGAGACACCACCCTTCGGCGCGACGTATTCGATCTCCGGCTGGCGCGCGATGGCGGGTTTCGCCGCCGCCGGCAGCTCGATGCCGCCGGCCGGCGCCAGCGCCGCCTCCGAGGCATGGCTCTCGCGAACCACCTCGGGCGCCGTGTAGATCACGCGCCGCCACAGGCAGCCGATGAAGGCGCCGAGGAAGTACGCAGCCGCCATGAGCAGGAACGTCTGCAGCAAGAGGAAGGACATGAACGAATACTCCTAGCCGGATCGCGCGGAAGGGACGGGGACATGACGGCGGACAAGATGGCCGCGCCGCTCATTCCTCCCATTCGCGCGTACACGAGATCCAGCCGACCGCGAGGCCGATCAGGAACGCGAACACGAGATACCAGAACAGCTTGACGATGAGGTAGTCCATGGCCTTGCACACCTTGCTCCGGCAGTCGCGCCGGTCGAACTTACAGAACGTCGATGCCGATCACTCGGCGCGCACCGTGAACTCGATGCGGCGGTTCTTGGCGCGGTTCTCCGCGGTATCGTTGGGGGCCACAGGCTGGGCGGCGCCGTAGCCGACGGCTGTCATGCGATCCGCCGCGACGCCCGCCTCGCTCAGGTAGGCGAAGACGGCCTGCGCACGCCGCTCGGACAGGCTGGCGTTGCGCTCCGGCGTGCCCTCGGCGTCGGTGTGGCCGCCGATTTCGATGCGGGCCGTCGGGCAGGCGCGTGCCACCTCGGCGAGGCGGCGCAGCGTCGGCAGACTGGAGCGGTCGAGGTCGGCGCTGGCCCAGCCGAAACGGATGGTACCGGCGGTGGCGACATCACGCATCTGCGTCTGGCACGCATCGGCCTCCTGCTTGCGCTCCTCCGACACCTTGGACTGCGCGGCCGTCTGAGCAGCTGCCTGGGCCGCCTTCTGCGCCGCGGCCGCCTTGGCCGCCTCGGCGGCCGTGCGCTCCGCCTCCGCCCGCGCGGCGGCCTCTGCCGCCTGCCGCTGCTTCTCGGCCGCCTTGCGGTCCACTTCCGCCCTCTCGGCGGCGAGGCGGTCCTGCTCCGCCTTCGCGGCCTCGGTCTTGGCTTGTTCCTCGGCCTTGCGCCTGGCTTCGGCTTCGGACCAGATCATCGAGTCGGAGCGAACCTCGACGCCCTCGCGCCACTCGTAGGGAGCAGTGATACCGCGGCCGAGCTGGTCCTTGATGGCTGTCTCGACGGCGGCGTCCTTGGCTTCGCCGGTGATCGACAGCTCGTTGCGGACCATGACCACCTCGCCCTTGCGCAGGGTCGACAGCAGCTTGAGCCCGAGCAGGCTGACGGCCGCCCACTTGCGCGGACTCACCGACGCGATGGTCATGCGGTCGGCGATCTTGGCATTTGCGAACAGCTTGCCGGCGCTCTGCGAGATCTGGTCGCGCGTCGCAGCGTCGGGCACCTGGCCTTCGAGCACGACGTTGCCGGCACCATCGTAGGCGGCACGCCACGTCAGCTGGGGCTCGGGCGGCGCATCGAAGGCGATGCTGGCCCTGGATTCGCAGAGCCGGTTGGTCGCGGCGCGCAAGTCTCCCGGCAGCTTGTCCGCCAGCTTTTCGTCGTCGGTGACACCGCTGAGATCGAGTGTGGCGTCGCTCATCACGAGGCTGCCGCTCCCGAGCGGTGCCAGTGCGGCAAAGCCGGCATCGAGACAGCCGAGCCAGTTGGCCGGCTCGCCGGAGCCGAGCGCGAGACGATCGGTGACCGTGCGGTCGCCGAAGCGCTTCCTGGTGGCGGCGACGAGATCGGCGCGAGCTTCTTCACTCGGCACAAAACCCGAGAGGACGACTTCACGCGGTCCGGCCTCGGCGCGGATCAGATAGGGCGCGACCACCGCCGGCTTCGGCTTCGGGAAGGTGACGGCATCGGAAACCTTGTAACCCTGGGCCGCCGACCGGAACGCGCCGACCACCGACTCCGCCGTCGCCTGGTCCGCCGCCTCACCGGCGAGCGAAACCTGCAGATCGGTGAGCGAGACTTCGCCGGATTTCAGCAGTGCGAGCTGTTCGAGCGCGGCACGCACGACATTGGCGAGCCCCTGCGGCGCGCCCTGCGCCGTCTCCAGGCGATCGACGATGGCGCTCTTCGGATAGGTCTTCTTGGCCATCGCGAACACCTGCTCGCGCATGGCGTCGTCCGGCACGTTGCCGCTGATGACCAGTTGATCGCCGGCCCTCTTGGCAGCCCACTTGTATGGCGAGGCGACCGGCGGCAGCACCGCGTCGGCCACCAGCTTGACGCCGCCCGGCATGTTGTTGCGCAGGGCACCCTTGATACTCTTGTACTCGGCGAAGCCGCTGGCATCGCCCTCGATCGTCAGGCCGAGATCCTTGAGGCTGACCGTACCGTTCTTGAGACCGCCGAGCTGCTTCAAGCCGAAACTGATGGCTCCGAGCCATGCGTTGTCGTCGGGCGCGCCGCGCGCCAGTTCGAGCTTGTCATCGACGTCGCTCTTCGGGAATGCCGCCTTGACGACGCCGAGGATGTTGGTGCGCGTTTCCTCGTTGGGTACGTGGCCGACGAGCTTGATGCGGTTGCCGCGGGTCGATGCGCTCCAGACATACGGCGACGCCTGCGGCAGCAACTGCGCCCGCGTCTCGGCGACGCGCACGCCCCAGACATCCTTGACCACGCGGAAGGCGCGCTGCGGTCCCTCGTCGGAATTGGCCTGACCGGTGATGAGGCCGTCACGGCCGTCGAACGCCGTCGTCGCCCAGCGCATGCCGGCTGCGTTGAGCGCCGTCTCGGTCCGCTGCCGAAGATCGGCCTCGATCCGCTCATGCTCCCACTGCGTGGTGAAATAGCCCAGCATGGCAACCGGGATAAGCCCCCATAGCCAGCGCCACGGATTACACCTCATGCCGGTCGTGCTCCCCACGCTTTGTCGTACTCACGGCGCGGAGCGTCCCACCAGAAGCGAAACACGACACGCCGGCAAGGACACGCGTGCACACGGATCATGCACGTCCGCCCCGCACCGGATGGTGCAGGGGCGCCGTACGCCGCGGCTCGCGATCGTCTGCCCACCACCTTGACATCTTTACTATAGCCCAGCAGTCCGCCGAGTCCAACTCGCCAAAGGGTCCAAACACTGCTTCTAACATACGGAAAGAAAGTCGTTTTTTCGTCGCGATTCGCGTCTCATTAATTTACCGGCGGTGCAAATCCGCCACATGTCGGGCCGATAATCTGACGCACGTCGGCCGCTACACCAGGAAAAGCCGTGTTGCCTCGGCGCGCAATCAGAGGCTGCGCCGACCCGGCTTGCCTTCTTGTCGCCGCCTCGAATCTCCTACACTCTCACACCACCTTGGAAAGCCAGGAGCGACGCCGATGTCTGACCGCACGATGCTGGCCGTCGGCCGCAGCACCTTCTCGGTTTCGCGCCTCACCAAACGCGCCGTGCAGACCCTGGCGGCGACCGCGCTGACCGCGGCGGCCTCCTTCGTCATCCTCATGCTCAACAACGTGCTGACCGCGCGCAGTGGCTGGCAGCAGGGTTTCGAGGTCTGGCTCGCATTCATCCGCCGCTCCGACATTCTCGGAACCATCATCCTCACGGCGATCGTGACGATCGTGTTCCTCTACTGGCAACGCGACGGCGAACGCGAGCGGCGCTGAACCGAACAGCAGGTTCCCGCACCAGAAGACCGACGGCCGCGCCCGGCGTCACTGGCGCGTGTTGCGCTCACGGCGCCCCCGGTCCGACTGGCCTACGCTGTCCCGGTCGATTATCATTCGTTCCGACATATGACGCGTACCGGCACGACGAGCCCGTTCCCAGTCTGTGAGCCTCCTCACGCTGCGTCGGCCGCTTCCGCGATACTGTGATTTGCAGTCGCGCTCGACGACCGGGCGTTCGACGTTCTTCAATGGATTGCCCTCGCGACCTGGTTGACCGAACCGCGCCCCAGCATGGAGCCGTGCCTTGACGCAGCCGCCCGATCCGCCCGACGACGATGCGCCGACGGTGATCCTGCCACTGGTCTCCGGCTCCGCGAAATCGCCCCCTCCAGCCGGCACGAGCATGCCGCCTCAGAGCCGCTCGCCGATACGGCCCGCCGCATCGTCGCCACACGCCACCGTGGACGACGACGAGCGCACCGTTATCATGATGCCGTCGAAGGCCGTGCCTCCGGCCGCGACCGGCGGTGCCTCTATACCGGACGACGACGAGCGCACGGTCGTCATCATGCCTCCGACGACCGAGCCGGAGGCGTCTGCGGCGGTCGCCGACGCGCCCGCACCTGACGACGACGACGCGCGCACCGTCATCATGGCTCCGGCGATGGAGGCGCCGCTGGTGCCATCCGGGAGCGGTGCGATTGCAGTTACACAGTCCGTCGACGAGCCGACGCCACACGACGCCGATGAAGACCGCACGGTGATCGTATCGCCACCGCGACGTCTGACGCAGACGGAACCTGTCGGGCCCGCAGGTTCCGCGGTCGAAGCGGCACCAGCCGAAGCGGCACCGGCCGAAGCAGCGCTCGGAGCGGACCTCGTCGCCGCTGCCGCTGCACCTGCATTCGCCAGCTTGGCGGAGCGTGCACCCTCGGCAGCGAAAGGGCGCAGATCAGTTCTCGAAGCGTCCGAGCATGAACTGGTCGAGACGCTGCGCGGCACCCCATCCGAAGGCACCCGCCATGCCGGCGAGCGCCGACGCCCCGTCCTCGGCGGACGCATCACCGACAAGCTCGGCCACGGCGATGGCGGCACGCACCCGGAGGGGCTGGCCGCTGCCGGAGACGGCGCAGACATGCCACCGGCCGTGTCCAGCCCCAAGCTGCTTGCCGCCGCCTTGATCGTTCCGCTGCTGCTGCTCGGCATCGGCGGCGTGATCGTGTGGCGCGGCATCGACCGGGCCGTCGAGCACGGGCCGAGCCTGCGCCTGCCGAATATCGAGACGCCCGACTGGCGCAAGTGGCTCGACGGCATCTGGCCGTCACGCGAGCCGGCTTCACAAGCGCCAGCCAGGCCGGGCTTGGCGCGCGATGCCCTGAACGCGCCTGCAGTTCCCTCGTCGACGACCACATCGGACACCGCGCCCCCCGCGTCGATCCTCGTCGATCTGGCCGCGCGTGGCCCGCGTGGCCGCGAACTCGGCGGGCTCGCCGATGCCGCACGCGTCGCCGCCGCACGCGAGCCGGGCAAAGGCAAGGCGCTCATGCGCATGATCGAGCGCGGCGCCATCGCGCACATCGGCGCCAAGCCGACGGCCGCGGTCGCGGCCTACGACGAAGCCATCGCGCAAGGCGTCGCCAGCGCCGAACTCCACGCCTTGCGTGGTGATGCCCGCCTGCAGCTCGGCAATCTCGACGGTGCCGTCGCCGATCTCGATGCTGCCCTCTCGCGCAACGATCGGCTGCTGCTCGCCTGGCGCTATCGCAGCCTCGCGCACCGCCGCCTCAAGAACTTCGACAAGGCGCTCGCCGATGCCTCGGCGGCGCTCCAGCTCGAGCCGCGCAACGTCGAACTGATTCAGGCGCGCGCCATGATCCACGCCGATCGGCGCGATTTCGAAGCCGCACTCAAGGATCTCGATGCCGCGCTGGCGATCGAACCGGGAAGCGTCGAGCGCTGGGTCGCGCGGGGCAACATGCGCGTGCGCCGTGGCGATCATGCGCGGGCCCGCGAGGATTACCAGCAGGCGCTGTCCCTCAACGCCAGGAATGTCCCGGCACGGCTCGGCTCGGCCGCACTCTACAATCTCACCGGGGCTCACGACCGCGCGCGATCCGAGGCCGAGGTCGTGCTGCGGGACGATCCCGCGCAGCCCGATGCGCTGATCGAGCGCGCGGTGGCGCTGGTCAAATCGGGCGACTCCGATGCCGCCATCACCGACCTCGACAAGGCCATCGAGGCGCGTCCGCGCTCGGTAGCCGCCCTGCGCAATCGCGCACAGGCGTATCGCTCCAAGCGCGCGTGGGACAAGGTCATCGCCGATTATACCGCCGCGCTGGCGCTGGTGCCGGACGACGCCAGCCTGCTCAACAGCCGCGGCACCGCGCTCTACGAGAAGGGCGACGACGGCAAGGCGCTCGAGGATCTCGACGCCGCCCTTCGCAACGCGCCCGAACTCGCCCTCGCCTACTACAATCGCGGCCTCGTTCACCTGCGCAAGGGCGCCGACAAGGCCGCCGAATCCGACTTTTCCAGTTACCTCCAGCGGGCCGCCTCCGACGGCGACGGCTGGCGCCAGCGCGGTCGCGTTCGTGAACGGCTCGGCCGCCTTGACGACGCCGAGGCGGACTACACCCACGCCATCGAGATCAACGGCAAGGATGCCTATGCCTACAGCTATCGGTGCGCGCTGCGCATCAATGCCGCGCGCTACGCTGACGCCACCAACGACTGCAACAGCGCCGTGACACTGCGTCCGCGCCTCGGCGAGGCGCTGAACAATCTGGCATGGATCCACTTCAAGACCGGTGCCCACCGCGACGGCCTGACGTGGGCCGACCGCGCCGTCGAAGCCGCGCCCGAGAACGCCAATGCGTTCGATACGCGCGCGCACCTGCTGGAAGCGCTCGGTGAGCGCCAGCGCGCCATCGCCGATTATCGCGCCGCGCTGCGTATCGATCCGGCGCTGAAGGACTCCCGCGAAGGTCTCGTGCGGCTCGGCCAGACACCCTGACGCGGCGCATCGTGCCAGCGTGATCGTTCTGCACGAAACGGAGCGAGCCATGGCAACCACCATGGCCCGCACGCTTCGGCTCTTGCCCTGCGGACCGGACGGAAGCGCGGGGCACTTCGTCTCGACCCGTCGAGCTCTCAGTAGCAGGTCTGCTCGAGCGTCCAGCCGGAGATCTTGCAGGTTTCGCCACCCGCGCCGTAGCTGCACACGCGCTTCGGCAGACGCTTGTACGAGCAGTAGTAGCCGGTGCCGGTGTGGCCCTCGTAGCCGTGCATCGGGCGATCGAAATCATACTGCTGGGTGTAGATGCCCTTGCCGCCGCGGCGGGCCTCGGCATCGCTGGCGACGAACATGGACGACGCGCCGACGGCGAGGGCGAGGGCGGCGGTGAAGGCGGTGGCGACGATACGGGTCATTGGGGCTCTCCTCTTGTGCTGAACTGTCCGACCCGTCAGGGCCGCATCCGATGAGGTGAAGCTACGCGCTGCGGCGACCGTCGGCTGTCCCGCGCGGAACAGGGTGGAATTTTCTGCGCCCCGCCGCATCGGCCGGAGTGCGGCCCGGCCGACCGCGCCGCCCGCGCCGTGATGTCGGGCTTGATCGGCGGCGGGCGGCTTGCCAAAAATCCGCACATGCCCGGTACCGCTCCCCAGATCATACGCCCGTTCCGCTGGAACGTCGCCCGCCGCAACGAACTCGGCTCGCTGGCTTCAGGCCCGCTGCCGCGGACCTATCCGGGCTTCACGGATGGCCTCCGCCGCTGCACGGCGCTCGCGCTCGCGCGTTCCGGCGGCGGCACTCTGGTTTTCGTCGGCCGCTCGCTCGAATTGTGCTTCGACTACCTGAGCGGCCTCACCGCCGGCCTCGACACGCGCAGCGCTCCGCCGCTGAAGCTGTTGCAGGTGTCGCTCGGCTCGGTGCGTGACATCGCCCGTGAGGCCCAGGCCATGCCGGCGGAAACCGCGAGCCTGCTCGGCTACATGAGAAGCGAAGGCCTCGGCGCCGCCGACATCGAAGCGAACGAGCGTGGCGTCACCTTCATCGACGTGGTCTCGAGCGGCGCCACCTTCGGCGTGCTGACGCGGCTGCTGCACCTCGGCGCCCGGACCGACGCCGTGGACTGGCACGCCGTCGAGCGGCGCATCGGCTTCGTCGGCGTCGTCGAGGCGGGCAAGAACAGCCCCAACGCGTGGCGCTGGTGGCAACACGAGCCGTGGGTGGCGACGCTGAAGAAGCCGCGCATCAGCAACGTGTCGGTGCACGGCTGGTTGTGGGGATTCCTCGCCAACAACGACATCAAGACGACGCTGTCACATGGACCGTGGCGATGGGCCGATCCGCGCGCTGCCGAGCCGGTGCATGCCCCCGCCAACGTCGATGCCCTGCGCCTCGCGGTGGCACTCTACGATCTCGGTTCATCGCGCGAGGAGCGCCAGCGTTTCGCCGACGCACTGGCGCGGCTGCCCGAGATGCGCGAGGCATGGCTGCGCCGTCTCGTCGTGGCGTTGCGCCGCTCGGGCGGCGAGGATGGCAGGGATCCGAACCGCCGCTGCCACGTAGACATCTGGTGAGAAGTTCGAAGGGGCAATCCATAGCGGCATGGCCAGCACGAAGGCGAATGCAGCGGGCTTCCTGGCGGCCACCCTGGCCGTGGCGTACGGGACGATTGCGCAGGCGGATGATCCCTTGGCGTTGCGCGCCGGTCCGGTGGTCGAGCTCGACGCGTCGGGTGGCGTCGCCGGATGTGGCGTGCGCTTCGTTCCCGAGGGTGCCGACGACGTTTCGTCGATAGCGCTGGTAGCGCGCAAATCCGCGACCGGCGTGATGTTTCACCTCGAAGCGATCGTCACTGACCGGCCCGGCCTCATCGCGCCGCGCACCATCACGCTGCAGACGGCATCTCATGACACGCGCGCGCTGACGGGCATCGAGCGCGAGCCGGGCCGCATCGCATTCGCGGGTCCGCTTCCCGGTGACGAAGGCGCCGGGCTCGTGCGCGAGCTGATGGTTTCCGGCGGCACGGTCGAACTTGCCAGTGATGGCGAGCCGCCGCGACGCCTTTCCGTACCCGGCCCACTGCCGCAACTCGTGCGCGCGTCGTATCTCAACTGCGCAGGCGACCTCTATCGGCCCGGCGAATAGTCGTTTCGCTGTGGGCGCGCGACATCACGGCGCTGAAATACCGCCGGGTGGCGTTGACGGTCCTCTGTCGCCGGGCGACAAATTCGGCCGCGGCCGAAGCGCGCGACAAGCACGCATGCTCCGCCAGTGATTGTCTTCGGGAGGGAACCGGCATGAATTCCGCGATACGCCTCGCCTGCGTCTCTGGCCTCGCCATCCTCGCGTCGTGTGCAGACCTCGCGTCGGCGTTCGCTTCACCGTGCGTCGGCAACGCACAGGGCCTCGGCGTGGCGCGCACGGTCGAGATCGACACCACGGGCGCGCCCGGATTCGGCTTCGAGCACTACAAGTCACACGACTTTCTCGAGGCCGGCGAGGTGGTGCTGACGTTCGACGACGGCCCGCTGCCGTCGCACACGCGCACCATCCTGAAGGCGCTGGCCGACCATTGCGCGAAGGCGACCTTCTTCCCCGTCGGCAAACTCGCGGTCGGCTATCCGGAGGTTCTGCGCGAGGTGCTGAAGGCCGGGCATACGGTCGGCGCCCACACCTTCAACCACATCGATCTCGCCAAGGCCAAGGACGAGCAGGCGGTCGAGGAGATCGAGCGCGGCTTCTCGGCGGTGAAGCGCGGCGCCGGGCTGCCGACGGCTCCGTTCTTCCGCCATCCCTTCCTGCGTCATTCGAAAGCGACGCTGGAGCACCTCGCAACGCGCAATATCGCCATCTTTTCGACAGATATCGACAGCTTCGACTTCAAGGTGCAGTCGCCCGAGAAGATCGTCGACACGGTGATGAAGAAGCTGGAGAAGAGCGGCAAAGGCATCATCCTGATGCATGACATCCAGCCGTCCACGGCGAAGGCTCTGCCCATGCTGCTGACCGCGCTCAAGGGCAAGGGCTACAAGCTCGTTCATCTGACGGCGAAGGACCCGGTCGCCACCATCGCCAGGTTCGACCAGTCGATCGAGGACAGTGTGAAGGGGTTGCCGGCCGCGCTCGATACGCGCCCGACCTCGAGCGTCGTCAAGACCGTGAAGACAACCCCCTGACGCGAGATGCGGCTCCGCCCGTCTCGCGATTTCAACGAGGACGAGCGGATCCGATGAGACCTACGAGCCGACGCGCCACCGCGGCGCTGCTTTCGCTGGCCGCCCTTCTTATCAGCGCGTTTGCTCTGCCGGCCGCAGCGGCGCAATGCACGCGCGAGCAATTCGCCAACGCCGTCGATGCGGCCGGCGCCGCGCTGCGCGCCTTCAACACCGAGAACTCGCCGAAGGTGCAGGCGCGCGTCAAGGAGTTGCAGGCCAAACGCGGCTGGAGCAACGAGGAACTCGAGAACCGCGCCATCGAGTATCTGCACAGCCCGCGCATCGCCGAGCTCGACGAAACCGCCAACAAGCTGCTGACGCGCATCGACGAACTCGGTGACGTGAAGGACCCGGCCGCCGACTGCACCCGCCTCGACGATCTCAAGCGCACCGGGGACGAACTGCTCGGCGTGGTGCGCACCAAGTCGCAACTGACACTGGCCGCGCTCGACGCGCAGTTGTCGGGCAAGGCGGAACCGCGCGAGACGGCACAGGCGAAGCCCGCTGCTGCCTCCGCACCGCCCGCCGCCAGGCCGCCGGCGAAAGTCGCCGCCGCGCCAGCCGCGCCGTCCGTGCAGCCGTCGGCAAAAGCTCCGGCCGCACCGCCCGCCGCACCGTGGCGCACCGAAACGGACCGCGCCGCCGACGTAGCTCCGGATCGCACGGCCGACCTCGCGCCGCCGTCCGGGGCGTCCGGCGTGCGCGACGATCTCCCCTCGCTCGCGGCGACCGACACGCCCGACGGCTACACCATCGACGAGGTGCAGGCCGCGACGCGCGGCTTCTTCGGCACCATCTCGACCGGCCTCGGCAGCGTCATCGAATATGCTTTTTCGCGCTATGGCCGCCCGGCCGGATACGTGCTCGGCACCGAGGGCGGCGGCGCCTTCCTCGCCGGCGTGCGTTACGGCAAGGGCGAGCTGTTCACGCGCTCGGGCGAGCGCCGCCCGGTGTACTGGCACGGGCCATCGCTCGGCTATGACTTCGGCGCCGAAGGCTCGCGCACGCTGTTCCTGATCTACCACCTCGCCGATGCCGAGCAGTTGTTCCGCTCGTTCGCCGGCGTCGATGGTTCGGCGTATCTGGTCGGCGGCGTCGGCCTCACCGTGCTCAAGGGCGGCCCCGTGCTGATGGCGCCGATCCGTACCGGCGTCGGCCTGCGCCTCGGCGCCAACGTCGGCTACGTGCGCTTCACCCCGCGCGCCACCTGGAACCCGTTCTGATCCATCTCGTGCGTCGAAGCGCTGCACACGAGCGGCACGAACAGATGAACAAAAAAGGGGAGGCGCGCGGCCTCCCCTCTCTCGCATCAGCCCTCTGCGGGCGATCATCAGTAGTTGGCGGAATAGCCGCCGGAGTAGGAATTCTTGCGCCAGTACTGCTTGGCGGCCTGCGGGCCGACGTACATGTACGGCTGGCCGTTGCGATAGACGACCTTGGGCGGCGCGGCGCGGCGCGGGCCACTTGCCGAGCCGTAGCTGCGGCGCGGCTTGGTCACGACAGGCTCGCTGTCATAATCCCAGAAGTTGCCCGTATACTTCGGCGCGCTCGGCTTGCGGGCGATCTTCGGCGCGCTGTCGCGAGCGGTGCCGTGCAGCGAGATCTGGGTCTGCCCGCGGCCGTGACGATTGACCATGTTGAAGAGCGTCTTGGCGTTGCCGGGCGACAGGCGCACGCAGCCGTGCGACGCCGGGCGGCCGAGCATGCCGGTCGCGTAGGTGCCGTGGATGGCGAAGCCGCCGGTGAAGAACACCGCGTGCGGCATCGGCGCGTTATCGTACTTGCGCGAATAGTGCATTTTCGACATCCACGTCGGCCGGTAGGTGCCGTTCGGCGTGCGATAGCCTGAGCGGCCCGACGAGATCGGCCACGAGTGCACCGTCTGCCCGTTCTCGCTGACGGTCATGCGCTGCTTGGTGAGATCGATGCTGACGCGCAGCGTCGTTGCCGGCGGCACCGGCTTGGCCGCGATGGCTTCGGTCGCCTTGGCATCACCAGCGGCGGCCACCTTCGTAGAGGGTTCCGATGCGGCGGCCGTTGCTTCGGGAGCCGCCGTCGAACTCGCAGCCGTCGGAGCGGGCGCCGCATTGAGCACCGCAGGTGCTGCCGCCTTGGTCTCGGCTGGCGCGCTTGCAGTATCGGCAGGGGTGGCGTGGGCCGTGGCGGCCGTCAGGCTCGTCGTGAGTGCGAGCGCCGCAGCGCCGGCAATCCAGGAACGCATCATCAATCAAATCTCCAACGCATTACGGGGAAAACTGGTGCGACCAGCTATAGCGGGCGAACTGATGCCGTTTGCTTAACGCGCAGCATCCCGAAGCATGAGAATTTTTGCGCCCGTCCCAAGGGTTTCTTTACCTCGGCTCAGTCTGGCCCAGACGTCCCTCTACGGCAATCCGCGATTAATTCCGCAGTCAGCTTTTCAGACCCTTGAAGGCATCGAGGGCACAGTCGCGCGCAACCGCGTGGTCGACGATCGGGGCCGGATACGCCGCCGTCGCGCCTGTGCCACGCGCAGAAGTTGCGCCGAGGTCGTGCGGACGATGCGCCGCGGCTCCCTCGATCCCGGCCAGTTCATCCACCCAGCGGCGCACGTATCCGCCCTCGGGATCGAACTTCTCGCCCTGCGTGGTCGGATTGAAGATGCGAAAATAGGGAGCCGCGTCGGCGCCGGAGCCCGCCACCCACTGCCAGCTCGCGGCATTGTTGGCGAGATCGGCATCGACGAGCGTGTCCCAGAACCAGGCCTCGCCCTCCTGCCACGGGATCAGCAGGTCCTTGACGAGGAACGAGGCGACGATCATGCGCACGCGGTTGTGCATCCAGCCCGTCGCCCACAGCTCGCGCATGCCCGCATCGACGATCGGGTAGCCGGTCCGGCCCTTCTGCCACCGCGTCAGCATGGCCGTGTCGGCGCGCCACGGGAACTTCGCGAACTCGGGCCGGAACGGCGCCTCGGGCAGGGTCGGGAAGTGAAACAGCAGGTGCGAGGAGAACTCACGCCAGACCAGTTCTTTCAGGAACGTCTCGAGGCCGCCGTCGCGGCTGCCGCCAATGCCGGCATCGCGCTCACTTGCCACGCGCCACCAGATGAGACGCGGCGAAATCTCGCCGTGCGCGAGATGTGGTGACAGCCGCGACGTGCCCTCGACATCAGGCCGGTTGCGCATCTCCGTGTACTCGGTGGCGGCTTGCGCGGTGAATGTATCGAGGCGATCGAGCGCCCCCGCTTCCCCGGGCGACCATACCGGCACGAAACCCTTCGCCCAGTCAGGCCGGCCGGGCAGCATCTTCCATGCGGCAAGCTTGTCCGACTTCGGCCAGGTCTTCGGCGCCGGCAACGCTTTCGGTCGCGGCAATGGCTTCTCCAGACTGATGGTCGAGGACAGCGCCCGCCAGAACGGCGTGTAGACCTTGTAGGGCTCGCCGGTCTTGGTCTTGATCGTCTCCGGCTCCATGAGGAGCCAGCCCGGGTAGCGTTTGAGCTCGATGCCGGCGGCCGCGAGGCGCGTGCGCACAGCCCCCTCCTGCGCGATCGCCCAAGGCTCGTAGCGGCGCGAGCAGACCACCAGATCGGCGCCCGTCTCGCGCGCTATCCCTGCGAGTTCGGTCGCGGCGTTGCCGCGGCGCAGGATGAGCCGGCCGCCGAGCTTCTCGATATCCGCCGCCAGCGCCTCGAGGCTGTGATGCAACCACCAACGCGACGCGCCGCCCGGCGCCCAGCGTCCGGCTGCCGCCTCGTCGAGGATGTAGACCGGGATCACCGCACCGCCGCGCCTCATGGCCGCGCCCAGCGGCGCATGATCTGCGAGCCTCAGATCGGTACGGAACCAGACAAGGGTCGCCGGCGCAGTCATTCAGAGAGCTTTCGAGGCTGGATATGGAAGCGGGCAGAGAAGCATAAGCGGAGGCGGCGCGGCGCCGCACGACGCCTGCATGCCAGCCGGTACGGCCGGCGACCGTCCGCGGATCGCGCCGGGCTCAGTTGATCAGTTGAACAGCAGGTCGAACAGGGTCTTCGGCTTGCGACGCTGTTGCGGTTGCGGCCGATACTCGCGGCGCGGCGCCGGCGCATACATCTGCTGGTCGAAGCTCTGCAACTGCTCGTCCCCGGCGCTGGTGTAACGGCGCGGGCCGCTGCGCGTCGCATAGGACGGGTCGCGCCGCGCGCCAGTGCCGCGCAGGACCAATTCGTCGGTGACGCCATCGACGGCAGCTACGCTGACGCGGTCCTCGCCCCAGGTCCACGCCGCGACCTTCGCCCCTTGCCGATGCGGCTCGATGGCGACGACGGTATTGGAGGCGAGGTTCAACACGGCGGCGAGTTCGGTTTCCTCCGGCCCCGCCGGGCCTTCAACCTTGCCGCCGGAGAACGTCAGCACCGCGATGCCGCGCAGCGGCGGCTCGCGCTCCTCGAACGAGATCAGGCGCGGCTCCCCCGGCCCCATCAGCTCGAGCGGCACGCTCAACCGCCGGAACTGCGGATGGGTCGCAAAGTAGCGGTTGCCGCGCATCACGACCTGCCACTTGCCGAGACCAAGCCCCGGCACCGGCTTTTCATCGGCCGCGCCGGTGTCGCCGTCGAGCCGTTCGAGCGCATCGCTGGCGAGCTTGAACGACGGATCGAGGAACAGCGCGCGGCGCAGGCTCGCGACCGCTTCCTCCTTCTGCCCCATCGCTTCGTCGATTTCGGCCTTGGCCCACAGGACCTCTGGCGCATCGGCGGCGATCTTCTCGGCGGTCGCGACGTCCTTGGCACCGACGTCGGCCTGGCCCTGCTCCTTGTAGACGAACGCGCGATAGGCGAAGGCGCGGGGCGAGCGTCCGTCGAGCTCGATGGCGCGGGCGAGATCGGCGAGCGCTTCGTCGTTCTTGCCGTCGCGCGCATGCGCCAGCCCGCGCTCTGCGTAATAGCCGGCGGCGCCCGGCTTCAGCTCGATCGCGCGCGAGAGGTCCTTGATCGCCGCCTGCTGATTGTCGGAGGCGAGGTAGGCGCGGCCGCGCAGCTCGTAGAGATCGGGGTTGTTGATGTCGAACGCCACGGCGCGTGACAGATCCTCGATCGCTTCCTCGAAATGACCGACGGCGATCTTGGCTTCGGCACGATGCCGGTAGCCGGCGGCGAAGCTGCCGTCGGCCGTCACGGCGCGCGAGAAGTCGCGGATCGCCGCATGCGGGCGGCCGAGCTGCAGGTGGGCAAAACCGCGCCCGCTGAGCGGGGCCGCCGCAGCCGGCAGCAGGCTCACGGCCTGCGTGTAGTCGCGGATGGCGGCCTGGAATTCGCCGCCCTTCATCAGCGCACCGGCGCGGTTGTTGTAAGCCGCCGCATAGCCGGGCGCGAGCACCAGTGCGCGGTCGAAATCCTTGACCGCTTCCTTCACCTGTCCGACCGCGAGCAGCAGATTGCCGCGATTGTTGTAGATCGCCGCGTACTCGGGGAAGAGCTGGGCGGCCTTGTTGAAGTCTTCGAACGCCAGCTTGGTCTGTCCGCGCCGCGCATAGGCGACGGCGCGATCGTTGAGCACCATGGCGCGGCGATCGTTCGGCAGGTTGACGTCGTCGAGCGCCGCCGAGAACAGAGCGATGGCCTGCGCGGTGTCGCCCTTGGCGAGCGCGGAGCCACCGTCACGGGCGCTGCCCTGTGGTGTCGCGGCAGCGGGGGCTCCCATGCCGGCCGGTCGCTCGTCGCCCGGCGCCGCATGCAGCGGCGGCACCGCAAGCAACGTCGCGACAGCCAGGACAAAACGCGCGCATCGCGCGGTCGCAGCGGCGCGCAGCCGTCGCCCGATCCCGCCGCCTGCTCTGGTCGCCTCGCCCTGCCGCATGTGCTGCGGTTCCTTCCCAAGTCCGGTTCGGCGCACCATCAGCCGAATCGGCGCCTCGCGCAATCGCCGCTACGCCACGCCGGATGCCGGGCGTCGCCGCGAGGATCGTCGCCCGACATCGTGGCGATTTGCGCACGCATGAAGGCCGCGCCGTATCCGGCGCACGCGGATTGACGTAAACGTCAATGACAGGCTTTTATGCGCGGACTGAAGCCCCGAGCCGCGGGAGGCCATGATGAACCTCTGGTTCCGCATGCTGTGGTACGCAATCGTCGCGCGCTGGCGTCCGGCCGTTCCCATGCCGCACGGCATCTCGCGCCTGTCGTTCCGCGTCTGGCCGCGCGATCTCGACACCTCGCTGCACATGAACAACGGCCGTTATCTGACGCTGATGGACCTCGGCCGCCTCGACGTCATGGTCGCCAGCGGCCTCTGGCGCGCGGTCATGCGGCACGGCTGGACCCCCGTTGCCAGCGCCATCAAGATCCGCTTTCGCCGCGAAATCCGCCTGTGGGAGCGGTTTCGCATCGAGACGCGCATCGTCGCCTGGGATCAGCTGACGGTGGTGATGGAGCAGGTGTTCCTGTTCGAGGGCGGCGCGCGCGACGGGCAGGTTGCGGCGCAGGCGCTGTTCAAGGGTGGCCTGTACGACCGCAAATCCCGCCGCTTCGTCCCGATCGCGCAACTGATGCACGAGACCGGGGTCAGTGCCCAAAGCCCGGAGCCGTCGCCGGAGGTCGAGGCCTTTCTCAAAGCGGACGAGGAGCTGAAACGGGCGGCGCAGCGGCGCCCCTGATGGCGCCGACATGAATGCGCAGCAGCATAGCGCTCAGGAATGTTTTTCTTATTTTTAGGAGAATGACCTGCGTCTGCGCAAAATGGTTCCAATTCGTGTAGGGTTGCGTCCAGATGAGAGCGCCGCTGCCCCGCACGGCGAACAGGAGGAACCGGACATGACCGCCGCCGCTCTGAAGCTGCCCGAGCCGACCCTGCTCGACGAGGACGGCCTCATCTCCGACTTTTCGTTCTGGACCGAGGAGCTCGCCCGCGACCTCGCCCGCGAGGAGGGCATCACCGAGCTGCGCGACGGCCACTGGAAACTCATCAATGCGCTCAGGGCCGAGTACGCGCGCCTCTCCGCCATCTCCTCGATCCGCAACGTCTGCCATCAGGCCGGCATCGACCGCAGCGAGGTGAACGAGCTGTTCGGCTATTGCCTCGTCGCGTGGCGCGTGGCCGGCCTGCCGAACCCGGGCGAAGAAGCCAAAAGCTACCTCGGCGGCATGTGAACAAGGCGGGCGGCGGGGCGACTCCCGACAGCCGACCGGTTGCGCGCAAGGTCGCGCCCGCCGCCCGCCGTCGGTCCGCCGCGCCAACCAAGCGGTGCTCCGCGCACTTCGCACCCGACAGGCGGCGCATGTTGCGCTGACGATGATCAATGCAATCGCCGCTCGTTCTGTGATGCTCCGCACGGTTTCAATCGCGGAGGATCCCCCATGTCTCGTATTGCCGCTCTCGCCCTCGGGCTCGCACTTCTCCTGACTGCACCCGCCAGTGTCGCGTTCGCTGGCGGCGACCCGCTGTTTTCCAACGTCACCACGTCGGAACCGCACCGCGCCAAGATGGCACTCGGCTTCACGCGCAATCAGCAGCAGCGCAAACACCCGGTCACGGTGTTTCTGAACGACAAGGGCGTGCTGCTCGGCGCGAAATCGAAGGCGGCCGAGTTCGGCGAGCATCAGGGCATGCTCGCTGCGATCATCAAGGACGGCGGCAACGTCATCGTGTGCGCGATGTGCATGGAGCACTACGGCGTGGCCAAGGAAGACCTCATCGACGGCGCACAGGTCGGTAGTCCGGAGCTGACCGGCAAGCTGCTGTTCGGCGACGACGACACCAAGACGCTGAGCTGGTAACGGCGAGGCCTAAATCCACACGCGACTGCTTTGAGCGATTTCGCGTGCCGCGAAGCGGGCTCGCGCCCGCACCCCGCCGGGAGGCCGAGCCTCCCGGACCCTCCACCCTTTTTCAGATGAGAAGCAGAGAGAGTCCGAGGGACACGTTCCTCGGCCGGGGCGTGGGGCGGGAGCCCCACTCGCGAAGCGACTGCTATCCGTGAAGCCGGCGCAGCACCTGCGGCAGCACCTCCGGCAGATCCTCGGCGATGAGGCCCGGCCCGAACACGTTGGCGCATTCGCCGTGCAGCCATACCGCCGCACACGCCGCCTCGAACACGGGCATGCCTTGCGCGAGCAGTCCCGCCACGAACCCGGCGAGCACGTCACCCGAGCCGGCGGTCGCGAGCCACGGCGGCGCGTTGTCGTTGATGGCGGCGCGACCGTCAGGTGACGCGATCACCGTGTCCGCCCCCTTCAGGATCACGACGGCTCCGCTCATGTCGGCGGCCTTGCGGGCCCGCTCCAGCTTGGATCCCGGCACATCGCCGAACAGCCGCTTGTACTCGCCCTCGTGCGGCGTCAGCACGACGTTGCGATTGGCCCGGCGCCGGATCAGGCCGCACAACGCCTCGCAGTCCCCCGTGTAGGAGACGAGCGCGTCGGCATCGAGCACCGCCGCCGCACGTGACGCGAGCACGATCTCGACCATGCGCCGCGTGTCTTCGCCGACGCCGCTCGCCGGGCCGATCAGG
>ERZ1645187.1207-NODE-1207-length-24139-cov-18.210472_pt1 | contig 24139 bp, 20 predicted proteins | sample MGYA00575352_ERZ1645187 | MGnify/ENA primary metagenome ERZ1645187 (study PRJEB40837, sample SAMN11349314) | freshwater sediment metagenome | isolation source: river sediment | host: Sediment | place: India: Wazaribad , New Delhi | collected 2017-02-21 ...
TCGCGACGACGGCGATCGTCGCGCTGCCCGCCGCCGTGGCGCTGGCCGGAACGATTGCCCTGGCGCTCACCACCCGGCCGGTCGCCGCCCTGGCGCTCGCCGCGCGGCCGATCACCGGCCGGACGATCCCCGGGGCGATCACCCCGCGCCTGCCGCTGGTCGTTATCACGCCGCGGCTCTCCGTCGCGCGGACGGTCGTGCCGGCGCTCACCGCGATCATGCCGCCGGTCGCCCTGTTGGCGCTGCTGGGGATCGCCTTGCGCCGTCGGTGCACCCGCGACAGCACCCGACGCGGTCGCTGTGGACACCGCATGTTCATTGGCGGAGCCGGCTGGCGCCGAGGGGGCGGCCCGCTGCTCACCCGCGCGATCGCGACCGCCGCCACGCCGCCCGCGGCGATGATGCTGGTGCTCGCGGCCGCGCTCCTCCGAGCGGTGGCGGCGGGGCCGCCAGACCTCGATAAATGTCTCGGCCTCGGGCTGGCTCTCTCCGGTCGCCGCGGCAACCGGCTCGGTTCCGGACGTTTCGGCTGCCGTTGCGGCGGCGTCCGTCGGCCGCGCGCCGGCCGCGCCAGCAACGACGCCTGCCCCCCCCACCGTCGCGACAGCAGAATCGGCCGGCGCAGCTTCGACTGTGGATGCGGCATCGCGCGGAGCTTCGGCGGCGCGCACGGCCGCATCGGCCGCGATTTCGGCCAGCGACTTTTTCTCCGCTGCGGGCGCCGCGTCGGCGAGCGGTTGTGCGGCGGACGCCGACGCATCAGCAGCAGGAGCGGCGGGCACGACGGCCGTCACGCGGCGGCGCTCGTTGCGGAAACCGAGCGACTTCAGCACCTCGCCGAGCTCGTCCGCCGAACTGCCGAGGATCGACATCATCTCGGGGAGCACGGTGAAGCCGCCGTCGCCTGTGGCGCCGTTGGGCGGCGTCGCCCCGGCATCGCTCGCGCGCCACGCCAACAGCGGACGGATGAGATCGGCGAGCCGCTCGAGGATGTCGATGCGCACGGCGCGCGGGCCGCACACGTGGAACCCGTAGGCGCGATAGAATGCGTCGGGAATGGTCGGATCCGCCGCGACCGAGGTGAGGCCGGGGCGCGGCGGCTCGGGGAGTGCGTCGAGCGACAACTTGTGCTCGCCGGCATGCTTCAGCGCCCACAGCGTCGCTGCCAGCTCGGCCGGCGCCGGCTTCAGCAGCAGCGGAATGAACACGTTGAAGGCGCCGAAGCGCACGCCGTACTTGCGCAGACTGGCGCGCGCGGGCTGATCGAGCGACTTCAGCTCCTCGGCGATGGCGTCACGCTTGAGCACGCCGAAGCTCTCGCTCATGCGGAAGGCGATGCCGCGCGCGAGCCCGGTCACGTCTTCCGCCTTCACCAGATCGACCAGCGGCTTGAGCTTGTCGCCGATCAGCTCGACGATCCACGTGTCGAGGCGCGCCTGCACCTTCTCGCGGTCCGGCCCCGAAAGATGCTCGTCGGCGAGCAGCACGACAGTCGGCTTCAGGCGATCGTCGCCCGGCTCGAGCCGCGCGACTTCCTCGTCGCGCCACAGCACGCGGCCATTGCGCGTCAGCTTGAAGGCGTCCGCCTTGGCGGACGACACGCGGCGCGCGCGCATCCCGAGCTCGCGTGACAGCACCTGTGCGGCGGCATGGCGCGCTGCCTTGCCGTGGATGCCGTCGCTCGTCGCGTTGGTGTCGGGCATGAAGCGGAAACCCTTGAGGCGGCCGACGAAGTGCTGCTCGACGTGGATCGAGCCATCGTCGCTGATCTCGGCGTGCAACTCGTCCTTGTCGCGCATGCCGCGCATCAGCGCACTGGTGCGCTTGTCGACGAAGCGCTGCGTCAGACACTCGTGCAGGGCGTCCGACAGCTTGTCCTCGACCTCGCGCGTGCGGCCCTGCCAGTGCGCCGGGTCCTTGAGCCAGTCGGCGCGGTTCGAAACGAACGTCCACGTGCGGATATGGGCGATGCGGTTGGCCAGCGTGTCGATGTCGCCATCGGTGCGGTCGGCGAAATCGACGTGGCGCTGGAACCAGTCTTCCGGAATGCGCTCCTCGCCGGTCATCAGGAACTTGTAAAGGGTGGCGATCATCTCGGCATGGGTGGCGGGCGAAACCTTGCGGTAGTCGGGTATCTGGCAAACGTCCCAGAGCTTCGCCACCGCCGCCGGCGTGCGCGCCATCGCTGTCAGCTCGCCGTCGCGGCTGACGGTCTCCAGCGCCTCTACGTCGTCAGCCATGCGCGCCCGCGTCAGTCGCTGCTCGCGCGGGAGTTCGCGCAGGCTTTCGCGCAATGCGTCGAGGGTGCGGAAATCGAGGTTGCGGTTGCGCCACTGCAGCATGCGCACGCTGTCGAACGTGTGATTCTCCAGCCGTTCGATCATGTCCGGCTCGAGCGGCGGCACGCCGCCCGTCACGCCGAACGTGCCGTCGTTCATGTGGCGGCCGGCGCGACCGGCGATCTGTCCCATCTCGGAAGGCGTCAGGTTGCGATGCGCCTGACCGTCGAACTTCCTCACCGATGCGAAGGCGACGTGATCGACATCGAGATTGAGGCCCATGCCGATGGCGTCCGACGCAACCAGAAAATCGACGTCGCCCGACTGGTAGAGCGCCACCTGCGCGTTGCGCGTGCGCGGCGACAGCGCGCCGAGCACGACCGCCGCACCGCCACGCTGGCGGCGGATCAGCTCGGCGATGGAGTAGACGTCGCTCGCCGAGAAGGCGACCACGGCAGAGCGCGTCGGCAGCCGCGTGATCTTCTTCTCACCCGCGTAGGTGAGCTTGGAGAGGCGCGGGCGCGAGATGAAGTTGGCGCCGGGGATCAGGTCGGCGATCGCCTCGCGCATGGTCTGCGCGCCGAGCAGCAGCGTTTCGCTGCGCCCGCGCGAATGCAGCAGGCGATCGGTGAAGACGTGGCCGCGCTCGGGATCACCGCACAGCTGCACCTCGTCGATAGCGAGAAAATCGACGTCGATGTCGCGCGGCATCGCCTCGACCGTCGCCACCCAGTAGCGCGCGCGCTCGGGCCGGATCTTTTCTTCACCCGTGATGAGCGCGACCTTCTCGGCCCCGACGCGGGCGGCGATCTTGTCGTAGACCTCGCGCGCGAGGAGACGCAGCGGCAGACCGATCATGCCGCTTTCGTGCGACAGCATGCGCTCGATGGCGAGATGGGTCTTGCCGGTGTTGGTCGGACCGAGCACCGCCGTGACGTGACGGATGCGCGTTTCCATGTCGCTGCCCATGCTGCTCCAGGCTCCAAGGTCGTTCGAAGCCCTTGGAATTGCACCGCGACACGCCGAGATCAAGGCTTTGTTGGCAAAAACGGGCGGGAGGTAGGACTCCCGCCCGTTCAATCTCAATCTCTTGGAGAACCTAGGTCAGTTCACCAAAGCGATCTGGTCGCTGCCGGGTGTGCGGATGTCGATGCGCTCGAGGCTCAGCACCACGGTGCCGACGAGGGCCGGAATGGTGACGCTGTGCGGCACCAGCAGGTTCGCCGACGGCACCGGCCGCAACGTCATTTCGATGTCCATCTTGCGAGCGGCGGCTTCCTGGTCGGAGCCGCGCTTGAAGCCGGCGATAGGTTGATAGCGCACACCGCAGACGTGCACCATGCCGGGCTGGCCGGAGGGTTTGCGCTCGGCCAGCGGGCGTTCGCCGCGCGGGCTCAGCACCAGATCGAACCGCTGCTTGCCGTCGAACACGGGAAGGCGCTGGCGGCACGGCTCGGCCCCGGTGGCACGAGTTACGGCCAGCACGGCCGACAGCGGATCGAGAACATCGGTCAGATGACGGCGCTCGACCGGCACCAGGTCCTCGTCGTCCGGGGCTGGCGGATTGACCGAGGCCGACACCACGTCGGACTCACGGAAACCCATGCGGATCGAACCGGATTTGGCGCTCGATGCGTAGTCGAACACGTAAGCCGAAGGCTCCGCAGCCTCGCCACGGATGCCCCCGCTGGCCTGCGATACGCCCTGCCACTTGAAGGCCCCGAGCAGCGCCGAGATGCGCGCGTCACCCGACAACTTGTAGCCACCTCCGCCCGTCTGCTGAGAGAAGGCGAAGCGGCCGATGTCGAAGCCATTGAAATTGATCTTGTAGACGGCGGCGACCTGAGCCGGCCAAGCGCGATCCCCGGCGGCCTTGGGCGCCGACGCGGAGCCGGAAAGCCCCAGCAGCGTGGCTGCGGCGCAAAGGGCGAGGCTGATGCGCGGGACGCGCGACGAGAACGCGAGCGACATGATACTTGAACCCCAAGGTACGCGGGCGCCGGGTTGGCCGGAGCTAACCGAGGCAATACGTCTGAACTTTGACCCCTCGACGGTAGTACGCAGGCGGTAAAGGAATGGTTTCCCGCCGTTCCGGGGCGGGACTGGACCGGACGCGGGGAGGTGCGCGGGTGTCGGAAGCGGGCGAGGAGCGGCCGAGGCGCGCTTTCGGTCGCGACCGGAGGCACGCCCGCGCTTGACGCCTCCCGAGGCTGCGCTTATAGAAGCGCGCAAAGTCCCGGCAGCTTGCTGCCCGGGCCACGAGATTATTCCCTTTCCGATCGGAACGATGCGTGGCCGCCCCGCGAGGCGCGCTGGCCACCCAGGAGCTTTGACGATGACGCGCAAGTGCGAGCTTACGGGCAAGCTGCCCCTCTCCGGCAACAACAAGAGCCACGCCGAGAACAAGACCAAGCGCAAGTTCCGCCCGAACCTGTGCAACGTCACGCTGATTTCGGATGCGCTCGGCCAGAGCTACAGCCTCAAGGTCTGCGCGCAGGCGTTGAAGACCGTCGAGCATCGCGGCGGCCTCGATGCGTTCCTCGCCAAGGCGAAGGACGAGGAACTGTCGGATCGCTGCCTCAAATTGAAGCGCGACGTGGCGAAGGCGAAGAAGGCCGCCGCCGCTCAGGCCGCCGCCTGATCTTCGACGGATCGATCGATTTGAAAATGGGCTCGCTCGCGACACGCGCGGCGGGCCCGTTTCGTATGCGAAATCCGCGGGCGTGCCGGCTGAACCGGGCCTATGCTCGTGGCGCCGCTTTGCGCCGGACGATTTCGGCGGCAAACTCCGCCCGGCCGGGCGGCTGATTCGATCGCGCACTCGCGCTTCGCATATCGCCCCGGCACGTCGAGACGAGGCGAGGCGAGGAACAGGCGACATGACGAACCTGCGGGCCATTAGCTTCGCCGCTCTGCTTCTGGCCGCCGCATCGGCACCGGCCGCGCTCGCCCAGGAGCCGATGGCGACCGGCTCGATCGAGCCGCCCGCGGCAGTCGCCGTGGAACAGCAGCCGGCCGACGCTGCCACCAAACCTGCCGTAGCGGCCGTATCCATGGAGAGCCCGCTCGCAGTCGCGCTCAAGGGCCAACTGGCGCAAGCTGCCGCCACCGCCGACGAAGCCACAGAGGCCGATCGCGCCGCGCTGACCGCTTTCTACGAGGCCCGCAACGCCGCGCCGCTGTGGGTCGACGCGGCCGGCCTCAATGCCAAGGGCCGCGCGCTGGCCGACGCCATCACAGACGCTGCCGCCTATGGCCTCGACACGAAACTGATCGGTCTGCCCGCGCTCGACGGCATCGCGACGACGCCGGAGGCGCTGGCCGCGACAGAGCACAAGCTGTCGCTGGCGGCGCTTACCTACGCGCGCCACGCGCGCGGCGGCCGCATTCCCGACCCCGCCGGCATGCTGAATTCCAACCTCGACCGCAAACCGCAACTGCACGAGCCCACGGACGTTCTCGACAAGCTGGCAGCCGCCGAGGACGTCGCGTCGGCCCTCGCCGCACTGCATCCCGTGCATCCGCAGTTCGAGCGCTTGCGTCAGGCGTTCCTCAAGGCATCCGCTGACGGCAAGGGCGGCGGCAAGCTATCGGCCGAAGCGAAGCGACTGCGCGCCAACATGGAATTCTGGCGCTGGATGTGGGACGACCTCGGCGAGCTTTACGTCTTCAACAACATCCCCGAGTTCATGCAGTACGTGGTGCGCAACGGCGAGACCGTGCGCGCCGACCGCATCGTCGTCGGCGAGATCTCCAAGCAGTCGTCGATCTTCTCGCGCCAGCTGAAGCACGTGGTGCTGCGCCCGCAATGGCGCGTGCCGGACAGCATCATGGTGCACGAGCTGTGGCCGAGCCTGCTCAAGGGCGGCGGGCTGATGCGCCAGCACGGGCTCGAGATCACCACCAAGAGCGGTGAGAAGCGCGACTGGCGCAGCATCGACTGGTCGAAGGATGACATCCGCAACTATCACGTCTGGCAGCAGCCTGGCGGCAAGAGCGCGGTGGGCACAGTGAAGTTCTCGTTCCCGAGCCAGCACACCATCTTCATGCACGACACGCCGGACAAGTGGATGTTCAACGCCCGCCAGCGCACGTTGAGCCACGGCTGCCTGCGCGTGCGCAATCCGATGAACCTCGCCGAAATCGTCCTCGATTATGACAAAGGCTGGAGCGTCGAGAAGGTGCGCCAGCTCGCCAAGTCCGGTCCTGCCAACAACGAAGTCGAGATTACGAAGCGACTTCCGATCCATCTCGCGTACTTCACCGCGTGGGTCGGCGACGACGGCAAGGTGAAGACGTTCGCCGACATCTACGGCCACGAGAAGCGCGTGACGCAGGCGCTCGACGGCGAGTGGAAGAAGATCAACAAGGGCCGCAATCACCTTGCCCCGCCCGCGCCGCGCTTCAAGCCGGATCAGGTGGCGCGGTCGACGCCGCAGGGCCAGCCGCGCAAGGGAGGCGGCGACAGTGCCGCCAGCATCATCGGCAACGCGCTCGGCTTCAATTTCTGAGGCGACGTTCGCTTCGCACAGATGTCATCCCGGTGCTCGTCACCGGGATCCATCGTGCAGCCGTCGACCACTTTCGATGAAGCCTGGCCCCCGGCAACGCGCGCCGGGAGTATCGCACTGCGTGTCGATCTTACGCGGAAACGCCTCACCGCGCCGTCTGCACGCTGGTTTCGCCGACAAGTGTGAATTGCAGCAGCAGCGTGCGCTGCAGGAAGCCGTTGAAATTGTCGTCCGACATGACCGTCAGCACCGTCTGGCCTTTGGCGTCGGTGTGCACCGCCAGCGCTTCCATGTTGTCGATCTGGTGCGTCATGTTCGCTTCGAGCAGCACCTCGCCGCGCACCAGTGCGCCGGGCCGAACCTCACCGGCCGGAACGCGGCGCAGGCGCATCTTGACGCCCTCGAGCCAGCGGAAGCGGCGCTCCAGCACGATCAGATCGCCGTTTGCGAGGCTCGCGACATCGGTGACGTTGAAATCGCCGATGTCGGTGAGATGAAAGCTCTTGGGCGCATCGCCGACCCAGATCCAGCCGGTATGGTTGCGCGCTTCGTCGCGATAGCTTTCGGCGAACGCGACGGTCGAACCCTTGCGCGGCCCCCCGCGCACCACCGTCAACGCTTCGAGACCGTCGCGCTTGCGCGTCCTCTTCAGTTCGGGCGGCGTGTTGAGATAGCCCTCTGGCGCCGAGACGCCGTCGGCGCCGATGCGGAATCGGCCGATGCGATGGTTGGCCTCGAACGAGATCAGCAGTTGACCTTTGGCGAGCGTCCCGCTCGCAAGCGCCACCGCCTCGGCGTCGCGATCGCGGTTCTTGCGCAGCGTCTTGTCGCTCAGCGCCTTCAACGGACCGAGCACGGCCTCGCGAATGCCGGCAGGGCGGCCGTCTGCGTAGGCGATCTCGGCCGTCATCCACGTACCGGCATCGGACACGGCGACGATGCGGCGACCGCTGTCGTCGATTGTCAGCCCCGACCAGCCACCGAAATTCTTCGATGGCGAGGTGAGCACCAGTCCGCCGCGAAATTCCAGCGGGCCGAAGCGCTTCGACGACGAGGTCTTGTCGAAATACGCGATCTCGCTCGCCTGCACCTCGATGCGCTCGGTTTCGAGGTCGGCTGTGCTCGGCTTCATCTGCGCGGCGACCGCCGTCGCCAACGCGAACGCCGCGAGCGGCACGATGAACACGCTGGCAAGCAGAGCCGTCGAACGGGAACGCGTCTCGCCCGCCTGCACGCGATGCCGCTGCGCCGCGCTCATGCGGAGCGGCCCTTGCCGGCAGCAACACGTGACGGAGCCGGCTTGCCCGGCGCAGGCTTTGCCGGTGCCCCGCGTACCGCCGGCTGGTTCGCCGTGCGCTCGGACTTCTCCTCGAACAACTCGACCAGCTTGTCGGTCATGGCACCCGCCAGCTCGGACGCGTCGGTGATCGTCACCGCCCGCGCATAATAGCGCGTCACGTCGTGACCGATGCCGATGGCCAGCAGCTCGACCGGCGAGCGCGTCTCGATCTCGTGGATCACCTGGCGCAAGTGGCTCTCCAGATAGGTCCCGGTGTTCACGCTCAGCGTCGAATCGTCGACCGGCGCACCGTCCGAGATCATCATCAGAATGCGGCGCTGCTCGGGCCGCGCCAACAGCCTTGCATGCGCCCACGCCAGCGCCTCGCCGTCGATGTTCTCCTTCAGCAGTCCTTCGCGCATCATCAGCGCGAGCGAACGGCGCGCGCGCCGCCACGGCTGATCGGCCGTCTTGTAGATGATGTGGCGCAGATCGTTGAGACGACCGGGGCCCGAGGGCTTGCCCGCCGCGATCCAGCGCTCGCGCGCCTGCCCACCCTTCCACGCGCGCGTGGTGAAGCCGAGGATCTCGACGCGGACGCCACAGCGTTCGAGCGTGCGCGCGAGGATTTCGGCGCACACCGCCGCCACCATGATCGGCCGCCCGCGCATCGAGCCCGAATTGTCGAGCAGCAGCGTGACGACGGTATCCTTGAAGTCGGTGTCGCGCTCGCGCTTGAACGACAGCGGCGCCATCGGGTCGATGATGACGCGCGTCAACCGCGCCACGTCCAGCGCGCCTTCCTCGAGATCGAAATCCCAGCCGCGGTTCTGCTGTGCCAGCAGGCGGCGCTGCAGCTTGTTGGCGAGGCGCGCAATCACGCTCGCCAGCGTCTTCAGCTCCTTGTCGAGGAACGCGCGCAGGCGATCGAGTTCCTCGGGCGAAGCGAGCTTCTCGGCCTCGACGGTTTCGTCGAACTCGCGCGTGTAGATCGAGTAGCCGAAGCGTTCCGGGCTATCGAGCACGTTGAGGTTCGGCCGCCACGGCTCCGGCGTCTCGGCCTCCTCCATGCCCTCGTTCTCGACGTCGAATTCGTCGCTGTCGGCCATGTCGGCGGATTCGGGCTGCTCGCCGCCTTCGCCGCGCTCCTCGCTGTCGGCGTCCTGCTTCTCGTTGCCGCTGTCGCCTTCCTCGGTTTCCTCGGCCTGCTCGTCGCCGCCGTCGGGGCTTTCCTCGCTGTCCTCGTTCTCCTCGTCGTGCTGCCCCTGCGACTCCTCCTCGACCAGCTCGAGCGCTTTCAAAAGATCGTTGACGACGCGGCCGAACGCGGCCTGATCTTCGGTGAGATCGTCAAGGCGGGCGAGGACACGGCCCGCTCGCTTCTCGATGGTCGGGCGCCACAGCTCGACCAGCGCCTGCGCCATCGCCGGCGCCTTCTCGCCCGTCAGCCGCTCGCGCACCATCAACGCCACGGCGTCCTCGAGCGGGGCTTCCTCGCGGCGCTTCACCTCGGCGAAACGGCCATGCGCATATTGATCCTCGATCTTGGCCGCGAGATTGCGTGCCATGCCGGGCATGCGATTGGCACCGAGCGACTCGACGCGCGCGCGCTCGACCGCCTCGAACACGCCGCGGGCTTCGCCACCCGCCGGTGCGAGCTTGTTGTGCACCTTGTCGTCGTGGCAGGCAGCCGTGAGCGCGAGGCTGTCGGCCCAGCCGCGCAGCACGGCGATCTCGCGCTTCGTCGGCAGGCGCGAGGGCTCGGGAAGCTGCACGTCCTTGCCATGCAGCTCGGGCTTGCCCGGCTGATAGGAGACGTGCACCTCGTTGTCGCCGGCGATGGCGCGCGTGCACACTTCGAGGGCCCGCTTGAACGGCTCGCTCGGCGCTTCCTTGCGCTTGGTGGGGGTGGTCATGTTTCGACAGCGCGGGTCATCAAGGCTTCGAAAGTGTACGGACACGTCTCCGGAAGCTTCGCATCGGGCAATCCGGTCTCGTCCAGCGCGCGGTCGCGGCCGTCAGCGTAGGCATCGCCGATCGCTTCCTGCAGCTTTGCTTTCAGGCCCGGGCTCTTCCTCAGCAGTCGCTCGATACGGCGGCGCTGCCCGCGAATGGTCAACTGCCAGCTCCGCGACCGGAGATCGGGCTGATAGTCCCATTTCAGGAGATGCTGAGCCAGCACGGCGAGAGCGCTCTCCAGCTTGTCGAGTTGCTCGTTCCCCACGTCCGAAAGTTCCTCGGCGATATTGTTGGCGTCGATCTCGCCGAGTCGTCCCGCGCGCAGCAGTTCGACCTGCTCCTGAACCCAGGAATACAGATCGTCCTCGTAGCGCGTGCGCGCCGGGGCTTCCGGCGGCTGTTTGACGACTTGGCGTGCCATCGCTGAGCCTAATGGAGTTACTGGGGCGTCATCTCGACTATACCGGAAACGCCCCCCTCCCCCAACACCCCACCGATACGGCGACGGGCGATACGGGGTGCGTTGCGAAGGGGGGGGTTTTGGTCGACCGACTCGTTCACGCGAAGCACCGCTCGACGTCGAGTTCGAGACCCGGCGGGTCGAGGCGGATGCTGCCGGAAGCGTACAGGCTCGTCAGAATCCTGACCCCCGATTGCCGCTGGTGATGCACGATGCGGCGGCGTACCGGATCGACGATCAGATAGTGATGGACACTCGCAACGCTGAAATAGCCGTCGAGCTTGCGCGAGGTGTCGATCTTCCGAGTCGATGGCGACACGACCTCGACCACGATGATCGGTTCCGCGATTTCGACGCTGTCCGGATCGACCTCGTCGCCGCAATAGACGAGGCTATCCGGCTCGAAGGCGGTATCCTCCCTGGCACGGACAGTCATGCCGTCTGGCAGCATGTGGCAGGGTAGGCCAGCCGCCTCGATGGCGCGCACGAGCGCCAACTGCAAGGCAAACTTCGTCTTCGCGTGCCGAGCGCGTTGCGGCGACGTCGCAAAGACCTCGCCGCACAATAGTTCGAAGCGGCCTTCCTGCGTATCGGCCCACGCCAGATATTCGTCGACCGTCAAGCCGGTCGGCAGATCGCCACTCGATGTTTTCGCCGTCGACATTGGAGGGCTCCTCGCACTCCGATCAAGAACCTCAGCTCAGCGCCACGTTGGCGGTGCTCTCGGGCAGCTCCTCGCCGAACGAGCGCTGGTAGAACTCCGCCACCAGCGGCCGCTCCAGCTCGTCGCACTTGTTCAGGAACGTCAGGCGGAAGGCGAAACCGACGTCACCGAAGATCTCGGCGTTCTCGGCCCACGTCATCACCGTGCGCGGGCTCATCACGGTCGAGATGTCGCCATTGATGAACGCCTGCCGCGTCATGTCGGCGACGCGCACCATGTTGGCGACGACCTTGCGCTTGCCCTCGTTCTTGTTCCAGCTCTTGGCCTTGGACAGGACGATCTTCACCTCGTCATCGTGCGGCAGGTAGTTGAGCGTGGCGACGATCGACCAGCGGTCCATCTGGCCCTGGTTGATCTGCTGCGTGCCGTGATAGAGGCCCGAGGTATCGCCGAGGCCGATGGTGTTCGTCGTCGCGAACAGGCGGAACGCCGGATGCGGGCGGATCACCTTCGACTGGTCGAGCAGCGTCAGCTTGCCCGAAACCTCGAGCACGCGCTGGATCACGAACATCACATCCGGACGGCCGGCATCGTACTCGTCGAAGACGAGTGCCGTGTTGCTCTGCAGGCAGTACGGCAGGATGCCCTCGCGGAATTCCGTCACCTGCTTGCCGTCCTTCAGCACGATCGCGTCCTTGCCGACGAGATCGATGCGCGAGACGTGGCTGTCGAGGTTGACGCGGATGCACGGCCAGTTGAGGCGCGCCGCCACCTGTTCGATGTGCGTCGACTTGCCGGTGCCGTGATAACCCTGCACCATGACACGGCGGTTGTGCTTGAAGCCGGCCAGGATGGCGAGCGTCACGTCCCGGTTGAACAGGTAGTCCGCATCGAGGTCGGGCACGTGCTCGTCGGCCTTCGAGTAGGCTGGCACCTCGAGATCGCTGTCGATCCCGAACACCTGACGGACGGAAACCTTCATGTCGGGAAGGCCGGGCGTCGCCTTGGCTCCGACGGCTGCTACCTGCTCACGCATCTTTTTTTCGTTCCGGAAATTGTGTTGCGCCGCACCCGCCGCTTTCCCGCGCGGGCGATGATCGGCGGTCGTCGAATGACGCCAAGAAGGAGGACGCGCAAGCGCCGCTCAGACCAGTCCAGCTTGCTTCAGATAGTTATAGGCTTGGATGATCTCACGCAACTTTTCCTCCGAGCGCTTGTCGCCGCCGTTGGCGTCCGGATGGTGCAGCTTCACCAGGTCCTTGAAGCGCGTCTTGATGTCCTCCTTGGAGGCCTCGACCTTGAGGTCGAGCGTCACCAGCGCCTTGCGTTCGAGCGGCTTCAGCTGGCGGCGGGTCTCCCCCGGCGTGCGCCGGGCGGCGGCGCGCTTGGCCATGAACTCGTGCGGGTCGTGGACCGGCCCTGCGGCATTTCCCTCCCGCCCGTTACGGACCCCGGGCGCTTCCGGATTGATGCCCATTTTCCACGTCGGGCGATGCCCGGTGACGGCATCCTTGATGAAGCGGGCGACGTCCCCGTCCGACATGCCGTCGAAATAGTTGTAGGTGGCGTTGTAGCTTCGCACATGCTCCAGGCAGAACTGGAAATACTCTCCCTCGCGCCCGCGACCCTTGGGCGCGCGGTGCTCCGCCTTCTCTGGACAGCCTTTCCATTGACATTCCGGCAGGTGATCGCGATGTCCACGCTCACGCTGCTCGCGTTCCCGGCGGGGCGCGACCCGGATGCTGTCGAAGTATTTCGAGTTCAGTTTCATGGGGCGCTGAGTATGGGGGGCGGCGGCGGCCAAAACAAGCCGGACGGATGGCCGGTTGTCATCCCGTTGGCGAGTGATGCAACGGGGTCTCTGCGGCCGGCGGCCGACGTCAGACCGGCACCAGCAATACGAGAGGTTCGTTAATGTCCGCAGAATCCCGCATGCGCGAAAAGCTCATGATCGGCCTGGAGCCGACCCGGCTCGACATCATCAACGAGTCGGAACTGCACGCGGGCCACCGCTCCTCGCCCGGAACCGGCGAGAGCCACTTCCGCATCGTGATCGTCGCGCCCGGCTTCGCCGGCAAGTCACGTGTCGAACGTCATCGCATGGTCAACGACCTGCTCGCCGACGAGCTGCAAGAGCGCGTGCATGCCCTGGCGCTGAAGACGATCGCCCCCGGCGAGCCGCTGGACTGATGGAACGCCGGAGCTCGCGCCATCGAAGTCATGCAAGCCCCTGCAAAAGAGAGAGCCGGCGCGTGATCGGCCCACGCACCGGCTCCAGCTACACCCCGCCGCCCGCGCGATGAGCCACGGGCAAGCGGTTGCAGATCACGAAATCACTTACCGCCAGCAGCGATAGACCGGGCGGCAATGCAGGCGGCCCCAGCGGCCGCGCCAGCACGAGCGCGTCCAGCCGCAGTGGCGGCGATGCCAGTGACGCTTGCGCCAGTGCACCTGCTCGGTCGCAGCCGTGGACTGGCTCTGCAGCGCACGCATCATATCGGCGGTCGAAGCGGCCGGAGCCGCTGCGGCGGGCGTCGAGGCGATGGGCGCGAGCGCGAGGCTCGCCGCCAGCGCGATGCCGGTGACAGAGAGGAAAGAGGTGATCCGTTTCATCTGTGCGTATCCTTTCGGGTTGGCGTAACGGTCCGCATTGCGGAACGGTCTGTCGCTCCACCGGAGACGCCGCCTGGCTGGGCGGTGCGCCTCTCCCCGGCTTTCGGCATCGCGACTGACACCAGAAGATACGAAGCGACATGAATGTCGGATGAACCCCGCGCGCGATCGCTGCCGGAGCGACCTCGCCTGCTTTGCCGTCGCCGATAAAAGCAAAAGGTCCGCACCGGCGCGGCGCCGATGCGGACCTTCGTTTCAGCGCGTCTCGATCACCCGAGAGCGCGCGGCGCGTCAGCGGTGATGCCGGCAGACGCGGACGATCTTGCAGCGCTTGTACTTGCCCCAGCCGCGGCAGACCTTGTCCATCTTGCACATCTTCTTCATGTGATGGTGGCCGTGGTGGCGCGGAGCGGCGTCGGCCGACGTGGCGACGAGACCGAAGGTCATGGCGGCGGCGAAGGCCGAAAGAAGCAGCTTGCTCATACGTCAGTTCCTCTATGCGGCAGGGTCGACGAGATACCGGACTGCGCCCCCACCTTGTGCGCATTCCGCCCCCCGGTCCGCTCGGACCGGCACGGCGCGTTCAAACACGGCTCGACATGAATGTCACCTGAATGGTGAGCGGCTTGCGCTCCGCGCGCATCCACGTCCGCAGCGACCGTCGGATCAATCCCTATGTGGCGCCGCGCCCCGCGCCGTCTCCTTCGCCGACCGGCTTGACGCGCAGCGCGGTGAGCTTGTTGCGACTCTTGCGCAGCACCTCGAAGCGGTAGCCGTGGAAGAAGAAGGTCTGTCCCGGCTCCGGTATGGTCTGCGCCTCGTGGATGACGAGACCGGCCACCGTGGTCGCCTCCTCGTCCGGCAGGTTCCAGTTCATGTGCCGGTTGAGGTCGCGGATCGGCACCGTGCCATCGACGTTGACGGTGCCGTCGGCCTGCGGGCGGATCTGCGTCTCGTGCGCATCGTGCTCGTCGGAGATCTGGCCGACGATTTCCTCGAGGATGTCTTCGAGCGTGATGAGGCCCTTGACCTCTCCGTACTCGTCGACCACCAGCGCCATCTGCTGCTTCTCTTTCAGGAACTGGTTGAGCTGGTGCTTCAGGCTGGTGCTGTCTGGCACGAACCACGGCTTCTTGGCGAACGCGAGCACATCGAGCGTCTCGACCTTCCAGTCCGCCTGGCTGAGCAGCCGCAGCAGGTCCTTGGTGTGCAGGACAGCGATGATGTTTTCCGGCTCGTCGCGCCAGATCGGAATGCGCGAGTATTGTGATTTCAGGATCTGCTCGACGATCCTGTCCGGCGGATCGTCGGCATCGAGCGTCTCCATCTTGGTGCGATGGATCATGATGTCGTCGACACGCAGCGAGCCGAGATCGAGCACGCCGCCGAGCATGTGCGCATCATGGCGCGCGACCGCGCCTTCCTTCGTCTGCAGCTCGATGGTGCCGCGAATTTCCTCGTGCGCCGCGAGAATGTTGGCTTCGTCGTCGATCCTCGTCGGCGTTAGCTTCAGCAGCAGAGTAACGATCGCCTGAATGACGAACACCGCCGGACGCAGCACGGCGATCATGATCTTCATGATCGGGGCGACCGCCAGCGCCATGCGGTCGGCGTAGGCGATGGCGTAAGTCTTCGGCAGCACCTCCGAGAAGATCACTACCAGTACTGTCATGACCACGGTCGCATAGGCGACGCCGACCTCGCCGAACAGGCTGATGAGCAGGCTCGTGCTCAACGCGGACGCGAGGATGTTTACCATGTTGTTGCCGAGCAGGATCGTGCTGATCAGGCGCTCCGGATGCTCGAGCAGACGGTTCACCCGGCGCGCTGCCTCGTTGCCTTCCGATTCCAGGGCATGCATGCGCGCTCTGGACGCGGCGGTCAGCGCTGTCTCCGAGCCGGAGAATAGAGCGGACAAGAGCAGGAGGATGAAGATCGCGACGACGAACGTGAGAATCTCGGCGGTCATGGCTCTCGATCGGATGTCATGAAGTCGTTGGCTTCAATCACGGTCAACGGATGCGCGATACTGAGGCGCGCCGGACGCGCAGCATAGTGCGGCAAGGCCCCGATGTACAAAACCCTCGCAAGACCTCTGCCCGGCCGGGGGCGGGATCAAGCGCCCGCGATCTCGCGCTCGAGGAAGGCGAGTACGTCGGCCGGCTCGACCTCGCGCGTGACGAAAGCCTCGCCGATGCCGCGCGCCAGGATGAACGTCAGCCGGCCTTCGCGCACCTTCTTGTCCTGGCCCATCAGACGCAGCAGCTCCGCCGCATCGGCGCGGCCGCCCTTGATGTCACCGATGCGTGTCGGCAGACCGACGGCGGCGATGTGGGCGGCGACGCGCGCCGCGGTGCCGGGCGGACAGAGGCCGCGTTCCTCGGAGAAGCGGAACGCGAGACACATGCCGATGGCGACACCCTCGCCGTGCAACAGGCGGTCCGAGTAGCCGGTCCAGGCTTCGAGCGCGTGCCCGAAGGTGTGGCCGAGGTTGAGCAGCGCGCGGTCGCCCTGCTCGTGCTCGTCGCGCACGACCACGTCGGCCTTGGCGGTGACGCTCGTTTCGATCGCCTCGGTCAGCGCCGCGACGTCGTTGCCGAACACGCCGCGCCAATGGCTCTCGAGCCAGCCGAAGAAGCGCGCGTCACCCAGCAGGCCGTATTTCGCGACTTCGGCATAGCCGGCGCGCATCTCGCGCACGGGCAGCGTCGTCAGCACGTCGGTGTCGGCGAGTACGAGGCTCGGCTGATGGAACGTGCCGATCAGGTTCTTGCCCTGCGGCGTGTTGATGCCGGTCTTGCCGCCGACCGAACTGTCGACCTGCGCCAGCAGCGATGTCGGGATCTGCACGAAGCGCACGCCGCGCCTCAGGATCGACGCCGCGAAGCCGGCGAGATCACCGATGACGCCACCACCGAACGCCACCACGAGATCGCCGCGCTCGAGCCCCATCTCGAGCAGGCGCTCGCACAAGGGCTGCAGTTGCGCGAAGCACTTGGTGGCTTCGCCCGCCGGCAGCACCACGGAACCGCGCAGCCGGCCACCGTCACCGAGGCTCTTCTCCAGGGCCGCGAGATGATAGTGCGCGACGTTCTCGTCGGTAACGATGCCGAAGCGCGCCTTGTCGCCGAACTTGCGCGTGACGATGGCGCCCGCCATGCGAACGAGCCCCGGTCCGATCAGCACGTCGTAGGCGCGGTCGCCGAGCGGCACCGGCACGGTGCGCAGGGCGGTCGCGCTCGGTACGTTCACGGTCGTCGGCATCTCGTCTCCCTATGTCGCGAGTGCGCCGCCGCACGCGGCAATCGCCTCGCGCGCTCGTCTATCAGACCGCTGGCGGCTCGGCCAGCAGGCCGCTCGCCAGTATCGCCGCCACGATCTCGTCGACGATCACCTCGTGCGCGACGTCGCGGCTCTCGACGATCAGGTCGGCCTCTGCATAGACCGGATAGCGTTCCGCCATCAGCCGACGCATCACCGCCTCCGGATCGTCCGTCTTGAGCAGCGGTCGCGTGTTGCGCTTGCCGACGCGGCGCATCAGCACTGGAAGCTCCGCCTTCAGCCAGATCGACAGCCCCCGCTCGCGCACGGCGGCGCGCGTCTCCGCGCTCATGAAGGCGCCGCCGCCGGTCGCCAGCACCTGCGGCCCCTGCATCAGCAGCCGCTGGATCACCTTGCGCTCTCCCTCACGGAAATGCGCCTCGCCATGCGTCGCGAAAATGTCCGAGATCGACTGACCGGCGGCGCGCTCGATCTCCTCGTCGGCATCGACGAACGGAATCGCGAGCTTGGCCGCCAGACGCCGGCCGATCGCCGACTTGCCGCAGCCCATCAGACCGACCATGACGATGGAACGGCCGGCAAGACCCGCGTTGATCTGCGCGATGCGCTGCGCCTCTCCGCTTTTCCGCCGTCCCAGGCCGAAGCGAATCATGTCAGACCCTCGAAGACGCATTGCGACAGGGCGCGCCTCTCACGGTGACAGCGAAGGCCGTCCCGTGTAACGCGCACGATATTGTAGTCTTCGAGGTCATTGCAGCGGTCCTGCCGAGTTCGTGTTTTCCGGGTTGGCTCGCAACAGGTCATAATCGTGCCAACAACCGGCGAGAGATAGCACTCAGGGAGTGGTGAAGCGAGAAATGCCGAGCTTATTCCGATTCCTATTCCTGATTGGTCTGCTGACGGCAAGTGTCGTCGGCGGTCTCTGGGTCCTGGCCGTCTACTTCGAGCCTCCGCAGAAAGAGGTGACGCAGTCGGTGCCGGGCGTGAAGATCCGCCGCGAATAGCGCGCCACCTCGCTCGAGCAGCCGCCGCCGATTGCCGGAGCCACCATGCCTCGACGCCCGCGCGTCCGCCAACGCGACATCGCCGCAACCGCTCCGTGCCGGACCTCGCGTTTGCCGTCATTTGCCGCGACCGTCGCCACTGCCGCAAGCCTGTTGTGCGCCGCCGCCGGCCCCGCCTTCAGTCAGGACCGGACCGAACCGCGCTGGAGCCCTTACGACCAGGACCGCCAGCAATCCGCAGCGGGTGCCAGCGCCGCGCCGCAGCGCGCCGAGCCATCGGCCGCATCACGCCGCGGCGGCGCCAGTGGCTGGAGCAGCCGTGGCGAGCACGAAGCCCCGCCGGCCAGCGCCGCCGGAACGGCCGCAGCCGCCCCTGCCAGCGGACTGCCGCTCGATCGCAAGTCGCGCGCCGTCGAGAGCGTCGACCTCACCCCGGTCATGGCGGGCGACGGCTCGTCGCTGCCCTACGAGCTGTGGCAGGGCCTGGATACGGCAGCCGTCGAGCAGTTGATCGCGTCCCTGACGATCCCGCCGCGCTCACCCGCCCTGCACGACCTGTGGCGGCGCCTCATCACCTCGTCGGTCGCCCCGCCCTCGACCGGCAAGACCGACGGCCACTTCGAGGCGCTCAGGCTCGAGGCGATGTATCGCTCGGGCCTGCTCGACGACATTTCCGTGGCGGTGGAAAAGGATGCCAGCGGCGGCGAGAGCCCGCTGGTCGCCATGCTGGCCGCGCGCAGCGACATCGGCCTCAAGCGGCGCGAAGCCGGTTGCGCCCGCGCCCGCCGGCTCGGCGACATTCGCGCCGACATCCCGAAATCGCTGCGCGGCGAAGCGGTGCTGGTCTCGGGCTACTGCGCGGCGGCGGCGGGTGACGCTGCGGCTGCCGGTCTGCTCGCGCAACTGGCACGCGAGGAGGGCATCTCGGCGTCACCCGGCCTCGCGGCACTGGACGAGGTGTCGCTCGGCGGCAAACCGGTCGCGCCCAAGCTCGCCAAGGGCCAGCGGCTGACGCTGATCGATTACCGGATTCTCGAATTGAGCGGTGCCGCCCCGGCACCCGCCGAGATCATCGCCCAGGCTTCGCCCGCCCTGCTGGTCGCCATCGCCCGCGACGGCGACGCGGCCGCGACGCTACGCCTGCAGGCGGCGGAAGCGGCGGCGCGCGTCAATGCCATCACGCCCGACCAGCTCGCCGACGCCTACCGCGCCGGTGCCATGGGCGATGGTCCGTCACAAACGGGCAATAACGACAGCGCCGAGCGTCGCGCCGCGCTCTACGTCGTGGCGAGCGCAGAACGCACGCCCTTCAAGAAGGTGCGGCTGATCCGCTCGTTCCTCGACAGTGCCCAGCGCGCCGGGTTGCAGATGCCGGCGCTCGTGCTCGTCGCGCGCTTGACGCACGACGTCGGCCTCGCACCGGAGATCGGCTGGTTCGCGGAAACGGCGATCGAGGCGAACCTCGCCGCAGGCGATTACCCCAAGGCGCGCACGTGGCTGAACTTCGCGGCCTCCGCCGACGCGGCCACCGCTTCCGGAGCGCCGGGCGTGGGCGGGCGCGGCAGCCTTTCGCACTGGGCCGCGCTGATCGACATCGCCGACCCCGCCTATCCGGACGCGCGTGGCGGCAGCCTGACCGCCGTCGAGCGCATGGCGCTGTCGGGGCGCTTCTCGTCCGACCTGCTGCACCGCCTCGCCACGGTCCTCGACGCGCTCGACTATCAGGTGCCGATCCCGCTGTGGGAAGCGGCGAGCCGCACGCCGCAGCCTGCGACCGGCCACCTGCCGGCGACCGGAGTTCTCAGCCAGCTCCAGCAGGCGGCGGCGAAGAAGGAGTTTGGCCGCACCGTCCTGCTCGCCATGCAGACGCTCGGGCCGGATGGCGCCGACCGCGCCCATATGATCGCCCTCGGTGACGCGATCCGTGCGCTGCGCCGCGCCGCCCTCGACAAGGACGCCCGCCGCCTCGCGCTGGAAGCGCTCATCAGCAGCTGGCCGCGCGCCACCTCGAGCTGAGCGCCGAAGCGGGCGCCGGACTGTTCCGCCCCCTCGCGAGTCGCGTATTCAGATCTGACGCGCCAGCCGAGAGACCCGGAAGAAGGCCATGTCCCCCGACGACCGCCTGCTGCTCGACGACTTCCTGGAAATGATGGCGGCCGAGCGCGGTGCCGCCGCCAACACGCTTGCCGCCTACCGGCGCGATCTCGACGAGTTCGCCGCTTTCCACGCGGCCCACAGCGGCCGCCCGCTGGCGCAGGTCTCGACCAGGGACATTCAAGGCTACCTCCACAGCCTCGCTGAAGCCGGCCTCGCGCCGTCGTCACGCGCGCGCAAGCTCTCGGCCGTGCGCCAGCTGACAAAGTTTCTGGCCGCCGAGGGGCTGGCCGATGATGACGCCGCGCACGGTCTCTCCGGTCCGAAGCAGGGGCGCCCGCTGCCGCGCACGCTGTCCGTCGCCGAGGTCGACCGGCTGATCGAGGCGGCGCGCGCCCGCATCGCCGGCACCAGCGGCCGCGAGCGGCTGCGCGCCATGCGCATGCACTGCCTGATGGAGCTGCTCTACGCTACCGGCATGCGCGTGTCGGAGCTGGTGTCGCTGCCGCGCAGCGTGCTGAAGGGTGATCCGCGTGCGCTCACGATCCGCGGCAAGGGCGGTCGCGAGCGCCTCGTGCCGCTGAACGCCCCGGCGCGCGCCGCACTGGACGCCTGGGTCGCGCTCGGCGAGGACGGCGGCGAGGGCCTGTCGCCGGCAATCACCAGTAAATGGCTGTTCCCCTCGAATGGTGTCGAAGGGCACCTGACACGGCAGAGTTTTGCTCAAGACCTCAAGGACTTGTGCGACGAGGCGGGGCTCGACCCCGCGCGCGTCAGCCCGCACGTGCTGCGCCACGCCTTCGCCAGCCACCTGCTCGACCGCGGCGCTGATCTGAGGGCCGTGCAGCAGCTTCTCGGCCACGCGGATATCTCGACGACGGAGATATATACCCACGTGCTGGAGGAGCGACTGAAGCAGCTCGTGCAGAAACACCACCCTCTGGCGCGCACCGGCGACGGCGAGGCCGGTTGAACTGGCGTTATTCTGATCTCGTGGAGGTGGGCTGAGGAAGGAAGACCATGTCATTCCCAAGAACTGCGGTTTTGGTCGGAGTGTTTAGTTTGGTCATGGTTTCGCCGATCGGCGATTACGTTGCTTTTGCTATGGCTCCCCTTCTTGCATTGGGGATCATCCTGCTGTCGGAGCCACTTGGTCTGCTAGCCGCAATTACTTTAGCTGTTGGCGGAATACTATGGCTCTATGCACGGCTTGGCCAACGGGGCCTGGAAATCGTCGTATTGCTCTTCGTTGCGTTGGCAGCAGCCTCGACGGCTTGGTGTCGTCTAGCCGATCAGTTGTTTACCGCAAACCCCGCCGGGCAATGCCCGAAGTGGATGTGGCGGGGCGTTTCGACCAACGGGCAAGAACAGACCTTGACTTTGGCCCGGCTGCATAGACCAGCTAAACCCACTTTTGAGTTCGCCGCAGCAGCCCAAGGCGGGGATATGAGATCGGCGCGGGACACCAATCACCAAGCCGAACCTTGACATTTTCGCGGGCGGCGGGTGATCTCCGGCCAAAATCCGGCCCGTGCGAGCCAGCTTCGGCCCTCCGCACCGCCCGCGCCGCCGCGCCCGAGAAGGACACCGCCTTGGACAAGAGAATCCCCGTCCGCTTCTACCTCGACTTCGAGAAGCCGATTGCCGAACTCGAAGCCAAGGTCGCCGACCTCAAGTCGCTCGCGGTCAACGAGGGCGGCGTCTCCGTCACCGACGAGATCAAGACGCTGCAGCAGAAGGCCGAGGCGGCCCTGGTCGACACCTATTCGAGCCTCACTCCGTGGCAGAAGACGCTGGTGGCGCGCCATCCCGAGCGGCCGCACGCGCTCGACTACATCGACGGTCTGATCGAGGACTTCACGCCGCTCGCGGGTGATCGCTATTTCGCCGAGGATGCGGCCATCGTCGGCGGACTCGGCACGTTCCGCGGCCGCTCTGTCATGGTCATCGGCAACGAGAAGGGCTCCGATACGCAGAGCCGCATCAAGCACAACTTCGGCATGGCCAACCCCGAGGGCTACCGCAAGGCGGTGCGCCTGATGGAGATGGCCGACCGCTTCGGCATGCCGGTCATCAGCCTGGTCGATACCGCGGGCGCCTATCCCGGCGTCGCGGCCGAGGAACGCGGCCAGGCCGAGGCCATCGCGCGCTCGACCGACTGCTGCCTGCAGGTCAAGGTTCCGATCGTGTCCGTCATCATCGGCGAGGGCGGATCGGGCGGCGCGGTCGCCATCGCCACCGCCAACAAGATCCTGATGCTGGAGCACGCCATCTATTCGGTGATCTCGCCCGAAGGCGCGGCGTCGATCATCTGGCGCGACAGCAACAAGAAGGAGGAGGCGGCGACGGCAATGAAGATCACCGCGCAGGACCTCATCCAGCTCGGCGTGGTCGACAGCATCATTCAGGAGCCCGTCGGCGGCGCCCATCGCGATCGCGAGCGCATGATCCGCCTGACCGGCGAGATGATCGCCAAGGCGCTGGCCGAATACGACGCCATGACCCCGGACGAGGTCCGCCGACACCGCCACGACCGCTTCCTCAAGATCGGCCGCTCGCTGCAATAGGGCTCATGCATGCGGTCGCACGAGTTTCATCAAGGGCTCGAAGGCGTACAATGCCGATCTTCGACCGGCCGGAGGCCTCAGCATTGTCAGTATGCCCTGATCGGTCAGTGCATTGGTGATCCTGTGTGCTGTTTGCGGGGGAATGCCTGCATCCCGAACGAAGGCACTGTTCCTGAAAACTGCTTTTGAAAAGGTATAGTCCAAGGCCACGATTGCCCAACGCGAGTGGGTAACCTCAAGAAATCGCGTCTTCATCTCGTTGTAGAGTTCGACGATGTTTCGAGCGGTGTCGATGTTTTCCTCCGCTTGAGCGCGCATCGCTTCGAGAAAGAACACGCACCACTCGGTCCATGCATCTCGCTCTGAAACATGCCGTATCCGATCGATATACTCGTCCTTCATATTCTCGAATTGCCCGCTGATATAGAAATGCGGCGACGAGATCACACCACGAGACCAGAGCATCAACGTGACCAACATCCTGCCTACACGGCCGTTTCCGTCCTTGAAGGGATGTAGTGCCTCGAACTCGACATGACTGATAGCCACCTGCAGGAGCGGGTTCTGTCGTTCGTCGTTGACGTACTTCTCGAAGCTGGAAAACAGGTCGAGAAATTTTTGCGGAGCGGCCGGGACGAACAAGACCGCTTTCCTGCCCTGGTCGACGATGTAGTTCTGCTCCGTCTTGAATTCCCCTGGCTGTTTGTCCGCACCTCGCCCGGCCATCAACAGTCTTTTGTGCGCAGAACGGATCAATCGTCCGGAGATGGGCAACCCTTCTGCCATTTCTCGTTGAGCATGGTGAAGGGCGCGGGTGTACGCCAGAACCTCAAGCGCCTCGGAACGATGGCGATCAGGCCCAGCGTTCGGATCATCGTTCTCTTCCTCGGCTTCGAGTTCCAGAACTTCATCGAGGGTTGCTACGGTTCCTTCGATGCGTGAGGAAATGACTGCCTCCCGCCGTCTCAGAGGCGCCAGCAGGAGGTCTGAGTTGTGAAGTGTCTGCAGCATCGTGTCGTATCGAGCCAGCGCGGTCGCGGCGCGGCTGACGGGATTGAGCACACGTTGAAAATCGATGTTGGTCGGTGGGAAGCGGCCGTAGTGGTAGTCCACTGCCCGGCTGAAGTCGTAGTCGGCCATTTATATCCGCCCTCGGATGTCATAATTCCGCGTATGCGTTAAACAAGATGGCTAGTCTATCATCCATGATGACCAACCGGACTTGTATCTAACATTTGTCATACTGTGATAAGCAAGCGTTCTGCGTTCTCCGCCTCGCGCTCACGCCACGTCGAACCGGACCTCTCGTCCCAACCTTTGATTTTGCGCTCTGGACAACAGAATACGTGGCCAACTCGGCCCGCCGGCGGGCTGCTGCCTTCGCGCAACACCCTGAAAATATTGGGCATTGAATGTGCAGCTCGCCG
>ERZ1645187.1208-NODE-1208-length-24127-cov-42.885136_pt1 | contig 24127 bp, 22 predicted proteins | sample MGYA00575352_ERZ1645187 | MGnify/ENA primary metagenome ERZ1645187 (study PRJEB40837, sample SAMN11349314) | freshwater sediment metagenome | isolation source: river sediment | host: Sediment | place: India: Wazaribad , New Delhi | collected 2017-02-21 ...
CCGGCGTGGTCATGACCCTGCGACCGACGATCGAACAGAACCAGTTGTTCGCCGGCCTCATCGGTCTTCTGTCCGGGTTGGGGGCCGCGTTCGCCTACCTGCAGGTGGCCGCGCTCGGACGCGTCGGCGAGCCGGAATCGCGCACCGTGCTGTATTTCTCGGTGGGGGCGACCGTGGCCGGGGCGTTGGGCATGCTCTTTGTGGGTGCCAGCCCGTGGCTCTGGCCCCACGCCCTGTGGTTGCTGCCGATCGGCGTGCTGGCGGCACTGGGGCAACTGTGCATGACCCGCGCCTACAGCCAGGGCGCCACCCTGGTGGTGGCCAACCTGCAATACTCGGGCATCATCTTCGCTGCCCTGTTCGGGCTGTTGCTGTTCGGCGACCAGATTCCGCTGATCGGCTGGGCCGGAATGGCCCTGATCATCGCCAGCGGCATCGCATCCACCATCCTGCGATCCCGCGCCCTGCCCAACCCGCCCGCCGAGGAGCACTGACGCATGTCCACGCCATACACCACGCTGATCACGATCGAACAACTGAAATCCCTTCAGGCGCGCGGCGCACCGCTGATGGTGTTCGATTGCAGTTTCGAACTGATGAACCCCGATGCAGCCGACCGTCTGTATGCCCAGGGGCACATCGCCGGCGCCGTGCAGGCACACCTGGACCGCAACCTCAGCGCGCCATCGCCGTCCGACGCGGTCAATGGCGGGCGCCATCCGCTGCCACGGCGCGAGGTCTTCGCAGCGTGGCTCAGCGACGTCGGCTTTCACAATGACATGCAGGCGGTGGTGTACGACCGCAACGGCGCCAACTACTGCGGCCGCTTGTGGTGGATGCTGAAATGGGCGGGGCACGAAGCGGTGGCGGTGCTCGACGGCGGCCTGCAAGCCTGGGAAGCGGCCGGCGGAGCGATGCAGACCGGCGTCCCGGACGCACCAGCGGTCGGCCATTTCATGCTGCAACCCGAAAAGGCGGTGCTGGCCACCACCGCGTCAGTCGTTGCCAACCTGGGACGCCCGACCCAAACCGTGCTCGACGCGCGGGCCACGCCGCGCTTCCGGGGCGAGGTCGAGCCGCTGGACCCGGTGGCCGGCCACATTCCCGGCGCGCTGAACCGGCCCTTTGCCCTGAACCTCGGGCCCGACGGTCGTTTCAAGAGCCCCGCAGAACTTCGAGCCGAGTTCGAATCCTTGCTGGCGGGCCGTGACCCGGCCAGCGTGGTGCACCACTGCGGCAGCGGCGTCAGCGCGGTGCCCAACGTGCTGGGCATGGAAATCGCCGGTCTCGGCCGGACCGCGCTGTACGCCGGCAGCTGGAGCGAATGGTGCAACACGCCCGGCCTGCCCTGCGCACAAGGCTGATCCCGTCGCCACCATGAAAGCCCCTGAACTGCTGCTGCCTGCCGGTTCGCTCGCCAAGATGCGCGCCGCGTTCGATTTTGGCGCCGATGCGATCTACGCCGGCCAGCCCCGCTATTCGCTGCGCGCCCGCAACAACGAGTTCCGGCTGGAACAGATCGGCCAGGGCATCGCTGAGGCCCATGCGCGCGGCAAGAAGTTCTTCGTGACCAGCAACCTGCTGCCGCACAACGACAAGGTCCGCACCTACCTGCGCGACATCGAACCGGTGATCGCCCTGCGGCCGGACGCGCTGATCATGGCCGACCCCGGCCTGATCATGATGGTGCGCGAGAGGTGGCCCGACGTCGCCATCCACCTCTCGGTGCAGGCCAACACCGTGAACCACATGGCGGTGAAGTTCTGGCAGCGGGTGGGTGTGGCGCGCATCATCCTGTCGCGCGAACTGAGCCTGGACGAGATCGAAAAAATCCGCCAGGAATGCCCGGACATCGAACTGGAAGTGTTCGTGCACGGCGCCCTGTGCATCGCGTATTCGGGCCGCTGCCTGCTCTCGGGCTACTTCAACCGGCGCGACCCCAATCAGGGCACATGCACCAACGCCTGCCGCTGGAACTACGCCCCTCAGACCGGCAGCGAAGCCAACGATGCCGGCGAGGTGCAGCCCGTGCGGCTGGACGGTGACTTCAGTTTTGCCGCGGCGCAGCAGGAAGCGGAACAGGCGTTCTCGGCCTGTGGCGGCGCCAGGCGCCACCCGTTGGCCGACCGGGTCTACCTGCTCGAAGAAAAGGAACGGCCCGGGCAGCTGATGCCGATCATGGAAGATGAGCACGGCACCTACATCATGAACAGCAAGGACTTGCGCGCCGTCGAGCACGTGGAACGGCTGGCGAAGATCGGCGTGGACTCCCTGAAGATCGAGGGTCGGACCAAGAGCCTGTACTACGTCGCCCGCACGGCGCAAACCTACCGCCGCGCCATCGACGACGCGGTGGCGGCCCGCCCGTTCAACCCGAGCCTGATCACCGAGCTGGAAGGCCTGGCCAACCGGGGCTACACCGCCGGATTCCTGGAGCGCAGGCCTTCACAGGACTACCAGAACTACGAGACCGGGAGTTCGGAAGCCCACCACAGCCTGTTTGTCGGCGAAGTCGTGTCCACCCGCGACGGATGGGCGGAAATCGAGACCAAGAACCGCTTCTCGGTGGGAGACACGCTTGAGATCATCCACCCAAGCGGCAACCGCACGCAACGGCTGGACCGAATGAAGGGCCTGGAGGGCGAATCGATCCAGGTGGCCTCGGGCAGTCCGATGCGCGTCTGGATTCCCGTGGACGGTCCGGCCGATGGGGCCCTGCTCGCCCGCTTGTTCGAGGCACCCGTGGCGCCGCCGATCGCGGCGCCCTGAGCGCCGACCCTGCTCAGGTGCCGGGGTGGCGCCCGGAACATAGCCGCCATGGAAGTCCCGTCCCTGCCTTCGGGATGATCCGCGTCGATGACTCGATCATCGTGGTCGGGCCGGGCGCAAACAACAAGCCCCGCAGGCCTTCTGACCTGCGGGGCTTTGTCATCAGCGCGATTCGCGGTTTCAGGCCGCGACGCCCTTGGCGTTGTCCACGTACTCCTCGATCTGGTCAAAGTTCAGGTACTTGTAGATCGCAGCGCCGTCCTTGTTCACGATGCCCATGGCTTCATGGTATTCCGCCACGGTGGGGATCTTGCCCAGTTTGGACGCAATTGCCGCCAGCTCGGCCGAGGCCAGGAATACGTTGGTGTTCTTGCCCAGACGGTTGGGGAAGTTGCGGGTGGAGGTTGAGACCACGGTGGCGCCTTCACGCACCTGGGCCTGGTTGCCCATGCACAGGCTGCAGCCGGGCATCTCGGTGCGTGCACCGGCGGCGCCGAAGCTGGCGTAGTGGCCTTCCTTGATGAGTTCGCTCTCGTCCATCTTGGTCGGCGGCGCGACCCATAGCTTGACCGGGATGTCGCGGCTGCCACCCAGCAACTTGGCCGCGGCGCGGAAGTGACCGATGTTGGTCATGCACGAACCGATGAAGGCCTCGTCGATCTTGGTGCCGGCGACTTCGGACAGGGTCTTGGCGTCGTCCGGATCGTTGGGACAGCACAGGATGGGTTCCTTGATCTCGGCCAGATCGATCTCGATCACGGCGGCGTACTCGGCGTCCTTGTCGGCCTCAAGCAGCTCGGGTTTGGCCAGCCAGGCTTCGACCTTCTCGATGCGGCGCTGAAGGGTGCGCGCGTCCTGGTAGCCGTCGGCGATCATGTTCTTCATCAGCACGATGTTGCTGGTGAGGTATTCCTTGATCGGCTCGGGGTTGAGCTTGATGGTGCAGCCGGCGGCCGAACGCTCAGCCGAGGCGTCGGACAGCTCGAACGCCTGTTCCACCTTCAGGTCCGGCAGGCCTTCGATTTCCAGGATGCGGCCCGAGAAGATGTTCTTCTTGCCGGCCTTGGCCACGGTCAGCAGACCGGCCTTGATCGCGTACAGCGGGATCGCATGCACCAGGTCGCGCAGGGTCACGCCCGGCTGCATCTGGCCCTTGAAGCGCACCAGAACCGACTCGGGCATGTCCAGTGGCATCACGCCGGTGGCGGCGCCGAAGGCCACCAGGCCGGACCCGGCGGGGAATGAGATGCCGATCGGGAAGCGGGTGTGGGAGTCACCGCCGGTGCCCACGGTGTCGGGCAGCAGCAGGCGGTTGAGCCAGCTGTGGATCACGCCGTCGCCCGGACGCAGGGACACGCCGCCGCGGCTGCTGATGAACTTGGGCAGTTCGCGGTGCGTCTTCACGTCCACCGGCTTGGGGTAGGCCGCGGTGTGGCAGAAGGACTGCATCACCAGATCAGCCGAGAAGCCCAGGCAAGCCAGGTCCTTGAGCTCGTCGCGGGTCATCGGGCCCGTCGTGTCCTGCGACCCCACGGTGGTCATCTTGGGCTCGCAATAGGTGCCGGGACGCACGCCCTGGCCTTCGGGCAGACCGACGGCGCGACCGACCATCTTCTGCGCCAACGTGAAGCCGGCCTTGGTTTCAGCCGGCACGCTGGGCAGCCGGAACAGCGTGGAAGCGGGCAGGCCCAGGAACTCGCGCGCCTTGGCGGTCAGCGAGCGGCCGATGATCAGGTTGATGCGGCCGCCGGCGCGCACTTCGTCGAACAGCACGTCGCTCTTGAGCTTGAACTCGGCCACGGTCTCGCCGTTCTTGACCAGCTTGCCGTCGTAGGGCAGCACGTCGATCACGTCACCCATTTCCAGCTTGGACACGTCCACTTCGATCGGCAACGAGCCGGAGTCTTCCTGCGTGTTGAAGAAGATGGGGGCGATCTTGCCGCCCAGCGTGACGCCGCCGAAGCGCTTGTTCGGCACGAACGGGATGTCCTGACCGGTAGCCCAGATCACGCTGTTGGTCGCCGACTTGCGCGACGAACCGGTACCGACCACGTCGCCCACGTAAGCGACCAGGTGGCCCTTCTTCTTCAGGTCTTCGATGAACTGCATCGGGCCGCGCTTGCCGTCTTCCTCGGGCTTGAAGGCCGCGTCGGGGCGGGTGTTCTTCAGCATCGCCAGGTAGTGCATCGGGATGTCCGGGCGTGTGGTGGCATCCGGCGCGGGCGACAGGTCGTCGGTGTTGGTCTCGCCAGGCACCTTGAACACGGTGACCGTGATCTTCTTTTCGACTTCGGGGCGGCTGGTGAACCATTCGGCGTCGGCCCAGCTCTGCATCACGTCCTTGGCCACCGCATTGCCGGCCTTGGCCTTCTCGGCCACGTCGTTGAAGTAGTCGAACATCAGCAGCGTCTTTTTCAGCGCAGCGCCGGCCACGGCGGCCACCTCGGCGTCGTCCAGCAGTTCGATCAGGGGGTGGACGTTGTAGCCGCCCACCATGGTGCCCAGCAGTTCGGTGGCCTTGGCCTTGGAGATCAGGCCGACCTGGAGGTCTCCGTGGGCCACGGCGGCCAGGAACGAGGCCTTGACTTTGGCGGCATCGTCCACACCCGGGGGCACGCGGTGCGTCAAGAGGTCCATCAGGAAGGCCTCTTCGCCGAGGGGCGGGTTCTTGATCAGTTCGATCAGTGCTTCCACTTGCTTGGCATCAAGCGGCAGCGGGGGAATGCCAAGGGCCGCGCGTTCGGCGGCATGTTCACGGTAGGCTTTCAACATGTTGGTTTCTCCAGAATCAATTACAACAACCTGTATGCACGCAGGATCAGCAAAATCCCAGCGTCAAATGTTCATTTCCTGCTATCAAATCAGCACTTCGCCTTGCCGCACCCGGCCGGCGTGGACGTATCGATCAGCACCGGCGGCGGATTCTTCTTGAGCGCCTCGGCCGCCGCCAATTGGGTCGGGTTGGCGCATTCGTCGGCCAGGCGTTTGCCGTGCTTCTGATCCATCAGCATCGACTTGTTCGGCAACTGAAGCCAGACCGCACCACCGTCGTGGTGATCCTCCAGACGGATCGCGCCGGTGCTGGTGACCACCGGATGCATGCGGTAGGCGAAGCCTTTGCCTTTGACCGTGAAATAGCCCGGCGCCTTGGGATCGGCCTCCACTGCGACCGATGCGCCGAGCTCACAGGCGATGATGCCGGTGTGGACGCGATCGGCAATGGCCAGTTCGGCGGGCGTCAGGGCCACATCGGCGGCGCGAATCCCCGCCGCCACCTGGTTCGTCGCGCTGCTCAATTGGGTGCGGCTGCTGGTCTCTGCTTTTTTGGCAGGTGCCTTCGTGGCGGTTTTTTCAGCCGGCTTTTTGGCGGCCTCGCCCGACGTCTGCGCGAGCGCGACGGCAGGGGCCAGCAGGATCAGGGACAAGGCAAGCAGTCGCTTCATGAGGGCTCCGGTTTCAGTTAGGTGAATCAATGTGAAAAGTAGGACCGAATGGTATCGGGCAATGGCCGCCCGGTCTGATGGGCGCGCTCGATCACCTGCCAGTAGTAACGGTAACTGGCCCGATCATGCAACTGGTCGCCGTGGCGGATGGGTGCCCAATCGGCCTGCGCGGCGGCTGAAATGATGCCGCTGGCGCGCTCAATCTCGCTCTCGTTCGGCGCGAAGGCCGCCAGGATGGGTCGAATCTGCGCCGGGTGGATGCTCCACATCCGCGTATAGCCCAGCTCGCGCGCAGCCCGGGTTGCGGCGGCCTTCAAAGCCGCACCATCGGTGAATTCGGTCACCACACCATGCGAAGGCACCTTGCCGTGCGCATGACAGGCTGCGGCGATCTCGAGCTTGGCTCGCACCACCAGCGGGTGGGTGAACTGCCCGGATGAACTCATCGCGTCGGCCGGAATGGCGCCGCCATGGGCCGAGACGAAGTCCATCAGGCCGAAGCTCAGGCTCTGCACCCGCGGATGGGCCGCAAGCTCAAAGGCGTGGTGAACCGCGACGGGCGATTCGATCAGGACATGCAGGGGAAGGTGTCCCGCCGACGCCGACATCAGGGCGGCCTCGGCTCGGCGGACATCGTCCGGCGACTCGACCTTCGGAATCATGATGTGCGTGAGCCGGTGCCCGGCCCGGGCGGCGATCACCGCCATATCGGACTCGAACGAGGGATGATCCACCGGATGCACCCTCACCGCGACGCGGGCACCCTCGGGTGCATCCAGAGCGATCCGGGTCACCAGTTCAGCGTGCTCAGCTTCGCCTCCGACCGGGGCGCCGTCTTCGCAGTCCAGCGTGACGTCAAACACGCAAGCACCGAACTCCTCGGTCAACTCGGCCTGCAGTTGCAGACTTTTCAGCATCCGCGCTTCGACACCGCTGTAATGGTCGCAGACCGGGAGTATTCCTCCTGCGGCCTGGGCGCCCAGCAAGATCTCGCGCGGATGCTTCACGAACGCGTCAGAACCGGATTACAACAGGTGCTTGACGCCGTCTTGCTCGCCTTGCAATTCGGCCAGCGTCTTGTTGATGCACTCCTGACTGAAGGCATCGATCGGCAGGCCTTCGACGATTTTGTACTCGCCACCTTCGCAGGTGACGGGATAGCCGAACATGACGTCCTTGGGGATGCCGTATTCGCCGTTGGACGGGATGCCCATGGTGACCCACTTGCCGTTGGTGCCCAGGGCCCAGTCACGCATATGGTCGATGGCGGCGTTGGCGGCCGAGGCGGCCGAGGACAGGCCACGGGCGGCAATGATGGCGGCACCACGCTTGCCCACGGTGGGCAGGAACACGTTGGCGTTCCAGTCATGGTCGTTGATGGTGTCCTTGACCGATTTGCCGTTCACGGTGGCGAAACGGTAGTCGGCGTACATGGTGGGCGAGTGGTTGCCCCACACGGCCAGCTTCTCGATGTCGCCGACGGCCACGCCCATCTTGGTGGCGATCTGCGAGGCCGCGCGGTTATGGTCCAGGCGCAGCATGGCGGTGAAGTTCTTGGCCGGCAGGCTGGGGGCCGACTTCATGGCAATGTAGGCGTTGGTGTTGGCGGGGTTGCCCACGACCAGAACCTTGACGTTGCGCGACGCCACGGCGTTCAGGGCCTTGCCCTGGGCCGTGAAGATCTGGGCGTTGGCCGCCAGCAGGTCGGCACGCTCCATGCCGGGGCCGCGGGGACGGGCCCCCACGAGCAGGGCGTAGTCGGTGTCCTTGAAGGCGGTCATCGGGTCAGCGTGGGCTTCGATACCGGCCAGCAGCGGGAAGGCGCAATCCTCGAGCTCCATGATCACGCCCTTGAGCGCGTTCTGGGCTTTTTCGTCCGGAATCTCAAGCAGTTGCAGGATCACCGGCTGGTCCTTGCCGAGCATTTCGCCCGAGGCGATGCGGAACAGCAGGGCGTAACCGATTTGACCGGCTGCACCGGTAACAGCGACACGGACGGGCTTCTTGCTCATGATAGGAACTCCAGGACTTGGTGATTGAAACAGGTCAAAACAGGCATCCGCATGCTCAGCCGGACTGCCGCCAAAGCAGTCTAAGAGTTTACCCTTGATCCCGCCTTACGTCAATTTGTCTTATGTCTTATATAAGATATGATTTACGCCTTCCAGCCGGTTATCGCCCCGGCCTTTTCCATGTCCCAGACCCTCAACTCTCCCGCAGACAACGGCGACCCGAACGGCGCGGCAACCCCTTCCCAGCAGGCGCCGGCGTTCAGTCCCTTGTACCAGCAGATCAAGGGACTGATTCTTCACAGTTTTCAGTCGGGCGAATGGAAGCCGGGGGAAGCCATTCCCAGCGAAATGGAACTGTCGGTTCGATTTCGGGTGAGCCAGGGAACGGTCCGAAAGGCGATCGACGAACTCGCTGCCGAAAACCTGGTCGTGCGCCGCCAGGGCAAGGGAACGTTTGTCGCCACCCATACCGAACAACATGTCCAGTACCGTTTTCTGCGCTTGATGCCGGACGCGGGTGACCTCGATGACGAAGGCCCGGCCCAACGCAACATACTCGAATGTCGCAAGGTCCGCGCGACCGCCGATGTCGCCCGGGCGCTCGGTCTTCGCCCCGGCGACGCCGTGGTACAGGTTCGCCGTGTGCTGTCGTTCAAGGGCGTGCCGACCATTCTGGAGGACCTCTGGCTTCCGGGTCTGGCGTTCAAGGGACTGAGCGCCGAGCAGATCGCCCAGTATCCAGGTCCGACCTACGCCATGTACGAGGCCGATTTTGGGGTACGCATGGTCCGCGCCACGGAAAACATCCGCGCTGTCTGCCCCGACCCGGCCCAAAGCGAGCTGCTGCACGTGCAACCGGGGACTCCTTTGCTCAGCGTGGAGCGCATCGCTTACACCTACAACGACGTTCCGATGGAGCTGCGTCGTGGCCTGTACCGGACCGACAGCCATCATTACCGCAACGACCTGAACTGACTGCGGCTCGACGGCACCTGAGGGCACCCTTGCAATCCTCATGTCAGTTTGTTGCGTTGCAATAGAATTTACCGTTTCGTCATAGAACACTCCCAGCGCGCCACCACGAAAGACTCCCCATGACTGAACTGTCCAAGAAGCGGCCCGAATTCCGCAACATCAATGCCTTTCAGGATCTGCCCTCCTACCGCTGGCCACTCGCGTCGCTGGTTTCGGGCATGCATCGCATCAGCGGCGCCATCATGTTTCTCCTGATGCCGTTCATCATCTGGATGTTCGACCGTTCGGTGTCGTCGGAGATTTCGTTCGCCCGATTCAAGTACGCCTTCAACGTGGGCATGCTGGGGCTGCCGGGCTTTATCTGGAAGCTCGTGGCGCTGGCCCTGATCTGGGCCTACCTGCAACATTTCATCGCCGGGCTTCGCCACCTGTACATGGACGTGAACCATGCCGTCAGCAAGGAGTTCGGTCGTTCCTCCGCCCTCACCACGCTGGTACTCAGCTTTGGCCTGACGGCCGTTCTGGGTGCCAAGCTGTTCGGGCTCTACTGAGCCGATGAACGCAGCGCACGTCTCTGACTCCAACCCGAAGGAAATCTGACCATGTCCGTCAATTACGGTTCCAAGCGCCTCGTGGTGGGCGCACACTACGGCCTTCGCGACTGGCTCGGCCAGCGCGTCACGGCTGCTCTGATGGCCCTCTTCACAATCGTGCTGCTGGCCCAGGTGCTGTTCAGTTCCGGCCCGATCGGCTATGACACATGGGCAGGCATCTTCGCCTCCCAGTGGATGAAAACGCTGACCTTCTGCGTGATCATCGCGATGCTGTACCACGTGTGGGTCGGTATGCGTGAACTCTGGATGGACTACATCAAGCCCATCGGGCTGCGCCTGGTCCTGAACGTCTTCTCCATGGTCTGGCTCGTCGGCTGTGCTGCCTGGGCCATCCAGGTTCTGTGGCGCCTGTAAGCCACCCCGATTCCCAAGGTTGCATTTCATGACCTATACCAAGAACGAAATCATCAAGCGCAAGTTCGACGTCGTCATCGTCGGCGCCGGCGGCTCCGGCATGCGTGCCTCATTGCAGTTGGCCCGTGCCGGCCTGAATGTGGCGGTGCTGTCCAAAGTGTTTCCCACCCGCTCGCACACCGTGGCCGCACAAGGTGGCATCGGCGCGTCGCTGGGCAACATGTCCGAGGACAACTGGCACTACCACTTCTACGACACCATCAAGGGTTCCGACTGGCTGGGCGACCAGGACGCCATCGAGTTCATGTGCCGAGAGGCGCCCAAGGTCGTGTACGACCTGGAGCACATGGGCATGCCCTTCGACCGCAACCCCGACGGCACGATCTACCAGCGGCCCTTTGGCGGCCACACCGCCAACTACGGTGAGAAACCCGTGCAACGGGCCTGTGCCGCAGCCGACCGCACCGGCCACGCCATGCTGCACACCTTGTACCAGCAGAACGTCAAGGAAAAGACCAGCTTCTTCGTCGAATGGATGGCGCTGGACCTGATCCGTGACGCCGAAGGCGACGTCGTCGGCGTCACGGCGCTGGAAATGGAAACCGGCGACCTGCACATTCTGGAAGCCAAGACCGTGCTGCTGGCCACCGGCGGCGCCGGGCGCATCTTTGCCGCCTCGACCAACGCCTTCATCAACACCGGTGACGGACTGGGCATGGCCGCCCGGGCTGGCATTCCGTTGCAGGACATGGAGTTCTGGCAGTTTCACCCTACGGGTGTGCATGGCGCCGGCGTGCTGCTGACCGAAGGCTGCCGCGGCGAAGGCGCGATTCTGCTCAATAGCAACGGCGAGCGCTTCATGGAGCGCTACGCGCCGACTTTGAAAGATCTGGCGCCGCGTGATTTCGTGTCCCGCTGCATGGACCAGGAGATCAAGGAAGGTCGCGGCTGCGGCCCGAATAAGGACCACATCCTTTTGAAACTTGATCACCTGGGCGCCGACACCATCCACAAGCGCCTGCCCTCGGTGTACGAAATCGGCGTGAACTTCGCCAACGTCGACATCACGCGCGAGCCGATTCCCGTTGTGCCCACCATTCATTACCAAATGGGCGGCATTCCGACCAACATCAATGGCCAGGTCGTCACGCAAAATGCAGACAACCAGAGCGTGGTGGTGAACGGCCTGTATGCCGTGGGCGAATGCTCCTGCGTCAGCGTACATGGAGCCAACCGACTGGGAACCAACTCGCTGCTGGACCTGCTGGTGTTCGGTCGTGCCGCGGGTAACCACATCGTCGAGTTCGCGTCGCGAGGCAAGGCACACAAGGAACTCCCGGCCGACGCGGCCGACCGCACCCTGGAGCGGCTGAACCGGCTGGAAGCCGATGGCAGCGGCGAATACGCCCAGAATGTCGCCAACGACATGCGCGCCTGCATGCAGCAGCACGCCGGCGTGTTCCGTACCCAGGCCAGCATGGACGAAGGCGTGACGAAGATCGCCGGGATTGCGAACCGGGTGAAGTCCATCGGTCTGAAAGACAAATCCCGGGTGTTCAACACGGCTCGCATCGAGGCGCTGGAAGTCGAGAACCTGATCGAAGCGGCGCAGGCCACCATGGTGTCGGCGGCAGCACGCCGCGAATGCCGCGGCGCCCACACCGTGAACGACTACGAACGGCCGGCCGATGACGCCGTCGCGCCCTTGGGCCGGGACGATGCCAACTGGATGAAACACACACTGTGGCACAGCGCCACCAACAGCCTGAGCTACAAGCCGGTCAACCTAAAGCCGCTGACGGTGGACAGTGTGCCGCCCAAGGTCCGGACGTTCTAACCCGAAGCCTTTCACGAGAAGAGCCATGCAAAAACGCACATTCCAGATCTATCGGTACGACCCGGACAAGGACGCGAAGCCCTACATGCAGACGATCGAGGTCGAACTCGACGGCAACGAGCGCATGCTGCTGGATGCCCTGATGAAGCTCAAGGCGATGGACCCGACTATCTCGTTCCGCCGCTCGTGCCGCGAAGGGGTCTGCGGATCGGATGCCATGAACATCAATGGCAAGAACGGTCTGGCCTGCTTGACGAACATGAACACGCTCAAGGGCACCATCGTGCTGAAGCCCTTGCCTGGCTTGCCGGTGATCCGCGACCTGATCGTGGACATGACGCAGTTCTTCAAACAGTACAACTCGATCAAGCCGTACCTGATCAACGACAACGTTCCGCCCGAGAAAGAGCGGCTGCAAAGCCCGGAAGAACGGGAGGAACTCAACGGCCTGTACGAGTGCATCCTGTGTGCCAGTTGCTCCACCAGCTGCCCGAGCTTCTGGTGGAACCCCGACAAGTTCGTCGGGCCGGCCGGGCTGCTTCAGGCCTATCGATTCCTGGCCGACAGCCGCGACCAGGCCACCGGTGCGCGTCTGGACAACCTGGAAGATCCCTATCGGCTGTTCCGCTGCCACACCATCATGAACTGCGTCGATGTCTGCCCGAAGGGACTCAACCCCACGCGTGCCATCGGCAAGATCAAGGAAATGATGATCCTGAGGGCTGTCTGAGGCGAAACGGCCATGGGCGACGCTTTTCTCGACCACGGAGACCCGAGCGATCGGCTCGGCGAACGGGAGCTGAGCAAGCTGCGCTGGCGCTGTCGCCGGGGCCTGCTGGAGAATGACCTGCTGATCCAGCAGTTCTTCGACCGGCATGCCGACAGTCTCACCGTGGGTCAGGCACGAGGATTGCATGCCTTGATGGAGTTGGCCGACAACGATTTGCTGGACTTGTTGCTCTCACGCAAAGAGCCCGAGGACGGCATCCATAGAATGGAAACGAGAGAAGTGCTGGGGATGTTGCGCGCCGGTCGCCTGGGTGGCCGGAGCCAGCTCGCCGGATGATGGGCTAGACAACCGAGGAAACCGAAATGAAACTTTCTGACAACAAAGCCACCCTGTCGTTCAGCAACGGCAGCCCCAGTGTCGATCTGCCCGTCTACCAGGGCAACATCGGTCCGGACGTCGTCGACATCCGCAAGCTGTATGCGCAGACAGGGATGTTCACCTACGACCCCGGCTTCCTGTCCACCGCATCCTGCCAATCGGCCATCACCTACATCGACGGCGACAAAGGCGAATTGCTGTATCGGGGCTACCCTATCGAGCAGTTGGCCACCAACTGCGACTACCTCGACACCTGTTACCTGCTGCTCAAGGGCGAACTGCCCGACGCCAACCAGCGCGACGACTTCCACAAACGTGTGATCAACCACACGATGGTGAACGAGCAGATGCAATTTTTCCTGCGCGGCTTCCGCCGGGACGCACACCCGATGGCCGTGCTGACTGGACTGGTCGGCGCCCTGTCAGCCTTCTACCACGACAGCACCGACATCAACAATCCCGAGCACCGCGAGATCGCCGCCATTCGCCTGATCTCCAAAATGCCGACGCTGGTGGCCATGGCGTACAAGTACGGCATCGGGCAACCCTACATGTATCCCCGCAACGACCTGAGCTATGCCGGCAACTTCCTGCGCATGATGTTCGGCACACCTTGCGAAGAATACAAGGTCAACCCGGTGCTGGAAAAGGCCATGGACCGGATCTTCATCCTGCACGCGGACCACGAGCAGAATGCCTCCACCTCCACGGTCCGGCTGTGCGGCTCGTCCGGCACCAACCCGTTCGCTGCCATCGCGGCCGGCGTGGCCTGCCTGTGGGGCCCCGCCCACGGTGGCGCCAACGAAGCCTGCCTGAACATGCTGGAAGACATCCAGCGCCAGGGTGGTGTCTCCAAAGTCGGTCAGTTCATGGAGCAGGTCAAGGACAAGAACTCCAGCGTCAAGCTGATGGGCTTCGGCCACCGCGTTTACAAGAACTACGACCCGCGCGCCAAGCTCATGCAGGAAACCTGCAACGAAGTTCTGGCCGAACTCGGCCTGGAAAACGACCCCCTGTTCAAACTGGCCAAGGAACTGGAAAAAATTGCCCTCGAAGACGACTACTTCGTGCAGCGCAAGCTCTACCCGAACGTCGATTTCTATTCGGGCATCGTGCAGCGCGCGATTGGCATCCCGGTCAACCTGTTCACCGGCATCTTCGCGCTGGCCCGCACCGTGGGCTGGATTGCCCAGCTCAACGAAATGATCAGCGACCCCGAGTACAAGATCGGTCGCCCGCGCCAGTTGTTCACGGGCGCCCCTCGCCGGGACGTGCAACCGCTGGCTCAGCGCTGAGCGAGCGGCGATCCCGAGCAATCCCGCCGGTGCCATCACCCGGCGGGATTTTTTCGCTATTGATTCAGTAGCTGCCAGCAGCCGTTCGACGACGGAAACAGGACTGATCGACGCCAGAAGGTGTCTCCGAATGGCACTGCATCCACCCCCATCGGCTGGAGTCTCGCCACCACACCTTCACCATGGATGACGCGGCCGTGCGGACGTCCATTGCGGTGGCCACGGGAAGCCAGCGGATCATCGATCCGGATTCCGGTGGTGAAACCCGCTGCGTGCCTCAAGACATCCGCGACATCGACCTGTTGGCACCTGACGCCTGCGCCGTTTCGATGACCTCTCGGTTCCAGGTAGAAGGTCTTCCCCGGAACGCGAGTGTCACCGCAGGACACGCCGAATAAAATCAGTGCCTTGCCAGGAAACACCATGGAACCCTTGAACGCCTCCGCAACCGCACGCACCCTGTACGACAAACTCTGGGACGAGCACGTCGTCCACACCGAGGAAGACGGCACGTCCATCCTCTATATCGACCGCCACCTGGTGCATGAAGTGACCAGCCCGCAAGCGTTCGAAGGCCTGCGCCAGGCCGGTCGCAAGGTCTGGCGCGTAAGCTCCGTCGTGGCCACCGCCGACCACAACACGCCGACCACCGGCTGGGAACGCGGCTACGACGGCATCACCGACCCGATCAGCCGGGAGCAGGTCACCACGCTGGACGCCAACATCCATGAGTTCGGTGCGGCGGCGTTTTTCCCATTCCTGTCCAAGCGTCAGGGCATCGTGCATGTGATCGGGCCGGAGAGTGGCGCCACACTGCCCGGCATGACGGTGGTCTGCGGAGATTCACACACGTCCACGCACGGCGCCTTTGGAGCGCTGGCGCATGGTATCGGCACCAGCGAGGTGGAGCATGTGCTGGCCACCCAGACCCTGCTGGCCAAGAAGGCGAAGAACATGCTCGTCCGTGTCGAAGGCCAGACCGCGCCCGGCATAACGGCCAAAGACATCGTGCTGGCCATCATCGGCAGGATCGGCACCGCCGGCGGCACCGGCTACACCATCGAATTCGGCGGCTCGGCGATCCGTGACTTGTCGATGGAAGGCCGTATGACCGTCTGCAACATGGCCATCGAAGCGGGCGCGCGCGCCGGCCTGGTGGCGGTTGACGACAAGACCATCGACTACGTCAAAGGCCGTCTGCTCGCGCCAGGGACCGACGCGGCCACCGGCAAGTTTGTGGGCGGCCTGGAGTGGGACCAGGCCGTGGCCTACTGGAAGACGCTGCATTCCGACCCTGGCGCCCGATTCGACACCGTGGTCGACCTCGATGCCAACCAGATCGTGCCCCAGGTCACCTGGGGCACCTCGCCCGAGATGGTGCTGGGCATCGATGGCCGAATCCCCGATCCGGACCGTGAAAAGGACGCAACCAAACGCGGCGCCATCGAGCGCGCGCTGACCTACATGGGGCTGACCCCTGGCAAGCCGATGAACGACATCACCATCGACAAGGTGTTCATCGGTTCCTGCACCAACAGCCGCATCGAAGACATGCGCGAAGCGGCCGCGATTGTGAAGAAACTGGGCCGCAAGGTGGACCGCAACGTCAAGCTGGCCATGGTGGTGCCCGGATCCGGGCTGGTGAAGGAACAGGCGGAGCGCGAGGGGCTGCACGAGATCTTCACCGCTGCCGGTTTCGAATGGCGCGAGCCGGGCTGCTCGATGTGTCTGGCCATGAATGCCGACCGACTGGAGCCGGGTGAACGCTGCGCCTCCACCAGCAACCGCAATTTCGAGGGCCGCCAGGGCGCGGGGGGGCGCACGCACCTCGTCAGCCCGGCCATGGCCGCCGCCGCCGCCCTGCACGGTCACTTTGTCGACATCCGCCCATTCGCCTGAAAGGATTCCCCATGAAACGAATTGCCTCCCTGTTCGCCCTGGCGGGCTTGTTTGCCCTCACAGGCTGCAATACCGTCAAGGGCGTCGGCCAGGACGTTCAGAGGGCCGGATCCGCCATCGAAAACGCCGCCAAGAAATAAGCCATGCAGAAATTCAACGTGCACAAAGGCCTCGTGGCCCCGATGGATCGCGAGAACGTCGACACGGACGCGATCATTCCCAAGCAGTTCCTGAAGTCGATCCGCAGGACCGGCTTCGGCCCCAACCTCTTTGACGAGTGGCGCTACCTGGACGCCGGCTTCCCCGGACAAGATCCTGCCAGCCGCAAGCCCAACCCGGATTTCGTGCTGAATCAGCCGCGCTACGCCGGGGCCTCGATCTTGCTGGCGCGCAAGAACTTCGGCTGCGGATCGTCGCGCGAACATGCGCCCTGGGCCATCGATCAGTATGGATTCAGAGCCATCATAGCCCCCAGCTATGCCGACATTTTTTTCAACAACTGCTTCAAGAACGGGCTGCTGCCGATACAGCTGCCCGAGGCCGTGGTGGCCCAGCTGTTTGACGACGTGCTGGCCTTCCCGGGCTACGAGTTGACCATCGATCTGGAACGCCAGGTGATCATTCGCCCCCAGGGCACCGAAATTCCGTTCGAGGTCCAACCGTTCCGAAAGTACTGCCTGCAGGGTGGGCTCGACGACATCGGCCTGACCCTGCGACAGGCCGACCGGATCCGTGCCTTCGAAGCCAACCGTCTGGCGACCAAGCCCTGGCTCGCCCATACCGTGTCTCTCTGAGCTTTTTTCAGCCCTTTCGGCCTCTTCCCATCGTCTCCGGGTCACGGCGCGCTATCAATTCCATATCATCATGAAAATCGCAGTTCTCCCCGGTGACGGGATCGGCACCGAAATCGTGGCGGAGGCCGTCAAGGTGCTCAAGGCGCTCAACCTCCCCTTCGAGATGGAATCCGCCCTGGTCGGCGGCGCCGCCTACGAGGCGCACGGCCATCCCCTTCCCGAATCGACGCTGAACCTGGCCAAGGCCGCCGACGCGGTGCTGTTCGGCGCCGTGGGCGACTGGAAATACGACAAGCTCGACCGCCCCCTGCGCCCCGAACAGGCCATCCTGGGCCTGCGCAAGAACCTCGGCCTGTTCGCCAATTTCCGCCCGGCGATCTGTTACGAGCAGCTGGTGGGCGCGTCCAGCCTCAAACCCGAACTGATCGCCGGCCTGGACATTCTCATCATCCGCGAGTTGACCGGCGACATCTACTTTGGGCAGCCCCGCGGCCGCCGCACCGCGGTGGACGGCCATTTCCCGGGCGCCGAGGAAGCCTTCGACACCATGCGCTACAGCAAGCCGGAGATCGAGCGCATCGCCCATGTCGCCTTTCAGGCGGCACGGAAGCGCAACAAAAAAGTCACCAGCGTCGACAAAGCCAATGTGCTGGAGACCTTCCAGTTCTGGAAGGATGTCGTGACCGAGGTGCATGCCCAGTACCCGGACGTCCAACTGGAGCACATGTACGTCGACAACGCGGCCATGCAACTGGTCAAGAAGCCGAAGGCTTTTGACGTCGTGGTCACCGGCAACATGTTCGGCGACATCCTGTCGGACGAAGCCTCCATGCTGACCGGCTCCATCGGCATGTTGCCCTCGGCCAGCCTGAACAGCAGGAACCAGGGCCTGTACGAACCCAGCCACGGCAGCGCGCCCGACATCGCCGGCAAGGGCATCGCCAACCCGCTGGCCACCATCCTGTCGGCCGCCATGATGCTGCGTTTCAGCCTGAACCAGGAGGAAGCCGCCCAGCGCGTTGAAGCCGCTGTGCAGAAGGTGCTCGCCCAAGGGCTTCGCACCCCGGACATCTGGAGCGAGGGCACAACCCAAGTCAGTACAGCCCAGATGGGCGACGGGGTGGTGAAGGCTCTGGGCTGAACAGACGCACCAGGCGCAGGGAGAAACGGCTGTGGCGATTGGATTGTTGCGCGCTGCGCACAGGCCCAACACCCTGGCTTCGTCGTTGTAAGCCTTGCCAAAGGCTCCATGCGCTAAAATCACACCCATGTTTGCCGCCTGCCTGTTCACCCTGAATCAAGCACCCGCCGCCACGGCCGGTGTGGCTGTGCGCGCAATCTCCACCAAAACCACGACCATTAAGGGCTGATCCGGCCTGGTTCGTCGTGCGCCCTCCCCGGCCTGACGAGCCGGGCAAACAGTCTGGTCTGGCACTGTTTATCTTCTGAAAGGGCGTTTGAAATGAGCAAGTTGGTAGGTCTGGTCGGCTGGCGCGGCATGGTCGGCTCGGTGTTGATGGATCGCATGGTCGAGGAAAAAGACTTTGACCTGATCGAGCCGTTGTTCTTCTCCACCTCCAACGCCGGTGGCAAGGCCCCGGCGATGGCGAAGAACGAAACCACGCTGCAGGACGCGAACAACATCGACGCACTCAAGCGCTGCGAGATCATCATCACCTGCCAGGGCGGGGACTACACCAACGAGGTCTACCCCAAGCTGCGCGCCGCCGGCTGGACGGGCCACTGGATCGACGCCGCGTCGGCCCTTCGCATGCACAAGGACGCCGTCATCATTCTGGACCCGGTCAACATGCCGGTCATCAAGAACGCCCTCACCAAAGGCGGCAAGGAGTGGATCGGCGGCAACTGCACCGTCTCCTGCATGCTGATGGGAGTGGGCGCACTGTACAAGGCCGGCCTGGTCGAGTGGATGTCCACCCAGACCTACCAGGCTGCTTCCGGTGGTGGTGCGCAGCACATGCGTGAACTGCTGACGCAATACGGCACCTTGAACGCCGAGGTGAAGGCGCTGCTGGACGACCCGAAGAGCGCCATTCTGGAAATTGACCGGAAGGTGATCGCCAGGCAACGCAGCCTGTCCGGCGCCGAGACCGCCAACTTCGGCGTGCCGCTCGGCGGCAGCCTGATTCCCTGGATCGACAAGGATCTGGGCAACGGCATGTCCAAAGAAGAGTGGAAGGGCATGGCCGAAACCAACAAGATCCTCGGCATGGGGGAAGGCTTCGGCACCCCTGCCATTCCGGTGGACGGTTTCTGCGTCCGCGTGGGCGCCATGCGCTGCCACAGCCAGGCCCTGACATTCAAGCTGAAGAAGGATGTGCCGGTGGCCGATATCGAGGCCATGATCGCCGCCGACAACCCGTGGGCCAAAGTCGTCCCGAACACGCGCGAAGCCACCATCCGTGACCTGACGCCAGTCGCTGTGACCGGCACGATGACCATCCCGGTGGGCCGCATCCGCAAGCTGGCGATGGGGCCGGAGTATGTCGGAGCCTTCACCATCGGCGACCAATTGCTCTGGGGCGCCGCCGAGCCGCTGCGTCGGATGCTCCGCATTTTGCTGGGCGCCTGATCCGGTAATCCGGCCCGCGAACCCGTGCCGTAACCTCGCGTTACAGCACGTTGCGACAAGGCAACACACAGGCGCTCCGGAGTGCCGCGGAAATCGAGGCCTCGACGTTAAGAACAGACTGAGCTTGTCAGCCTAAGCCATTGCTGTTAATGTGAAAAGCCCGCTTTCAGTGTCCAGACTTTGATCCCTATGATGAAAACCAACTTGCTTGACGATTGCCAGTGGACGGCCGGCAGGAAGCGTCAAATATCACCCCCCTCGCCGCTGCGACAGGCGACGGCCGCAACGGCCTTGGCGCTTGCGCTGTTCGGTCCACTGGACGCGCTGGCGCTGGGCTTGGGCGGCGTGAAGGTTCTTTCTGCGCTGGGAGAGCCGCTGCGGGCAGAAATTGAAATCTCACAGATTTCTCCCGACGAAGCGGCCAGCCTAAAAGCGGTCATTGCAAATCCGGCTGCCTTCCGTGCTGCGGGCGTGGAGTTCAATCCGGCGCTGACCGGCGCCGTGATTGCGTTGCAACAACGTCCGGACGGGCGTTCCTACCTTCGCCTTACGAGCGACAAGATCGTCACCGAGCCGTTTCTTGACCTGATTCTGGAAGCCCAGTGGGCTTCGGGGCGGCTTGTTCGCGATTACGCACTTCTGTTTGACCCCCCCAGCACTAGGACACCCACGCACATTGCAGCCGGAACGCCCCAGGTCGCTGCGGCGCCGGCGAGGGCCGCAACGCCCACCCCGGCACCCGCGCGAGTGAGCCCGTTGCCACCCCCCCCTGTCGCTGCGACGCCCGCGCAAAAACCCGCTCCGACACCCACTGCAAGGGCAGCTGCAGCCGAAAAGGCACCCGAGTCTGCGACTGCGGGCAAAACCGTCACGGTCAGGCCAGGCGACACGGCCGGACGAATCGCCGCTGCGAACAAGCCGGTCGAGATTTCCCTGGATCAGATGTTGGTCGCGTTGCTGCGCTCCAACCCTGACGCTTTCATCAACGGCAACATCAATCGCATCAGGGCGGGTGCTGTCGTCGAGATTCCGACAGCGGACCAGGCTGGCAGTGTCCCAGCCGCAGAAGCCCGCAAGATCGTGTCGGTTCAGAGCTCCAACTTCAATGAGTTCCGCCGCAAACTGGCGGACGCAGCGCCTGCCCAAGCAGTACCGGCGGCAGGGCGACAGGCAGCTGGCGCAGTGCAACCCAGCGTCGAGGAAAAAAAGACAGCCGCCAGTTCCCCTGACAAGCTGACCCTGTCGAAAGGGGCCGTCAAAGGCGGCGCGCCAGAAGCGCAGATCGCCAAGGCGCGTCAAGGCCAGGAATCCAGCGAGCGGGTCGCCGAGCTCTCGAAGAACATCACCGACCTGTCCCGCTTGCAGGATAAGGCCACCCCCGCCGGCGCCGCGGCCCCTGCCAGCGCCCCCCGCACCCCGGTGGTGGCCGTCGGCAGCGCGGCCGGCGCCTCGAAACCATTGGCCCCCGCCAGCGCACTTGCGACCGCGACAACGACGCCGACAGCCGCCATCACTGCGGCCAGTTCGGTGAAACCTGGCACGCCCACGGCTCCAGCCGCCGCAACCACCGCTGCGAGCGCTGCCAAACCGGTCGGCGCGGCCAGCGCCGTGCCGAGCCCCGCCGGGTCTGCAGCGGTGACGGCGGCGAAGGCACCCTCATCCGCGCCGACGGCGCCCCCCTCCGTACCGACGGCTTCTGGTTCGCCCACTGCCGCGCCTTCGGCGCCGGCGAGCGCCCCGGCTTCGGCTGCGGCAGCCGCTTCCGCGCCCACCGCACCGGCGAGCGCACCAGTTTCGGCGATGGAGCCGACGAGCGCACCGTCCATCGCAGCGGCCAGCGCGCCAGCGCCTGCGGCCCCGGCGTCAACCCCGAAACCGAAACCTGCCGCTGTTCCGCCGCCGCCACCGGAGCCGTCCCTGGTGGACGAGCTGATGGACAACCCGATGCTGCCGGCTGGGGCCGTCGGCTTGCTGGCACTGTTGGGCGGATTCGCGTTCTATCGCTCGCGCCAGCGCAAGAAGGCGTCACAGGTGGACAGTTCATTCCTCGAGAGCAAACTGCAACCGGATTCCTTCTTCGGCTCCAGTGGCGGCCAGCGCATCGATACCGCCGATGAAGCGCCCACCGGGTCGTCCCTGGCGTATTCGCCGAGCCAGCTGGATGCGGCAGGCGATGTGGACCCCGTTGCAGAAGCCGATGTCTACCTGGCCTATGGGCGGGATCTGCAGGCCGAGGAAATCCTCAAGGAAGCCTTGAAGGTCAACCCGACACGAGTCGCCATTCACGGCAAGCTTCTCGAAATTCTGGCCAAGCGACGCGACGCGCGTGCCTTCGAGGTTCTGGCGGGTGACGCCTTCAAGCTCAGCGGAGGTGATGGTGCCGAGTGGGAGCGCATCTGCGAGTTCGGCCGTGAACTCGATCCGGAAAACCCTCTGTACCAGCCTGGCGGACAGCCCAAGCGCAAGGACGAACCGGCCAGCTTGTCCGCTCCCGCAGCGCCCCTCTTCGCCCCCAGCACGATTCCGGTCGAACCCCAGGCCGATTTCGCGCCGTCCTCGATGCCGGTCGATCTGGACCTCGGCGATCTCGACTTCGCGTCTGGAGGCACCACGGCGGTCTCCAAGCCCGAACCCGCCGCCCCCGCGCCGCGCGATCGCGTGAACTCAGCACCGATTCCACTGGATGTGGAACTGAGTTGGGACGATCTGGCAACACCCGCGCCGATCGAACCCACCGCTGCACTTCAATCGGCGAACCCTGTCCCTTCCGTGCCGCTCACGCCGGTACCGACCCCAACCGCCGCGGCCCCTGACTCAGGCCTGATCGAGTTCGATCTGGGCTCCTTGTCGCTGGACCTGGACCGATCCGTTCCCGGAGACGACCCGACGCCGGCCGCTGCGTCTGCGCAAGGCACCGACATCGACCCGCTGGAAACCAAACTGGCCCTGGCGCAGGAGTTCCGCTCCATCGGCGACTCGGACGGCGCACGGGCCCTGGTGGAGGAAGTCGTGGCCGGCGCCACCGGGCCTCTGAAAGCCAAGGCGCAGCGCTTCCTGGCCGAATTGGACTGACGCGGCGATGCCGCGGAGAGTACGGAGGGACACACCGTGAGGCTGGCCCTAGGGGTCAGCTACGCGGGCCAGGCCTATCAGGGCTGGCAAAGCCAGCCCTCGGGCCAGACGGTGCAGGATCAGCTTGAGCGCGCGCTGGGCCTGTTTGCCACCGAACCCGTTTCGACGATTTGCGCCGGTCGGACGGATGCCGGCGTTCACGGCCTGATGCAGGTGGTCCACTTTGATACCGACGTTCAACGGCCCGAGGTGTCCTGGGTGCGCGGGACCAACACCTTCCTGCCCCCAAACATCGCCGTGCAATGGGCGCGCGCCGTTCCAGACGCCTTCCACGCCCGTGCGAGTGCCGTGGCTCGACGGTACGCTTACCTGCTGCTGGAGTCGCCCGTTCGTCCGGCCATCGAAGCCGGGCGCGTCGGGTGGGTTTTCCGGTCGCTCGATGAGCGTGCAATGCAGCGGGCCGCCGCATATCTTGCGGGGGAACATGATTTTTCGTCCTTCAGGGCCAGCGGATGCCAGGCCCTGTCTCCGGTCAAGACGATCACGCGCATCGACATCTCAAGGCGTGGCGCCTACTGGCGGTTCGAGTTCGAGGCGGACGCGTTCCTGCACCACATGATCCGGAACATCATGGGATGTCTGGTCCGCATCGGGCAGGGCAATCAGCCGGCCGCCTGGATGCGATCGGTGCTCGATGCCCGAAGCCGTGATGCGGCGGCGCCGACCTTTTCCGCCGATGGTCTGTACTTCCTCGGCCCGGTGTACCAACCGGTCTGGGGGCTACCCGAACGAACGCCTGCGTATGATTGGCTGCCATGACAGCCATGAAGTTCTCGGAGTCGGTCACCTCGGCGCCTCAACAGCCTCGGCGCACCCGAATCAAGATCTGCGGACTGACCCGTGAGCAGGATGTGGACGCTGCCGTGGACGCTGGCGCCGACGCGATCGGCTTCGTGTTGTATGAGAGGAGCCCTCGCTACGTCACGCCCCAACGTGCCGCCGAACTGGCGCGCCGCCTGCCTCCTTTTGTCACGCCTGTCCTGCTGTTCGTGAATGACTTGCAGGCAAAAATTGTAGCAGCCTGTGACCATCTGGCAATGGGAATCATTCAGTTTCATGGTGATGAGAGCCCCGAACAGTGCGAATCGGTCGCGCGCGCCTGTCGCTGGCCCTGGCTCCGCGCGGCGCGCATTCCCCTCGATCGGGCTGCATCGTTCGACTTGCTAAAATTTGCCGCGGATTTCACCCAAGCCCAGGCCATCCTGCTCGACGCCCATGTCGAGGGATTCGGCGGCGGCGGAAAAGCATTCAATTGGTCACTGCTTCCACCAAGCGTCAACGCTCACCTCGTCTTGAGTGGTG
>ERZ1645187.1209-NODE-1209-length-24124-cov-13.330425_pt1 | contig 24124 bp, 4 predicted proteins | sample MGYA00575352_ERZ1645187 | MGnify/ENA primary metagenome ERZ1645187 (study PRJEB40837, sample SAMN11349314) | freshwater sediment metagenome | isolation source: river sediment | host: Sediment | place: India: Wazaribad , New Delhi | collected 2017-02-21 ...
CCCCGACGCCCCGCCCCGCGCCCCCACGCGAGACGGGGCGTTCGCGTTCGGGGGGCATACCGAGCCGACGAAGTTTCGACCTTTTCGAAACGTCGTCGGTGAAGGCGAGCCCGAACGGGCGTCGGCCGGTCGGGCCGTGACGCCCATGAACGTCGGACCTGCCTGACTTTCATGGGCCGGGTATCAGTGGAAGTCGCGGCTCTTCGGCAGGATGCGGGCGTCGCGCGGGTGGCGATGGCGTGGCGCCGCCGCCGGCAGCGCCGCGGCCGCCCCTCCCTCGGCGCCCCCCGGCCGTCCCGCCTCCCACAGCCGGTCGAGCGCCGCGCTGCGGTCGACCACGTCGCTCGCCATCAGATGCACCACCCCGTCGACGCTGCGCTGGAGCCGTCCGGCCACCACCATCAGCCGTGCCGCCATCACCGGCCGTCGCAGCCGCTCGAAGTCGCGCGCCCACACCACGCAGTTGACGATCCCGGTCTCGTCCTCGAGCGTGATGAAGATCGCATTGCCCTTGCCCGGCCGCTGCCGCACCAGCACCAGCCCGGCGGCGCGGGTGAAACGCCCGTCCGCCCGCCGCGCGATCTCCGCCGCGCTCGCCACCCCGTCGCGGACGAACAGCGGCCGCAACAGCGCCATCGGATGGGCCCGGAGCGACAGCCGCATCGTCTGATAGTCGGTGGCGACGTGCTCGCCGAGCCCCATCGCCGGCAGCGCCCCGTCGCTCTCCTCGCCGAGTTCGCGCGCCTCGGCCGCGGTGAACAGCGGCAGCGGATCGTCCTGCGGCAGCCGCCGCACCTCCCACAGCGCCGCCCGCCGATCGAGCCCGAGCGAGCCGAAGGCGTCGGCATCGGCCAGCGCCCGCATCGCCCGCCCGGAAAGCCGCGCCCGCCGCGCCACCTCCTCGATCGAGCCGTAGCCGTCGCGCCGCGCCTCGACGAGCCGCCGCGCCTCCGCCTCGCGCAGCCCGTCGACCTGGCGAAACCCCAACCGCAACGCCGAGGCGACGCGCCCACCGATCCCCTTCGCCCCCGGCCGCGCCGGCTCGAGCAGATTGTCCCAACGGCTGTGGCCGACGTCGACCGGCCGCACCTCGACGCCGTGGTCGCGGGCGTCGCGCACGATCTGCGCCGGCGCATAGAAGCCCATCGGCTGGGAATTGAGCAGCGCGCAGGCGAAGACCTCCGGGTAATGGCACTTCAGCCACGCCGAGACGTAGACCAGCTTGGCGAAGGAGGCGGCATGGCTCTCCGGAAAGCCGTAGGAGCCGAACCCCTCGATCTGCGAGAAGCACTTCTGCGCAAACTCGCGCGGATAGCCCCGCGCCACCATCCGCGACACCATCATGTCCTCGAACCGCGACAGCGTGCCGAGATTGCGGAAGGTCGCCATCGCCCGCCGGAGCTGATTGGCCTCGACGTCGGAAAACCGCGCCGCCACCATCGCCAACCGCATCGCCTGTTCCTGGAACAAGGGCACCCCGAGCGTCTTGCCGAGCACGCCGTGCAGCTCGTCCGCCGGCCCGTGCTCGGGAGCGGGGGAGGGGAACGACACCGCCTCCTCGCCCGCCCGCCGCCGCAGATAGGGATGCACCATGTCGCCCTGGATCGGCCCCGGTCGGACGATCGCCACCTGGATGACCAGATCGTAGAAGGTCTTCGGCTTCAGCCGCGGCAGCATGGCGATCTGCGCCCGGCTCTCCACCTGGAACACGCCGATCGAGTCGCCCCGGCACAGCATGGCGTAGGTCGCCCGGTCGTCCTGCGGCACGTCGGCGAGCCCGAGCGCCAGCCCCTCGTGATCGGCGAGCAGTTCGAACGCCTTGCGAATGCAGGTCAGCATGCCGAGCGCCAGCACGTCGACCTTCATCAGCCCGAGCGCGTCGATGTCGTCCTTGTCCCATTCGATGAAGGTGCGGTCCGCCATCGCCGCATTGCCGATCGGCACCAGCTCGTCGAGCCGCCCGCGCGTCAGCACGAAGCCGCCGACGTGCTGGGACAGGTGGCGCGGAAAGCCGATCAGCCGCCGCGCCAGCCCGACCGCCCGCGCGATCACCGGCCCGTCCGGATCGAGCCCGGCCTGTCGCACCTGGGCGCGGGTGATCTCCGAGCCCCAGTGCCCCCATTGCGTGCCCGCCAGCGCCGCGGTGACGTCCTCCGACAGGCCCAGCACCTTGCCGACCTCGCGGATCGCGCTGCGGGGTCGGTAATGGATCACCGCTGCCGCCAGCCCGGCCCGCTCGCGGCCGTAGCGGCCGTAGATGTGCTGGATGATCTCCTCGCGCCGCTCGTGTTCGAAGTCGACGTCGATGTCCGGCGGCTCACGCCGCTCCTCCGAGACGAAACGGGCGAACAGCAGATCGTGCTCGGCCGGATCGACCGCGGTGATGCCGAGCACGTAGCACACCGCCGAATTGGCCGCCGAGCCGCGCCCCTGGCACAGAATGCCCTTGTCCTCGGCCACCCGCACGATGTCGTGGATGGTCAGGAAGTAGCGGGCGTAATCGAGCTTGGCGATCAGCGCCAGTTCCTCGCGCAACAGCCGCTCGACCTTCGCCGGCACCCCGCCCGGCCAGCGCATCGGCGCATGGCGGAAGACCAGCTCCTCCAGCCATTCCTGCGGGCTGCGCCCCGGCGGCACCGTCTCCTCGGGATATTCGTAGCGCAGCTGGCCGAGATCGAAGTCGACCCGGGCGAGGAAGCGCTCGCTCTCGGCGATCGCCTGGGGAAAGTCGGCGAAGAGCCGCGCCATTTCCGCGGGCGCCTTGAGATGCCGCTCGGCATTGGCCTCGAGCAGCCGCCCGGCGGTCGCCAGCGTCCGCCCCTCGCGAATGCAGGTCAGGACGTCCTGCAGATCGCGCTGACCGGCGTCGGCATGGAGCACGTCGTTGCTGGCCAGGAGAGGAATCCGCGCCCGCGCCGCCGTCTCGGCGAGCCCGGCGAGCCGCCGCCGATCGTCGCCGCGTCGCGGCATGGTCGCGGCGAGCCACACCGACCCGGGTGCGGCCTCGGCGAGCCGGCCCAGAACCTCGGGAAAGGGCGGCGCCGGCGCGGCGAGATCGGCCGGGCAGGGCGGCCCGTCTCGGTTCGGCACCACGGCGAGGAGCAGCCCCTCGGCATGGCGCAGCAGATCGTCGAGCGTCAGCCGGCAGTCGCCCTTGCGCGCCCGCCGGTTGCCTTCGCCGAGGAGACGGCACAGCCGCCCCCAGCCGGCCCGGTCGGCCGGATGGGCGACGATGTCGGGCGTCCCGTCGGCGAAGGCGAGCCGCGCCCCGGTGACCAGCCGAAACCGCGCCGCCTGCGCCCGCACCCGCTCCGACAGCGCCGCCTCCGCCTCCTCGCGCGCCCCCGCCTCCGCCTCCGCTTGCACCGGCGGCGGCAGACCCTCGGAGCGCAGATCGGCGAGCGCCGACCACGCCCGCACCACCCCGGCCACCGTGTTGCGATCGGCGATGCCGAGCCCGCTCTGGCCGAGCAGCACGGCGGTCGTCACCAGCCGGTCGGCCGGCGAGGCGCCGCGCAGGAACGAGAAGTTGCTCGCCGCCACCATCTCGGCGAAGCGCGGCGGCGCGATCGGCGGTCTCATGCGAACAACCCGTGCAGGAACCAGCGCGGCCGTTCGCCGCCCGCCTCGTAGAGCCCTTCGCGGAACAGCCAGAAACGATGCCCCTCGCCGTCCTCGACCCGGTAGTAGTCGCGCGTCGTCGGCAGCGTGTCGCCGAGCCGCCACCATTCCGGGGCGATCCGCTCCGGCCCCTCGGCCCGCGCCACCTCGTGCACCCGCCGCCGCCAGCGGAAGCGGATCGGCGGCCCGTCCGGCACCTCGGCGATCACCTCGATCGGCTGAGGATGAGGAAACAGCGTGAGCGGCCGCGTCGGCGGCTCGCCCGCCTGCGGCGCGACCCACGCCGCCGAGACCGTCGCTTCGGGATGCGGCACCGCCGCCGCCGCCCGCACCGGATCGTGGCTGTCGCGCGCCACGAAGCGCAGCACGTTGTCGCGCCCGAAGCGGGCGACCAGCCGATCGACCAGTTCGAGCACGGCGCGCCCGTCCGCCGTTGCCGCCGGCCCCTCGCCGAGGCTCTCCTGGCGCAGCGCCAGCGGTTCGTCGCGCCCGACCGCCAGCCGCACCGCGTCGAAACCGAAGCCGGGATCGAGCGGATCGGCGAGCGCGTCGATCTTCAGCCGGACGAGCCGCGTCACCGCCGCCCGCTCGCGCGTCGGCCCGGCGGTCTCGACGAGCAGCCGCCGCACCGCGCCGTCGACCCGGAAGAAACTCGCCTCGAACGCCCGCCCGCCGCGCCCGCGCTCCTCGAGCCGGCCACAGACCTCGCCGATCAGATGGTCGACCACCTCGACGAGGTCGTCGAGCCCGACCAGCGGCTCGGGAAAGTGCCGTTCGGCCAGCAGCGCCGGCGGTGGCCGCCGCGGCGAGATGCGCACGTCCTCGCGCCCGAGGAGCCGGTCGAGCCGCCGCGGCAGCCCGGCCCCGAACCGCGCCGCCAGTCCCGCCGCCGAACGCTCGGCGACGTCGCCGAGGCTGCGAAGCCCCGCCCGTGTGAGCGCGATCGTCGTGTCGAGATCGGCCTCGAGCGCAGCGATCGGCAGCGGCCGCACCGCCGCTTCCTCTTCTCCCGGCGCGACGATGCCGCCGCCGCCGAACCGCGCCAGCGCATGCGCCGCGTCGGGCGTCCCGGCCAGCGCCGTCCGATGGGCGAGACCGAGCCGCGAAAACAGTCGCTCGACGGCCGCCACCAGCCCCGCCTCGCCGCCGAACAGATGGGCGCAGCCGGTGACGTCGAGCACCAGCCCCTCCGCCCCGTCGAGCGCCACCATCGGCGTGAAGCGCTCGCAGGCGTCGGCACAGGCCCGCAGACAGTCCTCGTCGGCCGCCCGGTCGATGTCGGCGACGGCGAGATCGGGCACGATCGCCCGCGCATCGGCGAGCGCCGTACCGAGCCCCAGCCCCAGCCGTCGCGCGGCCGCGTCGAGCGCGGCGATCCGCAGCGCCCCGCGCTCCTTCTCCACCAGGGCGAGCGGCCGCTCATCCCGTCCGCCGGTTCGGACCCGGATCCGATCGGTCGAAAGAAACGGCAACCACAGCGCCAGATGGCGCCGCGCCGTCGCCACGGCGGGACGGTGCGGCGAGATCGGCGTCGACGGCGCCGTCGCGCGCCACGAAACGTCGTTCATCGCGATTCCACTCCACGAGCAGCCGCAGCCCCTCGCGTCCGTCGCGGGCCCGCAGCAACGTCAGATCGAAGGCCGGTGCTCCCGGCGCCCGTGCCGGCAGCGCTCGCGACGGTGCCGCCGTCAGGCGCCATCGCGTCTCCGCCGCACTCGCCCGCGGCTCCGCGGCGATCCGCGTGACGAGGACGAGGGTGCCGGAGGTCCGGGCGGCGAGAACGAGACGGCGGCTGGCGGTGAGGTCGTAGGCCTTGGCCTCGCCCCACAGCTCGATCGCCACCGCGGCGAGCCCGGCCGTCCGCGCCCCCTCGAGCCCGGCCTGCAGCGCCGCCATCGGATCGCGGGCCGCCAACAGCACCACCCGCCCGGGATCCTGGCCGTATTCGGCGAGCCCCGGCCCGTAGGGCGCCCCGATCTCGCGATCGACCGCCCCGTGCCGCACCCACAGGATCGACCGCTGCCGATCGAGCCCGGCGAGCGCCATCCCGACGCCGCTCGCCGCCGCCCCGTCGCTCTCGCGCGCGGCGTAGAATTCGTGCAGGGTCGAAGGGGTGAGAACGAGAGACACACGGCGAGTTCCTTATTTGTTCTCAGTGAACATCACCTCGCCGCCCCTGTCAAGCAAAAGGTCTCGTTTTGTTCTGGCTCTGGCTCTGGCTCTGGCTCCGGCTCCGGCCTCGGTCTAGGCCCTGGTCCCGGCCCGGGCCACCGCCCCGGTCGCCACCCCGACCCCGGCCCCGGCCCCGGCCTCCGCCTCGCCCCGATCCCGCCGCCGCGCCCGGATCGTCCCCGTCTCGACGGCGACGGTTGACGCGACCCCGCCACCGACGGCAGGCTCGCGCGAGCCGCCGCGATCCGCGACGGGCGACGACGGGGGCAGAGGCGACATGGACACCACGGCGACGCAACCGGCGAGGGCAGGGCGATCGGCACCAACCGCACGGCCCCTCGCCGCCGCCGCGATCGGCCTTCTCGCCGGCCTCCAGACGCCGCTCGCGCCCGCCGTCGCGGCCGAGACCGCGGTCCGCCCGATCTTCGAGCAGGATCTCGACTGTCTCGCCGAAGCCCATGTTCGCGTGAAGGTTTCGGCCGCCGTCTCTGGCCTCGTCGATCGCATTCTCGTCGACCGCGGCGATCGCATCGCCAAGGGCCAGGTCCTCGCCGAACTGGAATCGAGCATCGAGCGCGCCCAGCTCGAGGTCGCCCGCTCGCGCGCCCGCAACACCCAGCCGATCGAGGCCGCCCGCGCCAAGCTCGAACACGCCCAGGCCGCCGCCGCCCGCCTCGAGCGCCTGCGTCAGGCCAGCCCCGGCAGCCTCACCGCCACCCAGTACGACGAGGCGATCACCGGCGCCAAGGTCGCCGCCTTCGCGCTGCGCGATGCCGAACTGACCCTCGAGGCCGCCCGCCTGGAGGAGCGCCGCGCCGAGGCGATGGTCGCCCAGCGCGTCGTCCGCTCGCCGATCGACGGCATCGTCGTCGAACGCACCATGTCGGCCGGCGAACACCGCAACGAACAGTCGAGCATCATGACCGTCGCCGGCATCGACCCGCTCCACGTCGAGGTCTTCCCGCCGATCGCCCTCTACGGCCAGATCGCCGTCGGCCACACCGCCGAGGTCGCCTTCGACGAACCGATCGGCGCCCGCCGCCGCGCCACCGTCGCCGTCGTCGACAAGGTGCTCGACGCCGCCAGCGGCACCTTCGGCATCCGCCTGATCATGCCCAACCCCGATCCGGCGATCCCCGGCGGGGTGCGCTGCCGCATCCGTTTCGACCGGCCGCGGCCCTGACGCCCTTCCTCGAATCGATTCGGAAAAGTGACTTTGCGTCACGTTTCAATCGGTTGCACGCCGACCGTGTGCGGTATGTCGGTGCGCAGCGAAATGTTGCCGATCGCTCAAATTTTCTGCAAAAATGGCAGGGTTAATCGTACTTTTGCGTAGCCCCTTTTGCCGCAGTCGTGCAAAGATTTCGGAACGTACGGTCTCCGGCCGTGAATTTGAGAAGCCATTCGTCGATCGATTTTTCGAGGTTGCCCGCGACATGCGCCGGAAGGATCCGCGATCCCAGCCCGAGACCGGAACCGGTGCACCCGACGGGCGCACCGCGGGGGCTGCTTCGCTCGTCGCCGCGCCGCGCGAGCGCACGCCGCGCCTGACCATGGAGCCGCTCGAGCCGCGGCTCCTGATGAGTGCCGATCCCTTCACCGCCGCGGTCGATCTCGCCACGCTGGATTCCGGCGCCGCCGAACATTCGGTGCTGCTCCGGGTGATGGAGCAGGCCGACCGCTCCAAGAAGCTCGAAGTGGTCGACAACGACACCGGCTCGGTGCTGCGCAGCTTCGATACCGCCACCCTGGTCGCCGTCACCGTCACCGGCACCGCCGACGCCGACCGCATCGTCCTCGACGCCTCGCTGTCGAAGTCGCCGCTGCTGTCGCTGGTCTCCTTCGCCGGCAACGGCGGCGACGACCGCCTGATCCACGACGCCGGCACCGTCGACAGTCTCGACGTCACGCTGCATCCCGCCGATGCCAAGGCGACGGTTCTCGGCGCCGACGGCTCCTGGACCGTCGACGACAAGTCGACCCTCTACTGGGACACCTCCGGCACCGTCGACGTCGTCGATCTGACGAAGGCCGCCGAGCTGACCCTCGTCGACGGCCGCTCCGCCGCCCGCACGCTGGTGCTCGAAGACGTCGCCGACGCCGACCTGCCGGTCGCCGGAACCCCCGGCAAGTCCAAGTCCGTCGCCCTGATGCGCCTGCGCGATGCCGGCGACGGCAGCGCGGTCTCCTTCCGCGCCGACATCGCCGATCTCACCGTGTCCGGCACCCCGTCGAACGGCCTCCTCGGCGCGCTCGCCACCGCCGGCGACCGCATCGAGATCGCCGGCCTCGACACGACCTTCTCCGGCAATCTGACCGTCACCGCCGCCCCCGGCTACGACCCCTTCGCCGAAGAGGCCGCCGCCGGCTGGAACGACTTCGCCTTCTCGCCCGGCGGCCCGGAAGGCTCGCCGACCCGCGCCCTGACCAACGGCGGCTCGGTCGTGGTCACCGGCGATCTGACGACGCACGGCGGCGACGTCACCCTGATCGCCGAGACCGTCACCCTCGGCAAGAGCAGCGGCCGGGTGAGCGTCGACACCGGGCAGACCGAGAAGGACTTCGAGGCCGCGAAGGCCGCCGCGCCGACCCCGGCGCCCGGTACCCCCGTCGACGACACCGCCTCCGGCGACATCCACGTCGCCGGCCGCGTCGTCACCATGACCGCGGTCGATCTGCGCGCCCAGGCCGGCGACGAGACCGACGGTGCCGCCGAGGTGGCGATCCGCGTCGCCGAGCAGGCGGTGCGTTCCTTCGACGTCCCGCTCGCCTTCACCGATCAGACGGCGAAGGTCACCCTCTCCGACGTGAAGATCGTCGCCGGCGACGTCTCCGTCGAGGCCGAGGCGACCGACACCGCCGGCGACGAAGAGGCCGGCGTGTTCATGCCCGACCTCTACGGCATGCTGAAGGACTATCTCGGCGAGATCCCCGGCGCCGTCGCCGCCAAGACCGGCATGGCCGGCTCGATCGTCTTCCGCGGCGCCGAGGCCGCGATCCGCCTCTCCGGCACCACCATCGAAGCCGCCGGCTCGGTCGACATCGGCGCGACCACCGAGGTCGAGGCCACCGCCGTCGCCGCCGTCGAGCCGAGCGACAAGAACACCTCCGGCCGCCAGGTGGCGATCGGCGTCGCCAAGGTCGATTCCAAGGTGTCGGTGATCGTCGACGGTGCCTCCTCGATCGTCGCCGCCGGCGACGTCACCGTGAAGGCCGAGGGCACCGCCACCGTCTCCGGCGAGATCGAAGTCGAGGGCAAGGGCAGCAAGAAGGGCGACGATGCCATGTCGCTCGCCCTGGTCGTGTCTGTCCTCGACGTCGATTCCAAGGTCCAGACCGCGCCGACCACCAGCTTCGTGTCGACCCACGGCAGCGTCAACTTCGTCGCCAAGGGCGAGACCGAACTCGAAGGCGCCGCCAAGGTCACCACCGTCGGCGACGCCCGCGCCGCCGCCTCCGTGGCGCTCGCCTTCGACTTCTCCAAGGTCCAGGCGATCGTCGACGGCGACATCCGCGCCGCCGGCACCGTCAAGTCCGACATCGAGACGCCCGAGGCCGGCACCTGGGACGATGCAAAGACCTGGGAATTCGACGCCGCCAAGGCCGTCGACCTCGCCACGAACGTCTTCACCATCACCGACCACGGCTTCGCCAACGGCCAGCGCGTCGTCTATTCGGTCGGCGAGGAGAAGATCGCCGGCAAGACCGTCGCCGGCCAGCCGATCGGCGGTCTCGAGGACGAAGGCGTCTATTACGTCGTCGTCGTCGACAAGGACCGCTTCCAGCTCACCGAAGAGCCGCCGACCTGGATCGATCTCGACAACACCGGCGTCACCGCCGGCGCCGATCACACCTTCCAGAAGGCCGAGGGCTTCACCGCCAGCCTCGGCGCGGTGATCGGCGATCTCCCGGACGACCCCGAAGCCACCACCCCTCCCGACTGGAGCCTGCGCGTCGACGGCCACGGCTTCGAGACCGGCGACGTCGTCCGCTACCGGGCCGACGGCACCACCGCTCTGAAGGGGCTGGTCGACGGCGCCACCTACCGCGTCGACGTCACCGACGAGTCGTTCTTCCGCCTGCTCGATTCGGCCGGCAAGGTCGTCGCCGTCTCGCCCGACGGCGCCTTCGGCCACCACACCTTCACCCTGGTGACCACCGCCGCCGGCAAGGCCGCCTCGACGCTCGCCGAGCCGGTCGTCGCCGAGCTGAACCTGATGGCGGTCGACGTCGCCGCCGACCTGATCCGCATCGCCGGCCATGGCTTCACCACCGGACAACTGATCACCTACGGCCTCGCCGGCGGTGACGCCGAAGACGCGATCCCCGGTCTCGTCGCCGGCCGCCAGTACAAGGTGGTGGTGAAGGACGTCGACTCCTTCGCCCTGGTCGACGCCGACGCCGCGGCGACCGCCACGCCGATCGACCTGAAGACCCCGACCGACGCCGCCGGCAAGCCCGTCGCCTTCGCCGGCGATCACCTCTTCGCCTGGCTCGATGCAGCGGTGACCATCGATCCCTCCAAGGCGATCGGCAACCGCACCGACACGGTCACGGCCAAGGCGCACGGCTTTCAGGCCGGCGACGCCGTGGTCTATCGCGTCGACCCGACCGAGACCCGCTCCGTCGCCCTGCGCGAGCAGAAGGCCGACGGCACCCTCGCCACCGCCGCCGACACGATCGATCTCGCCGACGTGGCGATCGGCGGCCTCGAGAACGACGGCACCTATTACGTCATCCGCGTCGACGCCGACCACTTCCGCCTCGCCGCCACCCTGGCCGAGGCCGAGGCCTTCGCGGTCGTCGACGTCGGCGCCGGCGGCGCCGGCAAGAAGCAGTCGATCGCCCCCGACGAGGATCTGACCGTCGGCATCGGCGTGCGCGCCTCGCTCGCCTCGGCGATCTCCAACGGCGCCGAGAGCGAGATCGGCGCCGAGGAGCCGGAAGACGGGGTGAAGGACTCGACCGGCAACGGCCGCTCGATCCTCGAGGCGATCTTCGGTTCGGCCGGCACCGACGACGTCGTCTCCGACAAGACCTCCGCCGTCGGCGCCGACGACGACGGCACGCCGAAGACCGCCGAGCGCCAGGCCGACGACGCCACCGCCGCGAAGCAGCAGACGGTCGAGAACGGCAAGGACGACAACGGCAAGGAAGCCCCCACCGCCGGCACCAACGGCGGCTTCGCCCTCGGCGGCTCGATCGCCTTCACCTACGCCCGCCACACCGTGCGCGCCGTGGTCGGCGAAAACGCCACCGCCGCCGACCGCACGACGCTGATGTCCGGCCAGGACGTCGACGTCTCCGCCACGATCGAGCAGAACACCACGATCTCGGCCAAAGCCTTCGTCGCCAAGCCGGAGGACGGCTCCGCCGGCGACAAGGCGGTGGCGCTCGGCATCTCCGTCGGCGTCTACAAGAACGTCACCGAGGCCCGCGTCTACGGCAACGTCGACATCGACGCCGTCGACACCGTCACCGTCGCCTCCGAGACCGCCTATCCCTTCAACACGCCGCTGAAGGACGTGTTCGGCTCGAACCAGGAGAACCTGTTCGTCAAGCTGCGCAACCGCTTCGTCGAAGATCCGAAGACGGCGCGCGAGGAACTGACCGACGGCACGCTCGGCCTGGAATCGCAGCTGGTCAATTCCTGGTCGATCGGCCAGTCGAATTCGCCCGCCGCCGGCTCGCTCGCCGCCGCCGGCTCGATCACCGCGCTCGTCTATCTCGACCGCGCCGAATCCTTCGTCGAGAGCGGCGCCCGCATCAATCGCGCCAAGGACGGCGACGCCTTCCTCGGCGAGGGTGCGACCGACCCCGCCGACGTCGTGAAATGGGACCGTGGCGACGCCCAGTCCGTCGCCGTCACCGCCGCGATGAAGCGCGAGCTGGTCGACATCGTCGGCTTCGGCAACTGGTCGATCAACCAGGACGGCGCCGAGGCGGTCCGCGAGGAAGGCTTCGCCGAGGCCGCCAAGGGCGGTTCGATCGTCGACTTCTTCAACCGCTCCGGCGGCAGCGCCGTCGGCGGCTCGCTGCTGTTCGGCTACTACGGCGGCACCACCCGCGCCGTCGTGCGCGGCGACGTCGAGATCGGCATCGGCGAGGAAGGCTCGCTCGAGATCACCGCCGACGAGACGATGACCCGCATCGCCATCTCCCAGGCCGGTGGGCTCGCCAACGGCCATGCGATCGCCGGCTCGGGCAACGTCTTCGTCTACGACAGCCTGACCGAGGCGGCGCTGCAGTCGACCGCCACCGGCGCGCCCTCGGTCACCGGCGGCGGCGAGATCACGGTGGCCGCCACCGCCGACACCTTCCAGGCCAATATCGTCGGCGCCGTGGTGTGGGGCGCCAGCGGCAACGTCGCCCTCGGCCTGTCGTTCAATGTCGGCGTCATGGACCGCACGGTGCTCGCCTATGTCGGCACCGACCCGCGCACCGCCAACGCCCTCGCTTCGGTCCATCCGATCACCATCGAAGGCAGCGCCATCGCGGTGACGTCGTCGATCCGCGGCTCGATCAACAACATCGTCATCGCCGGTGCCGCCCTGAGCGACGCCGACGAGAAGACCGGCGCCGAAGCCGGTCCCGCCGCCTCCGAGAGCGACGCCACCAAGGACGTCACGCCGTCCAAGCCGTCGAACCCGCTCGACGGCGACATCGCCGAGGAGTGGAAGAACACCGATCCCGACGCCGACCAGACGACCGGCCGCAGCGAAGTCGCCGACATCGGCGGCGGCGCCCTCGACGACGACGCGGCGACCACCGAGGAGAACGGCGGCACCGGCAACGCCGCCGACAAGGGCAAGGCCAAGAGCGCCAAGACCGGCATCGGCATCGCCGCCGCCGCCTCCGTCTGGGTCGGCACCGAAAAGTCCTATGCGACGATCAACGCGATCGGCACCATCCGGGGCGAGACGCTGACCGTCGCCGCCAAGGACGACACGACGATCCTGCACGCCGCCGGCGGCGCCGCCCTCAGCTTCGGCACCGGCCGCTCGGCCGGCGCCTATGCCGGTGCCTTCGCCGTCTCGGTGCTGTCGACGGCGGTTCAGGCCTACGTCGGCGCCCGCCCCGACAAGGACGACGGCAAGAACCGCCTCACCGTCACGCTCGAGCGCCCGGCCCCGACCGCCGCCGGCTCGACGCCGTCGACCACCCCCGACCCGACCGGCGACGTCGAGATCTCGGCGATCCGCGCCGGCAAGCTGCGCACCTTCGCCGTCGGCATCGGCATCGAGGGCAGCTCGTCGGCCAAGGGCGCCGGCTTCGGCGGTTCGGCCTCGGTCGTCGTCACGCGCGACGACGTCTCCGCCCGCCTCGATCGCACCACGCTCGCCGACGTCGACGACGTCGCCGTTTCGGCGACGAACAGCCTCGACGTCCTGTCGGTCGCCGGTGGCGTCGGCGGCGCCGCCAACACCCATGCGGTCGGCGCCTCGGTGAGCGTCAACAACCTCGCCGGCACCACCATCGCCGAGGTGATCGGCACGCCGTCGACCCGCTCCACGATCGACGCCTCCGGCAAGGTCGCCGTCACCGCCCTCGACGATCGCTCGATCCGCGCCCTGTCGGTCGGCGCCGCCGCCAGCATCGGCAAGGGCGCCGCCGTCGGCTTCACGGTGTCGGTCAACCGCGTCGTCTCGCGCGACGGTGCCGCCGCCGGCGTCCGCGCCGCCGTCGTCGATGCCGACGTCGAGGCGAAGGAAATCGACGTCCTCGCCACCGACGCCACCAACATCGGCGCCATTGCCGGTGCCCTCGGCGTCGGCGTCGCCGGCAACGGCATCGGCGCCGCCCTGGCCTACGACGAACTGCGCGTGCGCACCGCCGCCACCGTCGACCGCTCGACCCTGACCTTCGGCGACGGCGGCGTCGACGTGATCGCCCGCTCGACCCCCGGCACCGGCGTCTTCGGCGGCAAGATCACCGCCGCGGCGATCGGCGCCGGCCTCGGCGCCAAGACTTCGGTCGGCGCCTCGGTCTCGATCAACGGCATCTCCAACGGCATCTACGCCACCGTCACCGGCTCGACCCTGACCGGCAAGGCGACCGCCGGCGGCCTCGCCGGCGGCACCGTCCGCGTCGAAGCCGCCGACGAGGCGACCATCCGCTCGCTGACCGGCGCGCTCGCCGTCGGCTTCGGCGGATCGGCGGTCGGCGCCGCGGTCGGCGTCAACTACGTCACCAATGCCGTCGCCGCCCGCATCACCGACAGCGATGTCCGCACCATCGACGTGGCGACCGCCTTCTCCGACCCCGCCGGTGTCGCTCATGGCGACGTCCGGGTGATCGCCACCCAGTCCGCCTCGATCAAGGCGCTGACCCTCGGCGCCTCAGGCGGCACCAACTTCGCCCTCGGCGGTTCGGTGTCGGTCAACGTCGTCGCCAATTCGGTCGAGGCGACCATCCGCGGCTCCAAGACCGTGGTGGCCCGCAACGTTCAGGTCCGCGCCCTCGACGACGCCAAGGTCTTCTCGATCGCCGGACAGGTCGCTCTCGGCGGCAGGGCCGGCATCGGCCTGTCGGCCACCGTCCTGTCGGTCTCCAACCACACCCTGGCCGAAATCGACGGCAACACCGACGTCCTCGCCTCCACCGGCGGCGGCTCCGCGCCGCTGACCGATCTCGACGGCGCCCGCCGTTCCGGCGTGCTGGTCGAAGCCGCCTCGTCTCTGCCGCTGACACAGATCGCCGTCGCCGGCGCCCTCGCGGGCCAAGGCGGCATCGGCGGTGCGGCCAGCGTCACCGTCGTCTCCGACGACACCACCGCCCGCATCGGCGCCCGCACCCGCGCCGCCACCACCTGGGCCGACGCGCCCGCCGACACCGGCGCCCGCACCGTGATCTCGCGCGGCGACGTCGTCGTCGCCGCCCGCACCACCTTCGACCTGCTCGGCGTCGCCGGCGGCCTCGGCATCGGCGGCAACGTCGGCGTCGGCTTCGGCGCCGACGTGTCGGCGGTCAAGCGCAAGACCATCGCCGAGATCGGCGACGGCGTGAAGGCCAAGGTCGACGGCTCGGTCGTCGTCGCCGCCGATGCCGCCGTCGAGACCGTCGACATCTCGGCGACGCTCGCCGTCGGCGGCTCGGCCGGCGTCGCCGTCTCGGCCGGCGTCTCGGTGCTGTCGCTGACCACCCGCGCCCGCCTCGGCGTCGGCGCCTCGCTCGATGCGGCCGGCACCGTCGCCATCACCGCCGACACCGATCTCGACGCCCTCGGCGTCGCAGGCTCGCTCGGCGTCGGCGGCTCGGCCGCTGCCGGCGTTCCGGTCTTCGTCGGCGTCCTGTCGCAGACCACCGAGGCGATCGTCGAGACCGGCGCCGCGATCACCGGCCTCGGCCGCAGTGCCGAGACGACCAGCAGCGGCCACCTCGCCGACGACACCACCGCCGCAGCCGGAGACTCCACCCAGGTCGACCCGATCGCCTTCTCCGACACCGACGTCTCCGGCTCGACCTTCGTCCTGCGCAACCACGGCCTGACCACCGGCCAGCAGGTGGTCTATGCCACCGAAGGCACCATCCTCGGCGGCCTCGAGACCAGCGGCAGCTATTACGTCCGCGTCGCCGATTCCGGCCGCTTCTCGCTCTATCGCACCCGTGCCCAGGCCGAGAACACCGCCTCGATCGACGGCCTCGTCACCATCACCGACACCGACCTCGGCAAGGTCTCGCGCCACAGCCTGTCGGTCGTCCCGACCGTCGGCGCCGGCAAGCTCGACAACAAGGACCTCCGCGATGCGGGTGTCGACATCGACCCGACGCGCGGCCGCTCCGCCACCGAGAGCGCCCAGCGCGGCGTCGTCGTCGCCGCCACCTCGACCAATTCGGTGCTCACCATCGGCGCCGGCGTCGCCGCGGGTGGCACGGCGGCGCTGACCATCGCCGGTGGCGTCCTCGTCCACGACATCGACACCCGCGCCCGCATCCTCGACGGCGTCGTCATCAACGGAAACAATGCCGGTGCCGATGCCGCGCAGGACGTCCTCGTCGCCGCCGCCCGTCACTACGACGCCCTGGTGGTCGGCGCCGGTGCCGGTGCGGCCGGAACCGTGGGCGGCACCGCCGGCGCCGCCGTCGTCGTGCTGACCGGCGAAACCGTGGCCGAAATCACCGGCTCGAACACCTCGGTCACCGCGAAGCGCGACGTCGACGTCACCGCCGAGGCGGACGAGAACCTGCTCGTCATTGCCGGCGGCATCGGTGTCGGCGGCGTCGTCGGCATCGCCGGCGTCGCCGCGGTCTCCAAGATCGACGTCTCGACCACCGCCCGCATCTCCGGCGCCACCGTCGAAGCCGGCGGCAACGTCACCGTCGAGGCCGACGACGTCACCGAGGTCATGAACCTCGGCGGCTCGATCGGCATCGGCGGCAAGGCCGGCGGCGGCCTCGCCGCCTCGATCGTGCTGATCGACAAGAAGACCACCGCCGAAATCACCGAGAGCGCCGACGTCACCGCCTGGGCCGCCGGTTCGAACCGCATCCAGACCCCCGACGGCGCCTGGGGCGCCGACGGCCGTCCCGCGAAGCAGTCGGTCGAAGGCGTTGCCGTGCTCGCCTCGTCGAGCGAGAAGGTCGTCACCGTCTCCGGCTCGGCCGGCGCCGGCGTCTTCGGCGGCCTCGCCGGCTCGGTCACCTACACCACGGTCGATTCCGACACGATCGCCCGCATCGGCGACGGCGTGACGGTCGACCGGACCGACGACTTCGCTCGCCTGTCCGGCTCGAGCGTCGTCGTCGCCGCCACCAACCGCGCCGACATCCTGGCGATTGCCGGCTCGGCCGGCCTCGGCGCCGTCGGCGTCGGCGGCGGCGTCAGTTACGGCACCCTGACCAACGACACCCGCGCCACCATCGGCCGTGCCGACGTCTCCGCCGGTGCCGGCGTCGACGTCCTCGCCCTGTCGGACTGGAAGGTGAAGGGTCTGGCGATCTCGGTCGGTGCCGGCCTCGCCGGCGTCGGTGCCGGCGTCGCCGTCTTCTCGATCGGCGGCGATCTCGACGACGGCTATTCGGTGACCGATTCCGACGGCAAGACCAAGTCCGACAGTGCACTGACCGCCGAGGGAGAATCGTCCTCGATCGAGAGCTCGCTCGACGAGGTCGGCCGCAAGGGTCTCGGCGAGGCCGGCACGTCGAAGGAGAACGAGGGCGGCGGCGCCACCGCCTCGCGCGCCGCCACCGTGTCGAAGTCCGGCAGCGACGGCGTCGTCGCCGGCAACGGGACCAGCCTCACCGCCCGTCAGACGACCAAGGCCGCGAAGGGCGTCGTCGCCGACACCTCCGGCACCACCGCCGGCATCTACGACGGCGCCACCGTCACCGCCGCCTCGCTCGACGTGATCGGCCGCCAGAAGGTCGATTCCTTCGTTCTCGCCGGCGGCGGCGGCATCGGCGTCGGCGGCCTCGGGGCCGGCGTCGCCATCGTCCACACCGACGCCGACGTCGCCGCCTACATCGGCCTGAGCGCGACGATCCGCGGCTACTCCGTCACCGATCGCTGGGGCACCACCGACTACGACATCGCCGTCACCGTCGATGCCTCGCTGCGCTCGCGCCTCGAGACCATGGGCGTCGCCGGCGCCATCGGCGTCGTCGGCCTCGGCGCCGCCGTCGCCGTGACCGACGACGCGAGCTCGGTGCGCGCCCTGCTCGGCGCCACCCCCTCCGCCGACACCACCGCGCCCTGGAGCGAAGCCGAGAGCGCCGACAAGGCCACGACCCTCACCAAGGTCGCCTCGGTCCGCGTCGCCGCCACCGCCGATACCCGTATCCGCCAGTCCGTCGCCATGGCCACCCTCGGCCTCGCCGCCGCCGGCGCCGCGGTGTCGGTCGTCGACGCCGACAACGACGTCACCGCTCTCGTCGGCGCCCGCACCCTGATCGGCCAGGACGCCACCGACGGCCGCGCCGCCGACGTCTCGATCTCCGCCACCCGCACCACCACCGTCGAGCCCGTCGGGTCCCTGCCGATGGGCGTCGCCGCCAGCGCCGGCGGGATCGCCGGTGCGCTCAACCTGCTGATGATCGACGTCTCCGGCGACACCCGCGCCTCGGTCGGCGATCGCGCCGCGATCCAGGCCGACGGCCGCATCGCCGTCCAGGCGGCGAGCACCGTCACCATCCCCGACGCCGACCTCTTCGGTGCCGCTTTCGGCGCGCTCGCCGGCGGCGCCGTCTATGCGACGATCAAGGCCGTGCCGACCGCCGCCGCTCTGGTCGGCGGCGCCGCGCTGCTGCGCGGCAGCTCGATCGGCCTCGGCTCGCAGTATCGCGTCACCGTGACGACCAAGGGCACCGCCGCCTCCGGTGGCTTCGACGCCCTCAACGGCCTCGTCGTGCGCTCGACCGTCGGCGCCGCCGATGTCACCGCCAACCGCGTCGCCGTCGGCAATGCCATCGACGGCGTCGCCACTCGCCTTCTCGCCGTCGGCGGCCGGCCGTCCGACGGCAAGAACGGCCGCATCGACCTCCTCGCCGAAGCCGACGTCACCGTCACCACCAAGGCCACCGTCGGCTCGCTCGGCCTGCGCGCCGCCGTGATCGGCGATGCCGCCTCCAAGGTCTGGATCGGCAACACCGTCACCGTCGGCAACGCGGCCAAACTCGCCGCGGCCGGCGATCTCACCCTCACCGCCGACACCCGGGTCCGGGTCGAGACCACCGGCACCGGCGGCAGCGGCGGCCTCGTCGCCATCTCCAAGGGCGCCGGCACCTCGCGCGTCACCGACAACACCGCCGTCACCGTCGACGATCGCGCGGCCCTGTCCGGCCTCGACGTGACCTTCGCCGCGGTGGCGAGCTTCGATGTCGTCACCAAGGGCATCGGCAAGGGCATCGGCGGTCTCGCCGATGCCGACGGCACGGCGAAGCTCCAGCACGACGGCACCGTCTCGGTGACCATCGGCAAGTCCGCCACGATCGACGCCGGCGACGATCTCACCGTCTCGGCCACCGTCTCCCGTCTGCGGCTGCTGGCCGAAGCGACCTCCGACGGCGCCGCCGGCGGCGGCAACATCGACACCACGGCCGAGCTCGGCTCCGAAAAGGCCCTGTCGAAGGCGACGATCTCGATCGATGCCCGCGCCCGTCTCGCCGCCGTCGACGCCGTGCTCATCCGCGCCGCCCACGAATTCGTCGACACCGACGCCGTTGCGAAGTCGGACCTGCTCGGCCTGGTCGGCGACACCGACGCCGAGGCGAGCAACGCCATGCGCGTCGAGACCGACGTCACCGCCGTCGAGACCGCGGCGATCGTCGCCCGCGATCTGCTCGTGACCGTCGACTTCGGCCCGCAGGGCCGCACCGCCACCGATACCGACTTCTCCAACTCGGTCTCCGCCTCGCGCGACGCCGCTCTGCTCGACCTCGGCGACCGCACCGCCACCGACCGTACCTCCTTCGCTCGCGGCATCGTGTTCGATGCGGCCGTGACCCTGCACGGCGCCGCCACCCCCGATCTGTGGATCGATCAGACCGGCGCCATCCTCCGCCAGACCGGCTTCGCTCCCGGTTCGGTCGTGATCTCCGGCGGCATGATCTTCGTGCCGGACATCTCCTATGCCGCGACCGGCGCCGGCGCCGCCGTGCTGCAGGTCCGCGCCTTCTCCGGCGACACCGCCGCCAACAGCCGCATCACCACCGAAAAGGCGACGATCACCACCGAGAGCGGCTTCGGCGCCGTCGCCATCCGCAACGACAGCACCAAGACCCTGGTCCTCGGCGCCATGTCGCCGACCGCCTCGGCCGGGCTCGCCGCCGTCGGCTTCACCACGCTCGCCCGCACCGTCACCGGCTTTGCCGCCGTCGTGCCGACCGTCGCCACCGCCACCCCGTCGATCACCGTCGATCAGACCGCCACCGGCTCCGGTCAGGTGATCTTCTCCGGCGCCATCGACATGCCGACCGGCACGCTGACCGTGCGCACCGCCGGCGCCGGCATCGCCGTCGATGCCGAGATCGTCACCATCCGCGCCGCCGCCGTCGTGCTCCAGGCCCCCAAGGGAACCATTTCCCTGGACGGCACCTTCGACACCTGGGCGTCCGGCCTGCCGGTCACGATGCGCAAGGCGGCGCTGCTCGACACCGCGACGCTGACCGCCACCGCCTCCGGCGACATCCGTCTGGCGACGGTCGGCGACGCCCGCCTCGCGTCGGTCGCCTCGACCGCCGGCAACGTCGCCCTGCTCGCCGGCGGCTCGGTCGTCGCCCTCGCCGGCACCGATCCCAACCTCGCCGGCCGCACCGTGACGATCACCGCCGCCGGCCGCGTCGGCTCCGCCGCCGCCACCCTGCGCACCGCGGTCGACGTCGTGTCGATCGCCGCCGGCCTCGGCATCGATCTGACCGAGACCGACGGCGCCGTCACCATCGATCAGGCGGTGTCGAACCGCGGCGACATCGTCGTCACCACCGTCGATCTCGTCTCCGCCGGCCAGTCGATCGCCCTCGGCCGCTCGGTTGCCGGCACCTGGGCCGGTGCCCCCGCCACCTGGATCGCCGGTCTGATCGTCGCGCAGGACGGCGACGTCTCGCTGCGCTCCGGCGACGACATCGTCGTCGGCGACGGCTCGCGCATCGAGTCCGGCGCTGCCGCCGGCAGCGTCACTCTCACCGCCGACTGGAGCGACGCCGATCCCGCCTCCGGCGCCCTGATCGACGTCGACGGCTGGCTCGCCGCCGCCACCCTCCGCCTCGTCGGCGGCGCCGGCGCCGACACCGTCGTCGTCCGCCGGGCCGCCGCCGGCCGCACCGTCACGGTCACCGGCGGCGCCGGTGCCGACACCGTCCGCATCGGCTCGACCCGCACCGCCGGCAGCGCCTCGGTCCTGTCGAACATCCTCGGCACCGTGGCGATCGACGGCGGCGACGGCAGCGACGAGGTCGTCGTCGATGCCTCCGGCGCGACCTCCGGCCGTCCGGCCGGCAGCACGACGCCGTCGCTGATCGTCACCGCCGATAGCGTCACCGGCCTCGGCATGGCCGGTTCGGTGACCTATTCCGGCATCGAAGCCCTGGCGATCACCGCCGGCACCGGCGCCGACGTCGCCGCCGTGCGCTCGACCTCGGTCGCCACCGCCATCGATCTCGGCGACGGCGCCGACACCTTCGCCCTCGGCAGCCCGACCGATCGCCTCACCGCGATCCGCGGCGCCCTCGTCCTCGACGGCGGCGCCGGGGCCGACCGTCTGATCCTCGACGATTCCGCCGATACCGCCGCCACCGCCGGCACCGTCACCGCGACCGGTCTGACCGGCCTCGGCACCGCCCGGCCGCTGACCCTGCGCGATCTCGAAGCGATGACCGTGACGCTCGGCAGCGGCGCCGACGTCCTCACCGTCGCCTCGCTCGCCATCGACCTCACCGTCAATGCCGGCGCCGGCGCCGACCGGATCGGCGTCGGCGACGCCGCCGACACCACCGATTTCTCCGCCCTCGACGGCAACACCATCAGCATCGTCGGCGCCGGTGGCGACGACACGCTGACCCTGACCAGCGGCGGCGCCGCCCATCTCGCCCTGTCGAGCGACGCGCTCGGCAAGGGCTGGGCGACCCTCGGCACCGCCGGTCGCGCCACCCTCGACTTCTCCGGCCTCGCCACCGTCGCGGTCCGTCTCGGCGACGGCGCCGACACCCTGACCCTCGGTGCCGTCGCCGCGACGCTCGACGTCGACGTCGGCGCCGGTGCCGACACCGTCGTCGTCGACGGCGCCTCGCGCGACCTGACCCTGTCGCTCGGCGCCGGCACCGACACCGTGAAGGCCCGCGACATCGGCACCTCGCGCCTCACCGTGATCGGCGGCGGCGACGCCGACACCGTCGTGATCGACCGCTCCGCCAGCGCCACCGGCCTCGTCGCGTCCGTCACCGACGGCACCGCCGCCGGCAGCGTCGCGATTTCCGGCCTGCTCGGCGGCGCCCTGTCGCTGAAGGACGTCGAAGTCCTCGCCGCCACCCTCGGCTCCGGCAACGACCGCGTCACCGTCGACACCACCGCCGCCGGCCAGGGCGGGCTCGACCTGCGCTTCGACGGCGGTGCCGGCGACGACGTCTTCACCGTGATCAATGCCGGCACCGACGGCGACGCCGTCCGCAACGCCTCCGGCCTCGTCGGAGTTCTCGGCGGCGCCGGCGCCGACACCGTGGTCTGGCGCGTCGACGGCATGCCCGACGCCACCGACGCCCGCCGCTTCGTCAACGTCGTCTCCACCGTCGAGACGCTGGTGATCGACGACACCTCGGCCACCGCCGCGGTCGCCTGGACCTTCGACGGCCGCACCGTTTCGGCCGGCCCGATCGGCGCCGCGCCGGTCGTGATCGGCGAGGTCGAGGCGAGCCTCGGCGGCGTCGAGATCGTCGGCGGCCGCAAGGCCGACGGCACCGCCTACGACAACACCCTGTCGGTCTCGCTCCTCGACGGCGACGACGTCACCGCCAATCTGCGCAACGACGTCCTCGGCATCGTCGCCGAAGCGGCCCGCCTCACCGGCGCCGACGCCGGCTTCTCGACCCCGACCATCGTGCCCGGCGCCATCGGCTTCAACGCTCTCGCCGCCGGCACCGCCTATACCGAGCGCGGCCTGACCTTCTCTGCCTCCACCCTCACCCGTGTCGCGCCGAGCGGCACCGACGGCCGTCTGGTCTATGGCAGCGGCGCCGGTTCGCTCTCCGTCCACACCGCCGACGGCAGCGCCTTCGGCCTCACCTCCTTCGAGTGCCTCAACACCGGCACCGCCGGCCAGGCGGCGACCTTCGAGGCGGTGCTGACCGACGGCACCGTGGTGAAGTTCGGCGCCGGCCCGATCGCCGCCGGTGCCACCAAGACCTTTGCCGGCCTCGACTGGTTGAAGAACATCGTCGAGCTGCGCATGACCGCGGCCGGCAGCACCGTTCCCGACAAGCTGGTGCTGCGCAACCTCGTCACCACCGGCGGCGAGGCGCTGGTCGCCGACCGCACCGTCCAGGGCACGCTCGCCACCCCGACCGACGGCAGCCGCGCCCTGGTGCTCGGCAGCGCCGGCATCGACGTCGCCGTCGGCTCGGCCGGCGACGGCCTCTTCGCCCTGTCGCAGCTGACCCTCGGCGCCGGCACGGGCACCGTCACCATCGCGGCCGAAACGCTGTCCGGCCAGACCGTCACCAAGACCGTCACCCTCGCCGCCGCCGCCCAGACCGTCGCCTTCGCCGACCCCGGCTTCCGCGCCGTGCGCGCCCTGCGCATCACCGGGCCGGCCGGCACCACCGTCGACGACGTCGTCGCCACCGTGCTGATCGACCAGGGCATGACCGCCCGCACCGTCGACCTGAACCAGAGCGGCGCCGACTGGACCTCGCAGAAGGCGAAATACGTCGCCCCCGCGGTCGAGACCTGGACCCTGAAGACGGCGGCCGGCGCCACCCAGGTGGTGTTCCAGACCGACGACGCCGGCGTGGTCGTCTCGGTCTCCGGCGCGGTGTTCGAACACCGTCTCGACGGCGTCCTCGACACCACCACGACGCTCTTCACCTCGCAGACCAGCTACGACCATCCCGCCGGCATCGGCACCTTCACCGTCTACGGCAACCTCGAGATCGCCGACGGCACCAAGATCGTCATCCGCGGCAAGAACGCCGTGTCGCTCCGCGTCACCGGCGACGTCGTCCTCGGCAACGGCGTCACCTTCGACGCCTCGGCGGTCGCCCAGGTCGCCAACGGCGGCGGCGGTTCGGGCGGCGTCGGCGCCATCGTCGACGGCAAGGCGGTCGGCGGCCTCGGCGGTGCCGGCGGCGCCGGCGGTACCGGTGGCCAGGGCGGCGAGACCTCCGTCGGCGGCCGCAGCTGGGGTGCCACCGGCTGGTCCGACTATCACGGCGAGACCGGTGAGACCGGTCAGGCCGGCGGCTACGGCACCGAGGGCGGCTCGGGCAAGGTCGGCGGCGATTCGGTCGCCGGTGGCACGGCCACCGCGGGCGGCACCGCCGGCGGCGCCGCGGCCGTCGGCAAGGGCGACACCTACACCGCCTCCTGGGGCGGCTCGGGCGGCCAGGGCGGCACCAATACCGGCACGGCCGGCGACGGCGGCAGCGGCGGCAGCGGCGGCGCCTATTCCTCGAACAGCTCGCGCGACGGCAAGGCCGGCGCCGGCGGCACCGCCGGCGAGGGTCGCGACGCGACCGTCGCCGACGACGTCCAGACCGTCTACGACGGCTACGACGGCCGCGATGGCCTGTCCGGTGCGGCCGGCGCCAATGCCGGCACCGGCATCGCGCTGACCGCCGGTGCCGGCGGCGCCGACGGCGCCGGTGGTGGCGGCGGCGGCGGCGGCGGCGGCGGTGGTGGCGGCGG
>ERZ1645187.1210-NODE-1210-length-24119-cov-98.084275_pt1 | contig 24119 bp, 25 predicted proteins | sample MGYA00575352_ERZ1645187 | MGnify/ENA primary metagenome ERZ1645187 (study PRJEB40837, sample SAMN11349314) | freshwater sediment metagenome | isolation source: river sediment | host: Sediment | place: India: Wazaribad , New Delhi | collected 2017-02-21 ...
CCCATCGCGCCCCACGAAATGCCGTAGCGCGCGCGGTTGAGGCAGCCGAACGGACCTTTGAGGCCGGCCACGTTCGGCAGCAGCGCGCTTTCGGGAACCTCCACCCCATCCATGACGATCTCGCCGGTGATGGAGGCGCGCAGGCTCAGCTTGCCTTCGATCTTCGGCGCCGAAAGGCCCTTCATGCCCTTTTCCAGCACGAATCCGCGAATCTCGTCGCCATGGGCGGCCGACTTCGCCCACACCACGAACACGTCGGCGATCGGCGCGTTGGAAATCCACATCTTCGCGCCGTTGAGGCGATAGCCGCCGTCGATCTTTTCCGCGCGCGTCTTCATGCCGGCCGGGTCGGAGCCCGCGTCCGGCTCGGTCAGGCCGAAACAGCCGATCCATTCCCCGCGCGCGAGCTTCGGCAGATATTTGCGGCGCTGCTCCTCGCTGCCGTAGGTGAAGATCGGATACATCACCAGCGAGGATTGCACGCTCATCATCGACCGGTAGCCGGAATCGATCCGCTCCACCTCGCGCGCGACGAGGCCGTATGCGACATAGCTCGCGCCCGCCCCGCCGTATTCCTCCGGCACGGTCACGCCGAGCAGGCCGAGTTCGCCCATCTCCGGGAAGATCGCCGGGTCGGTGTGTTCGTCGAGATAGGCCCGCGTCACGCGCGGCAGCAGTTTTTCCTGCGCATAGGCGCGCGCGCTGTCGCGGATCAGCCGTTCGTCCTCGCTCAACTGATCGTCGAGGAGGAAGGCGTCGTCCCACACGAAGCCCGATTTCGACGTATGGATTTTCGTTTCGCTCGCCACGCTGCGGCCCTCGCTGAAAACAGGTCGCCGGCACTATCGCGCGCGTCGGCCGACGGTCAAGCCGAACGATCTCGCCTTCCGCCGCCGGGCGCGATAATCTGGGCGTGCGCCGGTTTCGGCGTTCTGGCGGTTCTCCATTGCGATCGATCACATTGCGCACCTTTTCCGTTCCCCGCGCAGCCATTCTGTGCGCGTTGGCCGCCTTGCTCGCGGCGCCGGGCGCCGCGCAGGCGCAGCTTCAGTTGCCCGGCGCCTTCGCGCCAGCCCCCGCCGGCACGGTCGTCGGACCGGCCGCCCAGCCGAAAAAGCCGAAGTCGCCGGGCGCCGGCGCGGCCGCGCCGGCCGCGCGCGTTCCCGCCGACGAAGCGGTCCTCGGCCGCACGCTGGCGCTCAACGGCCGTTCCGGCGGGCTCGAATTCCGCAAGGACGGAAAGGCGCTGGTCGTCGCGCGGCTCAAGCTCGCCGGCGACCAGATCGGCAAGCCTGGCGAGGCGTGCGAGGTCGATGTCGGCGGCCCGCTGGAGCTGAAGGCCGAGGGCCGGCCGGCCGGCGCCAATCGCTATGCGGTCGCGCTGCCGGCCTGCCCGTTCGCGTTCGACATTCTCAACGGCGCCGCGCTTGCGGTGACGGACGGCAAGGTCTGCGAGTTCAAGGCGGCCGATTGCCGGGTCGACCCGGCCGGCCTGTGGGGCCAGCCGGCGAGCGAGATCGGCCCGCAGCGGTCCAAGGAGATCGAGCGCGAGCGCTATCGCGCCGAACAGGGCCTGCGCGCCCAGTTCCGCGCCTGGATCGCAGGCGCCGGCAAGGACAGCGCGCTCGTCAGTCGCATCGCGCGCGAGCAGGCGGCCTTTTCCTCGAAACGCGAGGAACTCTGTCGTTCCTACGCGCGCGAGACGCAGCACGGCTATTGCGCGCTGATGGCGACAGAGGCGCGCTCGCTGGCGGTGGCCGCCCACATTCTGCCGCCGGCGCCGCCGGAGGAGGAGGAATCGCCGAGGCGCCGGAAGGGCGCGACGCGCTGACGCTCATGCGCGGGCCTGTCCCGCCTCCCAGCCGAGGATCGCCTGTTTGCGGCTCAGCCCCCAGTGGTAGCCGGTGAGCGCGCCGCTCTTGCCGAGCACGCGGTGGCACGGCACCACGAACGAGATGGGGTTGCGCCCGACCGCGGCGCCGACCGCGCGCGCGGCCTGCGGGCGCCCGAGCGCGCGGGCGATGTCGGAATAGGTCGTGGCGCGCGCCAGCGGGATCGACAGCAACCGCTCCCACACGCGGATTTCGAAATCCGTGCCGATCAGCACCACGCGCAGTTTCCTGTCGGCGCGCCATTCGGCGGGGTCGAACACGCGCCGCGCATAGGCGGCCGTCTCCTGCGCGCGCTCCACGAATTGCGCGCCCGGCCAGCGCCGGCGCATGTCGTCGAGCGCGGCCTCGCGCGCGCCGTCCGACCAGCCGAGGCCGGCCAGCCCCCGGGGCGTCACGACCACGATCGCCTCGCCGAACGGGGTGGGGTGAAAACCGTAGGAAAACGTCAGGCCCGCGCCGCCCGCCCGATATTCGCCGGGCGACAGCGCCTCGTGGGTCACGAACAGGTCGTGCAAACGGCCGGGGCCGGACAGGCCCACCTCGTAGGCCGTGTCGAGCACGCTCGCGCTGTCGCGCAGCAGCGCGCGCGCATGGTCGAGCGTGATCGCCTGCAGAAAAGCCTTCGGCGTGATGCCGGCCCACCGGCGGAACAATGCGTGCAGCCGCGTCGGCGTAAGGCCGATCTCGGCCGCGATCTCGTCCACCTCGGGCTGGTGGCGACGCCGGGCGGAGACGAATTCGATCGCCGCGCGCACGCGGTCGTAGTCCCGGTTCGGGTGGCAGGGGCGGGGGGCGGGGAGGGTCGTGTCGAGCATGGCCGCAGCATCGCCCCGATCGCCGCGGGCCGCCACCCGATTCCTAACCGAAAACCGGGCCGCGCCGCGCTTCCTCCAGCGCGGCCGACACGTCGCGCGCCACGGTCGCCTTTTCGTCCGGCCCGAGAAATCCGCCGAACTCCACCGCCTGCCCGCGCGAAACCAGCGACAGGCGGCGCAGCCCGTAGGCCTCGTGCGTCTCGCGCTCCAGGCGCACCCACACCGGGTTGAAACGCCACGAGCGGCGCGCGCCGCGCGCGCTCACCTTCTCGAGCGCCAGTTCGATCGGCGTCACGCTCACGTCCTCGTAGGCGCGCGCGGCGCGGAACGACAGGGCGAGCGCCGCCCACATGGCCAGCGCGTCCAGCCCGAGAAAACCGACGACCGGCCATGCGCCCATCGCGAAGAACGGCGCGCTGACGGCGGCCGCGGCGAGTGCGAACATGACGACGAACGCTTGCCCCTGCGCGCGCGTCAGCGAGCGGTGGGGGCGCAGGCGGGCGGCGTATATGGTGCGTTCGGCGGCGTCCATTGCGATGATCGCGCTGTCCGGACTTGCGCTTTGCTCGGGCGCGGGGTTTGAGTGATCCCATGCATTAGGAACCACGGTCACAAGATGGTCAAGCCACCAGCGGCGGCGCGCGGCGGGGCGCCGAAACGATTGGCCGTCGAACGCGCGCAGGCGATCTTTGCGCGGCTCGCCGCTCACAATCCCCAACCGAAGGGCGAACTCGCCTACGTCAATCCCTACACGTTGCTGGTGGCGGTCGTTCTGTCGGCGCAGGCGACGGACGCCGGCGTCAACAAAGCCACGCGCGCCCTGTTCGCGGCGGCCGACACGCCGCAAAAAATGCTGGCGCTCGGCGAGGACCGCGTGCGCGATCACATCAAGACCATCGGCCTTTTTCGCGCCAAGGCGCGCAACGTGATCGCGCTGTCGCGGAAACTGGTGGACGAACACGGGGGCGCGGTTCCGCGCGACCGCGCGGCGCTCGAGGCTCTGCCCGGCGTCGGTCGCAAGACGGCCAATGTGGTGCTCAACATCGCCTTCGGCGAAGAGACGATCGCGGTCGACACGCATGTGTTCCGCGTCGCCAACCGATTGCGTCTGGCGCCGGGAGAGACGCCGGCGCAGGTGGAGGCGGGGCTGGAGAAGATCGTGCCGAAGCCTTTTCGCCTGCACGCCCACCACTGGCTCATTCTGCACGGCCGCTACGTGTGCAAGGCGCGCCGCCCGCTGTGCGGGACCTGCGTGGTCGCCGATCTCTGCACGGCGCCGGACAAGAACCTCTCCTGAACGAAAAAGGCGCCCCGCGGGGGCGCCTTTGGCGATCTGCGACGCGACGGCCGTTACGGATTGGTCGGGCAGTTGGTGGCGTTGGTCGTCATGTAGGACGTGATCGACTTGCCGTCGTTGCGGGTGCGCATGTACTGGATCTGCGTCATCGTCAGCTTTGTCGTGCTGCTCTTCCATTCCTCGATCTTGTAGCCGAAGCCGGGGTAGTAATCGTAGGTGACGTCGGCGACGATGATCGATCCGGTCGACCCGCCCGCAGCCGTGTAGCTCGGCGGGAAGTTGTTCTGATAGCCGGCGGTCTTCATCGCGACATCCGCCTCGATCAGCGAGGTGTTGGACGAAAGCGCGGTCTGCTTGCGGCCGCCGGCGGCGCAGGGGCGCGGCAAGCCGCCGCCCGACGTGACGGACCATTTGGTGTAGGCGTAGAGCGTGGAATTGTAGGAGACGACGTCGATCTGCGAGATCGTCATCTTGAGGTTGGCGTTCGTGTAGGGCGCCATGACCGCCGACGCCGCGCTGAAGATCGTGTTCATGTCGGCGTTCGTCAGGCACGGAACGGTCGCCGTGTTGCTCGGGCAATCGAGCTGCTGGGCGGCGAGGTCCGACAATGTGCGCGCCACCAGCGTCACCTTCCGGCTCGCCAGCACGCCCTTCGTCAGTTCGACGGAGCCGAGATAGAGCGTCAGCATGAGCGGCAGGATGAGCGCGAACTCCACCGCCGCAATGCCGCGCGTGTCGGCGAGGCGCCTGCGCGCCGCTGCGAGGCGGGCGATCGCGCCCGCAAACATGCGCCGCTGGATCATCAGAACGGCTCCACCTTGAACACCGCGATCCCCATGATGATGCGCGTCCACACGCCGTCGACCAGCGTCTGGCCGGCGCGACTCGGCTGCACGGTGCTCGCGCCGAAGCCGTTCAGGACCGAGAGAAAGACAGGCAACGGATAGATGACGCGCACGACGTTGATCTGCCCCGCGGCGCCCGGCTGGAACACCGCGTTGGCGGGATTGGCGTAGAGCGCGTTGGTGGTGTCGACGTTGAAGTCGTTGGACGCGCGCACGTCGATGATGACCTTGCTGCAATCGAAATTGCGCGGCAGCGCGCCCGCCGGGCGCGGGCCGCTGGTCGGGCAGATGAGGTTGACGAAGGTCGATTTCTGGGTGGCGGCGTTGGGCGAACTCTGCTGGATTTCGCCGGTCAGCAGCTGGCGCGCCGCATTGGCCGTCACGTTCTCCAGCGTCTCCTGGTTCAGGAACATGAAGGCGGTCTCGAAAATCGCGAACAGGATGGCCAGAAACGGAATGGAGATGAGCGAGAATTCGACCGCTGTGGTCGCGCGCTCGTCGGCGCCGTAGCGGCGTCCGGTGGAGGCCAGCCGGGCCAGGCGCCCGATTCTGAAACGACGGAGGTAGGCGATCATCGCATATACTCTCACGGGCGAGCGAACGCGCGCAGCCAAACACATGGCCGCCATTCAGGCGACAAATTCGCTAAACCGTCGTTAAAATCCGCGCGAAAAGCCCGTTAACGGCAGCGCGCCCGTCACGGGCGCGCGGATCTTTCCTGCTGTGGAAGAGCGAGACCCTCGCCTATCTGCCGCCGGAGGCGGACGCGCCGTTGCGCGCGCGCACGGCGCCGATGCTCTCGTTCATGTATTTGGCTTCGTCGCCGAGCGTGACGGTCGGCGCGCAGCGCGGATTGCAGGAGTAGGACTGCTGCGCTCCCCCGCGCATGACGATCAGCGACTGATCGCCTGCCGTCACCTTGATCATGGATTCGGCCACAGGGTTGCCGGCGCTGTCGAGCGCGATCATGTTGGTCGAGCCGAAGCTGCGCCCCGTGATCACCATCGAGTGGTTGTTTTTCAGCAGCGTGACGTCGGCGATCAGCGGGTTGCCGATGATCAACGTCTGGGTTCCGTCCGGAACACGAATGATGCGGGCGCGATCGAGGGCGACCATCACTGTCTCCGAGCCGGCTTGCGCGCCCAGTCCGGAGCAAGCCACGAACATCGCCGCGACGATGAGCGCGCTTTGCGAAATCCCGAACTTCACTTTCGACATGGAACCCTCGCCGCCTTGAACAGCCGCAAGAAAAACACCACGGAAAGGTGAATGAACTCTGAATGGCGCGCTTCCCGAAGCGATTTGCGCAAATCTATGCAGTTTGACGCCCAGGGTTAACCACGCCCCCGCAATGGGCCTCAATGGTCGTGCGTCGCGGACCCGATTAACATTCCTGCAACGGAACGCTCCTATAAGAAACGCATTCCGACGAAAAAAAACGCCATCCGGCGGTCGGAGTTTTCGGAGCCTAGGAGCCAGTTCATGATCAAGCTTTCTCGTTTCCTGAAGGACGAATCCGGCGCCACCGCGATCGAATACGGCCTGATCGCCGGCCTGATCGGCGTCGTCATCATCACCGCCGTCCGCACGCTCGGCTCGAACGTGTCGGGCAAGTTCAACGCGATCGCGGGCAACCTGACCTGATCGCGTTCCGGCGAGACAACAAGGCGGTCCCCTGGGGCCGCCTTTTTTTTTTGTCGCGCGCCGTCTTCCGGGCGCCGCCGCGCGTTAACGAAACCCTAACGCGGCGCCGCTAGATTTTCGATCATCGGCCGCGCCGCCTCCAAACTGGACACGAACATGCTGGACTTTGTCGCCCTCGCGCTGTTTCCCGGGCTCATGCTGTTCGCCGCCGTGTCCGACATCATGACCATGACCATCCCCAACCGGGTGTCGCTCATTCTGGTCGCCGGCTTTTTCGTGATGGCGTTCTGGACCGGCATGGCGCCCGCCGCGGTCGGCTGGCATGTGCTGGCCGGGGTGTGCGTGCTGGCGCTCTGTTTTGTTCTGTTCAATTTCGGATGGGTCGGCGGCGGCGACGCGAAACTGGCGGCCGCGACCGCCCTCTGGTTCGGCTTCGGTCCGCTGGCCGACTACGGCGTCGTGACCGCGATCTTCGGCGGCCTGCTGACAATGCTGATCGTCGGCCTGCGTCAGATCGAGTTGCCGGAGGCCCTGCGCGCCCGCGCCTGGCTCGCGCGCCTGCACGACAAGGCGTCCGGCATTCCTTATGGCGTGGCGCTCGCCGGGGCGGGCCTCGTCGTTTACCCGCACACCGCCGTTTGGCTCGCCGCCGTCGCGCACTGAACCGCGGCGTTAGCGCTTCCTCCGCACATTCTGGGCCAAACGCGCGGGTTTCCGGCGTTGCGCGCCCGCGCCCGCCCGTGCGGCGACAGTCTTTCGAACCTGCGGATTGGAGACGAACGGTTAACCTTAATTTGACGTTTCGCTGATCAAATCCACCTGGACACACGTGCAACAGACGTCGGGTTGGTCGGCTATGAACAAAGCACAAATAGCCATTCTGGGTGTGGCGCTCGCGGCGGGCGGCCTCGCTTTCATGATGCTGCAATCCGGCGAGCCGCCGAAGGTCGAGACGGCCGCGGCTCCGCCGCCGGTTTCCACCGACGACGTGCTGATCGCCGCCGGAAATCTGGAGTTCGGCTCCACGCTCGATGCGACGAACGTCCGCTGGCAGGCCTGGCCCAACACCGTGCCGCTGCAGGGCGTGATTCGCAAAAGCTCGACGCCCAATGCGATCGAGGAATTCAAGGGCGCGGTGGTGCGCGGACAGTTCCTGCAGAACGAACCGATTCGCACCGACCGGCTGGTGAAGGGACCGACCTCCAACTTCATGTCGACCCTGGTCTCCTCCGGCAAGCGCGCCGTCGCCATCAATATCGACGCCAGCGGCGCGACGTCGGCGGGCGGCTTCATCCTGCCGAACGACCGCGTGGACATCATCCGCACCTATCGCGACGAAGAGACCGCGAAAACGGGGCAGGGCGAAGCCTTCATCAGCCAGACGATCATGCAGAACGTGAAAGTGCTGGCGATCGGCCCGAACGTGCAGACCGAGAACGGCAAGGCGGTGGTGGTTGGCACCAACGCGACGCTGGAACTGGAGCCGCGCCAGGCCGAATACATCATTCTCGCGCAGCGCACCGGTCAATTGTCGCTGGTGCTGCGCAGCCTGACGGACGCGCTGCAGAACGGTCCCACCACCGACAACGCCGACGACCAGCAATCCGACAAATCGATGATGATCGTGCGATTCGGCGTGCCCGCCGCCCTGAGGGCGAAGTAATGCGCGCCTCTGTCCGCGGTTCCAACGCACCCTGCCTTTCCAAGAGAGCGACCATGGCCGGATTGACCCATACCAAACTCGGCGTTCTGGCTTGCGGCGCGCTGGCGTTGAGCTTCGCCGCGCTCGCTCCGACCATGGCGCAGGCCGGCAAGGCGCCGCGCGCGCCGGCGGCCGATGTCGACGGTGTCGGCGCGCGCGCCTACACCAAGCGCATCACGCTCGGCGTCGGCCGCACCATCATCTACGATCTGCCGGCCGAAGCGTCCGAAATCATCGTCGGCGATCCCAAGGTCGCCAACGCGGTCGTGCGCTCCACGCGCAAGCTCTACATCATCGGCGTCGGCGCCGGACAGACGACGATCATCGCCATGGACCGCGACGGCCGGCAGATCGCCAATGTCGAAATGAACGTCGGGCGCGACCTGGACGAACTGTCGAAAATCCTGGGCACTGCGCTGCCCAACAGCCGCATCATCGTCAAACAGGTGAACGACGCGCTGGTGCTGAGCGGCGAGGCCTATTCGGCCGGCGACGTCGCCACCGCCATGGACATCGCCAAGGCGTTCGCCCAGCGCGCCTCCGCGCCTGGCGGCGCCGCCGCGGCCGAAGGCGCGATCGTCAATGCGATGAAGGTGCGCGGCGGCGATCAGGTGATGGTGAAGGTCACCATCGCGGAGGTGCAGCGCTCGATTCTCAAGCAGCTCGGCGTGTCCACATCGCCCGGCGGCGCGGACACGCTGCTGAACGCCTCGTGGGCGACGCTGCGCCAGCAGAACCCCTTCGCGCTCAACGGCACGCTCTCAAACGGCGGCCTTACGGTGCCGCTCGGCAACGGCGCCGCCGCCACGCTCAGCGCCTTCGAGCGTTACGGCGTTTCGCGCATTCTGGCCGAGCCGACGGTGACGGCGGTGTCCGGCGAATCCGCGAAATTCACGGTCGGCGGCGAGGTGGCCTATCCGGCCAGTTCGGCTTGCGACCCCTCCGGCTCCAGCTTCCGCTACTGCTCGGTCGGCGTCGCCTACAAACCCTACGGCGTCTCGCTCAACATCACGCCGATCGTGCTGTCGGAAGGGCGCATTCTGGTGCGCGTGGCGACCGAAGTCACCGAGATCGACACCACGCAGACCGTCACCATCGCCTCGATCGCCGTGCCGGGATTCCGCACGCGCAAGAACGAGACGTCGGTCGAACTGCCCTCGGGCGGTTCGCTCGCCACCGCCGGCCTCATCACCTCCAATTCGCGCCACGCCATCAACGGTCTGCCGGGCCTGCTCAACCTGCCTATCCTCGGTGCGCTGTTCCGCTCGCGCGACTATCAGCGCCAGGAGACGGAGCTGATGGTGGTGGTCACGCCCTATATCGCCAAGTCCGTGACGCCCGCCGAAGTGCAGCGGCCCGACGACGGGTTCTCCGACGCGAGCGACCCGCAGGCCTGGCTGCTCGGCCGGGTGAACAAACTCTACTCGACCCCCTCCAATCCGCAGGCCGTGCAGAATTGGAAAGGTCGCTTCGGCTTCATTCAAGATTGAGCGTGAGAAGGAAGACCCTGCAATGGCGTTCCACAACGAACATGCCGGCGAGACCGCGGCGCGCGCCGCAAGCCGCTCGCCTGTCGCCCTCGCGCTCGTGGCGCTTCTGGGCGCGGCGCTCGGCGGCTGCGGCGTCAACCGCACGCAGATCGCAACGGACATTGAAACCGACGCGCGCCTGCGTCACCCGATCGCCCTGACCGAACGCGCCTACACGGTCGACCTGTTCCCCACGGGCTCGACTATCGATCGCCGCACGCAGGAGCAGGTGGCCGCCTTCGCGCATCGCTATCAAAGGCTGGGCCGCGGCCCCATCTCCATCATGACGCCGGCAAGCGGTCCGGCCGCCGGACCGAGCCACCGTTCGGTCGATGCGGTGCGCCGCGAACTCGCGCGCAACGGCGCGGGCGCGCACGTGACCGTGTCGAGCTACCCGGTCGCCGACCCCGCGCTCGCTGCGCCCATGCGTCTCGCCTTCGACGGCATCGGCGCGAAAGTTGCGCACAAGTGCGGCGAATGGCCGAGCGATCTCGCCTCCGGCTCCTCCAATCGCGGCTGGGACAACAAGCCTTACTGGAACTTCGGCTGCGCCAACCAGAACATGATCGCGACCCAGGTGGCCGATCCGCGCGACATCGCCGAGCCGCGCGGTGAGGCGCCGAGCGATATGTCGATGCGTCTGCGCGCGATCACCAACATCCGCAAGGGCGACGACCCGGCCACCAACTGGAAGATGAAGAACACCTCGATCGGAAGCGTAGGGAACTGACCATGACCGAACCCGAAAACGCGCCGCGCAACGCCCAGCGGGACGCGGCGGAGATCGCGCCCGTCCCGCGCATATCGCTCCAGGCGTTTTGCGAAACGTCCGATCTGGCGGCCGTCATCGCCGACGCGTCGGCGGACCGGCGCATGGACAAGGCGCATGTGAAAGTGCAGATGGGCGGCGCGGCCGCAGCCATCGAGGCCTATCGCAACGCGCCGACGCCCAACGTCATCGTCATCGAGGCCGACCGCGAACGCGGCGAGCTGCGCGAGCAGCTGGACGAATTGTCCCAGTTCTGCGACGCCGGCACGCGCGTGGTGGTGGTCGGCCGCACCAACGACATCGCGCTCTATCGCGAGTTGATCGCGCTCGGCGTGAGCGAGTATCTCATCGCGCCGATCGATGTGCTGGATTTCATCCGCGCCATTTCCGGTCTCTACGGATCGGAGGGCCGCGAAAACATCGCGCGCATGGTCGCCTTCGTCGGCGCCAAGGGCGGCGTCGGCGCCTCCTGCATCGCGCACAACGCCGCCTGGTCCATCGCACGCGATCTGGAAATCCAGACGGTCATCGCCGATCTCGATCTGGCGTTCGGCACCGCCGGTCTCGATTTCAATCAGGATCCCCCGCAGGGCATCGCGGACGCCGTCTACGCGCCCGACCGCGTCGACACCAATCTCATCGACCGTCTTCTGTCGAAATGCACCGACAGGCTGAGCCTTCTGGCCGCATCCGCCACGCTCGAGCGCACCTACGATTTCGACGAGAACGCATTCGATCTGGTCATCGACATCATGCGCTCCAACGTGCCGGCGATCGTGCTGGACGTGCCGCACGCATGGACCTCGTGGTCGCGGCGCGTGCTCGCCGGCGCCGACGAGGTGGTGGTGGTGGCCTCGCCCGATCTGGCCAATCTGCGCAACGCCAAGAGCCTGATCGACCATCTGCGCGCCGCCCGCCCGAACGACCAGAAGCCGCATCTCGTGCTGAACGGCGTCGGCATGCTCAAGCGTCCCGAGATCGACGCAGTCGATTTCGCCAAGGCCGTCGAAACCGATCCGCTCGCCATCATTCCGTTCGACGCCAAGCTGTTCGGCACCGCCGCCAACAACGGGCAGATGATCGCGGAGGTGGAGGCGGCCAGCAAGACCGCCGAAATGCTCGCCGACATCGGCCGCGTCGTCATGCGCCGCGCCGAAATCAAACGCCCGAAGAAGACGCTGCTGGCGCCGATCATGCAGCGGCTCGTCAAGCGCAAGGCTTCGTGAGCGGCGCTGTCCGCGTGTAGAGACAAGGAGAGCGCGCAATGTTTGGCAAGCGACCGGTGTCCGGCGGCGGCAACGCAAGGCCGTCTGCGGCTGCCTCGGAAAAGCGCGTTCCGATGGCGGCCGCGCCCGTGCTCGCGCCCGAGCCGCCGTCCGCGCCGCCGCCGCCGGAGGTGCGCCGGTCGGACGAGTACTATCTCACCAAGAGCATGATCTTCGGCGCCCTCATCGAGGCGATCGACCTTTCGCAATTGTCCAAGCTCGATGCGGAGAACGCGCGCGAGGAAATTCGCGACATCGTCAACGAGATCATCTCCATCAAGAATGTCGTGATGTCGATCTCCGAGCAGGAGGAGCTGCTCGACGACATCTGCAACGACGTGCTCGGCTACGGGCCGCTCGAACCGCTGCTGGCGCGCGACGATATCGCCGACATCATGGTCAACGGCGCGCTCAAGACCTACATCGAAGTCGGCGGCAAGATTCAGCTGACCAACATCCGTTTTCGCGACAACGCGCAGCTGATGAACATCTGCCAGCGCATCGTCAGCCAGGTCGGCCGTCGCGTCGACGAGTCCTCTCCCATCTGCGACGCGCGCCTGGCCGACGGCTCTCGCGTCAACGTCATCGCGCCGCCGCTCGCCATCGATGGTCCTGCGCTCACCATCCGCAAGTTCCGCAAGGACAAGCTCACTCTCGACCAGTTGATGAAATTCGGCGCCATTTCCACCTCCGGCGGCGAAATCCTCAAGATCATCGGCCGCGTTCGCTGCAACACGCTCATTTCGGGCGGCACGGGCTCCGGAAAAACCACGCTCCTCAACTGTCTCACCAACTACATCGAGCCCGACGAGCGCGTCATCACCTGTGAGGACGCGGCCGAACTGCAATTGCAACAGCCCCACGTGGTGCGGCTGGAAACGCGCCCGGCCAACCTCGAAGGCACGGGCCAGGTGACGATGCGCGACCTGGTGAAGAACTGTCTGCGTATGCGCCCCGAACGCATCATCGTCGGCGAGGTGCGCGGACCAGAGGCGTTCGATCTGCTGCAGGCGATGAACACGGGCCACGACGGATCGATGGGCACGCTGCACGCCAACTCCCCGCGCGAGGCGCTCAGCCGTCTCGAATCGATGATCACGATGGGCGGCTTCTCCCTGCCGGCGCGCACCATCCGCGAGATGATCGTGTCGTCGGTCGACGTCATCATCCAGGCCGCACGCCTGCGCGACGGTTCGCGTCGCATCACGCACATCACCGAGGTGATGGGGCTCGAGGGCGACGTCATCATCACCCAGGATCTGTTCGTCTACGACATCGTCGGCGAGGACGCGAACGGGCGGCTCATTGGCCGCCATCGCTCCACCGGCGTCGGCAAACCGCGCTTCTGGGAACGCGCGCGCTACTACGGCGACGAGGAACGGCTGGCGGCCGCCCTCGACTCGTCCGAAGTCGACGATTTCTGATCTGCGAGCAGGAGCGCGCGCAACGTGGACGGCAACACGCTATTCGGTGTCATTCTCATCACGGTATGTGTGACAGCGGCCTTCTACGCCCTGTTCTACGCGCGCCTTTCGGGCAAGGACATCGCGGAAAAGCGCAAGGCGCAGTTCAAGGCGCACAAGGCGAAAGGCGAGCGCGACCGCTCGGCCGATCTCAACAAGCGTCGCCAGCAGATCGCGGAGAGCATCCGCGATATGGAGAGCACGGCCAAGAAGCGAAACGCGAAAAGCCTCGACAACATGATCGAGCAGGCCGGGCTCGATTTCTCCAAGCAGCAGTTCCTCATCGGGTCCGGCGTGGCCGGTCTGGCGGTCGGCGCGCTCGTCTATTTCATCAACGGCAATCCGATCATCGCGCTGGCGGGCGCCTTCGCCGGCGCATTCGGCCTGCCGCGGTGGGTCATCTCCTTTCTCGCCAAACGGCGCATGAAGAAGTTTCTCGAAGAATTTCCCGGCGCGGTGGACGTCATCATTCGCGGCGTGAAAGCGGGCCTGCCCATCGGCCAGTGCCTTGACATCATTGCGGCCGAGGCGGCCGAGCCGGTGCGTTCGGAATTCCGGCGCATCATCGAATCCCAGTCGATCGGCCTGTCGGTCGGCGAGGCCGTCGATCGTCTGCCCGAGCGCGTGCCGCTGGCCGAAACGAGCTTCTTCGCCATCGTCATCAATCTTCAGCAAAGGTCGGGCGGCAATCTGTCGGAAGCCCTCGGCAACCTGTCTCGCGTGTTGCGCGACCGCAAGAAGATGCGACTGAAGATCATCGCCATGTCGTCGGAAGCGAAAGCCTCCGCCATGATCATCGGCGCCTTGCCGTTCATCGTCTCCGGCCTCGTCTACATTACGGCGCCGGATTACATTCGCCTGCTGTTCGTCACCACCACGGGCCAGATCGTTCTCGGCGTCTGCGCGTTCTGGATGTCGGTCGGCGTGGCGGTGATGAAGAAACTCGTGAACTTTGATTTCTAGCGTCGGTCGGGTTCGTCATGCTGCAACTTCTGCATAGCAAGCTGTCCAATCCGCAGAACGTGGCGGCGATCATCGTCGGCATCGCGATCGTGGCGACCATTCTCACCATCGCCATGCCCATGTTCGCCCGCGATTCGCTGGCCAGCCGCATGAAGAACGTCGCCACAGAGCGCGAGCGCATCCGTCAGCGCGAACGCGAGCGCCTGGCCCAGCGCGAAAAGCGCGTCTCGCTGCGCATGGAGCCGAAGGCTTACATGAAGAACGTGGTTGAGAACTTCAATCTCAACCGCTGGCTCGGCACCGATCAGGCCAAGCAGCAATTGACCATGGCCGGCTTTCGCGGGCCGCAGGCCGAAATCGCCTTCCTGTTCTTCCGTCTCGTGCTGCCGATCAGCCTTTTTCTGCTCGGCCTGCTGTACATGTTCCTGTTGCAGGCCGATATGCCCATCACCTTCAAGATCGGCGCGGCGGTCGGCGCGGCCTACGCAGGCATCAAGACGCCGGAACTGTTTCTGAAGAACAAGATCGCCAAGCGCCAGTTGTCGATGCGTCGCGCGTTTCCGGATGCGATGGACCTTCTGCTCATCTGCGTCGAATCCGGCATGGCCATCGAGCCGGCGTTCCGCAAGGTCAGCGGCGAGATCGGCGTGCAGTCGGTGGAGCTGGCCGAGGAATTCGCGCTCGCCACGGCCGAACTCTCCTATCTGCCGGACCGTCGCTCCGCTTACGAAAATCTGGCCAACCGCACGGGCGTCGACGGCATCAAGCAGGTTTCGACCGTGCTCATCCAGGCGGAAAAATACGGCACGCCGCTTGGCCAGGCGCTGCGCGTCGTCTCGCAGGAAAGCCGCGACACGCGCATGATGGAAGCCGAGAAGAAAGCCGCCGCGCTGCCGCCCAAACTGACCGTGCCGATGATCGTGTTCTTCCTGCCGGTTCTGTTCGCCGTCATCATGACGCCGGCGGGCATCCAGATCGCCGCGCAGATGTGATCGCGCGCGCACGGCGACAAAAAAGCGCGGGCCGGAAGGTCCGCGCTTCGTCTTTCAAAGGTGGACTTCTCAGCCGTCCCGCGCGGGCTTGCCGGCGGTCTTGCGGTCAACCTTCTGAATGTCGCGCCAGGTGTTCGACTGCGCGATCATGCGGCGAATGCTTGCGACGTTGGCGGCGGCGTCGGCGGGCGCCAGATCGCGCCGCGACCATTCCTCGGCCTCTGCGAACTTGCCCTCGAGCGCCAGCACGAGCGCCAGATTCTGGCGCACGCGCATGTCGGCGCCGGGGCTCGCCACCGCCTCGCGCAAGGTGGCTTCGGCCTGCGGCAGATTGCGGGCGAGCGCGTAGGACAGTCCGTAGTTCGACAGAATGGTCGGGTCGCCGGGCCGTATCTTCAGCGCGGCCGCGTAATAGCGTTGCGCCTGCGCATGGTCGCCCATCTGGTCGGCGACCGTGCCCTGCGTAGACAGGATCGACCAGTTCGGACGTTCCGGCGTGTGCGCGTTCTGCAGCACTTCCGCGGCCTGGCGGAACTGGCCGGCTTCCGCCAGCGCCTTTCCATAGGCGCCGAGCACCTCCTGGTCGCGCGGGTGGCGGATGGCCAGCCCCTGCAGCACGGCCACGGCCTGCGCGTGTTGCGAGAGCGCGCGCAGCGCGCGCGCATAGGTCATGGCGGCGCGCTTGTTGGTACGGTCGGCCTCGTAGCGCCGCCCCCATTCTTCCGAATGCTGGCGCAGCGCCGCCTCGCCGCGCGGCAGGCTCGCCTCGCTGCCGATCGACCCCGTGATGTCCTGCAAACCCGCTTTCGAACAGGCGCCGAGCGGAAGCGCGAACACGCCGGCCAGCAGGACGGCGCGGGCGACCGGCCGGAAACGCTGCACGCGGCGAACCGGACCGGTATGGGAGATCTGCATGTCGCTCAACCTGTTTCGATATGGTCTTGCACGAACCTGGCTCCCAGCAATAAAGCGTTAACCCTAATCGATTGTTAACGGGAGGGCGCGCGATGAACCTTCGACTGGGCGAACCGACCCGCGCATCCGTCGCCATCGAGCGTGTGGACCGGGCCGGCTGGAAAAAGCGGCTGGCGAAACTGTCGCCCGCCGCGCGCGCAAGTCTGAAGGCCCGCGGGTTCGAGCTCCGGCCCGGCGCGCATATTCTTCTCGACAAACCGGACGGCTCGCCCGACCGCGTATTGTGGGCGGGCGGCGAGGAGGGCGATGCGCTGGCGATCGGCAAACTGGCGAGCGCGCTGCCTGCCGGCCGCTATCGTCTGGACGGGAGCGCCGCGCCGGCGATGGACGCGCTGGCCTTTCTGCTCGGCGGCTACCGGTTCGACCGCTATCGCAAGAAGCCTGCGCCCGCGGCGGTGCTGGAAGCGCCGGCGGGCGTCGACCGTGCGGAGGTGGAGCGCATCGCCAACGCCGTCGCGCTGGGGCGCGATCTGGTCAACACGCCGGCCAACGATCTTGGTCCCGCAGCCCTCGAACGCGCCGCGCGGGCGCTGGCCGGCGCGCATGGCGCGCGCGTGAAATCGATCGTCGGTCCGGCGCTGCTCAAACAGAATTTTCCGCTCGTGCATGCGGTTGGCCGCGCCGCGCGGGAGGCGCCGCGCATCGTCGACATTTCATGGAACGCGCGTGGGAAAGGCCCGTCCGTCGCGCTCGTGGGCAAGGGCGTGTGTTTCGACACCGGCGGTCTCGACATCAAGCCGGACGCCGCCATGCTGCTGATGAAAAAGGACATGGGCGGCGCCGCCGCCGCGCTTGCCGCCGGCGCCATGATCATGGGCGCGCGATTGCCCGTGCGGCTGCGCATCGTGTTGCCGATCGTTGAGAACGCGATCTCCGGCGACGCGTTCCGCCCCGGCGATGTCTACAGCAGCCGCAAGGGCCTGACCGTCGAGGTCGGCAACACGGACGCCGAAGGCCGCTTGATCCTGGCCGACGCGCTCGCGCTCGCGGACGAGGCCGCGCCCGATCTCCTGATCGATTTCGCAACCCTCACCGGCGCGGCGCGCGTCGCGCTGGGGCCCGATCTGCCGGCCTTCTTCACCGACGACGACGCGCTCGCCGACGAGATCGCCAAGGCCGGCGCGCGCGTGGCCGATCCCGTCTGGCGTCTGCCGCTGTGGAAACCTTACGCGGCGGGCCTCGCCGGCAAGATCGCCGATCTCAACAACGTCGCGGGCGGCGGCTTCGCCGGGTCGATCGTCGCGGCGTTGTTCCTGCGCCGCTTCGTGGAGCGCGCCGGCGCCTGGGCGCATTTCGACATCTACGGCTGGAACCCCTCCGCCAAAGCCGGTCGCCCCGAAGGCGGGGAGGCGCAGGCCGCCCGGCTCGTCTACGATCTGGTGCGCGATCGCGCGGCGCGAACGCGAAATTAACACGGCTCCGAAACTATGCGGGCCACCAACCCGCGAAGGCGAACAGATGGCGTCTTTGAAGCCGGCCGAGGCGCTGAAACTGCTCAGCGAGATCGCGCTCGCCATCGTGCGCGACCGCGGCCCGAAAGATCATCCGGATTTCACGTTCCGCCAGTTGTCGATCCTGCTCACCGTCTATCTGGAGACGCCGCCGCACACCGTGCGCGCGCTCGCCGCGCGCCACGGCGTCACCAAGCCCGTCGTCACGCGCGCGCTCGATGCGCTGGGCGCGCTCGATCTTCTGTCGCGCCGGCGCGACGAGCGCGACCGCCGCAACGTCATCGTGCAGCGCACGGTGAAGGGCGCGTTGTTCGTCGAACAGCTCGCCGATCTGGTCATCGAAAAACACGAGGAGCTTGGCCCGTGACAACGTTCGACAGGCGTCTCACGCCCGCCCGGCCCGATCTTGCGGCCGCGCGGCTCGAAGGAACCGTGCCTGCCGCGCGCTATGTCGCGCCGCGCCTCATGCAGGTTGCGTCCCCGCTCGCCGATCTGCGCCGCGCGCCCTCGCCCGAGGCGAGCCTCGACACGCAGGCGCTCTGCGGGGAACTGGTCGATGTCTACGAGGTTGAGGAAGGCTGGGCGTGGGGGCAGTTGCGGCGCGACGGCTACGTCGGCTATCTCGCCGCCGCCGATCTCACCGCGCGCGTGGAGGCGACGACCCATCGCGTCGTCACGCGCGCGACGTTTCTCTATCCCGCGCCCGACATCAAGACGCCCCGGCTCGATGCGCTGCCGCTCGGCGCGCAGGTGCGCGTGGAGGCGACGAACGGCGATTTCGCACGCACCGCGCGCGGCTTTCTGTTCGCCGCCCATCTCGATGCGCGCGCCCCGCACGCGCGTGATTTCGTGGCGGTCGCCGAAACGATGATCGGAACGCCCTATCTGTGGGGCGGCAAGTCGCCGGCCGGCCTCGACTGTTCGGGCCTGGTGCAACTCGCGCTTGCCGAGGCCGGCCTCGACGCGCCGCGCGACACCGACATGCAGGAGAAGGCGCTGGGCGAGGCGGTCGCGTTCGACGATGCGCTGACAGGGCTTGCGCGCGGCGATCTCGTCTATTGGAAGGGCCATGTCGGGATCATGCGCGACGCCGATGCGCTGCTGCACGCCAACGGTTTTCATATGCTCACGACGAGCGAAAACCTGCGCGCGGCCGCACGCCGCATCGCCGGCGCCGGCGCCGGCGCGATCACGTCGATCAAGCGGTTGCTCTAGCCGTCATTGCGGGCGAGGCGCGCAATCCGGCATCGTGTCGCGCCTCCCGTGACGGTCAGACCACTTCGCCCAGCATCGCCGGCCGCGCGGACGTGGCATCGGCGAAACGATAGGCAGCGCGCACGGCGGCGACCGCCGAGTCCGCGCCGGCCCCGTCGCGCGCGTGCACGCGCGCGATCAGCGGCCCGCGCGCGCCGACGGGGGCGAGATCGCTGAGGCCGACCGACAGGTCGATGGCGTCGCCCGCAAACCGTCGCCCGCCGCCCAGTGCGACGACCGCCATGCCGAGAGCGCGCGTATCGATGGCGCAGACGACGCCCGCGCCGTCGCAGACGACATCGCGCACGACGGGCGCGCGGGGCAGATGCGCCTGAGTCCGTTCCATGAGATCGCGCGGGCCGCCGAGCGCGGCGACCATGCGCGCGAACCGTTCCGCCGCGGCGCCGCTCGCGATGGCGCGCGCGATTTTCGTCGCGCCTTCCCCGTCGTTCTCCGCAAGCCCGCCCATCGTCAGCATCGCGCCGCCGAGCGCGACGACGACCTCCATCAGGCGACTGTCCCTGCGCGCGCCGGTAAGATTGTCGAGCGCGTTGCGGATTTCGAGCGCGTTGCCGGCGACGGGCGCGAGCGGCTCGTCCATGTCGGTCACGAACGCGCGCACGCGCAGCGTCGCCGCCGCGCCGGTGGCTGCGAGCGCGCGCGCGAGCGCGTCCGCATCCGCGCGCCGCGCCATGAAGGCGCCGCCGCCCGTCTTCACGTCCATCGCCAGCGCGTCCAGGCCCGCCGCGAGTTTCTTCGACAGGATGGAGGCGACGATCAGCGGAATCGATTCCACCGTCGCGGTCGCGTCGCGAATGGCGTAGAGCCGCCGGTCGGCCGGCGCCAGATCGTCGGTCTGGCCGACGATCGCGCAGCCGACATCGCGCGCCACGGCCTGAAACCGCGCACGGTCCGGCGCGGTCTGGTAACCGGGTATCGAATCCAGCTTGTCGACGGTGCCGCCCGTATGGCCGAGACCGCGCCCCGCGATCATCGGCACATGCGCGCCGCAGGCCGCCACCGCCGGCGCGAGAATGAGGCTGACGTTGTCGCCGATCCCGCCGGTCGAATGTTTGTCGACGACCGGACCGCGCAGGTCGCACGCGCGCCAGTCGAGCCGCGCGCCGCTGTCCGTCATCGCGCGCGTCAGCGCGGCGGTTTCGCGCGCATCCATGCCGCGAAAGAACACAGCCATCGCGAAGGCCGCAGCCTGTTCTGCGCTCACGCGGCCGTCCGCCAGACCCTGCGCGAACCACGCGATCTCTTCGTCCGGGAGGGCGGCGCCGTCGCGTTTGCGGCGAATGATTTCCTGCGCGAGAAAGTTCATGCCGCAGGATTGCGGTCATCGTCGCGCAAATCAATCGCAATCGGCGTCGCGCTGTCGCGCGCTCAGCCCGTCGAGGAGCGCAGAGCCGGCTCCCATCTCTCCGGCACCGCCGATCGTTCCAGGTCGCGCGCGCGCAGAAAGGCGCGCAGCAGCCGTTTGACGGGGATGGAGCCCGCCTGCGCCTGTTTGATCGTATCGGCGTAGTTCGGCCTGCCGCCCGAAAACCCCGCGCCGAAATGGGTGATGACGGTGAGCGCGGCGACGTTGACGCCAAGCCGGCGGCACAGAATGACCTCCGGCGCGATGGCGTTGCCGACGATGTCGGCGCCGAGCGTGCGCGCCATGCGGATCTCCGCCGGCGTCTCGAAAGACGGGCCGGAGAACCACATGTAGACGCCTTCGTGCAGCGGCGCGCCGCTGAGCGCGCCGGCGCGTTTGAGCCTGTGGGAAAGCTTTCCGTCGTAGGCGCTCGTCAGGTTCACGTAACCGCCGCCGTCGGCCTGGCCGATCAGCGGATTGGCGCCGCCGAGACTGATGTGGTCGGACACGACCACGAGATTGCCCGGAAAATAGTCGGCGCGCACCGAACCGACGAGATCCGTCAGCACGAACTGTTGCGTCCCCAGGAGCGCCAGCGTTTCGAGCGGCGTCGCCATCGCTGCGAAATCGCCTGTCTCGTGATAATGCGCCCGCCCGAGCATGTAGGCGACATGCGCGGCGTCGTGCTTGACGAATGCGAGCGCGCCGTCGCGCGCCCCCACGATGCAGTCGAAACCCGGCAGCTCGGCATAGGGAATGACGATCGCGCCTTCGAGATTATCGGCGACCGACCCGAGTCGACCGTCGAGCACGATCGCGACGTCGACCGGGTCGCGTACGCCGCGCGCCGCGATCGTCGCCTGGGCCTGTGCGGCGGGCGTCATGCGCTCAGCGTCCCGCATCGGCGCGCGGATGGTCGGGAGCGAATGCATGTGGCAGCAGGTCCTGGAGGGAAAAGGTCGCGACGATTTTTTCGAGATCGGCGCAATGAACGGGAGTGGCCGGCCCGCCGAATTCGGCCAGCTTCTGCCGGCACCCGCCGCAGGGCGTCACGCACGGCGCGTCCGCCGTCACCAGCGCCGCGAGGATGCGCGTTTCGCCGGCGGCCGCCATGGCGCAGAGCGCGCCGGCTTCCGCGCACGTTCCCTGCGGATAGGCGGCGTTCTCGACATTGCAGCCGGCGTAGATGCGGCCCGACGCGCCGACCACCGCCGCGCCCACCTTGAAGCGGGAGTAGGGCGCGTAGGCGTTGGCGCGGGCCGCGCGCGCGGCGGAAAAGAGCGTGTCGATATCGAACATGGTCAGGTTCGATGCGGGTTGCGAAGACTGTCGATTGCGCCATGCTGCGGGGCGATGCTTGCGCAAGGCTCGCCTCGCCGCGCGCGGCGGTCAAGCCTCGTACGATGGAGGCGTCCATGGGCATGGTCCGGCGTGTGGTTTGCGCCGCCTTGTGTGCTGTCGCGCTGGCGCCCGCGCCCGCGCTCGCCGATGCGACGGGCGCCGATGCGGGCCCGCCGATCATCGCCTATTCGGCGCGCGTGCTGCCGGTGGTCGCCCGCAACGGCATGGTGGTCGCGCAGGAGCGGCGCGCGGCCGAGATCGGCGTGGACATTCTCCGGCGCGGCGGCAACGCCGTGGATGCGGTGGTCGCGACCGCCTTCGCGCTCGCCGTCACGCTGCCGCGCGCGGGCAATCTTGGCGGCGGCGGATTTCTGGTCGCCCATCTCGCCTCGCAGGGCCGTCAGATCGCGCTCGACTTTCGCGAGACCGCGCCGGCCGCGGCCAGTTCCGGCATGTTCCTGAACGCGGACGGAGCGGCCGATCCGGCGAAATCGCGCGACACGGGGCTGGCGGTGGCCACCCCCGGTTCGGTCGCCGGCCTTCTCCACGCCCATGCGCGCTGGGGCTCGGGCGCGATCACGCGCGCCGATCTCGTCGCGCCCGCCATCCGCCTGGCGCGCGAGGGCGTGGAGGTCGCCGACGATCTCGCCGATTCCCTGCCGCGCGCGGAACGCCGGCTGGGGCGGTTCGAATCCAGCCGCCGCATTTTCTTTCGCGCCGACGGCGGGGCGCTGCGGCCGGGCGAACGGCTCGTGCAAACCGATCTCGCCGCCACGCTCGAAAGGATCGCGCGCGACGGCGCGAGCGGTTTCTACGAGGGCGAGACCGCCGTGCGCATCGCCGCCGCCGTGCGTGCGGCCGGCGGGGCGATGGACGAAGCGGACCTGAAGGCGTATCGGCCGGTCGAGCGGCCCGTGCTGCGCGGAACCTATCGCGGGCGCGACATCGTCTCCATGCCGCCGCCGTCCTCGGGCGGCGTGCATCTGGTCGAGCTTCTGAACATTCTGGAGAACTTTCCGCTGCGCGACATGGGAGCGGGCGGCGCGGCGACCATCCACACGATGGCGGAGGCCATGAAACTCGCGTTCGCCGACCGCGCGGAATGGCTCGGCGATCCCGATTTCGTCGCGGTTCCGACCGCCGGCCTGCTGTCGAAGGCCTATGCGCGCAAACTCGCCGGCCAGATCGCGCCCGACAGCGCCCGACCGGCGCAGGACATCAAGGCGATCGACCCCGCGCCGTTCGAGGGCGATCAGACGACGCATCTGTCGGTGGTCGATGCGGCGGGCAATGCCGTGGCGCTCACCACCACGCTCAATTTCTCATACGGCGTCGGGCTGGTGGCGGAGGGAACGGGCGTGCTGCTGAACAACGAGATGGACGATTTCGCCGCCCGGCCCGGCGCCGCGAACGCGTTCGGCCTTATCGGCGGCGTCCGCAACGCGCCCGCGCCCGGCAAGCGTCCGCTGTCCTCCATGACGCCCACCATCGTGATGAAGGACGGCGCGGTCGAGATCGTCACGGGCTCGCCCGGCGGGCCGCGCATCATCACCACCGTGCTGGAGACGCTCTCGAACCTCATCGATCACGGTATGAACGCGGCCGAGGCGATGCTTGCGCCGCGCTTCCACCACCAGTGGCTGCCGGACGAGTTGCGCGTGGAGCGCGGCCTGTCGCCGGACACGCTCGCCATCCTGCGGGAGAAGGGGCACCGCATCGTTCCAACGGAGACGATGGGCTCCACCTCCACCATCCAGCGCGCGGGCGTTTTTCTCACGGGCGTCGCCGACAGCCGGCAGCGCGGCACGGCGGCGGTCGGTTATTGAGCGGCTAGAACTCGACGTCGAGCTCCTCCAGCTCCTCCGGCTCCGCCTGGGCGGCTTTGGCCCATTCCTGCATCGGCGCCCAGGCCAGAATGTGGTCGCGATAGGCGGCCACGTCCTGGTCCAGCCGCACGTCGTAGGTGGCGAAGCGCGAACAGACGGGCGCGTACATGGCGTCGGCGACCGTCGGCGCGGCGCCGAACAGGAACGGCCCGCCATAGGCCCGCAGGCAGCCGCGCCAGATGGAGACGATGCGTTCGATGTCGCCCTGCACGCCGGCCCAGATCTTGAAGTTCGGGAAATGGCCCTTGAAGTTCATCGGCAGCGCCGAACGCAGGTTCACGAAACCCTGATGCATCTCGCCCGAGATTGCCCGGCAGTGGGCGCGGGTGGCCATGTCGGCCGGATAAAGATGGCTTTCTGGCTTGATTTCATTCAGGAATTCAGCGATCGCCAGCACATCCCACACTTCCATGCCGTCGTATTCCAGCTTCGGCACGAGGAAGGAGGGCGACAGGTGAAGCAGTTCGGCGCGCGCGTTCGGATCGTCGGCGGCCAGAATCCGTTCCGAGAACGCCACGCCGGCCATCCTGCAGATCAGCCACCCGCGCAACGACCACGAGGAATAGTTTCGGGTTGTGATCGTCAAAACGCCCTTGGGCGCGGACTTGGCCATGGTTCATCTCCCACTACAGGCGCACAGGACGCCAGGAACGCTGACGCCAGAAACGCT
>ERZ1645187.1211-NODE-1211-length-24089-cov-18.658567_pt1 | contig 24089 bp, 14 predicted proteins | sample MGYA00575352_ERZ1645187 | MGnify/ENA primary metagenome ERZ1645187 (study PRJEB40837, sample SAMN11349314) | freshwater sediment metagenome | isolation source: river sediment | host: Sediment | place: India: Wazaribad , New Delhi | collected 2017-02-21 ...
AAAATGGCCGGAACCCCCTGCCCGTCTTGGATCAAGTGGTTTTGCAGGGGCGACTTTTTTGACCCGTGGATTCAAAAAATTCCCCGCGTATCACTACACCGCCGGCTTCTCTCTGGGTGTGGAATGTAGCGAGGACAAAACCCGTAACGATTCATAGACTGCCGCCCAATCGAGTGCTACCCTGAATCACATGATTCGGAAGGCTTCCATCTTAGGAGCCACATAGACATGCCAACCTGACAGAGCGGCTTGGACGGGAGTGCGTAATGACTACCGAAATTGAGCGATCGAAATACCCCATCCTCGATGGCATCGAGATTCCATCTAATGTAATTGAGAACTGGCAGATCACTGTCGATCTGCTGGAATCGGTCGCTGGCATTCCCGCCGCCCTGATCATGCGGGTGCATCCACGGGAAATCGAAGTTTTTGTCAGTAGCCGCTCCGATGGAAATGTTTACCATCATGGGGAGTTGGCCCCATTGGATACGGGCCTGTACTGCGAAACAGTCATGACCAATCAACGTGCGCTGATCGTACCCAATGCGCTCAAGGATCCCGACTGGGACAACAATCCCGATATCAAACTGGGGATGATTTCCTACTGTGGCCACTGTCTCTCTTGGCCAAATGGAGAGATTTTCGGCACCCTATGCATGCTCGATTTCGAGGAAAACAATTTTCCGGAACAGGCTCGGAATCTCATTGAGCGATTACGCGACAGTATTCAGCTTGGGCTAGCCAGTGTTTATGAAACACACATGGCCCAAACCCAGATGCAAGAAGCCAAGACCGCGCTGCATGCAAGCGAGGTACTCAGACAGAAATACCTCGACACCACGCAGACCGTGATGCTGGCCTTGGACGCTGCAGGGCATATCTCCATGATAAACCGGGCCGGTCAAATCCTGTTGGGTTATACCGAGGCTGAAGTTATCGGTCGGCACTGGTTTTCTACTTACCTTGTTCAGCCAGAGGGACTGGATTTGATTTATCCTGAATTTCAGCGCGTCACGGCAGGAGAAATACCTGAACCGGTGCGCGAGTACAGGATTTTGTGTCGAGATGGCAGCCCGCGATTGATGCGATGGCAAAACAGCCTGCTCAGGGATGACGACGGACACATTTTCGGAACACTGAGCTCAGGTGAGGATATTACTGAACGCAAACGTGCCGAACTAGAGTTGGAGAACTACCGACTTCAATTGGAAAATCTGGTGCGAGAACGTACAGATGACTTGGAGAAGACGAATGCGGCCTTACTCACAGAGATTGATTTGCACAAAAAGGCCGAGGAGAAGCTATATACATTCAACCGTGATTTCGAGGCATTCCTTAGCCAAACGACGGACTTCATATATTTCAAGGACATCGAAAGCCGTTTCAGGTTCTGTAGCCAAGCACTGGCCAATCTTACAGGACACGCAGACTGGCATGATCTGGTCGGCAAACATGATCGGGATCTTTTCCCACCGGATACCGCAAAATTATACGAAAGCGAGGAAGCGCCGATCTTTAAGGAGGGGCGCGCACTACTCGACAAAGTAAACCCCTACTATGACCGTTCGGGGCAAGTTCGTTATGTACTCACCAACAAATGGCCGCTGTTTGATTTACGAGGACAGGTTGTTGGCATTTTCGGCCTGAGTCGTGACATTACTGATCGGATTGCAGTTGAAACTGCACTTCGGGAAAAATCCGAGGCACTCGTTAACACCAATGCCGAGCTTGTTCGAAGCGAGCAGAAGTTCCGAGGAATAACAGAAAACAGCCCCTTTGGTATTGCGATCATTGATCAAGAAGAGAACATCACCTACCTCAATCCGATGTTCATTCAGATGTTCGGCTACAACCTAGATGACCTGCCGACCAGCGAAGCTTGGTGGAAGCTCGCCTATCCGGACGGCGACATGCGGCAGACGCAGCGCCGGCACTGGGAGCTAGCTGCCGAAGAATCCAGACTGAACCACTCCCCGTTCCCTCCCCTGGAAGCACTTGTCACATGTAAAAGCGGCAGCTTGATTCCTGTCGAGTTTCGCATGTCTCAGATGGAAGACATCGACGTCATACTTTGTTCCGACATGAGCGTGCGACTGGCGGCGAGCCAGGCTCAAGAGCAGGCAAAAAATGCTGCAGAGGCGGCCAACCAAGCCAAAAGCGATTTTCTTGCGAACATGAGCCACGAAATACGGACGCCGATGAATGCCGTTCTCGGCATGATTTATCTAGCATTAAAAGAAAATATCTCGGTTACCGTCCACAACTATTTGGTGAAAGCTCAGAATTCAGCTCAATCCTTACTCTCAATAGTTAATGACATTCTTGACCTATCGAAAATTGAGGCTGGGAAAATACAGCTTGATGAAAGTGAATTTGGTTTTGAAAGCGTGATTGAGCAGTTGTCGAATGCAGTGAGCTTCCTAGCAGAAAACAAGGGACTCGAATTCCTGATTCGATACGATTCACAAACTCCTGATGTTCTTATCGGCGACCCCCAGCGGCTTGTTCAGGTTCTGATTAATTTATGCAATAACGCAATTAAGTTCACAAAATCGGGGGAAGTAGAACTTGCATTATGCTGCAAAGAAATCAGCGAAGACGAAGTAACGCTACTTTTCTCTGTGCGTGACACCGGCATCGGCATGACCCCGGAAGAACAGGAGAAACTTTTCAAAAAATTCTCGCAGGCAGATCAGTCGACCACTCGAGAATATGGCGGCACGGGGCTGGGACTGGTCATCAGTAAATTACTGGTTGAATTAATGGGTGGGAGTATCTGGATCGAAGACAGCCAGCAAGGGAAAGGAAGTACGTTCTGCTTTACTGCAAAGTTTAAGATTGCCAGAGAGGCGGAAGTACATCGCCATGCACTACAGGAGCAGGTCGGCTCCCTGCTCAGCGACATTCGGGTGCTACTAGTTGACGACAATGAAGTTGCTCGAGAAATACTGACCGAAATGCTTCACCGATTTCAGTTGGACGTCTCCTCTGCATCGGACGGTGCAGAGGCACTTGATTTGTTGAAGGCAGCTGTTGAAAGCCCGTTCGATATCGTTTTGCTGGATTGGCGGCTACCAGGCCTCAGGGGAGACCAAGTCGTCCAACGCATTCACGCCGACACTCATTTACGCCAACCCAAGATCATCATGATGACCGCATACGGCAGCAACGAAGTTGCCAGACTCGCCGAGGATGTTGGCGTGGATGCCTTTCTGGTCAAGCCACTCACGCCCTCAGTGTTGCTTGACACAATCCTTTCCGCACTTGGGCGGGGATGCCTTCCCGGAATGGATCAGACGTCGAGAATCCCAGTTGAGAAGGGAGATCGGCTGGACTTTTCAGGCGTCCAGATATTGCTCGTGGAGGACAACGAAATCAACCGAGAATTCGCGGCAACCCTGCTTCGCAGCGTCAATATAGAAGTGGATGAGGCGTTTGATGGCATTCAGGCCGTCGCGAAGGTTCAGCAGCGGGATTATGACCTGGTGTTGATGGACATTCAGATGCCGCTAATGGATGGACTGCAAGCAACACGGCAAATTCGGGCCTTGGGCGCCTTGCCTGGCGGAGAGCGTTATTTGAAGCTCCCTATTATTGCCATGACAGCACTCGCCATGAATCGCGACGCCGCAAAAATCGAACTGGCTGGCATGAACGACCGCGTAACCAAACCAGTTGATCCCCGGCGTCTGCTAGACACCTTGGCCAAGTGGTTGCCAGCGGAGAAACAGAAGATTTCCCCGAGCACCGCCATTCCGATCGAAGTACCAGAGTATTTGCTCTCGATGCATAGCGTCGATGCGCAGCAAGGAATTCACAGAATTGGCGGCAGCGTGGAAGCCTATCGAAAACAGCTACATCGATTCCGCAAGCGCTATGGCAAGCCAGACGATTTGGAGCTTCTGATTGCTGACCAAGGCCTAGCCGCAGGAGAGGTGTACTGCCACACACTCAAGGGCGTATGTGGCAATTTAGGAGCAAACGCATTGTTTGCCTGCGCAACTAACCTCGATGAGATCCTGAAGCGGGGCAAGCCCCCTAGAACGGAGCAGTTCGCACTGCTGAAACAGCACCTAGATGAGGTTATTCGGGAAATTGATGCCCTACCCGTCGAAAAATCCGAGCCCCCAATCAACACGCAGCTTCTTGATAGCGCAAAAATACTGGAGCAACTCTCTTGGTTATCCACCCTGCTGGAGAATGACATGGCAGCGGCCGAGACACAGTTGCAAGCACTACGTCAAGGAATCATTGGAAGCGACTTTGAAGCTGCAATTGACGAAATCGCTGCGAAGATCGATCTGTTCGCGATAGATGAAGCAAAAACACTTATTGATTCGCTACGTATCCAAATAAATAGAGCGGATTGAGGGGGAAAAATGATGGCACAAAACCAATCCGAGAAACCACGGATCCTAATCGTCGACGACTCCCCGGAGAATTTGCATACCATGATGCATATTCTTCGTGACACATATATTCTTGTAACCGCCACAAGTGGAAAAATGGCCTTGGATCGCGCAGCACGCGAGCCGCGTCCGGATTTGATTCTACTCGACATAAAAATGCCAGGCATGGATGGTTACGATGTGTTGCGACTACTAAAGGCAAACACAGAAACATCCAGCATCCCGGTAATATTTGTCACCTCTCTATCCGAGGCGGATGACGAAGCCAAAGGGCTAAAACTTGGCGCTAGAGATTATATAACCAAGCCAATCAACCCAGAATTGCTTCGCATGCGAATACTCACCCAACTGGAGTTGTTACGTTATCGCAGAAAACTTATGGTGCCACCCGGCCTCATGATTCCAGATCAACAACCAAGCATTCTGGTTGTTGATGATACACCAGAAAATATTCACCAATTGGTCGATGCGTTATCCGGTGAATATCGGATGCTCATCGCCAATAACGGGAACAAGGCAATCGAGATAGTCCAGAGCGTCACCCCCCCTGAGTTGATCTTGCTTGACATTGTGATGCCTGAAATGGACGGCTTTGAGGTCTGTCGCCAGATAAAGGCAACTGAAGTTGGCAGTCGGGTTCCCATTATTTTTCTGAGTGTAGTAGGTGATCCAGTAGAAAAAGTAAGAGGATTTTCGATTGGTGGTGCCGACTACATTACCAAGCCATTCGACATTGATGAGGTCAGAGCACGGATCCGTGCCCAGCTTGAGCTTGTTCATTTGCGGAGTAATCTTGAGTTGATGCGAGATGCCGCTGAGGCAGCCAACCAGGCCAAGAGTCTATTTCTGGCTAATATGAGCCATGAAATTCGCACCCCTTTAAATGCAATTCTCGGATTGACCCATTTGCTTCAGCGCAAGAATTCCGATTCGGCTCAGCGAGATCGGCTGGAGAAGATTGTCGACGCCTCCCAACATCTCCTTGCAGTTATAAATGACATTCTGGAATTCTCCAGGATTGAAGCCGGAAAACTCGATTTAAATATTACCGATTTTGCAGTTGATCGCATGCTTGATCATGCGCTCTCAATGATTACCCCGGGCATTCAGGAAAAAAAGCTACAAATTGAGATTATTCGGGGCGAATACCCTCAAGTACTTGTTGGTGACTCCACTCGACTGGCACAAGCGCTTCTGAATTATCTATCGAACGCCTTAAAATTTACCGAGCGTGGAAAAATAACTGTACGCATTTCGATGGTCGAGGATTTAGATAACGACGTAGTACTCCTTTTCGAAGTCCAGGATACAGGTATTGGCATTGCCCCTGATGATCTCGATCGCATATTTGCCGCCTTCGAGCAGGTCGATGCCACGACAGCACGGCGCTTCGGAGGAAGTGGGCTCGGGCTTGCGATTACGCGTCGCTTGGCACTATTGATGGGCGGGGATGCCGGAGTTCGAAGCACCCTAGGACAAGGCAGTTGCTTTTGGTTCAATGTCCGGCTAGGAAAGAGCACTTTGAACCTGCAAGAAATCGCAAAAGTTCAGGCAACAACGCAACAAAATGGTCAATCAATGCCCGTCGGCGCTCATATATTGATCGCCGAAGACAACAAGATTAATCAGGATGTTGCCGTATCGCTTTTGACTGATGTCGGCCTGCACGTAGATGTTGCTGACGATGGCTTACAAGCGGTTGAAAAGGTACGCTCATGCGAATACGACCTGATTCTAATGGATGTTCAGATGCCCGGTATGGATGGCCTGGAAGCAACCCGAACTATTCGCCAATTGCCTGACAGGAAGAGATTGCCGATCATCGCCATGACAGCCAATGCATTTGACGATGATCGGCGACGCTGCCAAGCTGCTGGGATGGACGATTTTGTCCCGAAGCCGGTCGACCCTGAGAGACTGTACCAAGTCCTTGCCAGCTGGCTACCTCACAAAGGTCTCCAGATCCCCCCCCCGGCCGTCGCTCCTCCTCCTGCATTACCGGAAAGGCTGCTCAAGCTTTCCGGGTTCGAAGCGGAACGAGGCCTCAGTCTGTTAAATGGCCACCTGAACAATTATTTCGCCCTCCTGAAGCGTTTCGCAACGGAGCGCGCACACGACGCCGAACAAGTGCGCGAAAAAGTAGGGCGCGGAGATTACGCCGAGGCAGCACAGCTAGCACATACCCTGAAGGGCATATCGGGCAACATCGGGGCAACCAAAGTGCAGCGTTTGGCTGGCGAGCTTGAACAGCTGATTAAAAATGATGCCAATTTGACAAAAATAAATCATTTGACCGACGCACTTCAGGCTGAGTTGGAAAACTTGACTCTCGGTATTGTAGCCGCCCTCCCCAGGGAGACTGGGCCACATCCAGCGACTCCAGTTGACTGGTCAGAAATTCGTCGTGTTTTGGACGAACTGAAACCACTACTTGCAGCCTCCAGCACTAAAGCCAGGCGAATAATTGAAATGCACGGGGAACAACTTAGGACGATTCTCGGAGAGCAGGCATCAGAATTGGAATCACTCATTTCTCACTTTCTGTTTCCCGAGGCTTTGGAGGCGTTGAATGAAATTCAACGGACTCACCCCGACCTTCGTTGAGTGTCGACGCATGAATGGACCAGATCAAATGCATAACGCTTTAGCACACGGGCCTGCGACGATTCTCATCGTCGACGATGACACCGATAATCTCGACATTCTCAGCCGACTCCTCGACGCTCACTACCATGTTTTTGCTGCTCCGACAGGTGAACGAGCGTTAGCTATTGCAACTGGCGAACACAAACCTGATCTGATTCTTCTCGATGTACTCATGCCCCATATGGATGGCTACGATGTTCTCGCTCAACTTCGTGAAAATCCATCAACCAATGACATTCCAGTTATTTTTGTGACGGGCCTGGACTCAACCGAGGACGAAGCCAAGGGCTTCAATTTGGGCGCAGTAGATTACATCACAAAGCCTTATCGTTCTCAGATAATTCTTGCGCGGGTTCACACTCAGCTTGAATTAAAGCGCGCAAGAGATTTTCTATCAAATCACAATCGTATTCTCGAAGAGCAGGTGAGCGCGCGAACCGCTGATTTACAGGTTAGCGAGGAGCGTTTCCGGGTGGCGACTCAATGTGTTCGTGACGCGTTCATTATTATGGATGGCGAGCACGGGACGATTGTCGAGTGGAATATTGCCGCGGAAAGATTATTTGGATATTCTCGGGAGGAGGTCTTCGGAAAGAAACTCCACGGCATTGTTGCACCTTTTCGTTTTCGCGAATTGGCGGAACAAGGACTAAAGGTTTTCAATAGTAACGGTACCGGCGTCGCAGTAGACAATACGGTTGAGTTTTCAGCCCAGCACAAAAATGGCGAAGAGTTTCCCGTCGAATTATCGGTTTCGGCGATGCGTCTTCGCAACCGTCTATACGCTGTTGGGGTTGTACGAGATATTACTGAACGTAAACGCTATCAAAGCCAATTAGAGCGCCGAGCCAACTACGACGAAATGACCGGTTTACCCAATCGGAACCTACTGACTGATCGTCTTAGCCATACAATTTCTCGATGCCACTTTTCAGAGAAATCGCTATTCGTATTTGCGTTGGCTCCAGACCATTTCAAAGAAACCAATGATGGTTTGGGTCACGCAATCGCTGAAAAGCTCTTGGTGCTTGTGTCCAAATTATTAGGTACGCTTGCTGCTCGATTTGAGACGATTGCCTATTTCGGCGGCGAAACTTTCATTCTTTTATTGGAAGCAGAGGAGCTCGGCGAGGTGGCTACTCTCGCCCAAAATATCTTGAAGCTCCTGGAGCAGCCATTTTTCATAGACGATCATGAACTCTTCCCCTCAGCAAGCATCGGAATCGCACAATTCCCGAAAGATGGTGACGACCATGTAACGTTATTAAAAAATGCGAACGCTGCGATGTGTCGCGGCAAGAATTTGGGTGGCAACTGCTTTAGTTTTTATGCGCGAGAAATGAATGCTCACTCATTGGAGCAATTGAAACTCGAAAATGAATTGAGGCATGCTGTTGAAAGGGAAGAACTCGAACTTTACTACCAGCCTCAAGTGAGTTTGCGCAGTGGCGAAATCATCGGCGTGGAAGCCTTGATTCGTTGGCGGCATCCTACCCGAGGTCTTGTTTCGCCACTGGATTTTATTCCGCTCGCAGAACGCTCCGGATTGATCATTCCTATTGGAGAATGGGTCATGCGAACGGCGTGCACTCAGAATCAGGCATGGCTGAAAGCTGGCCTATCGACGATGGCAGTTGCAGTCAACCTCTCGGCGAGGCAATTTGATGGACAGGATTTCGTCGCACAAACGGTGAAGATTTTGCAGGAAACCGGCTTGGACCCGGGTTATCTGGAGCTGGAGCTGACAGAAAGTACGACCATGGACAATCCCGAAGTCTTTTCAAAAATGACCGAGGAATTGAAAGCGCTAGCCATCACGCTCTCCATTGATGATTTTGGTACAGGTTATTCGTCGCTAAGTTACTTGAAACGTTTTTCACTTGATCGATTGAAGATCGATCAATCATTTGTCCGTGACATTGTTCATGATCCCGATAGCGCATCTATTTCTGTGGCCATTATTGGCTTGGCTCATAGCTTGGGATTATCGGTAATTGCCGAGGGGGTGGAAACTGAGGAGCAAATGTCTTTTCTGCGCTCGCGGGGATGTGACGAAATGCAGGGCTATTATTTCAGCAAGCCACTACCTGCCCACGAATTCGAGCAGTTATTGGTCGAGAGGCGAACCCTGCCTCTCCCTGCCGGAGATAAAGTTCCAAGTTTGCTCATTGTCGACGATGACGAATCGGTTCTTCTCGCTTTGAAAAGACTTTTGCGTCGCGAAGGCTACCCTTTACTGACAGCTGGTAGTGGTCAGGAAGGCTTGGATTTACTGGCTACACATAATGTTGCTGTCGTTGTTTCCGACCAACGTATGCCCAATATGAGTGGCGCTGAGTTTTTAGGCAAGGTACGGGGCATGTATCCCGACACGATCAGAATTATCCTTTCGGGATATCATGACATCAATGCCGTAACGGATGTAATCAATCACGGTGAAATATATAAATTTCTGGATAAGCCGTGGGAAAATGCTTCCTTGTTGGAGACATTACGCGGTGCTTTCAGGCTTTACGAACATCGTTACGCTACAAAGCGGGACTTCGCCATCTCCGTTGGGGAACAGCTCCCGGACAATCGGACAGGGTGTCAGCCGTAGTCTGCCTCAACCATTTGCGGCGAATGAAGGTGCCACCGCTTGGTGGCCTATTTAATCCGCAATGAACCTGGCGCCTATAGGCCCCGTTTGCGGTGAACTTGGAAAAGCCGCGAATTTAACCGGATATGCTGGCGACAATCTGTCGCAGATGGGTACTCAGGGATTCCAACTCATGCGTCAGCGAGTCCAACTGAACTTCCACATCATCCAGGTTCTTCTGTCGGGCGGCCGATTCGATAGCGGCAGCGACGCGAATCGCCGGGTTTGCTGCAAACGTACCCAGGCTTCCTTTCAGACTATGAGCGACGCGTTCGACCGTAACTGGATCGTCGCCAGCCAGGGCTTCCTTGATTTTGCCCAAATCTCTTGGCCAGGTTTCCAGGAAAATTTCAGCAATGATCTCAACCGTTTCTCGGTCCGCGCCGGCCAACGCGGTGGCGTAGTTAAAGCCAGGTGACGCCGGAACGCGCTCGCCATGCGCCAGCAGCTTTTCAAGTAGATCGCCAGCCTTCACCGGTTTGGCAAGATAATCATCCATACCGGCAGCTAGGCATGCCTCGCGATCACCTTCCATGGCCGCCGCCGTCATTGCGATGATCGGCAGGTGCTTCAGCCCCAGTGTCTGTTCACGGGCTCGGATCTTACGGGTTGCCTCAATGCCCCCCATTTCCGGCATGTGCATGTCCATTAGTACGAGGTCGAAATCATGGTCCTCGATCATTGCGATGGCCTCCAGGCCATTGTTTGCAAGGCGTGCGCGATGCCCCCATTTTTCCAACAGCCCGAGCGCTAGCCTCTGATTAATCGGATGATCTTCGACCAAAAGCACATCCAGTGTCGGCTGCAGTTCGCGCAGTGCGTGGCGGGTCACCAATTCGCGTGGCGGTATGATGCGCTGATTTCGGCTGAGGTCGAACACCCGACAGAGGGCGGCCAGCAACTCCTCCTGAGAGATCGGTTTGGCGAAAAACCCGCTAATTCCAATCTCCTGACAACGCTTGGCATCGCCACGCATGGCGCCGGACGAAAGCATCACCATCGGAATGGTGACCTTGTGCGTTTCCCGCAGGCAGGCTGCCAGTTCGTAGCCATCCATTCCGGGCATGTGCGCATCGAGGAGGATGCAGTCGTAGTGCTGACCTTGATCGACCAATAACGAAAGCGCCGCCGTCGGGCCATCGACGCTGCGTGTCTTGACAGCCCATTGGGCGAGCATTCCCGCAAGGACACGGCGGTTTGTGGCGTTGTCGTCTACGATGAGGATATGCTTGCCAGCAAGATCGACATGTGTGGTCAAGGCAGAAGGTGGCGTTTCGTCGATCTCAAGTGTCAGCGAGACGACGAAGGTACTCCCCTCACCAGGAGTGCTATCAAGATGAATTTTCCCGCCCATCAATTCCACCAAGCGACTGGAGATCGACAGCCCCAGTCCGGTGCCACCGAAGCGACGGGTGGTTGAGCTATCCTCTTGCGCGAAGGCCTCGAAAATCGCAGCCTGCTTGTCCTTTGCGATGCCGATCCCCGTGTCGCAAACCGAAATTTCGAGCGTGACCTCGCGAGCTTGAACAGCGGTAGCGCGAACAAAAACTGCAATTTCGCCTTCTGGCGTGAACTTGATGGCATTGCCAACGAGGTTAACCAAAACCTGCCGCAGTCTTCCGGGATCGCCGATGACATTTCGAGGGACATTCTGTTCGATCGAAAAAATCAATTCCAGTTGGCTTTCATGCGCACGCAGCGCCAGGGTCTTTAGCGTTTCTGCAATGACCCGATGCAGGTCGAAGGCGATTTTCTCGACAAGCAACTTGCCCGCCTCGATCTTCGAAAAATCGAGAATATCGTTGATTATCGTCAGCAACGACTCCGCTGACGATTTGACGATGCTCATGAACTCCCGCTGCTCTTCGGTAAGCGCAGTATCCAATGCGAGATCTGTCATGCCGATGATGCCGTTCATCGGCGTGCGAATCTCATGGCTCATATTGGCAAGAAAGTCGCTTTTTGCCCGACTGGCTGCTTCTGCGGCCTCCTTGGCTTGCTGCATTGCTGCCTCGGCGGCCTTGCGCTCGGTGATGTCAATGATGGCGCCCAACAGGCCTGCAATCTTACCCTCGCTATCGTACAACGCCACCTTGCGGTATATCGCTTGGTGCTCCTTGCCATCGCGACCATGAACACTGGTTTCATAGGATTGCGAGCCACCGCCAGCCAGCAACTCGCTATCCCGCGACGTGTGGATCGCAGCATCTTCTGGACGCAGCAGTTCATGGAGTGTCTTGCCTATGAACTTTCGCCGGTCAACGACAAAAAACTCCTCGAAGGCCCGGTTTAAGCGGAGATATCGCCCCTCTCGGCTCTTGATGTAAACCGGCAACGGAATCGCCTCGATCAGATCCTCGACCAGGCGAAGCTGGGCCGAGAGCTGTTTTTCCATCATCTTGCGATCGGAGATATCCGTACGAATACCGACATACTGCTCGGGTCGCCCATGGCGGTCGAGGAGAGGCACGATGGTGGCACTGACCCAGTAGTGATGCCCATCGCGGGCCCGGTTGCAGATCTCGCCACGCCAGACCTGACCAGCGGATATGCTCCGCCACATCTCGGCATAGAGTTCCGGCGGATGTTCTCCCGACTTGATGATCCGATGGTTTGCACCGAGCAGCTCCTCACGGGCATAGCCACTGATCTGGCAGAACCGATCATTGGCGTAGATGATCTTGCCGTTCGTGTCGGTAATGCTGACGATAGCGTGCTGGTCGAGTGCGAATTTCTGGTTGGCGAGTGCGCGCCGGCTTTCCTCGCTGGCAGACACCAGCGCCGCAATCCGCTCGGAAAGTGCTGCCAAGTCCTCACATCCCTGTCCGAGAAGGCTGTCGCTGGCCGACGCCGCAGGTAGCAGGTCGGCAAGTGCCTCGCGCAGCGAATGGAGTGCCTGGTCACGCTGGCAAAGTTCATCACGCAGGCGATCGTTAACACCTGATAACTCGGCAGAGGATAACTCCAGGCTCCGCGTACGCAACTCAATATCCCGCTCGTACTGGTCATAACTCTCACCGACCCGCTCAAGCAGGACGCCAAAGCCCGTCAACAAGCCCCGCAATGCCGGATCGGCAAGGGATGCGGCCGATTTGGCAGCCTCCAGCAACGCGGTTAGCGCAGCCTCATCGGCAATACCGAGGCTGCGCTTGAGTTGACGCAGTAAAGCCTTTTGCATGCGTTCCGCTCAAGCCTCGCCGAGCAGCGTTACGGTCATGGTCTGGTTGTGCAGTTTGCACGATGCCCCCGGCGTAAACGGGCTGATCTCGCCATAAGAGTAAAAACCGGTCAGAACCGCCCTGCTGCCGAACACATCGCCGACTGCTTCCACCTCCTCGTCCACGCGGTTTCCCATCACCAGCTTGCGGCCAACGCAGCTGACGAGGATCGCCAGCGTATCACCAGGAATTTCTTGCATCGCCATGGCTGCCTCGGCGGCCGACTCGGCACCATTGACCAGTTTGTCGGTACTGGCATGCATCAGTTTCAGATAGCCATCGGGATTGATTTCGCCAGCCAGCGTCAAGCTACCCGTGGCTTCATCGACCGCCAGAATGGTGCGTATCAGGCCAAGCGCGTTGTGGTCGTCACCCAGCATGGCAAAGGGGAAGAGCAGGCCGGAGGCAGGCAGGTCACGGGCATGGTCGCCGAGATACCGCTTGTAGACTGCGAGGGCCGGTTCGCCGTCCAGTTCGTAGAGGATGTTGCCCGTACAGCGGGTCACCTTGCGCGCTGGCCCGAAAGCCTCCCAGCCGCCGAACGAACCGTGGCCGAAACGCAAGCTGTCGCCGCAAAGGCCAACCGCGACTACGGCATTGTCCGTAACGCCCTCGTCCCCGAGGGTGAAGGTCTGACGGAAAGCGCCACCATCGCCCGCCAGGCCGCCGGTAATCGGGATGTCAGTGCCGATGACGCTGCTCATGCCATTGACCAGTGCACTGCCATTGATCTGCACACCCGGACCGAAAATCAGCACGGATTTCAGGTTCACCGCAGCTATCTGCCGGCCTAGGCGCTCGCCCGCCGCAAAGGAATCCTCCATGCCCTGCAATCTGCTGCTGCCGCGAGTCAGTGTCGTTTTTTCGAAACGTACCGCTGTCACGGTGCAGTTACCATCGTCGACACCCTCGGAAGTGATTTCGCCGGCTGTCGAACAACCAAGCAATATCGCTTCGGGATAAGCGGCCTTAAGAGAGGCGGCCAAGTCGCCCTCGGCAAAATGCTTGACCGCGCCGAAGACCAGCAGCAAATCGGGCGAGCTACCGGCCAGTTCAGGCAGCGAGTCGGCCAGCACCTCGCTTGAGCGAATGACGCATTGTTTAACATGCATGACGAACTCCCCTTGGCGATTTTCGTAAAAATAGCACAATCTGGGTACGAAAATTGGCCGGGCCGGCTAAAATCCGGCTCTCGCCGCCGATGACTGCCTCCTGATGACCGCCATGGACCAACTCCCCGTTCCCACTCCGGACGCCGCCGAACACAGCCATCGCCTATGCACCCTGCTTCGCCAGCGCATTGCTGATGCTAGCGGCTGGTTGTCTTTCGCCGATTTCATGGCGCAGACCCTGTACGAACCCGGTCTTGGTTACTACGCCGCCGGGGCGCGCAAGTTCGGTTCTGCCGGCGATTTCGTCACGGCGCCCGAGATGAGTGGTCTCTTCGGCGAGGCATTGGCACAGCAGGTTGCCGAAATCCTGCCTGTTTCGGCACCCTGCATACTGGAAATCGGTGCCGGTTCCGGACGGCTTGCCGCCGATCTACTCGCCTCGCTCAATACGATCGGCTGCATTCCCGAGCACTATTACATCCTCGATCTGTCGGCCGATCTGCGTGAGCGTCAGCGTGCCACGCTGGCATCCGCCGTTCCGCAATGGCTGGATCGGGTCGAATGGCTCGACCGTCTACCGGAACAGTTTTCGGGCGTTGTTATCGGTAACGAGTTGCTCGACGCCATGCCAGCCCATATCGTTGCCTGGCGCGAGGATGGAATCCACGAACGGGGCGTGGGTATCGATGGCAATGGCCAATTCATCTGGCAGGAGCAACCAGCCCAGGGAGTTTTGCTTGATTCTGCGCGGCAAATCGGTCGCCAATGTACCCTGCCGCCGGGCTATGAAAGCGAAATCAGCCTCGCCGCCCGTGCCTGGGTGCGGGAATGGGGGCATCGCCTCGTCTGTGGTGCCCTGTTCCTGATCGACTACGGTTTTCCCCGGCGTGAGTTCTACCACCCGCAGCGGGCTCGTGGCACGTTGATGTGTCATTACCGGCACCGTGCGCATCCCGATCCGTTTTTCTGGCCGGGTTTGCAGGATCTCACCGTCCATGTCGATTTCACCGCCGTAATAGAATCTGGCGATGCGGTTGGGCTCGATCTGCTGGGCTATACCAACCAGGGTCAGTTTTTGATCAATTGCGGCATCCTCGATGCGCTGGCCGCCCAGCCACAAGGGACACCTGAATATTTCCGGGCGTCGGGGGCAGTCGGCAAACTACTAATGCCTCACGAAATGGGCGAGTTGTTCAAGGTCATCGCACTGGGTCGTGGCATCACCGCACCTTTGCGCGGTTTCCGCCAAGGCGACCAGAGCCGTCGCCTGTAGCGTGGCTGGAGCCAGTTCAGGCGGGACGACGGGCGAGTTCGCGGAAGCGGTTGGGCTGGCCCAGGATCAGGCGCCCGAAATCGTCAAGCAGCACCTGATCGATCAGCTTCGGCGCAACCGGCATGACAAAGCTACCCAAGCGCTCAATATTGCGCATTTCGAGGATCAGCATGCCCTTGTCGAAATCCGCCCGCCAGCGGGCGCTACCGCTCAGGTCGCAACGAATCTCGAATTCGGCACGTTCGACATAACGGCGTGCATTTTTGAATTCCTTGCAATTGAAGGGTAGCCCGAAATCGAACAATTGCGCCCGGAAGCGATCCACCAGCGGACCGTCACGTTCAACGACCAGCATCCGCTCGCTGTGCAGGCGGAAAGAGAGACTGACCAGTTCGATCAGTGCACCGGCCGCCTGCGACTGTGTGCGGTAGTCAGCAAAGCCTTCCTGCCATGCAAGCTGACGTAACTGCAGCTGGTCGACCAGCGCATAATCCCGAGGAATGACCGGCTTGACGATATTGAGTTGCTGCACGAAATCGTGCAGATAGAAAAACAGATGCTTGAGGGCCAGGTCAATGGCCTCCGCCGTCACCGTTCGGGCAGTCTGTGCACTGTGCAGTTCCCGCTGCCGGATTTCAGCCTGCTTGCGCAGTTCATCCAGAAGACTGCCGCCGCTCGGTGCCAACTCCGAGACAGGCGCCTGTCTCGGTGCCAACTCCGCGGCAGGCACCTGTTCCGGTGCCACTGCCTCCGGCTTGGCGAGGCGTGGGGCGGCGTGACTGGCGATCTCCGGGAAGACCAGGCTGCTATCGACCATACCTGCGCCAGACTGGGTGTTTTGCTCGCGCCGTGCCAAGCGTTCTGCCGCGTCGAGGTCGAAGGCCTCAATATCGGCGAGCAGCGAGGCTTCTAGCGCCTCAATGTCGGCGCTCAGGGTGTTCCTGGGTTCACGTTTGGCACGTATCGCTTCCTGAATGGCGGAAGCGGTTTCACCGGGGGGACTTGAAGGCATTGCATATTCCGTATCAACAGCTACACTGGCTAAATTAATACTGTTATCCGCCAGGAGCAAGTCCTACATGGATCTTTCGAGCTTAGGAAGTCTGAGTAGCGTGCTGTCGCAGACGCAATCCGGCAATGCGGTGTCCACGGTCGTTCTGAAAAAGGCAATGCAGATTCAGGAACAGAACGCACAACAACTGCTGCAGGCTTTGCCGCCGATGGCAAGCAATCCACCGAATCTGGGCAACTCGGTGGATGTCCGGGTCTAGCGCCCGAGACTTTCAAGCCAGTTGAGCAGAATGGCCGCCGCGTGTGGCCATTCCTTTTCATGGGTGATGGCATGGCCCATCCCGCGCAGGATATGCGCTTCCAGGCCATAACTCAGCGCTGTTGTCTGAACCAGAAATGCCGGCACCAGCACATCGTGCTCAGCACCGACGATGAGCATCGGTGGCCGGTTCATCCGGTGCAGGTTGGGCAGGTTGAACATCGACATGTCCCAGATCGCCCGGTGCGATTCCGCCTGCATCCGCGTCAACCAGGCCGCCAGCATCCGCTGGTCCACTTCGCCGGCAAACAGGGCTTCCTGCAGCGTGGTGGTGTCGGTGTATTCACCGCCCATGATTCGGTTAATCTCAAGGAACAGCTGCGGTTTCTGGAACAGCAGGTGAAACTGGGCGGCGATCAGGCCTTGCGGCGGCACCGAGCAAAGCAGCGCGACACCTGCTGCCTCTTGTTTCTCAAGGTATTTCTGAACGATAAAACCGCCCATCGAATGTCCGGCAAGCACCGGTGTTTCACCGAGCCAATCGACGACAGTGCGTACATCATCGACGTAGTCGGCAACCGAATGCCAGTCGATGTGCTCATGGCCGGCGCTGCCGCCGTGGCCGCGCAGCGAGAGCGCGTGGCAGGCGTGACCGGCCTCGGCAAGAAAAGGCATGAATGTATCGGTCCACATCCAGCCGCCGGCGAAAGCACCGTGGATGAACAGAACAGGTGGCCGCTTGCTGGGTCGTTTGGGCAGGCAGCTGAAGATTTCGATGCCGTCGCGTTGGTGCTGGGTGATCTGGGTCATGGTGAGTATCGGGCTCGGGGGAAAAGCGTGATTAAATTCGCTTCCTGTTTGTCTGGGCATCGCACATGTTGAAATGGATACTGACGCTGGTCGTGGCGATCTTTGTGCTTGGCATCATCGCACCGCATCTGGCGCGGTTCATCCGTCTGGGTCAGCTGCCGGGCGATGTTGCATTCCGATTTCGCGGTCGGAGTTATGTTTTTCCGTTGGCCACCACCCTGCTTTTGTCACTGATTCTCTGGCTTGTCTCCCGACTCATTTAGTGTTTTGCGCACTGCGGCGACGCGCGCCTCATGCACGCGCTCTGGAATGTCGCTGCGCGCCGTGCAATTGCGGGCGATGGCGCCGGCATCGACGGCATTGACTGCAGCCAGCGCGGCATTCAGTAGTGCGGGCGGGAAATAATCGCGCTCGGTCCAGCCCAGACGCCCGTTGTAATCGCAGCGGCAGGTTTCGAGCAGCATCCGGAAGCGCTCCGGACGACGCAGGGCGTCAGTTTTTTCAAACAACTCGACGATAGTACCGGCCCGCAGGTCGGCTGCGCGGTGAATGTTGCCATGGTAACGCGCCATCAGCAGTGCAAGGTCGCGACAATCCACCGGGACACGCAGGCGTGCGCTGAGGGTCTCGACCAATTCGACGCTACGTTGCTCATGGCCGAGGTGACGGGGAAGGATATCGGCCGGGGTCAACGCCTTGCCCAGATCGTGGGTGAGTGCGGCGAAGCGGCCAGGCAATGCCAAATCATTGCCGGCAGCCTGATCGATCACCATCAGGGTATGGATGCCGGTATCGATTTCCGGATGGTAATCTGCTCGTTGTGGCACGCCAAACAGGGCATCAACCTCGGGCAACAGACGGGCAAGGGCGCCGCAATCGCGAAGGACCTGGATCATCCGTGATGGGCGCGCTTCCATCAGGCCCTTGGCGAGTTCCTGCCAGACCCGTTCAGGAACCAGATGATTGACCTCGCCAACGGTAACCATTTGCTGCATCAGGGCGAGGGTTTCCGGAGCGATACTGAAATCGGTAAAACGAGCAGCGAAGCGGGCGAGGCGGAGGATGCGTACCGGATCTTCGGCAAAAGCCGGGCCCACGTGACGCAGGATTTTGGCCGAAAGATCGCGTTGACCGTGGAAAGGGTCGATCAGCGTGCCGTCGTCCGCTCGGGCAATAGCGTTGATGGTGAGATCGCGACGGGCGAGATCGTCTTCGAGCGTGACGTCGGGTGCCGCGTGGAAACTGAAGCCGTGGTAGCCGTGGCCGGACTTGCGCTCGGTGCGCGCCAGCGCATATTCCTCGTGCGTTCGCGGGTGCAGAAAGACCGGAAAATCCCGCCCGACCGGCCGAAAGCCGCGGGCAAGCATAGCCTCGGGCGAAGCGCCGACGACCACGTAATCGCGGTCGTCACTGGGGCGGCCGAGCAGTTCATCACGGACGGCGCCGCCAACGACGAAAATCTGCACAGCCTGCCCGGTCAGTGCCTTAGCGACCGGCGCGATAGCGGAAGCTGTCGAGCTTGCCCTTAGGGGTGTTGAGCGCAATATAGGTCGGGGCAATGGCTTCCAGCGCCGTTGGCGACCAGCCTTCCGGAGCCTGTGTCGGGCCACCCTCGGCAACGCTGTCGACCTGCATTGAGCGCAGGTTGTCCGGCGACATCATCGGGTTCGGTGCCAGCCACATCAGACCGGCCTGCAGGTAGGCCCAACCTTCGGAGAGGGCAATGATGCGGGCGTTGCTGCCGCACAGTTCAGCGGTGTATTCGACCAGCTCGCGCAGGGTGTAAACCTTGGGGCCGACGAGGTCGTAGACCTGGCCGAAGGCTGCTTCGCAGCCCAGCGCATCGACAAAAGCGTCCGCGACATCAGCCACCCACACCGGCTGGAAGCGGGCATGGCCGAAACCGAGGGGGAAAATGGGTGCCTTGCGCAGGACATTGGCGAACATCGACAGGAACGAATCGCCGAGGCCGAAAATGACGGAGGGGCGGAAAACGGTGATATCGAGTGCATCGCGGGCGGCAAGGACAATCGCTTCGCCGTCGCCCTTGGACGCCAGATATTCCGACGGCCCTTTTGGATCGGCCTTGAGGGCGCTCATGTGCAGCAGGCGGCGCACACCGGCAGCCTTGCAGGCGGCGATGATCTTTTTCGGCAGTTCGACGTGGGCTTGGGCGAAGTCATCGCTGTACGGCAGCTTGACGTCGCGGCTGTGGAGGATGCCGACGAGATTGATCACCGCATCGTGGCCGCGTACCAGACCAGTCAGCGTCTGCTCGCAGTGGATGTTGGCTTCAACCATGCTGACGCCGGGTTGCATGATCAGGGCCTTGGTCCGCTCGCGACGGCGGGTCGGTACGGTCACTTCGATGCCGCGTTGCGACAGGCGATTGACGATATAGGTACCGATGAAACCGCTACCCCCCAGCAGCAAGACTTTCTTGATATCCATGAACGACCCCGGAAACATGATTCGTAAAACGCGGATTTTACGGCAATTCGACCATTTCAGGACAGGCAGATGGCAGTTCCGGTAACGCGTCAGCGTGGCGACTGCTGGCCGAGGGCCTGGCGGGCGGCGGATTCGAACAACGAGTCGCCGCCACAGGCGCGGGCACTGCCTTCGCGCAGCTGCCGTTCAAGGATCGCCGGGTGGATTGCCAGCGCCAGTCCGCTGTCCGGGTTAAAGAAAAGTACGCGCTGGCCCAGCGGGCTGCGATGACAGAGCATCGCTAACTGACAGGTTTCCAGCTCGTCCCTGACAATCATCCAGTCGCCGGGCTGGCCGGCGACACTGCGTCCAGCGGGTGCCTGGCCGGCAGCAAAATCGAGCGTACGCAGGATGCGGCCGCCGGCCTCAATTTCCCCTGCGACGGGCATGGCCGTCACCGGGGCGCTCGTGCCCCGGAGTACGGGTGAATCGCTGCCGGCTGTTGAAGGGAGCGGATTCTGGCCGCGCAGGGCGGCAGTCTGCAGCGTGAAGCAGGTGTCGAGAAAGGCCGTTTGCGCCGAAGCGGTGAGGCCGACGGCTTCCATGCCTGTTTTCAGGCGCTTGAGAATTGCCGGTAGCTTGCCGGCGAGCAATTTGCGGTCATCCAGTGCCGGTTTGGGCTCAAAGCTCCACAGCAAGCCATCGATCGCGGCCTTGTCCTGCAACCACTCCGGACTTTCGGTACCGCCTTGCAGGGCATTGCGCAACATCACGCGGCGCCATGTCTGATCGATGAATTCGCGAACCTCCTTCGGCAACGGCCGGGCGAGCAACTGGTCGACGACATGCCCGACCAGGACAGACGACTCGTCACGGCGGTCAAGCTGATGCAGCATGGGCAGATAGGCATCCGCCGCCCGGATGATTTCCAGCGCTCGTGCCTCGATCAACGCATTGACCTCGTCCAGAGCCGTGCGCACGGTGACATTATCGCCGTGGTAGGCGGTGCGCAATTGACCGGCGATTTCTCCAAGCCGGACGCAGATCGGGTGCCGGCCTGACACGTCGCGCGGCAGACCGAGCATGGCGATACCCATGCGATCGATCAACTGACGTGCCGGATGGGTCGCGTCGGTGAACAGCGTCGCGTCTTGCATCGCGACCTTGAGCAGGGTGATCTGCAGACTGGAAATGATTGCCTTCAAGGCATCGGGCAGTTCGGGATTGGCAAACAAGGCCTCAAAAATGGTTGCCAGCGTGTCAATGGCCAAGCCTTCGGGGGCCGCGGCCGGAATGCCGAGTGCCGATGAATTGATCGAAGCCCGCGGTGCGGCAGCCGCCGCACTCGGCTCGAAGAGTCCGGGGATCAGGTTCTCCAGACTCGGGGCGCTGGCGATCGGGACGGTAGCCGCCATCGGGCGCTGCTGCTCGAGTTCGTTGAGCCGAAAGATCAGTCGCTCCAAGGCCCCCTGACTGAGCAAGGCGGCGGCTGCACCGGGAGCACTGCCCGATTGGCCAGCAGACACGCCGTGGGCGGGAAACCCGGAAGCTGCCGAGACACCACCCTGCCCCCCCGGTAGTGGGGGCAGGCGGGCGAGCAAGGCCTGCTGCAGGGCGAGCAGGCTGCCGTTATTGCCGCCGTCTGCGGTCGACGCGGAATTCTGGGCCTTTTTGGGTGCTTCCGGGCTAGTAATGATACCGGCCTGGGCAGCGGTGACACCGGCGCCGCTGAGAAAGGATTCGAGCTCGCTGTAGAGCGCGGGCAGTCCGCTGTTCAGGTGGTCGGCGAGCCGGTCGAGGAGATCCAGTTTTTTGTCGAGCGAGATCGCTCCCACTCGATCAAGCATGCGCTCGATGCCCTGCACAACACCTCTCGGCCCGAGCGGGTTGTCGTTTTTCGACAACCCCGGACGATTGAGCAGGGTAACGAAGCGCAAATGCAGTTTCCAGAGCGTCTCGCCGGCGCGGTCGAACAAGCGGGCCGTCAGGTTGTCGAGGCGGATGCCAATCTCGAGATCTTCCTCGCCGACCAGGGTGATGCGCGAGGAAGTCAGTCCGCCCGCTTCTTCCTGGAAGCTGCCACGCCGGCTACTGGCGACCATTTCATCGAAATAGGCGGCGGCGGCTTCCTGAATCACCTGTATCGCCCCGCCGCCGAGGCTGCCGTCGTCCTGCAGCAGGGCGCCGAGGTGTTTCAGGTAGAGACTGCGACAGTCTCGGAGCGTATCAAAGGCATCGGACGGCGTCGACATGGCGGCTGGTCAGGGCAGATCCTGGTCTTTCGTGGGTTCGGAGGAGCGCGGATTGATGGTCCCCAGGCGGGCTTTCAGCGAATCCGGCTGACCGTTGAACAAGACCGAATAATAAACCGCATTGCTCAATACCTTCTTGACATAGTCGCGGGTTTCGCTGAACGGGATGCTTTCGGCGTAGATGGCACCTTCGAGCGGTCGGTCGGCACGCCACTTCTTGGCGCGACCCGGCCCGGCGTTGTAGGCCGCCGAGGCGAGCACCGGGTGATTGTCGAGGTTTTCCATGACCAGTCGCATGTAGCTGGTACCGAGCAGGACATTGATTTCGGTATCGTTGACCTTGCCTTGATGAAAATCGCGCAGGCCGATTTTCTTCGCCACCCATTTGGCGGTGGCTGGCATCAACTGCATCAGGCCCGACGCACCGACATTTGATTTGGCACTGGTGATGAATCGGCTCTCCTGGCGCATCAGACCGTAGACCCAGGCGTCGTCGAGCGACTGGTTGCGGGCAGCCGGGCGGACCTGATCGCCGTAGGGGGCAAGAAAGCGCAGGCTGTAGTCGTGTTCGTTCTTTGTTTTGTCGGCAGTGTTGATCGCCCGGTCCCAGATCTGGTTGCGCTTGGCGAGTTCGGCAGCAGCGAGCAGCTCGCGATCGCTCATGCCCCGCAGCGACCAGTTCCACTCCTTGACCGCCTCGGTACGCATCTCCAGCCGGAAAAAGGCCAGTGAGCGGCGCAGGCCGGGGTTGTCGCGGGCGGCCTTCTGCTCTTCGCTGCTTGGCGGGGATGCCTTGGGCGGCGCAACGATGGCGCGACCGAGTTCTTCGTCGGCCAGATTGCCGTAGAAATTGGCTTGACCGGCAATTTTCTCGAACAAGGCATCGGCGTCCGTGCTGCGACCACCGGCCCGGTAGGCGCGGCCGAGCCAGTAGGTCCACTCCGGCAGGCTGGCCAGCGCCGGCGGCATGGCCAGAATGGTGTCGCGGACTACGCCCCACTCGTGGGCGCGCAGTGCGGCACGAACTTTCCACTGGTAGGCGTCATCGGAGAGGCGGGCCGTGCCGGCGCGGCCGAACCAGGTCACGGCTTCGGGCAAATGGCGCTTCGCTGCCTGCAGGCCGATTTGCCCCCAGGCCCATTGGCGCTCGTTGTCTTGAAGGCGGGACTTCAGTTTTTCCAGTTCGTCGGCCGCGACGGCCGGGTCGTTGGTGGCGACACGCTGGATGGCGAAAGCTGCCAACTCTCGCCCGCTCCGGTGGTTGCTCCAGTTTGCCGGCAAGCGGGCAAGGTAGCCCATGCCCCCGTTCAGCGCCTGATCAAGCGCCTTGCCGTCCGGTGTCTGGCTGTCCGGCAGGTAGTTGAGGGTGGTTTTCGCCCAGTTCGGACGGTTGGCCTCGACCTGCCGCCGGGCACGCGTCCAGACGGCATCGGCATCGACACGTTGACCAGCGACGACGGCGTCGAATAGCGGACGGCAAGGCTCCGGCGGTTCGAGCATGCTCAGCCAGAGCTTTTCCGCCTCGTCGAGCACGCTGCGGTCGCCGCGCGCAAGACGGCCCTGCTGCTGCCAGCAGGTAACGTCGGGTTCGGGGGCGATCAATGCCGGGTACTCACTGTCGATCTCGCTCCAGGCGGCGCGTTTGCCCAGCCAGCGGATCCAGTCGGCGCGGAGTTTCTCGGCGACATAACTGCGTTCATTGCGCTCGAGAAAAGCACGCAGGCCCGCGCTGTCGCCCTGGTCGATATACATGCGCAGCCGGTAGCTTTCGGCGTAGACCGCCAACTCGTGATTGCCAAGCTGGCTGATGGCGCGCTCCAGCTTGTTGCGGTCGCCGGCGCGGAAAGCGTCGCGGGCAATGAGAAAAGCGGAATCGCGGCTGTCCTGCGCGACGACAGGCAGGGCGAGGAGGAGTCCAATGACGAGGGCGTGAAACTTCATGCTAGATTAAGACGATGGCTCAGACGATCAATCAGGCGGACGAGGATAACACGGCGTGGCGACGGGCGTTGCGGCGCGAAATGGTGGCCA
>ERZ1645187.1212-NODE-1212-length-24076-cov-77.885350_pt1 | contig 24076 bp, 18 predicted proteins | sample MGYA00575352_ERZ1645187 | MGnify/ENA primary metagenome ERZ1645187 (study PRJEB40837, sample SAMN11349314) | freshwater sediment metagenome | isolation source: river sediment | host: Sediment | place: India: Wazaribad , New Delhi | collected 2017-02-21 ...
GTCGTCGTCCCGTACCATGATTCACCCCGCGTCCACGGCCGCCATTCCTCGCCATCGAGCGATCGTCCGGAGCCGTTTCGGAGCCGATCCCTCACAGAGTGACGCAGCGGAAGTATTGTTTGAAGGATTCGCTGCGAACTCGCCACTCGAGCAAAATTGAAATGGTTTGATTTACAACAGGTAAACGGAACTAGTTGAGCTTTACGTCGAAATTACAGTTTGTAACGTCTCGTGACGCCGAGTGACGCCTCGAAACGTCATTGCTTCGACTATGGCCCATCAAACCCGTGCGGACCGCCTCGTGGTGGTTGCGTACGTCTCTCGCGGGCGATCGGGGGGGGGGTACGAGGTCGATCGACTTCACCGAAAATTAGGGACGATTTCCGAAACTCGAACCCGTCGCGACGATTGGACAGGGGCCACCGAGCCGGGGGGGAGATGGGTTTCGAGGCGTCAACCCCCGAGCAGGCAGACATCCGCCTTCGTCGATTCGCCGTTCCTGCGATCGTCGGGGCGATCTTCTTCCTCGCGGCCGTCGCCGGCCTGTCGCTCTCGCGCACTCATGCCGACATCGCCGCCCTCTGGCCCGCGACCGCTCTCGCGGTCACCGTGATCTGGCGCAATCCGGCCCCACTGCTGCCGACGCTGGCGGCGATCGGCATCGCCGCATTCGCAGCGATCGCCGCGATGGGAACCCGCCTCGACCTCGCGCTGCTCCTCGCGGCGGTCGACGTCCTCGAGGTGGTCGTCGCCTACCACGGCCTGCGTTGGATGGGCGAGGAGAGGCTCGATCGATCGATTCTCGTCTTCCTCGGCGCCCTGGTGATGGTCGGGTTTCTCGCCCCGCTCGCCGGCGCCACCGCCGGCGCCGCGGTCGTCTCGAGTTTCCTCGGTGTCGACTTCCGCGCGACGTGGCTCACCTGGTGGGGCGGCAACGCCTTCGGGGCGGCGCTGGTCATGCCTGTCGCCGCCTCGGCGACGCGACGCCGCCTCGCCGCCATCTGGGACGGTCGCGCGCTGGCCGAGGCGACGCTCCTCACTCTCGCCGCCAGCGGCGCGGTCTGGTTCACCGTCACCCATGTCGGTCAACCGAACGTGCTGATGGCGATGCCGGTGATGATCGCCGCCATTCGTCTCAATCCGCTCGCTGCGGCAATTCTCGGTTCGGCGACGGTCGTCTCGGTCGTCGGGGCTTCCCTGCTCGGGGTGATGATCTCCCCACCCGGAGCCGCTGCCGGTCCGATCGTCGGCCCCTGGTCGTCGTCGGCCGTTCTGCTGCCCTACTGCGTCTCGCTGCTGATCGACGAGCTCGCCCGCGAACGAGAGAAGATCGCCGCCAGCGAGCGCCATTTCCGCGCGGTGATGGATCTCTCGCCCTTCGGCATGGCGCTGCTCGACCTCCAGGGCCGCTGCACCGGCGTCAACCGCGCGCTCTGCGATCTCCTCGGCTACGAGCCGGCCGACCTGATCGGCCGCCGCCCGTCCGACATCACCTACGGCGACGATCGCGACCGGGTCGCCCCGCGGATGGGCCGCATGCTCGCCGGCGAGATCGAGGACTACGCCCTCGAGAAGCAGTTCATCCACAAGGCCGGCCACCCGATCTGGGTGTTCATCGCCGTCTCGCTGGTCCGCGACGGATCGACCGGCGCGCCGCTCTACATGATCGCCCAGATGCAGGACATCTCGGCGCGCAAGGCGGCGGAGGCGGCGCTGGAGGAGAGCGAGAGCCGCTGGAACTTCGCCTTGGAGAGCGCCGGCCAGGGTGTCTGGGACCACGACTACTCCCGTCACGTCACCTTCTACTCGCCGATGTGGGCGCGCATGCTCGGGTATGATCCGCACGAGATCTCGACCGAGCCGGACGCCTGGCTCGCCCTCGTCCACCCGCACGATCTTCCCCGCCTCCTCGATCAGGAACAGCGCCATCTCGCCGGCGAGACCGACCAGTTCGAGTGCGAATTCCGCATGCGACACAAGGATGGGCGGTGGCTGTGGATCCTCGATCGCGGCAAGGTCATCGCTCGCGACGGTGAAGGCCGTCCCCTCAGGATGATCGGCACGCACACCGACATCACCGAGCATCGCACCCTGAACGAGGCGCTGGAGGAAGAGAAGAAGCGGCTGCGCATCACCCTCCACTCGATCGGCGACGGCGTGATCTGCACCGATGCCGCCGGCTTCGTCACCTTCATGAACCCCGTCGCCGAGCAACTGACCGGGTGGACCGCCGCAGGCGCCCTGCGCCGCCCGGTCGATCTCGTCTTCCGTCTGATCCACGAAGACGACGACCGCCCGATCGAGGGCACCGTCACCCAGTGTCTGTCGCGTCTCGACCGCGTCTCGCGCGACGAAGGGATGCTGCTCCTCGGCCGCGCCGGCTCGCGCGTCGACGTCAAGGCTTCGGCCTCGCCGGTCCGAACCCCCGCCGGGGAGGTGCTCGGCGCCGTCCTGGTCTTCCAGGACGTCACCCGCGCCCGCACCCTCCAGAAGGAGCTGGCACAGATGGCGTCGCAGGACGCCCTGACCGGCCTGCCCAATCGCTCTGCCTTCGAGCATGCGCTCGCCGAGGCCTGCGCCGTCGCCCGGATCGAACAGCGCGGCCACGCCCTGTGTTTCCTCGATCTCGATCGCTTCAAGATCGTCAACGACACCGCCGGTCACGCCGCCGGCGACGCGTTGCTGCGCGAGGTCGGCCGGGTCATCCGCGAGCAGATGCGCCGCCAGGATCGTGTCGCCCGCCTCGGCGGCGACGAGTTCGGCATCCTTCTCGTCGACTGCGACATCGACGACGCGCGCCGGACGGCCGAACGCCTGCTCGACCGCATCGGCCGGGTGCGCTTCTCCTGGGACGGCCGCGTCTACGAGGTCGGCGTGTCGATCGGCATCGCCCGGCTCGATGCGGAGACCCCGCTCGCCGCCGACGTCATGAGCCGCGCCGACGTCGCCTGCTACGCGGCCAAGGCGGCCGGTCGCAATCGCGTCTCGGTCTACCATCCCTCCGAGGGCGACGCCCGACGCCATCACACCGAGTTGCACACCGCCGCCGGCATCCGCGCCGCACTCGATGCCGACCGCTTCGTCGTCCATGCCCAGGAAATCCTCGACCTGCGCCCGGCGGGACGTCTGCAGCGTCACTGTGAGCTGCTGGTGCGCATGCGCGACGAGGACGGCACGCTGCTGTCGCCCGGTGCCTTCATTCCCGCCGCCGAGCGCTACGGCCTGATGGCGTCGATCGACCGCTGGGTCATCCGCCGGGTGCTCCAGACCTACGGCCGCGCCATCCTCGCGGTGCCGCGCCTGTCGGTGTCGATCAATCTGTCGGCCAACTCGTTGGAGGATCCCGGTCTCCTCGATTTCCTCGCCGCCGAACTCGAGCGTTCGGTGCTGCCGCCGCATCGCCTGCGCTTCGAGATCACGGAAACGTCGCTGATCAACAATCTGACCAACGCCGCCCGTCTCGTCGCCGGTCTCCGGGCCGCCGGCTATGCCATCATGCTCGACGATTTCGGCGCCGGCGTCTCCTCCTTCGCCTATCTGGAGCACTTCCCGACCGACTATCTGAAGATCGACGGCGGCTTCGTCCGCAAGATGAAGGAGAATTCCATCGATCGCGCCATCGTCGAGAGCATCAACGACGTCGGCCACAAGATCGGCGCCGTGACGATCGCCGAGTTCGTCGAGGACGCCGAGACGCTCGACATCCTGCGCGAGATCGGCGTCGACATGGCCCAGGGCTACCACATCGCCCGGCCGATCCCGCTGGAGACCCTGCTCCTCGACTGCGCCGCCGAGACCGTCGATCTCGAGCAGCCGCGGCGTGCCTGACCGACGGGGGCGGCGAACGGTCGACGCATCGTTCACCGGTGCGCGGTCGTGACGCGCCGCGATCCGTCTTGAACCCCCGCACCCTCGGCCCCATGTCGGATCGAACGGTCTCTCCCGAAGCCTTCCGCCGGCTTCCCCCGAACTCATCCGCCCGAGGATCCCATGTCCGCACTCGACGCCGCTGCTCTCGATCTGCTCTTCCGCGACGCCCGCACCCACAACGCCTGGACCGATCGTCCGGTCGGCGACGCCGAGCTGGTCGCTGCGCTCGACCTCGCCAAGATGGGGCCGACGGCGGCCAATTCGCAGCCGCTGCGCGTCGTCTTCGTCCGCAGTGCCGAAGCCAAGGCCAAGTTGAAGCCGACACTGTCGCCGGGCAACCTCGACAAGACCATGGCCGCGCCGGTGACCGCCATCGTCGCCTTCGACCCGAAGTTCTACGACCAGCTGCCGAAGCTCTTCCCCCATGCCGACGCCCGCTCGTGGTTCGCCGGCGATCCGGTCGGCGCCGAGGCGACGGCGCGGCTCAGCGCCACCCTGCAGGCGGGCTATCTGATCCTGGCGCTGCGCTCGCTCGGCCTCGACTGCGGTCCGATGGGCGGCTTCGACGCCGCCGCCGCCGACGCCGCCTTCTTCCCAGAAGGCGAGGCGAAGTCGCTGTTCCTGATCAACATCGGCCATGGCGACGCGGAGAAGCTCTTTCCCCGCAATCCGCGTCTCGACTTCGACGAGATGGCGAAGATCGTCTGAGCGGGACGCCGACCGTATCGCCACGAACGCAAAGAGCCGCCGGGGGCACCCTCGGCGGCTCTTCTGTTTCGCTCGCTCACCCGCGTGCCGAAGCGAGGGGCTCACCCCGCCGCCCGTTCGGCCTCGTTCTTGGCGGCCACCGCGGCCCGCTTCGCGCGGGCACGGAACCAGCCGATGGTCTTGCGCAGCACGACGTAGAACACCGGCGTCAGGAACAGACCGAAGAAGGTCACGCCGAGCATGCCGAAGAACACCGCCGTGCCCAGTGCCTGACGCATCTCGGCGCCGGGGCCCTGCGCGATCACCAGCGGCAGCACGCCGAGGACGAAGGCGAAGGCGGTCATCAGGATCGGCCGGAGCCGCAGCCGGCAGGCCTCGATCACCGCCGCCACCGGGCCGTTGCGGTGCTGGATCTCGTTCTGCGAGGCGAACTCGACGATCAGGATGGCGTTCTTGGCGGCGAGGCCGACGAGCACGACGAGGCCGATCTGGGTCAGGATGTTGTTGTCCATCCCGCGCATCCACACCCCCGCCAGCGCCGACATGACGCTCATCGGCACGATCAGGATGATGGCGAGCGGCAGCGCCCAGCTCTCGTATTGCGCCGCCAGGAGCAGGAAGACGAAGAGCACCGACAGGCCGAAGACGAAGATCGTCGAGCCGCCGGCGAGCTTCTCCTGGAAGGCGAGCTCGGTCCACTGGAAGCCGGTGCCCTGCGGCAGGACCTTCGCGGCGATCGCCTCCATCTTGGCGAGCGCCACGCCCGATGAGACGCCCGGCGCCGCCGAACCCTGGAGCGGCACCGAGGTGTACATGTTGTAACGCTGGATCAGTGCCGGGCCGGCGGTGTCACGGATCTCCACGAGCGTCCCGAGCGGCACCAGTGCCCCGGTCTGCGACCGCACCTTGATCTGCGCCAGATCCTCCTTGGTCAGGCGGAAGCGGGCGTCGGCCTGGGCTCGCACCTGATAGACGCGGCCGAAGGCGTTGAAGTCGTTGACGTAGGCCGTGCCGAAGTTCTGCTGCAGCGCCGAGAACACCGCCTCGATCGGCACGTTGAGCATCTGCGCCTTGGTCCGGTCGATGTCGACCTGCACCTGTGGCGTCGAGGCGGTGAAGGTGGTGAAGACCGCCCGGAGATCCGGATCCTGCGCCGCCATGCCCATCATCTGATAGGTGAGGCTCAGGATGCGCCGCATGTCGGCGGAGTCCCGCTCCTGGATCTGCAGCTTGAAGCCGCCCTGGTTGCCCAGGCCGCGCACGGGCGGCGGTGGCACCGCCACGGTGAAGGCCTCCTGGATCGGCCCGAGCTTCCTCAGGATCTCTCCGACCAGGATGTTCGACGTCCGCCCGGTCTTCAGCCGCTCCTCGAAGGGCTTGAACGGCACGAACAGGATGGCGCCGTTCGAAGCCGGCGTGAAGGTCGCGGCGTTGAGACCGGCGACCTCGACCGTATGGGCGACGCCGTCGATGTCGCGGACGATCCGCCCGGCATTGGCCACCACCTCCTGCGTCCGCGTCAGCGAGGCGCCGTCGGGCAGTTGCACGATGACCAGTGCATAACCCTGATCCTGAGTGGGGATGAAGCCGGTCGGCAGCGTCTTTGCCAGCCAGACGGTCGCCCCGATCAGTGCGGCGTAGACGACGAGGCTCATCACCTTGAAGCGGACGACGAAGCCGACGATCCGCGCATAGCGCTCCGCCACGCGGTCGAAGCCGGCGTTGAAGCCTCCCGCCAGCCGGGCTCCGAGGCGGCCGAGCAGACCGCGCGGCTGGTGATCGAGGGCATGCGGCTTCAGCAACAGAGCGGCGAGCGCCGGTGACAGCGTCAGCGAATTGACCGCCGAGATGATCGTCGACACCGCGATGGTGACGGCGAACTGGCGATAGAACTGGCCGGTGATGCCGGGGATGAAGGCGGCGGGCACGAAGACCGCGGCGAGCACCAGGGCGATGGCGACCAGCGCGGTGCCGACCTCGTCCATCGTCTGATGGGTGGCGTCGCGCGGCTTCAGCCCGTCGGCGATGTTGCGCTCGACGTTCTCGACCACCACGATGGCGTCGTCGACGACGATGCCGATGGCCAGCACCAGACCGAAGAGGGTGAGGTTGTTGAGCGAATAGCCGAGTGCCGAGAGCACCGCGAAGGTGCCGATCAGCGACACCGGGATCGCCGCCAGCGGGATGATCGCGGTGCGCCAGTTCTGCAGGAAGACGACGATGACGACGACCACGAGGATCACCGCCTCGAACAGCGTCTTGTAGACCTCGTCGACCGAGGCCTGGATGTATTCGGTCGGATTGAACGGGATCTCGTAGGCGAGACCGGGCGGGAAGCTCTTGGCGAGCTCGGCCATGGTCTTGCGGATCTCGTCCGCCGCGGCGAGGGCGTTGGTCCCCGGCCGCTGGAAGATGCCGATGCCGACCGACGGCTTGCCGTCGAAGAACGACAGGTTGTCGTAGCTCTGGGCGCCGATCTCGACCCGGGCGACGTCCTTCAGGCGGATGATGCGGCCGTCGGCGGTCGAGCGCACGATGACGTCGTTGAACTGCGCCGCGTCCTGGAACCGCCCCTGCGTCTTCACCGAGAACTGGAAGGCGTTCTCCTTCGGCGCCGGTTGCCCACCGATCGAGCCGCCCGAGACCTGGACGTTCTGCGCCCTGACCGCCGCGACCGCATCGTCGGCGGTCAGCCCGAGGCTCGACAGCTTCTCCGGATCGAGCCAGACCCGCAGGGAATAGAGCCGCTCGCCGAAGATGTTGACCTCGCCGACGCCGTCGAGACGCAGCAGCGGGTCGCGGATGGCGGCGCGGGCGAAGTTCGACACGTAGAGCGGATCGAGCGACCCGTCCGGCGAGAACACCGTCACCACCATCATGATGTCGGGCGACGACTTGTTGGTGGTCACGCCGAGCGACTGCACTGCCGAGGGCAGGCGCGGCATGGCGATCGACACCCGGTTCTGCACCAGGACCTGCGCCTTGTTGAGGTCGGTGCCGAGCTTGAAGGTGATGGTCAGCGCCATCGAGCCGTCGGCCGAGGCATAGGAGGACATGTAGAGCATGTCCTCGACGCCGTTGATCTGCTCCTCGAGCGGCGTCGCGACCGTCGCCGCCACCGTCTCGGCATCGGCGCCGGGGTAGCTGGCGCGCACTACGATGGTCGGCGGCGCGATCTCGGGATACTGCGACACCGGCAGATTCTTGAACGCGATCAGGCCGACGATCACCATCAGGATCGACAGCACCGACGCGAAGATCGGTCGATGGACGAAGAAGTGGGCGAAACGCATCGGATCCGTCCCCTCACTTCGCCGGCTGTTGGGCCGGCGCGCCCGGTGCGGCCGCCGGCGGAGTCGGCGCCGGAATGACCGGGCCATTCGGCGGCAGGGTCACGGGCTGCGGCGTCACCTTGACGCCCGGACGGATGCGGACGATGCCGTTGACCGCCACCGTCTCCGATCCGTCGAGGCCCGAACGGATCACCCGCCAGCCGTCGATCTTCGGCCCCGGAACCACCGGACGCGGCGTCGTCGAACCGTCTTCGCCGACCAGCCAGACGATGCGCCGGGTCTGATCCGAGGCGATCGCCTCGTCGGGCAGGAGCACGCCCTTCTTCGGCGCCCCCATCGGGACGCGGATCTTGCCGAAGAGGCCGGGGGTGAGGAACAGGTCGGGATTGGCGACCTTGGCCCTGAGCCGCATGGTGCCCGAGGCCTGATCGACCCGGTTGTCGAAGAAGTCGACCCGCGCCTTGCGCTTCGGCTCCGGCTCGTCGGTGGTGCCGACCACGCCCTCGAGCCCGACGATCGACGACTTGTCGCCGCCGGCGAGCGCGATGCGCTCGAAGGAGAGGAAGGTGGTCTCGTCGACGTCGAAGTAGAAGTCGATCGGATCGGCGGCGACGATGGTGGTCATCAGCGTGTCGTTGGCGGCGACCAGCGTCCCCTCGGACACCAGGGTGCGCGACAGGCGGCCGTCGATCGGTGCCTTCACCTGGGTGAATTCGAGATTGAGCCTGGCCGCAGCGAGCGCGGCGCGGTCGCCGGCGAGCTTGGCGGTCGCCTGGATCACCGCCTGCCGCCGCTGGTCGAAGAGCTGCTCGGTGATGTTGCCGCTCTTCTGCAACTGTGTGGCGCGCTCGAGGTCGCCGTTGGCGAAGTTCAGCGTCGTCTCCGAGACGGTGACCGCCGCCGCGGCCTGATCGACGATCGCCTGATAGGGGCGGGGGTCGATGGCGAAGAGCAGATCGCCCTTCTTGACCTTGGCGCCGTCGGTGAAGGCGACCTCGCGGAGATACCCGGCGACCCGCGCCTTGATCTGAACCGATTGCGTCGCATCGAACCGACCGGTGAAGGCGACCTGCTCCTGGATCTCCTTCACCACCGGCTTGGCGACCGTGACGGGAGGCGCCGGGGGTGGTCCGCCGGCCCCCTGCGCATGAGCCGCGCCGACGAAGGCGAAGCCGACCGCCAGAACCGAGAGCGTGAGGGTGACGAACCGCATGGAAACCTCGAGACAGAAAACGAGTCGCGGCCGGATGGTCCACCCGGCCGCAATTCATTTCACCACGAGAACCGTTCTCACGTCACCTTACAGATCCGTCATTTCACGCATGGGCGCCCTGCGCCCGCCGACGCGGCTCCTCCTTGGCCAGCCCGACGAGGCGCCTGAGGCGGGCGATCGCCGCCTCCGACAACTCGGCCGCCAGGAATTCGACACCGAATTCCTCCTCCGCCACCCACTTGACCACGCAGGGGCTGAACACCCCCGGCTCGCCCGAGAGCTTCAGCCGGTCGCCGATCTTCACGCCTGGAACCAGCGTCACCTTGGCACCGGTGAGCGAGACGTCGATGCAGATCGCCTGTCGGTTCTCGGAGTCCGAGATGACCTGGACCTCGTGTCCGGTCCTCACTCGGTCGGCGCGGCCATGGCGGCGGTCCAGCGGTCCGCGCCGCAGCGTCACCAGGAAGTCCTTCACCGTCTCGGACAGCCGATCGCCCTCCGAGGAGATGGTCCGCGAGCGATCGCGGATGCCGTCGGCGAGCGTCGCCGTCTCGCGGGCGATCTCCGAAATGCCGTAGATGTCCTCGGTCACGTTCCGGGTGCCCGAGAAGGCGTTGCCGACGTTCTGGGCGATATCGGTGGTGGCGGCGATCTGAGCCTCGATCGAGTCGCGCATCGCACCGGTGATCGCGTCGATTTCGGCGATCGTGCCGCCGATGCCGAGGATCGAATCGACCGCGGCCCTGGTCGCCGCCTGGACTTCGCCGATGTGATGCGAGATCTCGCCGGTCGCCTTGGCGGTCTGCTCGGCGAGGTTCTTCACCTCGGAGGCCACCACCGCGAAGCCGCGGCCCGCCTCGCCGGCGCGGGCCGCCTCGATCGTCGCGTTGAGGGCGAGAAGGTTGGTCTGCCCGGCGATCTGGTCGATGAGGCCGATGACCGCACCGATCTTCTCCGCCGCTTGGCTGAGCCCGGAAACGATGCGGCCCGTCTCCTCGGCGCGTGCCACGGCGGCACGGGCGATCGATGTAGAGCGATCGACCTCCGAGCCGATCCCCTTGGCCGAGCTCGCCAACGCTCCCGCCGCATCGGCCGCCGCCTGGACGTCGGAGGAGGCGCTCTCGGACATGCGCACCACCGAGGTGACCCGCTGATCCGTGGCGCCGGCGCCCGACCCCATCCGCGATGCGGCATCCCCCATGTCGCGCGAACCGTCGATCAGGCTCTGGACGATCGAGTTGATCGTCGAGGCGAAATCCGACGTCGAGACGTTGAAGGCCTCGACCCGCTCCTGGATCATGTCGGTGGCTTCGTTGATCGTCTCCGAGGCCATCAGCAGCGCGCCGTTCATGCCGTGCGGCAGGATCCGGCGGTAGTACTGATTGTGCCGGACCGCATCCATCGCCGCGCTCGATTCGCGCACGAAGGAGTCGATGTGATCGGCCATGTCGTTGATCGAGTCCGACAGTCGCCCGACCATGCCCCACTGGTCGAACACCAGATCGCGCGTCTCGAAGTCGCCGGCCGCGAGCGCCCGCGCCACGCCGATCGAGCGATCGATGCCTGCGGCGATCCGGAGGGCGTTCCAGGTCGCCAGCCCGACCGCAGCGACGGCCAGCACCAGCATCGCATAGGCTGCGATCGTCGCGCCGAGCGCGATCGCACCGGCCACACCGGCGAGCGCGACGAGACCGACGATACCGGGAATGAGCGCCTCAGAGCGCGAAGATGAGCTCGTCATAGGTGGCAGCCTTCGACTTCACGATGTCCATGAGGCGGGAAAAGGACGCCTTGAGGCCGTCCTTGGCGTTCGGATGCGACGCCTCGATCTTCAGGAGGTCGCCGTAGACCGGCTCCATCACCTCCTTGATCACCCGACGATCCGGCACCCGACGATTCGAATGGTATCCGACGACTTGCCGAGAGGCATCGTAGGACGGCGTCACGTGAGCGAAGACCCAGTAGTAGTCCCCGGTCCTCGTCATGTTCTTCACATAGGCGAAGACCTCCTTCTCCTCGGCGAGCTGGTCCCAAAGCAGCTTGAAGACCGCGCGCGGCATATCGGGGTGGCGGATGATCGAATGGGGCATGCCCATCAATTCATCCCGCGTGTAACCCGCGACTTCGGAGAAGGTGCGATTGGCATAGGTGATGCGGCCCTTGAGATCGGTCTTGGACACGATGATCTCTTCGGGACGGAAGGTGACTTCCCTGTTCGTCGGAACGACTTTCGATGCCATCTCGGGACCATCCGCTCGGAAAGAGGGAGAACCACTTCATTTTCCGAATGATGAGGTCAGGGACGGTTAAAAAATCGTATTCCTGTGAATTCGTTTGGTTGCTTATTGAATTACGCAACGTCACTTCATGCGGCCGAGAGAAATTCGAGTTCGTCGAAGGCGGTGAAGTCTATCCCGATCCGGCAAACCGGCCTCAATCGCAACCGGTGAAAGATGGCGCAGGGGAATGCCCGTAATGCGGTCGTCGATACCGACTCGAGCACGGCATGGTTGGGGCAACGTCGGTCAATTGACGAATACGGAACTCAATTCACGAAAACGTGCACATGAGCAGAAATTTCTGCATTGCAATTTCGCACCGCAGCATTAGAATGAATCTCGTACCGGGTGCTTCGCGGCGCCCGTTACGGCCCTCCTTGGGCGTTTCCTCCCTAAGACTTAGGCCGCCGTCAGGCGGCCTTTTTTTTCGGAAGACGGTCGGCCCCATCGCCCGGCGGGAAGGCTCAGTCGCGCGGCAGCCGCATCGGCCGCCCGTCGGGGCCGCGCAGGGGGAAGAGCCCGGCCTGGAACGCCGTCGACATGTGGCCGGCCTTTTCGATCGCCTTTTCGGCGAGATCGGCGGGCAGTTCCTCGCGTGCCGTCTCGCAGAACAGCGCCATCCATCGATCGAAGTGTTCCGGTTCGATCGGCAGCTTCCAGTGCGGCGGGAAGGGGCGCCCCTCGTAGCGATCGGTGGCGATCAACTGCCGCGACCAGAAGTCCATGATCACCCCGAGATGGCCCTCGAGTTCCGGGATCGCCCGGAAGATCGGCCCGAGCAGACCGTCGGCGTCGCCCTTCTCGTAGAAGCGGCGCACCAGCCGTTCGATCGCCGCCTCGATCACCATCGGATCATGCGCCGGCTTCAGCGCCAACACGTCGCGCTCCATGGGAGGGTCCTCGCTCGTGGATAGTCCTGCGATTGCTGGCAGGTCGGCCGCCGCCGGCGCAATCGGTAGAATCACGTGACCGCCGCGCCGAACGCCGCCGTCTGACGCGGTGGCGGGCAGGAGCCGATCACATCGGCGCGATGACGTGGAAGAAGGTGCCCGAAACCAGGCCCCGCCGGCTGCCGGTCGGTGCCGCCGTCGCGCCATGGGCATCGGAGGCCAGCGCGAACGCCTCGTCGCCGCCACGGTCGACCACCGTCGCATAATGGAACTCGTGCCCGGCGAGCCGGGTCCCCACCGCCCCCAGCGGCCCGCCGGCCAGCGTCTCGACCGCGCGATACCCGAGATGCATCTTCCGCTTCGCGAAGGAGGTGGCGACGCCGAGCAGCCCCGCCATCGGGTGCACAACGCCCTCGGCGTCGGTCAGCGTCCGCCCCAGCACCATGTAGCCGCCGCACTCGCCGTGCACCGGTTTCGTCTCGGCAAAGGCGCGCAGCCCGCCGAGGAACGTCGCAGCCGCCGCCAGCCGCCCGGCATGAAGCTCCGGATACCCACCCGGCAGCCAGCAGACGTCGGCGCTCCCGTCCGGCGCCTCGTCGGCGAGCGGCGAGAAGAAGGCGATCTCGGCGCCCGCCTCGCGCCAGCCCAGCAGCAGATGCGGATAGAGGAAGCCGAAGGCGGCATCGCGCGCCACGGCGATACGTCCGCCCGGGGGCGCCAACGGCCGCGCTCCAGCATCCGCGCCGGGGGTGAGCGCCCCCGCCGCGGCGACCAGACGATCGAGATCCACGTGGGTCGCGACGAGATCCGCCATGCGATCGATGAGAGCGTCGAGCCCCGCCGTCTCCTCCGCCTGGACGAGGCCGAGATGGCGCTCCGGCACGGCGATGTCGGGGGTGCGCGGGATGGCGCCGAAGACCTCGACGCCGATCGCCCGGATCGCGTCGGAAACGAGCCGCGTATGCCGCTCCGAGCCGACCCGATTGAGGATGACGCCGGCCAACCGCAGTTCCGGCGCATAGGCCCGAACACCCGCCACGATCGCCGCCGCCGACTGCGACTGCCCCGAGACGTCGTGGACCAGCACCACCGACAACCCCAATGCCGCCGCCACGTCGGCGCTGGCGCCGCTGCACCCGGGCGCAGCCGGCACGCCGTCGAAGAGGCCCATCAGCCCCTCGGCGACCAAGAGATCCGCCCCCGCCGAAGTCGCCTGCGCCAGACGGGCGAGGAGGGCGGGCGGCATCGCCCAGGCGTCGAGATTGAGGCTCGGTCGGCCGGTCGCGGCGGCGTGGAAGGCGGGATCGATGTAATCGGGTCCGCACTTCGCCCCGGCGACCGAGAGGCCGCGTCGCGCCAGCGCCCGCATCAACCCGAGGGTGAGCGTGGTCTTGCCACTCGAAGAGCGCATCGCCGCGACGAGGAGACCATGCGGCGAGGGGCGAGCTGCCGGCGCCGTCATGCGGTGGCGTCGGGATAGCCGAGGAGGGCGCGCACCGGCACGATCGAACCGATGACGGTGATCGCCGGCGCCTCGATACCGGCCTTCTCGACGTCGGTCACCGCCGTGCCGAGGGTCGAGACCAGCACCCGCTGCTCCGGGGTGGTCGCCTTGTTGACGAAGGCGACCGGGGTCGAGGCCGCCATGCCGGCGCGCATCAGCTCCGCCGAGATGGCGGGAAGGTTGTTCATCGCCATGTAGAGGACCAGCGGCACGCCGGTCCGCGCGAAGGCGGCCCAGTCGATCGCCTCCGGCCCCTGCATGGCGTAGTGGCCGGTCATCAGGATGATCGCCTGATTGGTGTCGCGGGTGGTCGCCGGAATGCCGGCCGCTGCCAGTCCGCCGAGACCCGAAGTGATGCCCGGCACCACGTGGAACGGGATGCCGGCCGCCACCAGCGCCAGCGCCTCCTCGCCGCCGCGCCCGAAGACGAAGGGATCGCCGCCCTTGAGCCGCAGGACGCGCTTGCCCTCGCGGGCGAGTTCGATCAGCCGCTCGGTGATGTCGCGCTGCTTGGCCGAGGGCTTGCCGCCGCGCTTTCCCGCATATTCGAGCTCGGCGCCCTCGCGTACCAGCTTGAGGATGTCGGGCGACACCAGCGCGTCGTAGACCAGCACGTCGGCCGTGCCGAGCGCATGAATGGCGCGGGCGGTGAGCAGACCCGGGTCGCCGGGACCGGCTCCGACCAGCCAGACCGAGCCGGGCTCGAAGGTCGGCATGTGGCCGGCGAGCGGTCCGAGATCGATCATGGGTCCTTCCTCCGTTGACGTCCTTGCCCGTTCAGATACCAACTCGCACGATGAATGACGACCTCTCCTTGACCAAAGATACGAAGGATTCTGGTCTCAGGCGCGGCTGGACCACCGGCGCCTGCGCCACCGCGGCGGCGAAGGCGGCCTTTTCGGCGCTTCTCGGCCGCGGCTTCCCCGATCCGGTCACCATCCGTCTTCCCGGTGGAGAAACCCCGGCCTTTGCGCTGGCGACGACCGAGAGCGGCGCCGACTTCGCCCGCGTCGGCGTGGTCAAGGACGCCGGTGACGATCCGGACGTCACCCACGGCGCGCAGATCGTCGCGACGGTTCGTCGCGCCACCCCCGGCGCCGGCATCGTCTTCCGCGCCGGGGCGGGGGTCGGCACCGTCACTCGCCCCGGCCTGCCGCTCGCGATCGGCGAGCCGGCGATCAATCCCGTTCCCCGCAGCATGATCGCCACCGGGATCGGCGAGGTGGCGGCGGCCGCCGGTGTCGCCGCCGACGTCGAGGTCGAGATCTCCATCCCCGACGGCGAGAGGATCGCCCGGAAGACGCTCAACCCGCGTCTCGGCATCCTCGGCGGCCTGTCGATCCTCGGGACGACGGGCATCGTCGTGCCCTTCTCCTGCGCCGCCTGGATCCACTCGATCCATCGCGGCATCGACGTCGCCCGCGCCATGGGATTCGACCACGTCGCCGGCTCGACCGGCAACACCACGGAAGAAGCGGTGGCGAAGCTCCACGCCCTCGACGAGGTCCAGCTCATCGACATGGGCGACTTCGTCGGCGGTATGCTGAAGTATCTGAAGACCCACCCGGTGGCGAAGGTCACGGTGGCCGGCGGCATCGGCAAGATGGTCAAGCTGGCGCAGGGCCTCGCCGATCTCCACTCCAAGCGCGGTTCGGTCGACCACGAGTTCCTGGCGACCGTCGCGGCGGAGGCCGGCGCGGCGCTCGAGGTGGTGGAGAAGGTGAGGGGGGCGAACACCGCCCTCGAGGTCCTGGAGATCGCGCGGGCGACCGGCTTCGACCTCGGAACCCCGATCGCCGAGGCCGGCTGGCGGACGGCGGCCAAGCTCCTCGGCGACGCCCCGATCGCCCTCGAGGTGGCGGTCTTCGACCGTCAGGGCGGTCTGGTGGCGACGACCGGGTTCCGGCCGGTCGGGTGATGCGCGATTCGCCGGCCCGTCGACACCACGCACCGACCTTCCCCCCGGCGGTGGAGCGCCCCCTTGGGCCGCCCGCTGCGACCATGCGCACTCGTGGGCCGAGCGAGCCATGCGTTTCGCGCTTCGCTCCCGAGGCGGGCTACCGGAGGTCGATGACCACTTCGGGCTCGTAGCCGGCGGTGAGCACGGCCACCGTGGGCGCCGGTGTCAGCACGACCACCTCCTCGTCGGGATGCACGGCCTCCGCCGGCCCGTAGCCGCCGTGCGACCACGGGTGTGCCCCACCGCGCCAGCGCAGCAGCGGCCGGTGGGCGGCACCCTCGCGGGTGAAGAACACGCCGTCGGGCAATTCGCCGAGGCGGCGGCGATGGCTGCGCCGGGTGTCGCCGTCGAGGCGCGCTTCGGCCAGCGTGCCATCGATCTCGGCGACGCGTGGCGTCACCGCCTCGTCGAGCCCGCGGGAGCGCTGCCACGCTGCCGCATAGCGCAGGAAGGCGGGCCGCCGGCAACCGGCGCAGGGGCGATGCCCGGCGGCGAGCGCCACCGCCTCGTCGGCGAAGAACAGCGGCGTGTAGCGCCCGGGCGTATCGAAGACGACCGGCTCCATCATCCCGTGCGCCAGCCGGCAGATGATCCAGCGGGTTTCGGTCGAGTGATAGTCCTGGCGAATCGAGCCGTCATGGGCATGCAGATCGCCGCGATTGCCGAGGAAGCGGCCTCGATGGGGGACGGCCTCGAGGGTTCCGAAGGGGGTGACGCGATTTCGACGGGGCATCTCGGGATCCGGCAGTTCTTCGAGGAAAGGGATGGACGGCGACGGCCGCGGCGGGGTGGGCCGCGGCCGTGGAGCCGGGGTCGGAAGGGCGTCAGATGCTCCTGAGCACCAGCCCCTCGAGGTATTCCTGCCGGCCCGACTTCGGCTTCGGGTCGAGCTTCGTGGCGATCGCCCGGTCGGCGACCTGATCGAGCGTCCGCTCGCCGGCGAGGATCGCCTTGCCTTCGGGCTCGTCCCATCCGGCATAGCGCTCGGCGAGCGGCTTCTTCAGCGTGCCCTTCTCCAGCATCGCCGCGGCGTTGATCAGCGCCCGGGCGCAGGCGTCGATCGAGCCGACGTGCCCGTGCAGCAGATCGGCCGGATCGAGCGACTGGCGCCGGATCTTGGCGTCGAAGTTGAGGCCGCCGGTGGTGAAGCCGCCGTGCTCGAGGATCTCGTGCAGGACCAGCGTCATCTCGCCGAAGTCCATGGCGAACTGGTCGGTGTCCCAGCCGAGCAGCGGGTCGCCGCGGTTGATGTCGATCGAGCCGAAGATGCCGAGCGCATTGGCGAGCATCACCTCGTGCTCGAACGAATGGCCGGCGAGCATCGCGTGGTTCTGCTCGATGTTGACCTTGACGTCGGCGAGGAGGTCGTAGCGTTCCAGGAAGCCGTAGACGGTCGCGACGTCGAAGTCGTACTGGTGCTTGGTCGGCTCGCGCGGCTTGGGCTCGATCAGGAGCGGACCGGAGAAGCCGATCTTGTGCTTGTGCTCGGCGACCATCGCCAGGAAGCGCCCGAGCTGGTCGAGCTCACGCTTCATGTTCGTGTTGAGCAGAGTCTCGTAACCCTCGCGCCCACCCCACAGAACGTAGTTGGCGCCGCCGAGCCGATGGGTCGCCTCGAGGGCGATCCGCACCTGTCCCGCGGCATAGGCGAAGACGTCCGGATCCGGGTTGGTGGCGGCGCCCGCCATGTAACGGCGATGGCCGAAGAGGTTGGCGGTGCCCCACAGGAGCTTCACCCCGGTCTCGGCCATCTTCTTCTCGAAGACGTCGCAGATCGCCGCGACGTTGGCCTTCTGCTCGACGAGGTTCGCCCCCTCAGGCGCCGCGTCGACGTCGTGGAAGGTGAAGAACGGCACGTCGAGCAGCCGGAACAGATCGAAGGCGACGTCGGCCTTGGCCTCGGCCATCTCCATCGCGTCGACGCCGTGCATCCACGGCCGGAGGAAGGTCTCGCCGCCGAACGGATCGCCACCGGGCCAGCAGAACGAATGCCAGTAGCAGACGGCGAAGCGCAGATGCTCGGCCATGGTGCGGCCGGCGATCACCCGGTTCTTGTCGTACCAGCGATAGGCGAGGGGATTGTCGCTGTCCGGTCCCTCGTAGCGGACCTGATCGAGCGCGCCGAAGAAGCGCGAGGCGGGGGCGTTCATGAGCGGATCTCCTTGGCGAAGGGAGCGAGCCGACGCCAGCGGGCGTGGACCTCGCGATGGACGGCGGCGCGGGCCGCGTCCGGATGGAAGGTTTCGAGTCGACGGGGGCGCCGGCAGACCTCGGCGGGGGGCTCGCCCGTGGCGGCGAGCCGGCCGAGTCGGGCAGCGCCGTGGGCCGCACCCACCGCGCCTTCCTCGACCCGATGCACCGGCACCTCGAGCAGATCGGCGAGGATCTGCGCCCACAGCCGCGACCGCGACCCGCCGCCGACGAGGTCGACCTCGCCGACCCGGGTGCCCGCGGCGGCGAGCGCGTCGCGATTGTCGACGACCGCATGGCCGACGCCCTCGAGCACCGCCCGCGTCATAGCCGCGCGGCCGTCACCGGCACCGAGCCCGGCGAAGATCGCCCTCAGTTCGGGATCGTTGGCGGGCGTTCGCTCGCCGCTGAGATAGGGCAGGAACATCGGTCCCGCTCCCGGCGTCGCGTCGTCGCCGAGTTCGGCGAGGAGGTCGCCGGCCGAGGCGCCACAGACCTCGGCCCACCAGGAGAGGCAGGCCGCCGCCGACAGCATCACCCCCATCTGATGCCAGGTCCCCGGCACCGCATGGGCGAAGGCATGGACGGCCGAGGCCGGATTGGGGGCGAAGCGGTCGGTGGTGACCCACAGCACGCCCGAGGTGCCGAGCGACAGGAAGGCGTCGCCGGGCGAGATGGCGCCGAGGCCGACGGCGGTGGCGGCGTTGTCGCCCGCCCCGCCGGCGATGACCGGCGGCGTCGCCATGCCCCAGCGGGCGGCGAGCGCCGGCAACAGTCGGCCGGCCGGCTCGGAGCCCTCGGTGAGCTTCGGCATCTGGGCGCGGCTCATGCCGGTCGCGGCGAGCGCCGCATCCGACCAGTCGCGCTTCGCCGGATCGAGCCACAGCGTCCCCGAGGCGTCCGACATGTCCTCGTAGGCCTCGCCGGTCAGCCGCAGCCGCACGAAGGCCTTGGGCAGCAACACCCGCGCCGTCTTGGCGAAGATCGCCGGCTCGTGGCGGGCGACCCACATCAGCTTGGGCGCGGTGAAGCCCGGCATGGCGAGATTGCCGGTGACCGCATGGAGATCCGGGAAACCGGTCTCCAGCGCTCGGCATTCGGCGAAGGAGCGGCCGTCGTTCCACAGGATCGCCGGGCGCAGCACCTTCTCGTCCGCATCGAGCAGCACCGCCCCGTGCATCTGCCCCGAGAGGCCGATGCCGGCGACCGCCGCGATCTCGCGCGGGTGGCTCGCGGCCAATTCGTCGATCGCCGCGAGGGTGCCGGCGACCCAGCTCTCCGGATCCTGTTCCGACCACAGCGGCTCGGGCCGCGTGACCTCGAGCGGGCGTTCGGCGACGGCGACCACCCGGTCGCTCCCATCCACCAGAACCGCCTTGACGCTCGACGTGCCGATGTCGAGACCGAGATACATCGATCGCCTCCACGGATGAACGGATCGCGCCGGACCAGCCCTCAGGGCAGGTTCTCGCGGATCACGATGTCGATGCCGATGACCTCCTGGGCGGCGGAGATCGGTTCCTTGCGCGCCAGCGCCTGCAGGATGCGCAGCGCCGAACGCGCCTCGCGGCCCGGGTTCTGCGAGATCACCGCATCCATGATGCCGGTGAGCAGGAAGCGCCGGGTATGCTGGGTGAGGTCGTGCCCGACGAACACCACCTTGCCGGCCTTGCCCGTTTCGGAGAGCGCCGCGGCGATGCCGCTGGTGCCGGCGCCGATGTTGTAGATGCCGACGAGGTCGGGCACCTCGGTGAGGAGCCTGGTCGTCAGCGCCTGGTTGGTGGCATCCTCGTCGCGGCCCTCGACCGGCAGCATCAGCTCGAGGTCGGGGAAGTCCGAGGCGATCACTCGCGAGATGCCGATGAACCGGTCGGTATGGTCGGAGAGCGCCAGAGAGCCGGCGATCACCGCCACCTTGCCCCTGCGCCCGCCGATGAAGCGGCCGATCAGCGAGCCGGCGGTGCGCCCCGCCGCGATGTTGTCGATGCCGACGTAGCGCGCCCGATGCGACGCCGGAACGTCGGAGACCAGCGTCACGACGTTGACGCCCGCCGCCATCAGGTCGTCGATCGCGGCGCGGACGCGCGGATGGTCGAGCGCCACCACGGCGATGCCGTCGTAGCGTGGCCCGACCTCCTCGAGCGTCCGGGTGATGGCGATCGGATCGAAGACGTCGGTCTCGACGATGTCGACGAGGGTGCGGCGCGCCGTCAGCCACGCCCGCTCCTTCAGCACCGTCTCCTGGATCTCGCTCATGAAGGCGTTGAGGCTCGCCGGCATGACGAAGCAGAAGCGATAGCTCTTGCCCCGCGCCAGCTCCGCCGCGGCCGCATGCGGCCGGAAGCCCAGCCGCTCGATGGTCTCCTCCACCCTGCCGACGGTCGCCTTCCTCACTCCGGGCCGCCCATGCAGCACCCGGTCGACGGTGGCGATCGACACGCCCGCTTCGCGAGCGACGTCCTTCAGCGTGGTGACGGAGACTTCATTCTGATCGGTCATGCCCCGATGGATCGCGCAAAAATCTGAGGTGCGCAACTCAATTCGTTGCTGCGCTGCCGAACTCGGGGCCGATTTCGCGGCTGCGGCGCAGCGATGTTCTCGAGGTGCCCCTCAGAGTGCGATCAGCCGGTAGGTCGTCTCGTTGCGGTAGGTTTCGCCCGGACGCAGGATCACCGAGGGGAAGTTGCGATGGTTGGGGGCGTCGACGAAGCCCTGCGCCTCCAGGCAGAAGCCGGCATGCGGCCCGTGCGCCAGCCCGTGCGCGGCGAGCGGCGAGGGCGCGAGGAAGCCGGCGGTGTAGAGCTGCAGCGACGGCTGATCGGTCTCGACCTCGAGCGCCAGCGATCCATCGGGCGCCGTCGCCCGCGCGGCCACCATCCGCTCGTCCGGTCGGCCCCGCAGCGCGAAGGCGATGTCGTAGTCGCCGCCGATCGGCCGGGCGTCGCGGAAGTCGAAGGCGGTGGCCGCGACCGGAACCATGGCGCCGGTCGGAATCAGCGCGTCGTCGACCGGCGTGTAGAGGTCGGCGGCGATCTCCAGCAGGTGCTCCCGGCAGTCCCCCGCCCGATTCAGCGTGAAATAGGCGTGATTGGCGAGATTGACCGGTGTCGGCGCGTCGCTCGTCGCCGTCGCCGAGATGTCGAGCACCCCCGCGCCGCGCAGCCGGTAGACGAGCCGCACCTCGACCCGCCCCGGAAAGCCCTGATCGCCGTCTTCCGAGACCAGCCCCAGCGCCACCGAATCCGCGCTCGCCTCGAGGATCGACCAGATCCGCCGGGTGAAGCCCATCGGCCCGCCGTGCAACGTGTTGCGGCCGCCCTCGTTGATCGCCACCCGATGTTCGACCCCGTCGAGCCGGAAGCGCCCGCCGGCGATGCGGTTGGCACAACGCCCGACCATCACGCCGAGATGGGCGCCGTTGTCGCGGTATCCTTCGACCGAGTCGTAGCCGAGCACCACCGACCGCCGTCCGCCACGGACCGGCACCTCGAGCCCGCGGATCGCCGCGCCGATGGTCAGGATCGACGCCGTCGCCCCACCGTCGGAGGAAAGGACGATCTCCTGGACGGGTTCGCCGCCGATCTCGCCGAAGTCCCGGATTTCAGTCATCGCCGTCTCCTCTCGGTGGCCGGCGGGGCGTGGCCGCATGCGCACCGCTCGAGTGCCCCACCTCATCCTTCATAGCGCGACGCCGCCGCGACGGGGAGGGCCTCGGCGCCGGCCGCGCGCGCAACGGCGATCGCCCGCTCGGCAGGTCGTCTCGAGGCCGGCTGAAATTCCGCAGTTATCCGCAGATCGGCGGGCGGAAGAAGACCGCACATGTCGAAACGTGTCTTGTGTCGGCGTCGCGATGCGCTATCTCGAGGTACGCAAGGCAATCCGGCCGCCGTCGCACATCGATCGACGGCGGAGCATTGGAGACGAGACCCATGAAGACCCGCCCCTTCGGCCGCACCGGCCACGATGTTTCCGAGATCGGCTTCGGCGCCTGGCAGATCGGCGGCTCCTGGGGCGACGTCGACGAGGCCGACGGCCGCGCCGCCCTCCATGCCGCGCTCGACGCCGGCATGACCTTCGTCGACACCGCCGACGTCTATGGCGACGGCCGCTCCGAGCGCATCGTCGCCGCGGTGCTGCGCGAGCGGGGAGGGAAGCACCCCTTCGTCGCCACCAAGGCCGGCCGCCGCCTCTCGCCCCATGTCGACGCCGGCTACACCGCCGCCAATCTCGAATCCTTCGTCGATCGCTCGCTGAAGAACCTCGCCGTCGACCGCCTCGATCTCGTCCAGCTCCACTGCCCGCCGACCGAGACGCTCTATCGCCCCGAGGTCGCCGAGGCGATGGAGGGCCTGAAGGCCAAGGGCAAGATCCGCGACTGGGGCGTCAGCGTCGAGAAGGTCGAGGAAGCGTTGAAGGCGATCGAATACCCCGGCGTCGTGTCGATCCAGATCATCTACAACCTCTTCCGCCAGCGCCCGTCCGAGCTCTTCTTCCGCGAGGCGGCCCGCCGCAACGTCGCCGTCATCGCCCGGGTGCCGCTGGCCAGCGGCCTCCTCTCCGGCAAGATCACCGCCGCCACCAGCTTCGCCGCCGACGACCATCGCGCCTTCAATCGCCACGGCGAGGCCTTCGACGTCGGCGAGACCTTCGCCGGCGTTCCCTTCGAGGTCGGCCTCGCGGCGGTCGAGGAGGTCCGCCGTCTGGTTCCCGAGGGCGTGCCGATGGCGGCCTTCGCACTGCGCTGGATCCTGATGGCCGAGGCCGTGTCGGTGGTCATCCCCGGCGCCCGCAACGCCGCTCAGGCCCGCGCCAACGCCGCGGCCGCCGATCTCGCTCCGCTCTCGGCCGCGACCATGACGGCGGCGCGCGAGATCTACGACCGCCTGGTCGCCCCGCACGTCCATCAGCGTTGGTGATCGCCGGACCGCTCCGCGGGACCGATCACGACCGAGCGTGTCGCCCGATGTCGGTAGGCATCGGGCGACACGCTGGGGTGGCGAATCTGTCATCCTCGAGGGGTCATCCGGAGGCGCCCATGCCCGCAACCGCCGTCCTCGCCGTCTTCCGCGCGGTGCGCACGCTCTCTCTCCCGGCGGCGCTGGCCGCCGGCCTCTCGGCCGTCGCGGGCGATCACGCCCGCGCCGAGGCACCGCCGATCGGCCGCACCTACGTGGTGATGATGACCCAGCCGCAGATCGCCAGCGGCCACGTCCGTCACCTGCTGCCGCCGCTCACCGATGCCCTCGATCGCGCCGGCCTGAAGAACGGCAAGGGCCCGAGCGCCGAATGGGTGGTGACGGTGGAAACCTCCGCCGACCCCGGCGCGTGGCTCGGCAAGGGCGAATCGCGGCGCTGGCGTCACAATTCGACCGTGTCGGTCGGCTTCGCCCGCAACGAGGGCTTTCCGCGCAAGCCGGACATCCAGACCTTCACCGTCGATGCCCGCGTCGTCACCGCGAACCCCGATCGCCCGGACGAATACCGCTGCCTCGTCGACCTCGCGGTGAAGACGGCGATGAAGCGTTGGCAGCCGAAGGGCCGCATCGCCGTCCAGGGCGTCGAGTGCGAACGCGGCGAGTGAGCGGTCTTCGATCGCTCCGGTCGATCGCTCGATCCGCTGCCTCACCGCGAGTCCGCCCCGCCCCCGTCCGACACGTCCGACCCGGCGTCGCGAGGCGGGCGGCCGCATCCCGTCACCGCTCCGGCGGGAAATCGTCGCCGCCCCGCATTTCTTCGTGAACCGAAGGGCGATCCCCCGCGACAGAGCGGTGGTGGTCGAGTTCATCGCCGCCCAAGAGTGCCAAGGAGGCGACGATGCTCTCGTCCGTTCGTACCGCCGGCGTGATCGCCGCACTGACCTTCCTCACCGTCACCGTTCTCACCTCGCTCGCAGAAGATCGCTCGGCCGGCCCCGTCGAGATGCCGCGTCCGCGGGCGCAGTCCGGCGAGACCCGTGCGTGGCCGCCGGCCGCGCCCTCGAACGTTCGCGTCATCGAACTCGGCCGTGGCCGCGCCACCGGTGACGTCGTCGTCCTGCCGGTCCCGCGCCGCGCCCGCGCCGCCTGATCGATCGAATGACGGCGCTCGACGGCACTCCCGGCGGCGAGATCCGCGTCCGCAGTCGTTGCGAGAGTGCTCCACGCCGCCTGCGAGGCGCCTGAGCGGCGCT
>ERZ1645187.1213-NODE-1213-length-24071-cov-17.783603_pt1 | contig 24071 bp, 21 predicted proteins | sample MGYA00575352_ERZ1645187 | MGnify/ENA primary metagenome ERZ1645187 (study PRJEB40837, sample SAMN11349314) | freshwater sediment metagenome | isolation source: river sediment | host: Sediment | place: India: Wazaribad , New Delhi | collected 2017-02-21 ...
CGTTTTTTCTTTTCCTCAACATGATAATGTCTCCTTCTTTTGTGCGATGAAGATGCATTTGTACTGACAATTTTCTTTTTATACGTTTCTGAACGGGCATTTTTAACTGCAACTAAAGGTTCTACATACTTTTCTTTGGCTGCTGTATTATCAGCCTCAATGGTTTCTTTAGCTTCTTCATCAGTCTGAGTCACTACTTCAGGCAATTCAACCACGGTTTCATCCGTATCTTCGTCGTTGTCATCTCCATCTTCTGCCTCTGTATCATCCTCTGGTATCAGTTGTTCATCTTCATCTGTTTCATCTTCATCTGTTTCATCTTCGTCTGATTCTTCGTCTGATTCTTCGTCTGTTTCATCATCTGCTTCATCTTCGTCTGTTTCATCTTCGTTGTCAATTTCCTCAAACTTTTCTTGTTTCTCGTCATCATTGTTGTCATCTTCGGATTCCCGATCGTCGATCTCGTGTTTTTCGGCGGCAACGGTATTTTCCGGTATTTCTTCGGGTAGTACTTCAGAAATATTACTTTCAGTTTCTGATTCAGCTTCTGCCGGTAACTGGTCAGATTCTTCATTAATTAAAGCAACTGCAGCTGCGCCGGCCGGTAAACCAAATCTGGTTGAAATTTCCCTGACAATATCAAAACCATCGAAATTAAATTCTGTTTCCTTATTTCCGGTATGCTCAGGCGTATGCAAGGTTTCCGGAGCCGAAATAATTTCCGCTACTTCAGATACTGATTCCGGTTTATCCATTGGAGTATTTTCAAGCGTGATTTCCTCCTCTGTTTTTTCGTCCGGATCCGGTAACTGCGAGCTTTCATTCTCCGTAACAGTATCATTCGACCTGACTTTCGGCGTCGAAAAAGAATTGATTTCCGACAGCAGCTCTTTTATTTCTTCGGCCTGTTCACCGAATACACGCAATGGTTCCAGGGGTTCTGAAAAGTTTTCCGGTTCATCTTCCTCCGCGTCATCCTGCATTTGTTCGGGCAAATTATCGGACAGAGGATTCAGTTCCACGGGTTCGAGGTGCGAAAATGGTTCGTTGATCAGCTCTCTCAAGTCATTTTCGGGAATGAAGACAGCTTTGTAATATCCATCGATAACAATCTCCTCGCCTGTATTCACATTCACGCTTTTGCGGGCTTCGTTCCATTGCGATTTGAAGGTTCCCAATCCTTTTATTTTTACTGTTTCACCGTCTATCAAAGCGTCTTCGATGACAGAAAAAAACACCTTAACAAATTCTTCGGCTGATTTTTTGGTTATCATCCGGTCTTTTACCATTAGTTCAACAATTTCGCTTGCTGATAATTTTGCATTACTCATACTATCAGAATTTTACGTTAAGTTTATCTTTCAGAACCGAACTTTGTTTGAAACTTACCACCAATTTCGGCGGAATCATTGTGCGCACCTTCGTAAGGGGGTGTACCGACAATCGTTCTTCTTTTTTACGTATTTCAAACGATCCAAAACCCTGAAAACCAATTGAATTATCCTCTTTCAACTGATTTCTGAAAGTTTCCGTAAAAGCTTCCAGCAGGTATTTCACCTCATTTTTGGGTAAATTCATTTTCGAAGCTACATTTGAAATTAATTCCTTGTTGTTCATATATTTAATTTATTAGAATACAAAAATTTAAGTGAAATTTTCGTGAGTAATGTTTATTCGCCGAACAGTTCGAAATCGGTAGCGTCAACAATGGTTGCCTGATAAAACTCACCCACTTTCACACCTTTTGTATCAGCAGGGATCATTACTTCGGGATCAACTTCCGGTGAGTCAAATTCGGTACGTCCGATAAAATAATCACCCTCTTTCCGATCTATAATCACTTTGAGGATGCTGCCGGTTTTCGCGGCATTGATTTCCGCAGCTATTCGTTGCTGTATGTCCATCAGTTCGCCCAGCCGTTGCTGTTTTGTTTCGTCGGGAATGTTATCCGTGTAATTTTTGTGGGCATAAGTTCCCTCTTCGTGTGAGTAGGCAAAAGCTCCTAGTCGCTCGAAACGGGCCCACCGTACAAATTCCTTCAGTTCTTCAAAGTCCTGTTCGGTTTCCTCCGGATGGCCTACCAACATGGTAGTTCTGAGGTGAATTCCGGGCACTTCGCTGCGGATTTTATCGATTAGTTCATAGGTTTGAGCCGATGTAAAATTCCGTCGCATGACACCGAGCATGTGATCGCTACTGTGCTGTAAAGCAATGTCGAGGTATTTGCATACATTTTCACGTTCGCGCATCACCCGCAGCACGTCGTACGGGAAATGGGCCGGATAGGCATAGTGGAGCCGAATCCAGCCAACACCCTGTATATCCGAAAGCCGCTCAACCAGTTCAGCGAGTTTGGATTTTTTATAGCGGTCGATGCCATAATAGGTCAGATCCTGCGCTATGAGCTGAAACTCTTTCACCCCTTTGTCAACCAACAATTTTACCTCCTTTTCGATGTCTTCGATGGGCCGCGACCGATGACGCCCCGTGATAATGGGTATTGCACAGTATGAACAGGTACGGTTGCAACCTTCGGAAATTTTGATGTATGCATAATGCGGCGGGGTGGTGAGTGTCCGCTCCAGCTTCAGATCGGCGCGGTATTCCTGCCCGATTTCCTTCAGGATATCCACGTAGTTGAACTTTCCGTAAAACTTATCCACTTCCGGAATTTCGGTTTCCAGATCGTGCAGATACCGCTCGGATAAGCAACCCATCACGAACAACTTATTTTTTAATTCCCTTTTTCTTTCCGCCAACTGCAGAATCATGTTGATGCTTTCCTCTTTGGCATCGCCTATAAATCCGCAGGTATTCACAATGACAATTTCCCCGTCGGGATTTTCGGCATCGTGCCGTACATTATAGCCGAGTACGTCAAACTGGCGCATCAGCTGCTCGCTGTCCACCAGATTCTTGGAACATCCGAGTGTGATAATATCTACGGTATTTTTTTTCATAAGCTACGTATTCCTGATTTTTTTTATTCACCGCACGACAAAATATTCTCCGCAGAAAATGCGGTGAATGTGCTGTTTATTCTCCGCAAAATTTATTTTTTTACCCAACGGCATCGTTGAACCGGTAAAAGGATGAAACGGATAATTACCATTTGCTATAATAAAAATTCTTGCAGGTTTGTATAAAAAATATGAAACTACAATTTGGTAATTTTCATTGCAAATCCTCCTCCCGGAGCCATTTTCAGCGTCATTTTCCTGTCAGCGGACACATCAACTGTTTCCTTTCGGTAGTCCATTGCCGTACGGTGTGCATTCACGCCGTCGCGGAAAATCTCGGCTTTGAAATTTCCATCGCCCAGGAATGATAAATCGACATCCAGTGTACGGCTGTCCCAGTTTGTCATTGAGCCCAGGTACCACTCGTTCCCGGTTCGGCGGGCAATGGTTACGTATTTTGATATCTCGCCGTTGAGCGCTACCGTTTCATCCCAAACAGTAGGGATTTCGGCGATAAACTGCGTGCATTCGGGCTCCGCCAGGTAATTGGAAGGATTATCGCAAAGCATATTAATCGGCGCTTCGAAAATGACATACTGCGCTAACTGGCGGCAGCGTGTACCCTGACTCATGGGTTCGGAATAGACAGGACGATAATTGTTTCGGGTAGCATTTCGCATGGAGCCCTGTGTGTAATCCATCGGACCGGCCACCATCCGGATGAAAGGAATGGTGACATCGTAGGTTACCTGATCGACACTTGCCGGCGACCATTTCATCTGCTCGAGTCCGTGAACACCTTCGAAATTAATCACGTTCGGATAGGTTCGCTGAAGTCCGGTGGGTTTATAGGCTCCGTGAAAATCAAGCATCAGATTGTATTTGGCTGCTATCTGAGCAGCCCGGTGGTAAAAATCAACCATCTGCTGGTCGTCCCGGTCCATAAAATCTACCTTGAAACCTTTGATTCCCATTTCAGCATAATGTTTGCAAATTCCCTCTATATCGCGGTTGAAGGCCCAGTAACCGGCCCATAGTATCAGGTCCACCTTTTTGGATTTGCCATATTCAACCAACTCCGTGAGATTGATTTCGGGAATTACCTGAAACAAGTCGGCTTTTTTGTTTACCGCCCAGCCTTCGTCGAGAATCACATATTCTATGCCTTGTTCAGCTGCAAAATCAATGTAGTATTTATATGTTTCGTTGTTGATTCCTGCTTCAAAATCTACATTCCGGATATTCCAGTCGTTCCACCAGTCCCAGGCTACTTTTCCGGGTTTTATCCAGGAAATATCGGCTAACTGATTGGGAGTGGCGAGTTTATAAACCATGTCGTTGTCGGTTAATTCGTAATCATTTTCTGCGATGATCACTGTCCGCCACGGAAAAGTGGTTTTTCCTTCACACCGGGCAATAAAGTTTTCGGCCGATTGCACTTCTCCCTGAAGCATATTGTGCCCACCCTGTCTTATTTCCCTCGGATAAGGAGCAAACATGGCAGTGAGTGAACTGGTTCCATCGGGATTGTAGAGATACATGCCGGGATAATTGAGCAGATCGGCTTCGGTGATGCACACATTTTTACCATTTTTACCCTCGACTAACAAAGGCAGGAAAGCCAGCAAACGTGGATTTGCCTCTTTCAGTGGAATGTGATGATAGGTATTTTCGAAAGAATTGTAAAATTGCTGACTGAAAGTGGTGTTGTCGGATTTGTTTACATACGCCAGAAATGCTTTGGGATCGTCCGGGAAATTGAATTTCGCTTCTTCATTCTCAACGGTGTAAGGTTTTTTGAAGTTGGTTTCGAAGCGATAAGCCACTCCATCGTCATAAGCTCTGAAAATCAGGCTGTAATCTCCTGAGAACAGAATACTTAGCTCATTATAATTATTTTCGACTTTCGATTTTTTGTAAATTTTGGCATCAATGATTTCATTCACCGTTTTCTTAACAGCTTTTTTCACCTTTGCATCGGGTCCGGGTATTTTACCTTCGGATAATTTCATCGAAACTGGTGATTTTTCGAGCATCAGATCGCCGTTGTGCGTAATGGAGAATTCGGTTGCTTTACCAACTGAAATTTCGGTCTTCAACTTTCCGTCGGGCGACAGGAGCACGAATTGTTTTTGCGAAAAAGCCAAAGTTGTGGCGCAAACGAGGATGAATGTCAATAGTTTTCTCATGATATTTTTTTAAAAAATTTGATAATCAGGTTTAACGGAGGGAATTAATCAAACAGGGATTTTACAAACTCTTCTTTGTTGAACACCTGCAAATCGGTCATTTTTTCGCCCAGACCGATGTATTTCACCGGAATTTTGAATTGATCGGAAATACCGATGACGACGCCGCCCTTGGCAGTACCGTCGAGTTTGGTTACTGCCAGCGCATTTACTTCGGTGGCTTTGGTAAATTGTTTGGCCTGTTCGTAGGCGTTTTGTCCGGTCGATCCGTCGAGAATAAGCAGAATTTCGTGAGGTGCTTCGGGGATGAGTTTTTGCATTACGTTTTTAATTTTCGTAAGTTCATTCATCAGGTTTATCTTGTTGTGAAGCCTGCCTGCCGTATCAATAATGACCACATCTGCATTGTTGGCTTTGGCCGAAGCGAGTGTATCGTATGCCACAGAAGCCGGGTCGGAACCCATTTTTTGTTTTATCACCGGCACTCCCACCCTTTCGCCCCAGATAACGAGCTGATCCACTGCGGCAGCACGGAATGTATCGGCGGCTCCGAGGTAGACTTTTTTACCGGTCTGTTTGAACTGATAGGCCAGTTTTCCGATGGTGGTGGTTTTACCTACTCCGTTGACGCCTACCACCATGATTACGTAAGGTGTTGAAGGCAGCGGAGCGTCAAAATCGTTGACCTGTGCTGCATTATTTTCGGCCAGCAAAGCCGCGATTTCTTCCTTCAGAATACTGTTTAATTCATTCGTGTTCAGGTATTTGTCTCTGCTCACGCGGTTTTCGATGCGTTCGATGATCCGCAGTGTGGTTTCCACTCCCACGTCGGAAGTGACGAGCACTTCTTCGAGGTTATCGAGTACTTCGTCGTCCACTTTGGATTTGCCTGCTACAGCACGTGTGAGTTTTGAGAATACGTTCTCTTTAGTTTTGGCAAGACCGTGGTCAAGTGTTTCCTTTTTTTCTTTATTGAATAGTCCGAAAAAAGCCATAATTAGTTTTGAGTTTATTGTCTGTAGTTTTAAGCCTGAGAGATATTGGCAAATCTCATACTTCAGGTGATAGTTTCTGATTTTTGGCCAATCATACAAAAATAATTCTTTTTTAGGTATAAAACAAAAAAATCCTTTCATTGTACTAATGAAAGGATTTTTTTAATGCTTGTATCGAAAAGATTATTTTGTCAAATACTCTTTTACTTTTTCGTTGTGCACCATTTCTTCCTGGAATGTATATGCTCCGGTTTTAGGCGATTTAACCATCTTAATCACCTTGGAAAAGGTACGACCTTCACCTTTTTGCATACTTGCAACCGCCTTCTTTGCCATAGTTTACTTATTTTATTTAATTTCTTTATGAACTGTCATTTTCTTGAGAATAGGATTGTATTTTTTCAATTCCATTCTGCCCGGTGTGTTTTTTCTGTTTTTCGTAGTAATGTAACGAGAAGTACCCGGCATACCACTTTCCTTATGTTCTGTGCATTCCAGAATAACCTGAACTCTTGCTTCTTTTGATTTTTTAGCCATTGTATTTTCTCCCTGTGATTAAACGTATAAATACCCTTTTTCGGCTGCCTGTTTGATAGCAGCGTCCAATCCTTTTTTGTTGATAGTGCGTAGTCCGGCAGCTGAAATTTTCAGGCTTATCCACATATCCTGTTCTACCCAGTAGAACTTTTTGTTGAACAAGTTCACATCAAATGTACGTTTAGTACGACGTTTGGAGTGTGAAACGTTGTTACCAACCATTGCTTTTTTTCCGGTGATTTGACAAATTTTTGACATCTCTGTATCTCTTAAATTTTTCTTAATATTTTTTCTCAAAAACAGTGTGCAAAGGTAGAAATTTATTTTCTTTCCTACAAACTTTTTGAGTTCATATTTTTGTTTTTATTTGATTTAACAATAATTTTGAGGTTTCTACCCTCATTTTCAAAGCATCCGTGTATTTTTCTCCCGGATGAAATTCCTGTCAGAGCACTTCTGTTACCATCATCAGTGCGGCGATTGTGGCTCGTTCGATGATGTTTTCGCGGGTGCTTTTACCGAACTGATACCTGCGACTTTCCACTTTTTGGGGTGTGCTAACGGCTATCCACACAGTACCAACCGGTTTTTCATCGGTGCCTCCTGCGGGCCCGGCAATACCCGAAGTTGCCACTGCAATATCGGTATTCATGAGTATACGAATCCCTTCGGCCATCTGCTCTACAACGGGTTGGCTTACGGCTCCGGAATTTTTCAGATCTCCGGCATCGACACGGAGCAGTTGTTCCTTTATTTCATTCTTGTATGCCGTGACAGAACCGGTGAAATAATCGGAGCTTCCGGGCACCGAAGTAAGCCTGCGGGCTATGTTGCCACCGGTGCAACTTTCAGCTGCCGAAATAGTCAGTTTTTTTTCACGTAATGCATTTCCCAGATTCACCTCAACCGGAAAATCGTTTCTGAAAACAATCGAATCGCCGATTATCTGGTCGAGCAATGCAAACTGACGTTCAATTTCGGACAAAAGCTTTTCGCCATCGTCCAGCGTGCCGGAGAGCCTCAGTTTTACAATACCGAAACCCGGCAGATAAGCCAGTTTCAGATACGGGGGAAGTGCATTTTCCCAGTCGGCTATTTTGATGGCAAGGGCTGACTCACCGTATCCATATACCTGAACTGTTTGATTGACAACCGGTTTTGATTGAAATTTCAGGTGCAGACGGGGGATAATTTCGTCGGTCATGACCGTTTTCATTTCAAATGGCACGCCGGGCATCGAAACTACCACTTTTCCTGCGTGGTCGAACCACATGATGGGAGCTGTACCCACCGGATTCTGAATTACCGTGCAACTTTCGGGCACGTAAGCCTGATTTCGGGTAAGCTCGTTGATGGCGATGTTTCTGCGACGAAACATATTTTCCACATTCCGGAGAACCGAATCAATAAATACAAGTTTTGTCTGAAAATAATCGCACAGGGTTAGTTTTGTAATGTCGTCTTTGGTGGGTCCCAGTCCGCCGGTGATGAGCACTATGCTGTTGCGTGACAGAGCCAGATCCAAAGCAGCTTTGATTTGCTGCGCATCGTCGTGAACAGAAGTTATCTGTGAAATCAGAAATCCGGCTTTATTTAATTCTACGGCCATCCAGGCCGAATTGGTGTCCACTATCTGCCCAATCAGAATTTCGTCGCCAATGGTAATTATTTCTATCAATTCAGTAGTTGTTTTTTTTTGGAAGTTTGTTCATATAATTATTCAGGTATTCTTTCAACCTGAGTCGTTTTCACAGGGTGAATCAGCATCATTTGTTGTTTTTCGAAAATAACTCTTTATCGGCTATTTCGAGCTGTTCGTACCATTCGTTTCCAAATTTCCGGATCAATGGCTCTTTAAGAAACACATAGACGGGAATCCGAAGTCGGGAACCCAGTGTACGGGCACAGTCACACACGTTCCATCTATGAACGTTAACAGCTGTAAAACCGGTGTAATGCTGCAGCCGGACCGGATATAAATGACAGGAAACGGGCTTGTAGAAGTCTGTTTTGCCTTCACGAAAGGCTTTTTCGATGGCACATTTACATATTCCATTTTCGTCGGTGTAGGTAAATACGCATTCCCGGCCATTCACAATGGACGTAACCGGTTCGTTATCTTCGTCGATGTAGAAAAATCCCTTTTCGCGGATAACTTCTTTGGAAACTTCAGTCAGGTCATCCCAAACAACGGGTAAAAGCTGTTCGATAATTTCTATTTCGTTTTCTTCCAGCGGTGCTCCGTTATCACCTTCGATACAACAGGCGCCTTTGCAGCTCGCCAGATCGCACACAAAACGTTCGCTTATTAAATCAGGACTGATGATGGTATTTTCAATTTGAAGCATTCTATTGATTGACAATTAATTGATTTACAATTTTCAAAAAAAAATCAGTTTTCAGGTTTGTCTTCTTCCTGATATTTCAGAAGAGGCAGTCCGATATGATATCTGGCCGACAAAACACGTATGAGAATAACCGAAACGAGGCTAACTGACTGAGTGGCAAAAGGACTGAAATTCATCCTAATGCAGGCAAAGTAAATGAGGCCGCCAATGATACACGCCATGGCGTAAATATCTTTTCGGAGAATAAGCGGCACCTGATTGATCAGCACATCTCTGATAATTCCGCCTACAGACCCTGTAATCATTCCCATTGCTACTGCCACCCATGCAGGAAAGCCGTGTGTTATTGTTTTGTCGATTCCCACAACTACGAAAAGCCCCAATCCGATAGCGTCAAACATGAATATGGTGTAATTGAGCCTTACAACCCATTTACCGAAAACGATAACAAATAAAAGCGCGATACCTGTCACGATGAGATAAGAGGGCTGAATCATCCAGAAAGGGGTAATTCCGAGCATCAAATCGCGTGTGGTACCGCCGCCAATTGCCGTAACCAAACCAACTACATAAGCTCCAAACCAGTCGAATCGTTTGGAGGCAGCCATCCGAATTCCACTGATTGCAAATGCGAATGTGCCCAGATAATCAATAATATTGATGTAATTCAATTCCATTGTCAGATATTCAGGTGTTCGGATGTTCGGGTGTTCGGTTTATTTAATTTCAACAAGCTGAAGTTTTTCTCTTTCAGCACTTTTCAAAACAAAAAACGTATCAAAAATCAAATTTGATACGCTTTTTTTTTCAGTCATTATTTTTTGACTTTTTATTTTTTAGCCGGTTGTGCTTCGGGAGCAGGTTTTTCGGCCTGCGCGGGCTGAGCCTGAGGCACTTCACCGAAATTAGGAACTGCTGTACCTTGTTGCATCTGCTTGTTAATATCGGCTGATTGCTCTTTAATGGCCGAATCGTTCGTATTTTCGGAAGCCATATTCGATTTTACACCTACTGCCAGTATTGAAATAACGATAATAAAAGCTGCCAGTCCCCAGGTTGCTTTTTCAAGAAAATCGGTGGTTTTACGCACTCCCATTATCTGATTGGATGATTGAAAGCCTGCTGCCAAACCGCCGCCTTTTGAATTCTGAACGAGTACTACAAGGGTAAGCAATAATGCGGCAATAATAATGAGAATAATTAATGTAATATACATATCTGTGTCTGTTTATTGTTGATTTTGTATTATTTTTTTCAAAAATCGAATTTGGTCTGCAAAGTAAATACTTTTTTTTGGATTAATCAAATTTAATTCCTCTAAAATTTTAACAGCTTCTGCGTATTTTTTTTCGCGGATAAGTTGTTTGGCTTGTTTTTCTTTTTCTTCAAATACTTCACTTTGATTTGGCTCTGCTTTTTGTTCTTCGCTTTCGGGCCGGGTTGGTATGTCACCGTGAGTCTGTGCAGTAGTGGTTTTTAGCGTTTCGCGGGCAGCTTTCAGCTTTTCGGCGAGCGTCTGCAGTGACATGCGGCTATTTTCTGTTTTCGTGTCGAGCCGGCCTATCATATCAAAATAACTTCCGGCATTATCACTTCTCAGCACCGAAGGTTCGGGGACTGCTGATTCATCGGGATGAATGTAAAAGTACAGATTACGTCTGTCGGCAGCATAAAGTGCTGTTTTTTTCAGTTCCTGCCCGAAATAAACACTTCCTGTCTTGTGGAGTGAGTTCAGGTAAAGCCATTTGGATAGTTTAAAATACGGATATTTATCGGCTAGTTTTTTCAGTTCTTCGGGCTGACAATCTTTGAGCGTTTCGGGCTGCCGGATGTAATGTATGAAATCATCGTAAGTCATTTCTATTTCAGGTAGATTTATGAACAAAGTTCAAAGATACAGGGTAATGGAGAGGGTTTCAGGCTTGTAATCAAGCAAAAAAACACCTTATTTCAACCAACAATCCAAAACATTACCATTTTGCCACCGTGTCGTTGTAAATTTTATCTACGATTTCTTTCACCAGAATATCAATGAGTTCGGGTTCCACATCGCTCAGCAGGCGGTTACTGTCAAATATCTGAGATGCTATATAGCGGGAATCATTGAAACTGTTTTCGGGATTTTTGGAATCGACAAAACGGACATTAATCGTGAGTGTAAGTTTCGTTTCCGAAGCATAGGAATCGGCACTGATGGCCATGGCTGCAAGCTGATAACCAACTATTTCGCCTTCCAGGTGCATATTCCCGTTTTGTTTCAGAACCTGAAGACGTGTTTGCCGGGTGAATTTATCCCTCAGTGTTTCAGCAAATATTTGTGAAAGTGTCGGATTCACCAGCTCGGCATTGTTGGGAAAATCGGCAATGGAAATGCTTGAGTATTTTGAGTAGTCGATGGCTCCGGCATTGAAACTGTATTTTACCGAACATCCGGTCAGTATCATCACAAATACAAGTACATGAATACTGATAAATATCTTTTTCAATCTAATCATTCAGATTTAAATTTCAATTTCGTAATCTTTAATTTTTCTATACAGTGTCCGCTCTGATATTTTCAATTCGCGGGCTACAATTTTACGTTTGCCTTTGTGTTTCTCGAGTGATTTTCTGATCAGTTCGCGTTCCATATCTTCCAGTGATACCTTTTCGTCTTCTTCCTTATAATCCTCTATTTCCTGAATAGGCTCCACGTCGTCCACATCGTTGAATTTCACTGATTTTTCGGTCGGGTGATTCATCTGATTCACATAATTATCTCCCTGCAGAATAGTTGGAGAGTAGCTCACATCTGTTTGTATCTGTGCTGAGCTGAGTTCATTCACTACCTTTTTCAGGTCCGAAATATCTTTTTTCATATCAAAAAGAACCTGATAAAGTATCTCGCGTTCGTTGTTGAATGTTTTGTTCTCAGATTTTGAGCCGCCAATGATTGCCGGTAATTTTTCGGTATTTTCATTGGGCAGATACATGCGCAGGGTTGAAGCGTTTATCTCCCTTTGCTGTTCGATGACCGAAATCTGTTCAGTTATGTTTTTCAACTGACGTACGTTGCCGTTCCAGTAGTAGTTCATCAATATTTGTCGGGCATCTTCACTCAACCGCACGGGAGGCATGCTGTATTTTTCGGCAAAATCGGCTGCAAATTTCCTGAACAGCAGCGGAATATCCTCTCTCCTTTCCCTCAGCGGAGGAATGAAAATAGGCACGGTGTTGAGCCGGTAGAAAAGATCTTCGCGAAATCTGCCGTCGCGGATAGCCTGCATGATGTTTATATTGGTAGCAGCCACCACTCTCACGTCGGTTTTCTGAGTTTTGGACGAACCCACCTTAATAAATTCACCCGCTTCAAGCACACGCAACAGCCTCACCTGTGTGGACAGCGGCAGTTCACCCACTTCATCCAGAAAAATTGTTCCACCGTCGGCAACTTCGAAGTAACCTTTACGATCGGCTGTGGCACCGGTGAACGAGCCTTTTTCGTGACCGAAAAGTTCGGAGTCAATGGTTCCTTCAGGGATAGCTCCACAGTTCACGGCTATATAGGCTCCGTGTTTACGGTGACTGTAATTGTGAATAATCTGAGGGAAATTCTCCTTTCCTACTCCGCTTTCACCCGTTATCAACACAGAAAGATCTGTTGGAGCCACCTGAACCGCAATATCAATGGCCCGATTCAGAATTTCGGAGTTACCTATAATTCCAAATCTTTGTTTCACAGTATGTAATTCCGAATGATTCATTTATATATTTCAAATGTGTAAAAAAACTAACAAAATTGCCGAATTAATAACTGACAAAATTACAAAAGTTTTTAATAAGTAAGAATTATTATTTGGTTAAAAAAGGTTTTAATCATTTTTTCGGCACATTGCCGAAGAGCTGAATCGGGTATATGACAACTCTGTATTTTTTACACAAACACATCAGATAAGCAGAATGCTGAAAAAATATATTTCCTGAAACAGAAAATGCAGATACTGAGGCATAAAAAACCGTTAATGGCCAAATTTATATATCTTTATGTAATTTTTTTTCTGATTTATCGATAAAAAACATGAAAAACATGTACATTTTGTCAAAAATGTTATTACTTTTACGACCAAAACTTTTATAACAAATAACCATGAAAATAGGTATTCCAAAAGAAATCAAAAACAATGAAAACAGAGTTTCACTGACTCCCTCGGGGGCACATACTCTCACCGTAAACGGACATGAAGTCTTCGTACAAACCAACGCCGGCATGAATAGCGGATTCACCGATGAGCAATACCTGAAAGCCGGTGCTCAGATTTTACCGGACGCAAAAAGTGTATTTGATATTGCAGAAATGATTATGAAGGTAAAAGAGCCTATTGAAAGCGAATACGAACTCATTAAGCCCAATCAGCTGGTATTCACATACTTTCACTTCGCTTCTGATGAAACGCTTACCCGCGCCATGATTAAGAGTAAGGCAGTTTGTCTGGCTTACGAAACGGTTGAACTCAACAATACGCTTCCGCTTTTGCTACCCATGTCGGAAGTGGCCGGAAGAATGGCTACTCAGCAGGGTGCCAAATACCTCGAAAAGCCGCAGGGCGGAAAAGGAATACTGCTGGGCGGAGTTCCCGGCGTAAAACCGGCCAACGTACTGGTTATCGGTGGCGGTGTGGTAGGCCAGCAGGCAGCACTGATGGCTGCCGGTATGAACGCCAACGTCACGATATTCGATGTTTCGCTGCCACGCATGCGCTACCTGAGCGAAATAATGCCTAAAAATGTGGATACGCTTATGTCAAGCAAATACAACATCGAAGCGCTGCTGCCTGCAGCCGACCTGATTATCGGAGCCGTATTGATACCGGGCGCCAAAGCTCCCCACGTAATAACCAGAGAAATGCTCAACCTGATGCAGCCGGGCTCGGTACTCGTTGATGTTGCCATCGATCAGGGCGGATGCTTTGAAACTTCGCACCCCACATCACACGCGGACCCGATTTACAAAGTAAACGATGTGGTGCATTATTGTGTGGCCAATATCCCCGGAGCGGTTCCGTTCACTTCTACCCTTGCACTCACCAACGCTACGCTGCCTTACGCGGTGATGCTTGCCAATATGGGTTGGGAAAAAGCCTGTGCAAAATACCCCGATCTGAGGCTTGGATTAAACATAGTTGACGGAAAAGTGGTTTACAAAGCTGTAGCTGACACATTCGGTTTGCCTTTCGAAGAGTTGATACTGCAATAAATAGTTGTATCAATACCGGAATACTGCCGTGCAAAAACCACATTTTGCACGGCAGTTTGTATTTTAAAAGAAACACAGAAAACGCGTGCCATGTAAATCGTCATTACAACTGTCTTTTATTTCAATTCACAAACATAACTATTTCAATAAATTTTTCGAAAAAAAATTTTTTATCGTCTGTAATAATTATACATTTGTATTATATTTCGAAAAAAATAATACAAAATGAACTCACACGATTCGAAAAGTATTATCCGTGAAATAACTCCCCTTTCGGATAAGGATTGTTTTTACCTGGCCGACAGAATAAAAACCGAATTCACCTATCCGCTGCATTCACACTCGGAGTACGAACTGAATTTCATAGAAAATGCTGCGGGCGTGAGGCGGATTATCGGCGACTCGATCGAAGTGATCGGTGATTACGACCTGACACTTGTTACCGAGGAAAAGCTGGAACACGTGTGGGAACAACACAATTGCACTTCGAAAAATATACGCGAAATCACCATTCAGTTCTCACCCGATTTATTCATGGGTAATTTCCTGAACAAAAATCAGTTCAGCAGTATCCGGAAGATGTTTGACGCGGCCAAGCAAGGCATCAGTTTCCCCATGGAAGCCATCATGAAAGTGTATTCAAAACTCGACTCACTTTCGTCCGAAAAAGAAGGATTCTACTCAGTCATCAAACTGCTCACAATATTATATGAGCTATCGCTCTGCGACAACATCAAAATACTTTCCAGTTCGTCATTTGTTAATATCGACAACAACTCCGACAGCCGGCGGATATTAAAAATTTACGAATACATCAACACCCGCTACAAAGATCCGATCCGGCTCGAAGAGCTGGCCGATGTGGTAGGCATGTCGCCGGTTTCATTCAGCCGTTTCTTCAAACTGCGTTCAGGCAAAACTATCTCGGCGTACATTATCGACATCCGCCTCGGTCACGCAACGCGCCTGCTGGTGGATACCACCAATTCTATTGCTGAAATTTGCTATGAATGCGGATTCAATAATCTATCCAACTTCAACCGGATTTTCAGAAAGAAAAAAGAATGTTCGCCGAAAGAGTTTCGGGAGAATTACCGGAAGAAAAAAATCATTATCTGATTTTCATGTCAAATTAGTATTATTATTTTTTGAAATATTCAACTGTAAAATTTGATTTTCATGCATTTTTAACCTGTTTTTAAACCTCAATATTCCTGTAAAAAAAAATCAAATCATTTAACCCTGTTTCTGCAGAAAACCTGTGGATACATTAAAATGCTTCGTAAGGCAGATAGCAATACCTGATAAACCTTCTTTAGGCAACTGTTTTTAATAATAACCGATTCGTGAAACAACAGTTTTATCTACTACTCCGCTCTCTTTTACTATTTAATACAAAATTGACTTTTTTTTAACCATTTCGTCATTCTTCAAAATCGTAGTCTGATGCAAAAAAATATCACCCGGAGACAAAATGCATATATTTCATTTTTCTGAATGTACACCGGCTCATCTTCAGGAATACAAGTAAATGATAATCAATAAATTAAATCCTACCAAACTTTAAGCATTTTTACATTAACTTAAAAAATTACCTTATGGATTTACCCTGAATTAAACGGCAGAATTACTGCACTAAAACCGGATTAGACAAAATAGTATCAATAAATGATAAGATTATACTTGAAATACAAATTTGGATAATCTAATTTTGTCAACAGAAATTAACTTTAATAATTCAATAACACGAAAAAGACAAATTTATGAAGAACATTTTAATGTTATTTTTGGCTCTCATAATGAGCTTTTCTGTTATGGCACAACAACGTCGTGTTACCGGTGTTGTTACCGATCAAAAAGACGGATCTGCCATAATCGGAGCAAATGTGTTGGAAAAAGGAACCAGTAACGGAGCTGTAGCCGATGTGAAAGGTAACTTTGCTATTAATGTAAGTTCCACCAATCCTACACTCGTAATAAGAAGTATAGGATACAAAACCGTGGAAATAAGCATTGGCAACCAGACCAGTGTAAGGGTAGCTCTGGAAGAAGAAACCTCCCAACTGGATGAAGTAGTGGTGGTAGGTTATGGAACGATGAAAAAAAGCGATCTCTCGGGTGCTTCAGTATCTGTGAGCGAAGACAAAATCAAAGGTTCCATTATTACCAACTTAGACCAGGTATTTCAGGGGCGTGCAGCCGGTGTTACTTCGGTAATCACATCCGGAGCACCCGGTTCGTCGGTATCCATACGTGTGCGCGGACAATCCACCATCAATGCCAACGCCGAACCACTCTACGTTATCGACGGAGTGATCGTACAGGGCGGAGGCAACAGCGGAGCTTCATTCGGACTCGGAGATGCGCTTGGTAACGGAAGCACTTCAACTATCTCACCGCTGTCAACCATCAGCCCGTCAGATATTGTATCCATGGAAATTCTGAAAGATGCTTCTGCAACAGCCATTTATGGTGCACAGGGATCAAACGGAGTAGTACTGATAACCACCAAACGCGGTAAAGCCGGTGAAGCAAAATTCACCTACGAAGGTATGGTAGGCTGGCAACGCCAGGCATCACGGCTGGATATGATGAATCTGAGAGAATTTGCCGATTTCAGCAATTCTGTTTCAGCCGAAAGCAATTCACAGGATTCCCGCCCTGAATTTATGGATCCTACCCTGCTCGGTGTAGGAACAAACTGGCAGGATGCCATCTTCCAGATTGCCCCGATGAATCAGCATCAACTTTCGGCACAAGGTGGAACTGAAACTGTAAGATATTATGTTTCAGGCTCATACCTCAACCAACAAGGTACAATCATTGGCACCAAATTTAACCGTTATTCCTTCAGAAGCAACCTGGATGCCCAACTGAAAAAATGGTTGAAACTCGGATTGAATGCCATGTATTCGAATACCAACGAGAGAATCGGACTGGCAGACAGCGATGAGGGAATTGTAAAATACTCACTTATGACTCCGCCGGATATACCTATTTATAATCTGGACGGCACCTATGCAAGCGTAATACGTGAAGGTTATACCCGTATCAATCCGATTGCTATGGCTTTGGACGAAGACATCCTGCTCGGAAGAAAAAAACTGGCCGGAAGTATCTTTGCCGAAATAAATCCTTACAAACCACTCGTGTGGCATACCGAACTCGGTTACGACATTGGTTCGTCAAGAGGCGAACGTTTTGAACCAGCTGTTAGGTATGGTAACTGGAGCCGCGACAAAAACATGAGTTCCATTCAGAAAAACGATAACACATTCTATCAGTTTAAGAACTACCTGACCTATACCGGAAAAATAGGTGACATGCACAATTACACTGCCATGCTTGGTCAGGAACTCTGGGAATCAAGCTGGGAATATCAGAGCATTTCGTCCACCGGATTACCATCAAACGACATTCACAATCCAAGCCTGGGATCAGATCCGAAAATCAGTGCCGGATTCGGCAGTGCTGCCATGGCCTCATTCTTTGGTCGTGCCACCTATAATTATGGCGACAAATACATGGGTACATATACATACAGGTACGACGGATCATCCAACTTCGGACCCAAAAACCGCTGGGCAGGATTTCACTCGGCTGCAGCATCCTGGAGATTCAGCAACGAGAAATTCTTCCAGTCGTTACTGCCGGTCATCAACAATGGTAAAATCCGTGTAGGCTGGGGACAAACCGGTAACTCCAATATCGGCGGATACATGTGGGGTGCAGCCATTTCGAGAATGCCTTCGGGACTCGGACTTGGTTACCGACAGAGCAACCTTGCCAATCCGTATATCAAATGGGAAACCCAGGAACAATGGAATCTCGGCGTCGATCTAAACTTCCTGAACGATAGGATTGCACTTGTGGTTGATTTGTACGACAAGACTTCAAGCGATATGTTGATGCCGCTTCAGTTGCCATCCTACATGGGAACACGTGGTAATGGTTCGTCAGCCCTTGCATCACCCAGAGGAAACTACGGTACCATCAATAATAAAGGACTTGAATTTACCATCAATTCACGCAACCTGAAAGGGATATTTGAATGGGATACTGAATTCCAGATGTCTTTCAATAAAAACAAACTGGTAGCACTCGACGGAACAGATGCTGTGCAAATAGAAGGTTACGGACAGTGGAGCGATGTGGTGACATTGTCTAAAATAGGTGAACCGCTATATAGTTTCTACGGATATGCAGCAGACGGTGTGTACAAAGACCTGGATGACCTGCAAAGTTCCCCTCAGGCCGAAAAATATCCGGCAAACGGCGTTTTCAACCGCTGGAATACAACCTGGGTAGGCGACCTGAAATTCAAGGATGTAAGCGGACCCGATGGAAATCCGGATGGAAAGATTGATACTTACGACCGTGTAAATATCGGTTCACCCATGCCAAAATTCACCTACGGTTTTAATAATACTTTCCGGTATAAAAACATGGATTTAACCATATTTATCAACGGAACCTACGGGAATAAAATATTCAACTACATGGCTATGGAACTTTCGGGAATGACCAGTATCTGGAACAATCAGCTCAGAGTGGTAACCGATAGAGCCCACATGGAACCCATTGACCCCAATAAGGTATATCCGATTACCGATTCAGGCAACAACACTATCTGGAACTGGTTTGATGATATTACAAACGTGCGGGTAACCAACCCGGACACTAAAGTGCCACGCGCCATGTACAACGACCCGAACGACAACAACCGCATCAGCGACCGCTACATTGAAGACGGCTCCTATCTTCGCGTAAAAAACATCACTTTCGGATACAACCTGCCGAAAAATGTGATTAAAAAAATGTCGCTGGAAAACATACGCGTATATGCCAACATCCAAAACCTGCTAACATTCAGCAAATACAGCGGTTACGATCCTGAAGTCGGTGCAAGCACTGCCAGCTCTTACGTTTACGGATTAGACAACGGTCGATATCCATCACCTCAAATTTATTCCTTTGGAATTAATCTTTCATTCTAAACTATAATATAACACGAATATGAAAAGATTTAAACTAATAAAAAGCCTTGCTTTAGTACTTCTCATTACGGTTGGCGTTTCATCCTGTGAGGATTTTCTGAACCGCCCTACCGTTGACAATTACACGCTGGATGGCTTTTATCAAACCGACGCACAATGTTTTCAGGCTATAAATCCTGTTTACAATTCACCCTGGTACGATTTTCAACGCGGATTTTTCAAAATCGGTGAAGTATTGGCCGGCAACTACTACTGGGGATCCTCTCCATACCTTACATTTACAATCAACTCAACCGATGCCGACCTGGTTAACATGTCAGCTTCATTGTGGTCGGTAAATGCATATTGTAACGGAATCATCGAAAACATCAACCTGAAATCGGGACCGAATGTAACTACCGCCACCAAGAACACGGTGAAAGGAGAAGCACTGGTATGGAAAGCCATGGCTTACTTCTACCTGGTGCGCACATTCGGAGCTGTACCCATTGTTCACAACAATTCCGCCGAAATAGCTGCCGGAAACTACAACCAGGTATTCAAAGCCACCATCCCGAACGTGTATGATTACATCATCATGACGCTTGAAAAAGCAATAGAATGGCTCCCCGCACAAAATCAACCCGGAAGAATAGACAAATATTCAGCTTACGGACTGCTGGCAAAAGTATATCTTACAAAATCCGGCTACGGGATGAACGGTTCGCGCAACGCCGATGACCTGGCTAAAGCAGCTCAATACGCCAAAAAAGTAATCGACGAAAGCGGCAGAAGCCTGATGCCTGTATATTCTGACATATTCCGGCTTAAAAACAATTTCAGCCAGGAAAGCCTTCTCGCATGGCACTGGGTGGTATCCAATAACTGGACTTCGCAAAACACCCTGCAATCGGACCTTGGAATAAACGGAATTGACGAGTATGGAGCTACCTGGGGAGGATGGAACGGACCATCGGTTGACTTACAGGATGCTTTTGGCGAAAACGCACTGAGCCTGACCAGAAACAACATCGACGCACGCCGGAAAGCTACCATGATGATGTACGGCGATAAATACGACTATTTCTGGGTAGATAAAGGCGGACTGGACTATAACGAGTTTGCGATTAACAGAGCCGAATACGAAAGCGCTGTAGGAGCCAATGAGGTAAAACACATCGTAGGCAACAACAATGACCATGTTATTGGAATTGGAACAAGCATGGACCGTATGGCAACCAGCCTGAGTACTCACCTGCTCCGATTGGCCGATGTGTATCTGATATATGCCGAAGCCATGATAGGAAATAATGGCTCCACCTCCGATGCTTCGGCAGTGAAAGCCTTCAACGATGTACGCAGACGCTCTGTACAGGGTTACACACCCAAAACTTCGATTACCTGGCAGGATGTATGGAAAGAGCGCCGGCTGGAGTTAGCCTGCGAGGGCGACCGCTGGTACGACTACGTACGCTGGCATTATTATGAACCTGCAAAAGCCATTGCCGAACTCAAAGGACAGAGAAGAAATGCATACAACGGTCTTGGTACTTACTATAAAACAGGAATCCTTAATCCAAGCAATACGTACTATGACACAGGTGCATCAGCACCAAATGTTCAGGATAAGGATTTTCAGTTACCATTCCCGGATACCGACCTGACCATGAATCCTAATCTGCTGAAAGAACCGGTTGAATTTGATTTATCAACTTTAAGCTATTAATCACTAAGTAATTGAATGAAAATGAAACATAAAAATAAAATATCATCAATATTTCAGTCATTATCGGTTGCATTAGCTATCGTTACCGGATTCACATTCCAGTCGTGCAATGACAATCCGGATAAATATGAAATGACTGACGGAGTACCTGAAGTGCACTATGTACGTGTGCCCAATCCGGCTTCAGCAGATTCGCTGCTTGTTCAGGCATTTATGGACAATACAATCTGCCTGGTAGGTACAAATCTGAAAAGCATCAGCGAACTTTGGTTCAACGACCAGAAAGCCCTGCTCAACTCGAGCTTTATAACAGACAATACCCTGCTCGTAACCATCCCGAAAACAATTCCGGAAATTGTAACCAATAAAATCTACATGATCACTAAAGAAAAGGACACTGTGACCTATGATTTCGGCGTTCAGGTTCCGGAACCTTACGTGTCAAGTATTTCCTGTGAATATGCTAAAGACGGTGATGTAGTGACACTTTATGGTGATTATTTCATTAACGATGCCAATGTTCCTCTCACCATTTCCATGGCTGGAAACATTCCGGTAACCGAATTTATTTCGATCCAAAAAACGCAGGTAAAATTCAAGGTTCCTGCCGGATCGCAAAAAGGATATCTGACCGTAAAATCCATCTACGGAGTAGGTCGTTCGCACTTCCAGTTCCGGGATGACCGCGGAATGATACTTGATTGGGATGTATTGAATGCAAACGGCGGATGGCGCTCGGGTAAAATTAAAAATACAGAGCCTGAAGGTATCAGCGGAAATTATGTGTATTTTACAGGTGCACTGAAAGACGATTTGTCAGACTGGGCAGAAGATAATTTCTCATTCAATCTTTGGGGAGCAGCCAACGGTCGTCCGCAAGGTGATTTATTTGCTACAGCTCCGGCAGAGTCGGTTCTTAAATTTGAAATCAACGTAACACAACCCTGGGCATCTACGGCCATGCAAATCATCTTCACTCCCTGGGCCACCAGAGACACCAACGGGTACATAGCCGATGGAAAAACTCCGAGAGCACTCTGGAGACCCTGGCAGGGACTGGATAAAGGATATACTACTGACGGATGGCAAACTGTGGCTATTCCTATCACTGATTTCAAATACTTACATGATGGTGGTACAGCTGAAATGGCCGGACCCGGAAATTACGGTGGATTAACCATATTTGTTTATCATGGTGGAATTGCCGGTACTGCTTGTACTCCATACATTTGTTTGGACAATATACGCGTTGTTCCTGCAGAATAACTCATTACTTTAAAAACAGAATAATATGCAAACAAAAAGAAATATATGGACAGCATGTCTGATGATGTGCCTGCTGATACTCACCGGATTTGGATTTAATTCTTGTGAAAAAGAAGAAATTGACACCAAAGTCGTTTTGAAATCTTTCGGTCCGTCGCCAGCCTTGCGCGGTGGTGAGTTAAAATTTATCGGAAACAATCTGGAGAAAGTTACATCGGTAATTCTGCCCGGACTGACCCAGGGACAAACTGTGGAGGTGAGTGAAATCACCGTTGTGAACGAACGCGAAATAAAAATCGCTATACCTCAGAATGCCGGCGTGGGAAAAGTTACGCTGAAAACACCCGACGGAGATATCGTGACGCTGACACCAATCACCTATTCAGAACCAATTATCATAGAAAGTGTAACTCCGGCAACCATCAAACCGGGACAAAAACTGACTATCAACGGCGATTATCTGAATCTGATAAAGAGTGTTGTTTTCTTTGACGGAGTTGCTGTTGGCGACACAGCTTTCATTACTCAAACCAGAAAGAAAATAGAATTGAATGTACCTTTTGAGGCACAGACCGGAAAAATAATCCTTTCCAACGGAGCTGAAATTCCGATTGAAGTCTATTCAAAAGATCCGTTAAACATCGTATTGCCTACTTTCACTTCATTCTCACCGGCTACCATTAAACCGGGAGCCACTCTGACTATTACCGGAAAAGACCTCGACCTGGTAAGCATGGTGGAATTTGGCGGTGGAAAAATCATTCCTACTTTCACGTTGAGTGATAACGGAACGAAAATTACGATAACAGTACCTGAAGATGCTCAGGATGGTGTGGTGAAATTAATTGCCAAATCAGGAGTGTATGTAGAGGGAATGGGCGAACTGACCACGGTGATACCTTCCAATCTGGCTGTTGCACCTGAAAAGATAAAGAATAAGGAAGCAATGACTATCACCGGTGCCAACCTGGATCTGGTTTCGGCAATCAAATTCGGCGATCTGGAAGCAGTGATTTCTGAAAAATCAGCTACCAAAATCATCCTTACCGTACCCGAAAAAGCTTCGGCCACAGTAGCCAGGCTATTTACTCTCTCTACAAAGACAGTTGACACACCCGCACTCACCTACGTTGTACCTGCAATTACATCGCTTAATCCGGCTGCTTTGATGGCCGGAACCGATGTAACCATCACGGGAACGAATCTCGATCTGGTAAAACAGGTAAAATTCACCGGATCTTCCAAAATTGTAGATGTAGTGCCTGCTTCGGCTACTTCGTTAGTAGTCGCTGTACCGACCGATGCCACTACGGGTGTAGTAACACTGATCACCCTGAACGAAACTGAAGTTGTTTCTGCCATGTCGCTGGATGTTTCGCCTGCCGATATTCCGGTTGTTACCGGCATGCCGGCTTCCATCAAACCGGGACAACTTCTGATTATTCAGGGCACGAAACTAAATCTGGTTGAAACTGTAATATTCGAAAAAGGAGTGAAAGCTACCAGTTTCGGTACCCGTTCGGCTACTGTACTGGAAGTATATGTTCCCGAGGAAGTTGCAAGAGGCGTAAACAACATGCAGCTGATTACTTTCAGCGGAAAAACAGTAATCGCTCCTATCACCATCAGCGGTGTGGATCCAATACTGCCCACCACCAAAATGATATATGACTTCAACCAGCGTACTTCCGACTGGCATGCTGTGGATTGGGATAACTGGGGAGGTTCTTACGACGCAGGGCTGGGTAAAGCAAATGGTTACATTACACTCTTCTCCCGTCCGGGATGGTGGGTATTGGGTTGTAATCACCCCGATCCTAACGGTGGATGGCCATCAGTTG